>FWWM01001122.1_pt1 | contig 83530 bp, 73 predicted proteins | sample 2228351 | NCBI WGS metagenome assembly FWWM01 (sample SAMEA103939774, study PRJEB20133) | metagenome | reverse complement strand
TGCGAACACCTATATTATACCCCAAATTTCGCCAAAGTCAATAGTTTTGAAACAGGAATTTGGAATTTTGCTTTTCGCGCCCGTTGGGGGTTTGGAGACCAAGCGTAGGGTGGAACTTGTAGGGGAGGGGCTTTGACCCTCCATTCCTGTGCGGGCGGGTTCCTCCACGATTACGCTGGGCTTTAGCCCAGCACCTACTGCGGGACTGAAGTTTACCCGCCCTTCGGATGGGTCCCACCTACTCTGTGAATATGTATTAAGTTGGTGTGCCAATGCGGATTTGAGTTGGGCGAAGGTATCCGCCTCTACGCCCACGGGCGCGGGCAGTTCCTCCAGTTCCTTTAGCACGTCAGGAAGGGCGACGGATTTTCCGTCCCCACCCTGCTCAGGTTCGTCTCAAGTCTCTGCTGGATCACGCCTGTCCCGGGCGTGTCCTCACCCCCAACTAAAACGCCAAGGGCTCCAGATTGGGGAGAGGGGCTGGCCAGCCCCGGGGACTCGGGTAAGTCTCGGCGCGATATAACCCGCAAAGGCGGGAGAGAGTCAAGCGGACAGTTTGAGCTTGAATTCTCAGCCACACGGGATATGGTATTCTTGGAAGTGCAAGAGGAGCAATCTATACCAATGCGTGATTTTGACGAAAGGACGATGGCGGTGCTTCGGAGGATACGGGAGGACAGCCTGCGGGAAGACGCGGTTGAAGCATACCCCGGCGGGAGAAGACTTCACGCTATTCCATTTGACAGCGGTTGGTTTTTGTATGCGCTAGTGCGGGCACTTTCCGCAAGCACAGTGCAAGCTTTTAAGCCTTTCCGAGCGCTGGAACTCGGAATGAGCGCGGGTATGAGCACAATTTTTATCGCAAGGGCGTTGAAGGACAGTTACCAGTTGCCAGTTCCCAGTGGTCAGGGAGAGGAGGGCGAGCGGTCACCAGTAGCCTGTGTTCAGTCTCCAGAACCCATAGGAAGGCTCTACACGATGGAGTACGACCAGAGGAAGCTCGCGCTCGGGCGGAGAAACCTTGAGGAGGTTGGGCTGAGCGAGTGGGTGGAGATTATTGAGGGCGACGCGAAGCAGAACGTGAAAAGCCTTGAGGGAACTTTTGAATTCGTCTTCAACGACGCGGAGAAGGTTGATTACATTTACTTTATCAAGGAGCTTGAGCGGGTGACGAGGGTAGGAAGCGTCGTCGTCTCGGATAATGCGATAAGTCATAGGGAAATGCTTGGGGATTTCTTTGCCTATCTCGCGGATTCCCCTAAATGGCTCTCCCAGACTATCCCGATTGGAAATGGGCTGGAGATGAGCGTAAGGGTGGGGTAATTAGTTCTAGAGAATTCTAATTCTTTTTCACCTTGCCGGTAATCTCATCGAACGTACGACCGAATCCCTTTGACCTTAATTGCTTTCTAAGTTCGGCGTTAAAGCTCGTTAATAAATCCGCCGCGTCCTTCGCCCGTGAGAATAAAGCGTTAGAGTCGCCGGCTTGCGAACCGCTCCGACTTTTGTTATACGCCGCCTGAGCAAGGTCTAGCAGCGCCCTTAATGAAGCTGGCAGATACCTGCTTGGGTTGAGCTCACTATTATCGTGGTCTGGCCTAAGTTCTTTACCCAACCTGTAGTGCATCGATTCCAACCCTTTGTCCCGCTCCTTAATCCCTTGAATTTGGTTTCCTAGCTGAGCTCGAAAATGCTCATCTAACCTTGCTCCAAAGTACCTTTCCACCATAGCGTCAAAATGCCCTAGCTGGCCACGCGAATCTTCAGGATAAGAAAACTCGAGCATTTCATAAATGGTTTTTGATTTTTCTTTTCTCCCGATACGATGAAGATGAACTTTCAGAACATCCTCAATCCTGATGAGGTGGACTATTGCCTCCACGAATGGCTTCCTTGCCTCCATCTCTATAGCAACAAGCTCCGATTCCCGCATGGACCTTTCCTCTCTTCTCTCTGTCAAATACAAAACGAGTAGCATTGCTCCAATGAGAACCACTCCCGAGGTCAAAGCAGAAAGTTCGCTATCCCACCTTTTGCCCACCGCAAAGTCAAACAGTAACAACCCCACAAACAAAACAACCCAAATCAAGAGCACCCAAAGCCAGAAATTCTTATACCATTTCATTACGCTACGTCTCCTTAGATGGTCTTATTGAAGATTCAATCTCCCTCAGGCGCGGGGCAAGCCATTCTGCGGCGGATTTTACCTTCTCCCCATCGCGTCCACGCACGCGTACTTCTACCCAGGAGATATCCTCGTACTTGGGGTAGCTTCCGATTTTCACCTCCGGGAAGAGGTCCCGTGCCTCCCGAAGAACGTGCGCGAACCTGCTTTCACCACACATAACTTTAATCGATTCGGAATAGAACTCACCACGGCGGAACTCCTCCGCCACAAGCTCAAACATCGCGTGCAGAAGCCTTGGAATTCCGGGAAAAACGTAAATGTTATCTACGATGAATCCCGGCGCCCCCGTTTGCTCATTTCCAATTAGCCTGCAACCCTCAGGCAAGTGCGCCATAATTAACTGCGTCTCGGTTGGCTTTCGCTTGTAGGCAAGCTCAATCGCCCGCGCCGCATCCTCGTTAAAAACAATCCTCCTGCCTGTTACCTGCGCTATTGCCTCCCGTGTAATGTCGTCATGGGTAGGACCAATCCCACCCGTCGTTATTACGAATTCAAACTCATCCTTGACCCGCGAGATTTCCGAGACTAAGACATCTATCTCATCGGGAAGAACCAGGATGCACTTAACCTCCACGCCCAGTGCGGTTAAGCGCTCCACGAGGAATTGGGAGTTTGTATCCTTCGTCGTTCCACTAAGAATCTCATCGCCTATCACGATAATTGCGGAGGTTGCGGGTTTCACTCCCAAGTATTCTAGCGCAATCCCACGGAGGAATGTAGGAGGGAAGGGAGACGCCAAACGCGGGTTTAGGCGACCTTTCCCTGGGAATTAGAGGCTGGCTAAGTTGCGATTTCCCCCTTAGAGGCGCCTTAAGTTTTCATTTTGAGACGAAAGAGTAGGGCGCGAAGGTTTGATTTCTGGTATATTTATGCCTATGCCCCAACGCGTGATAAGGGCGAAAAAGATACTGACGGTCGTCGCGGTAACCTTCGTCGCGAATGTCTCCACCGCGATCACGAAGATTGTAGTCGGCTCCGCACTCGGGCTTTTGGCATTGACCGCGAGCGGGTTTGAGAGCCTCCTTGATTCCGCGAACAACGTAGTAGGCTTCGTGGGGATAAGGCTATCCGCGCGGGAGGCTGACTCGGAACATCCCTACGGGCACAGGAAATTTGAGACCTTCGTCGCCCTTATCATCGCGTTTATGATGCTCCTGGCGGGAACTCAAATCTTCGTGCAGGGCGTTGACTCGCTGAAAAGAGCAAGCGTTCCCGAAGTCACTAGCGTCGCTTTTGCGGTAATTGTAGTGAGCACGTTGATAAGCCTTCTTGTGTCATTCGCGGAAGGCAGGTTCGGAAGGCTTTATAAATCCGAGTTTCTATTGGCTGACAGTAGGCACACCTTGATTGACTTTTTCTCCTCAGCAATGGTGCTTGCATCAACTTATCTGGTAAGCGTCGGACATTACTGGGCAGATTTTGCTTCGGCGGCTGTAATTGTTATAATAATCCTCGTTCTAGGATTTAGAATAATCAAAGACGCCTTTACCATACTTGTTGACACAGCGCGAATTAAGCCGAGTATTCTGGAGTTCGCGTGCCTTCAGGTTGACGGCGTTAAGGCGGTTCATAAGATACGAAGCAGGGGGACGTCGGACGCGATAAACGTTGATTTGCACATAAAGGTGAGGCGGGATTTGCCCTTAGAGGAAGCTCATAAACTCTCCCATCGCGTTAAGGACAAGCTTATGAGGGACTTTCCGGAGATTGACGACGTAGTTGTCCACGTGGAACCTTGGTATGGGAAGTGACAAGCTAGCCTTTTGTGGTCAATGATCACTTGTCAGTGGTCGGTTGTCAATTGCCGGAAGTGAAATAATCACTCGCCCAATTCCCGCCAGGGGACAGTCTAGTCCATCCTTATGGGCATTACGATGTAGATGAAGGAGGGATCCTCGGGAACAGCAAGCTTCAGCGGGTTTACTTCGCTGATCCAGTGAAGGTCAACGTTCTCCGATGAGAGGACTGACAGAACGTCCGCTAGGTAAGCGGGATTAAGGGCGATGCGCGAGTCCACGAAAGGCTCACCCCGCGAAAACGGAACCTCCTCCACTCCCTTGCCGATGTCAGGGCTTTCGCTCAATATTAGAAGCATTTGCTCCTTCGTTTCCAGCCTAACCACTGGGTTCTGCTCCCTGACACGGAAAACTGTCATAACCCTTTGAAGGGCGTCCCTCAGGGACGTGCGGTTAACGTTTAGAAGGCTCTTAGTTTCTTTCGGTATCACGCGTTTGTAATCCGGAAAACGAATGTCAAAAAGGCTACCAACGAAGACGGTACTCTCAAAACGGAAGAACACCTGGTTCTCCTTGTAAAACACGCCGAGGGGAGTATCCTCCGCAGGCAGGGCGCGCCTTAGCTCGTCAATTATCACGGTGGGGACGAGGAGGCTTTTGTCCTTGATTTCAGGGGACGGATTGTCCAACTGGATGAACGCTAGCCGATGACCGTCCGTGCCCACAATGTCCAGGTTCTCCTCCTGGAAGTTGATCAGGACTCCTTGAGTGTAATGGCTCGTCGTACCGGTAGGGTCTTTAAGGGCGCAAAAGGACGTTTTATTGAGGGCGTCCTTGAAGCGAGCGCAACTCACATCCGTTAGCTTCTCGTCCTCAAAGATGGGCAGGGCGGGGAAATTCTCGTCAGGCAGGACGCGGATGTCGTAGTCGGAGAAACCCGAGGTCACCTTAAGAACCCCGTCTTTAACCTCGAGGTCAACCTTTTGACTATGGGGAAGCCTGCTCACCAGTTCGCCGAAGAGTCTCGCGGGGATGAGGACAGAGCCGTCCTTCTTCGATTCTACTTCGATCGTGTGCTCTATGGTGAAGTCCCCGTCGGAACCGGTGAGGGTTGCCTTCTTCTTCGTTACCTGAAGGCGGATGTGGGTAAGAATGAGATTCAAGGACCGCGGGGACACCGCCTTTGATACAAGACTTACCGATTCATTAAGTTTTTCCTGCGGAACGGTGAGTTTCATCTATTCGCCTCCAAAACCGTTAAATTACCCTGAAATCAACATTATAGCAGACTTCCAGCGGGTAGATTTCTGCTAGAATAGAATCAATTTAGTTCGCAAGTTAGGGATGGAATAAGCATTTGCAGAGGACGATGGACTATGTGGAAGGAAATTGAGAAGAAAGTCCAAGAGCGCGAGAGGCTTACCCTTGAGGAGTCTCTCTACCTGTTTACCGACGCCGACATCCACTTTTTGGGCGAGCTAGCGCACGCGATTAGGACTGAGAAGAATGGGAATAAGGTTTTCATCGTTAAGAACCGCCACGTGAATCCGACAAACATCTGCGCCTACCACTGCACCTTTTGCTCCTTCCGCAGGGACTCGCAGGATGTGGACGCCTATCTGCATACACCTTACGAAATTGTTGAGAAGCTCAAGGGCGACCCAACGCTGAACGGAGACCCGGGGCTTTCGGAGATTCACATCGTAGGTGGAATGCCACCCGCGGAAATCGCCAGCTACGAATACTACAGGAGCGTGGTCAAGGCTCTTAAGGAAGCTTTCCCATCCGCCTGCATTAAAGCTTTTACAGCGGTTGAGTATCAGTGGTTCGCGGATATTACGGGAAGGAGTTATGAGGACATCCTCCTTGATTTTAAGGAAATCGGGCTGGAGATGCTTCCCGGGGGTGGCGCAGAAATCTTCAACTGGGATGTGAGGAGGAGACTTTGCCCCGAGAAGTGCACGGGCGAGCAATGGCTACAGATTCACAAAACCGCGCATAGGCTTGGCATCAAGAGTAACGCAACAATGCTTTACGGGCACGTTGAAGAGCCGATTCACAAGGCGGAACACCTGCTTGCCCTTTTCGATTTGCAGGAGGAAACAGGAGGATTTTTGGCTTTCATCCCGCTCGCCTACCATCCCGAAAATAATAGACTTAGGGTTAAGTTCTTTACTAGTGGTTGCGCTGACCTTAGGCATATCTCTGCGAGCAGAATTATCCTGCACAACTTCCCCCATATTAAGGCTTATTGGATTGAGTTCGGCTTGGAGCTTGCGCAGTTAATGCTATCTTATGGGGCGGACGATTTAGACGGAACCATCGTGGAGGAGCATATTTACCACGACGCGGGCGCGAAAACACCGCAAGGATTAACTCTGGAGTACCTGTGCTCGCTCATAGAGGAGGTTGGGTTAAAGCCTGTGCTTCGCGACGCTCTGTATAATGAGCTAGCGCTTCCGAGCGAAGTGTTAGCAAAATAAACTCTTGGATTATCACTGAGGAGGAGTTTCACTTGAAGTATCGTCTCGGACTTTTGAAGTTTCTTAACTCGCTACCCTTAACTCATAAGCTTCGCGGACATCCCGAAGTTGAGGAGACTTGGGGCGTGCCTGCGGAGCTAACAAGCCTTCTAAGGACTGGTAAGCTAGACGCAGCGCTCACCAGCGCCTATGAGTATGCCAGCCGACAGAAGAACCTTCTTTCGGACATTTGTATCGCTAGCATAAAGCGCGTGGAAACCGTTAAGATTTACTCTAACCTACCACTGGAAAACATTCGCGTCTTGGAGGAGGATCCGACAAGCCTCACTAGCAACGCGATAATACGCATAATATTTGAAGAGAGGAAGCAACGAGTTTCCTTTAAGCCCGCTGTTAGCCCCGACGCGCCGCTCGCGGAAGCATCAGCAAGGCTCCTAATTGGCGACGTGAACTTCAATCCACCGCTCCCTTACAACTTTGCCTACGACTTGGCGGGACTCTTTTGGGACCATTTCCGCCTGCCCTGCGTTTACGCTCTTTGGCAGGCAAACAACGAGGTTGACGGGCGTTTGCGCGAGCTTATTGAGTGGGCCTTTGAGGAGGCGCAGAGGGATTGGGATAGCATAGTTTCTTACGCTTCTAAGGAGTGGAACCTAGCTACAGCGGTAGTAACGGATTACTTTCAGAACGTGCTCCACTACCGGCTAACGGACAAGGATAAAGAGTTTCTTGAGTTCTTTAAGAAGCGCATCCACGATTTGGCGCTAAGGTGGTGAATAACCCTCCCCAAACTGGCAAGAAAAAAAATGAGACGTGGTATCATTTGAAAGTCTTGGAAAAGAAATGTCGGTTGCGATAATACCAAGGACTGATGAAATCAAGGGAATATGCGAAAGAGCTCTCGCGGGCAAACGTGTATCCTATGAGGAAGGCGTAGCTCTATTGAGCGATGGAGGTATTCACCAACTTGGAAGAACCGCACACCAACTGCGTCTAATTAACACCGACCCTTCGGTAGTCACCTACATCATTGATAGGAACATCAATTACTCCAACGTGTGCGTTACGGACTGCGATTTCTGCGCCTTTTATAGACGTCCCGGAGAAAAGGACGCCTACGTGAACGAATACGAGCCTGTGCTAAAGGCGAAGATTCAGGAGGCGGTGGAGCTTGGCGCTCGGCAGATACTCATGCAGGGCGGACACCATCCCTACCTTAAGTTTGAATGGTATTTGGAACTAGTGCGGAGCATTAAGCGCGACTTTCCTCAGGTCTCGGTGCATTCATTTAGCCCACCTGAGATCAGGCACTTCAGCAAGCTCTACAAGATGAGCGTGGAGGAAGTTCTTAGCGCGCTCAAGGAGGCCGGGTTGGATAGCCTGCCAGGCGGAGGGGCGGAGATTCTTTCCGAGCGCCCCCGTAAAGAGATAAGCCCGAAGAAAGGCTCACCGGACGAGTGGATTGAGATTATGCGCACAGCGCATAACCTTGGCCTGCGCGGAACCGCAACTATGATGTTCGGGCATGTGGAAACCCTTCCTGAGCGCGTGGAGCACTTTGAGCGCATCCGCCAGCTTCAAGATGAAACCAACGGGTTCACCGCATTTATCTGCTGGAGCTTCCAGCCCTGGAACACACCGCTTGGCGCCCAACTTGGCTACCGGAAGGCGGGCGGAAGTGATTACTTGCGCACTTTGTCCACCGCCCGCATTTATATTGACAACATCAAGAATTTTCAGGCAAGCTGGGTAACTATGGGCGCGAAGGTGGGACAGCTTTCCCTCTTCTTCGGCGCGAACGATATGGGCGGAACTATGATTGAGGAGAACGTCGTCTCCGCCGCCGGCGCCCACTACTGTATGAGCATTGACGAGATGGAGCAATTGATTAGGGACGCAGGCTTCACGCCAAGGCGCAGGACTACACAGTACGAGCTTGTGTGAGCTTGCGGTGTTAGCTGTGGGGCTCCCGCGCTAAACTCAGAACGCGTAATCATACTCTAGGAAGAAGTTGTGTACGCGGTTGGTCGCCTGCGGATAAAACTTTTCACTCAGCTTGAAATACTCGTAACCTAACTTCAACGGATACTTGCCCGAGAACGTAAGGTAAAGGTCAAACTCATCGCTTTCAAACTTGTCCCGCCCCGTTGAATAGCTGAAGTTGTAGGAACTGGCAAGGGCGAGTCTGTCATTGAACCGTTTGAACACCACAAACCCAAGATTCACAAGGTCAGTTTCATAGAGGGAAACCGTAGGGTCACTCGCGTTGTAATCACCCCTTCCGAGAAGCGCGGTATATGAGGAATCCGCCTCCGGAGAATAGGTCCCGCTGAGGCTCAAATAATTTGAGGCGAATGACACACCACGAACGCTATTCTGCCTCCTCTCGTATCTGTCGGACAAAGCCCAACGCCAGTTCTCGCAGGGAACGTAAGTCAAGTCCCCGCGGTAGCGAACGCGCCTCGTGGGAAACAGATTCCGGTAGCGAAAGTCTAGGATGCTTGTATCGGCGATACTCTGTATACGCTCATAGGTGAGTTCCTGCCTTAGATTAAAGCCAAGACCAAACTGCACGCGATTAGAGAACGTAAAGTTATGGGTTTTGGGCGTGCGGGTTACCCGATAAGGCGCGTAGTCACTCTCTAAAGCAAATGGAGCTATCTTCAGGTCGTACGGCAAAAGGGAAAAGCTTAGCAAATCAAGGTCCATATTGGAATACTCGTAAGAAGCGCGGTAAGTTCCAAGAGAGCCTGAGTCGTAGCTAAGGCTTCCGCCAAAAGACAGAGCGTCGTCAACGATCGCCCCGATGTAGGCAAATCCAGCGTTGTTCAAGTACTTGAAGTGAAGTTTCCAGTCAAGGCAGTCGTGCCCGAAGGCGCGATCACCAAGCAGACTGGCATAGGCGCGGTATCTGTCAAGGTCTCCGCCAAGGCTATAAGTTTCCGCAAAGGTGTAGGAAAATCCCGCCTGGAGGGTTGTGTCATCGCTAAGTGGGTCGGTGAGATCCGCAGAGTAGGTGTAGGCGTCCCGCGCCCGCTCTCCGCCAATGTCCCTGTAAACGCGCTCACCTTTGAACGCAAGATTAAGGGAAGCATCCGCGTAGGGGGCGAAAGTTACGTCCATATTAAGCCATTCTTGACGCGTGTCCGCCTGCGTGTTAACGCGTTTGTTGCGCCTACCAAATTCAGAAACGCCCATATCAATGGCGAACCACCAGTCCTGATAAGAGGGGTTGTGCAACTTGAAGCGCTGACCCGTAAACCGGGTCGGGTTAGAGAAGAGCGTTCCATCGCGGTAGATGCCAAAAGTCTTAAAGCGCTCCTTAAAGGCTTCTATGTCAATCCTACCGCCGTCCTTCAGCATTGACAGGGAGAGGTAGAAGCTTTTCTCGCGCGGTGACGCTAAAACAAAGTCAAAGAATTCGTGGGAAGGATGAAGGCTTCTTATACCAAAGCGGGAGAGATAAAGGGCTTTGTTCGGATAATCGTAGCGGTAACGAAAGTCGGATAGTCCGCTATTCTCCTGAAGGGCGTAGCCGAGACCAACTTCGCCGTGGTACCTGCGAAACTCTTCCTCCGCGAGAAGGGTAAGGTTGTTCTCAAATATTTCATCCGCGGTGAAGAGGGGCTCCTCCACCTCGGGTTCTTGGGAGGCTTCATCCACAGGTTCACTCTCTTCCGCAGTAGATTCAGCGGTGGATTCGGCAGGTTCCTCCGCTGATTCTGATGGTTCTCCCAATTCATCCGCAGAGGCCGGAGCGTCCTCCGCAACCGAACCATTACCCCTTGAATCCGTCCCCGTGGCAGTCTCGGAGTTTTCAGAACCCGTGCCCTCCGACGCCATTACACTTAAGTCCCATATTCCGCCCAGCAGGATTACTCCTGCGATCGCTATAATGAGCAAAAACTTTAGTAGCTTCCCCATCATTTTTCCTTTATTGTCGTAAGAAGATAGGAGTGGTGTTGCTCCCGTGAATTTCCGTGTGACACCCAGCGCTCCAGCAGGTCAAGCCCTGCTTGTGAATTACCTTATCCTGATGGCAGGATAGGCACATCCCGCGACCGTTCATAGCAAGGAGCGCGTTGTTGGGTGACCCATGCGGGATATGGCAAGTAAGGCAGGAGGAAGCGCCAGGTAGATCCTCACTAATATGCTCAAACGTGAAAGGACCGACCTTCTCCCTGTGGCACTGCCCGCAGGTCTCTGCGACGGTTTTCCTAGCGAGGAGAGGTCGCTCACCCTTATGTGGGTTGTGACAGCTAGCACAATCTAGGGCTTCGCTTTCAAAAACCGCATGCTTGCTCGCGCCCGCTCTGATCTGATTATAAACGCTTTCGTGGCAGGACGCGCAAAGTTCCTCCTGCTTCTCCTTCAGCAGATAGCGCACTGGCTTGTGGGGATCGTGGCAGGTCCCGCACCACTTCGTATCCACTTGGCTGTGCGGATTCTTCTTCCAATCCGCCATCGTCAGCACGCGCTCGTGGCAGGAAAGGCAAATCGTGGCATAGGAAAGTGGTGTGGGCTTATCAAATCTCACTATATTCTCCGGAGCGGTCGTCATGTGCTTCTGCCCTGGACCATGGCACATCTCGCATCCCTGCTTCTGAAGGGGAATGCGTTCTCGCAGACTCAACGCGTGGGCGCTTTTAAGAAAACTTTCCTTGTAGTCAGGATGACAACTGAAACAGGAGGAAGTCCCTATGAAAAAGGCGTCAATCAGTAGGCGCGGGTCTTTCACCTCCTCATCCGAGGAGGAGGATAAGGCAGTCTCTTCTTCCCGCGGTTCAGAGGTGGAACCGTCTCCTCCCTCCTGCTGGGCGAAGCTCGTGAAGCCGAAGAGAAAAGCGATTGTAAAACACAGAAAAGTTATGTATTTGCCCGCTCCCTTCACAGCACACCTCGTTAGTCTTGAATTTGAGAGATGTAATACTCAGCAGCATCCAACAGCGCGCGAACGTACCTGCCGTTATGCACGCCCAAACTCCCGTCCGCGTCAACCATATCAAAGTTGAAGAGCGCCCTGTTGTAGTTAATGAAATCCTCATCTGAAAGTGATTCCGGGTCAATGAAGTTTGGCGATTCCTCGTCAAAGTAGATGGATAGGGCGTCTAACCTTTCTTGAATCTCATTCTGAGTGTTTGCCAACTGCGGGACCACTGAATCTCCATGACAGCGGACGCAAGCGGACGGAATGTTTGGCTCAAACGTATGAGTAGCGTATTCGTGGGGAATTTCCGGGTTGATCTGCGCCTCGCTCTGGTGGCACTCAAGGCAGGCGTTGGGGAACTCATCCGCATTGGAATGGGCGGAATTGCGAACCTCAGTAAGCGGGTATCCTCCTTCTCCAAAGTAAATGTTGCCCTGAGTTTGATGCGGATGCGGATAACGTTCGCTCTTGTCGTTTGGCGCGCTATCGCTGTTCATATGGCAGGTTACGCAAAGTTCAGCCTTAGCATACCGCAGATGCGCCCCGTTTTCCGTCTCTACGTGCGGGTCGTGGCAGGCGACGCAGGTAATACCCGTGGATACTTCAAACTTGGTTGGCTTCTCACCCTGCTCCGCTAATATGTACTCCGCGGAGTGGCAGGATAAACAATCGTTTCGGAAGAACGGTAGATCCGTCAGATTCTTGATATCTTCACCATGATGGCTATCTTTCCATTCCTGGTAGATGGGTGAAAGCTCCCAGGAGTGGCAGGTTGCGCAAACCTCCGAAGAATAGGAAAGCTGAATGAACTCCACTCTCCCCGCATGGTTCACCCCGCTACCGTGGCAGCTCTCGCACTGGACGCCGGCGAACATCGGAGTCTCCGCAAGACTCTTGAACCCGCCCGCGTTGTAGCCAACCGTGTGGCAGGATAGGCACTCTCCCTCCTCTGCGAAGCCTATTTCCTCAAGCGCGTCTAGCGCCTCAGAATGGTGTGTCTCACGCCACTCCGCATACTTTACCGAATGGCAGGTTCTGCACTCTTCCGCCGATGTGAACTTGGCGATGTCCTGAGACAGAACCGGAACGAGATTGGAAAACTCGCCAACTTTCCCGCCTCCTTTGGCGCAACCAATTATGAACCCTATTGAACCGAAAATGAAAGCAATCAACAAGCGACGGTAATTCATCTTCCCCATAGAATTCCTCACGAGATTATCTAATGAGTTTATAGAGTTTTATTATTCTAGCATACTCCGAGGATCCAGCTAATCAAGGATTAGGCTTACCCCGGAGACGCACTAGCGATGAGTCGCTCGTTGGGCAGGAGATTCTATTTGGGAACCTGCTAAGGGAGAGCTTATGAAATATTATATGGCTCACGCTGGGCTTGATTCCCTTGTGCTAGTGCTAAAATCACTCCCGTGCAGATAAGAAACATTCTCCATTCTCTGCTGGAACGCCTTCTGAAAGCGGAAAACGAGCAGGTGGAGATCTACTACCGGGAGGAGAATCTCCTGAGAGTTACCGTCAGGAGGTCAAGAATTGATAGCGTGGACGCAGAGGATAATAGAGGCATTGGCGTGAGGGCAATCAATGGTGGAAGGCTTGCTTTCTGCTTTACGAACGATCTTTCAGAGAACGGACTGGGATACCTACAAGAATCTCTGGAGAACTTTCTCGCGGTCGCGGAACCTGACGAAAACAACGGATTCGCGGAACCTCAGGTTGGCTCGGAAATTGACCTGAGACTCGTGGACGACGGTTTCCAGGATACGCTTTTTCTATCGGAAAGGGCTAGGGAGCTGGAGGCAGGAGCATTGAAGCATTGCGAGCCCACTCAAGTGGGGAAAGCGATTGCTGAATGCGTAATTGAAAGCACGCTGATAGTTAATTCCCTGGGGGTTGAAGTGGGCGTTACCAAAACGATATACCGCCAGGAAATTGAACTGAATCTGCGTGAAGGTACTGGCGTCGCGCCTGTAACAAATTCCCACATCGCCACGGCGAGGGATGAACTTCTGCCAGCGAGGGCGCTCGGAGAAGAATGCGGGGATTGGGCGCGGTCCTTAGCTAACGGGAAGGAACTTGGGCAAACCTCTTTGGAGGTTCCTATAGTTCTGCTTCCTTATGCTGGAAACCAGCTGGTTCGCGCCCTGGAGGATTGTCTAAACGGCGAACATTACGCCGAAGGAAAAGGGCTTCTTAATGTTCTCAGGGACGAGGAAATTGCGTCACCACTTCTGACCCTTTCAGAAGATCCGTTGATCCCAGGCAGCTATCTTTCATCTCTATTTGACGGGGAGGGGGTCGCCACAACAAGGAAATCTTTCATTGATCGCGGAGTTCTGAAGACTCTCCTCCACAACCTGCACTCCGCCAGATGGGCGAAAGTCCCCCCAACAGGGAACGCAGGAAGAAAGGGGTACTCAAGTCTGCCGGGAGTTACCGGCTTTAACCTGCACATTGAGCCGGGAGAATCAACTCTCGCGGAGATTATGGGCAGGATCGGGGAGGGAGTTCTTATCTTTTCGTTCGGAGCCGAGCCTTTGGTTTTGGCGGGAGGCGAGTTAAGGACTCCTTTCCTCGGTTGGCGTATAAGAAATGGAAATAGGGCTGAACCCATCGTGGGTGCGGAGGTTTGCGGGAGGATTGACGACATACTATTGAGGATCGACGCAGTGGGAGACGAAGTGGACTTCAAGAGGCAGATTTTCGCTCCGAGCCTTCTTATTGAGAGAATGACGGTGAAAGGAGTCTAGCTAAAATGGAACGGGTTTTGCCCGCACTCTTCATATCCGCCCTCCTTGCTGGAACGACTCTCTTGTTGGGGCTAATCGTCGTCTCATCAGCGGTATTTGGCTTTGTCCTGACGTTCGTCGTTCTAGTGGGCACGGGACTTGAGGGATTGGCGATTCTCATCCTGTTCTTTCCGACAACAACCCACGTTTCATTACTACTCAGAAGAACAAGGGAACGAAAATTAAGGCAGGACGCTATAGTGATAAAACTTTCCGAGGACGAGTACGCCGGCCTGCCGAAGGACCGCCCAAGGCTCAAGCCAGATTGGAAGCAGGTCGCTGCAAACGGGGCGGTCGGTGGTGTTTTTGCCCTGCTCTACTTCTTTGAAAGTTCCGCAGACGCAGGGATAGGTGCACTTACTGGTCTTCAGCTTCTCAATCCTATGAATCTTTTAGTGGAGTATCCGGGAGATTCCGCATATCTAGCAGGATTTGTCTCATCAATCGCGTCAGCAGCTTCGGACACGGCGAGTCATGAGGTTGGAGTCACAACCCGCGGAAACACATTTGCCCCAATTGGCTTCCGCAAAGTAGCACCTGGCACTATTGGAGGAGTGAGCCTTCTCGGTAGCCTAACGGGGATTCTCGCCCTGATCGTCTTTGTTCTTGTGGCTATGGGCTTGGGATTCTTGAAAAGCCCACTTGCAGTGTTAGCGGTTATCCTAGGCGGGATTGTCGGCAACGCCTCGGATTCAATTCTAGGTTACTCCCTGGAGAGGAAGCTGGCTTATTGGACCAATGACACAACAAACTTCATCAGCACAGCCCTCGCCGGCTTGGTCGCGTTCGCAACGGTGAAGACACTTCTTTGAACTGTTGATATGACAAGTTCTGGATTTAGAATTGGAATAGACGTTGGCGGGACATTCACCCACGGCGTGCTTCTCAGCGCCCAAGGCGAACTTCAACGAAGCGTCAAGACCCACACCACGCACCAGGCAGAGTCCGGCGTAGCACAGGGCGTCGCAATCTGCATCGGCGAGCTTATCAAGGGAATTGACCCATCGCAAATCCAAAGCGTTAACCACTCCACCACCCAGGCAACAAACGCGATGCTGGAAGGCGACTTGTCACCAGTTAGAGTGTTCCTGTTACATGGACCTGGTGAAGGCTTTATCGTCCGAAGACAATTCGCCTTCTCAAAGCTCATCCTTTCCCCTTACGCGAGAATTGACGTCTCCTTTAGTTACCACGGAAAGGATTCCCCTCAGCTTCCAGAGAGTATATCCGAGCCGATTCTCATCGCGCAAACCCTCACCCAGGACGAGCCCCTCGAGGACAGAATATACAAAAAGTGGGTCTCCACGGTCGCTGACGCTTCCAAGGGAGCGCTCATACAAACAGCTACTTCCTTGTCCAGGCTCCTCGGTCTAAAGGCGCGTGTCAAAACCGCTATTATCAACTGCGCAATGTTGCCAACAATGCTCAAAACCCTCAACTATATGGAACGAGCGCTTGACTCCGCTGGGCTTCAAGTCCCGCTGATGGTCATAAAGAGTGACGGTGGAGTTATGCCCAAGGAAGTTGTCTTTCAAAAGCCAATTACGTGCTTACTGTCGGGACCGGCTGCAGGCGCCGGTGCGGGAATTCATTCTGCAGGAATAAGCACAGGACTATTTCTTGACGTTGGTGGCACTTCCACGGACGTTTCATTCATCTACCGGGGGAAAGTTGGAATGCGCTCCGCGAGCGTTGGCGGGCACCGACTCCAGGTGCAAACTTTGGATCTGCGCACAATCGCCCTTGGTGGAGGTTCACTGATTGGCGCCAACAAGGCTGGAAAGATTCTGGTGGGACCAAGAAGCGCGCACTTGGTTGGATTGGCGTATCTATCATTCTTATCCGCTTCCCTCCTCGCCAGGGGGAAATTGCGAACTCTTCACGAAAAGAGAGCGGGGGTGACATACTACACCTGGGAGATGCCAGGAGTCACAGCGGGATTCACGTTGACCGACTTCGCTAATCTACTAGGCGCAATTCCCAGAAGCGACGAGGCGCACTGCGACAAAGACAAACTTGCACCACCCTTCAACGAACTGCTAAGGCTTAGGAACGAACCCCGCGAGCGTTTTGACGTAGCGGTTAGACGAGAAATCGTTTCAAGATTCTTGCCTGTTTATCGAGAGTACCTGCGACTCTTTCGCCCCGAGAGGAGATTCATTAGGCTCGTAGGCGGTGGTGGTGGAGTTTACAGCGCTTTGCCTTTCATCGCGGAGAGTATCAAGCTTCCGTTTGAAGTGTGCCAAAATTACCCGGTTATAAGCGCTATTGGAGCAGGACTTTCCGCCAGCACCGCGGTAATCCGCATCGCAAGCGAGAGTGCTAGCCCGGAAGACATTGAAAGGGCAAGAACCCTTGCGTCTAGAGAGCTCCATAATGCGGGTGTCCTTCCTGAGAAGGCACACTTTGAATTTAATTTTGACAGTAGCGCAAAGATTTTAACGGTTACCGCGTCCGCCAGCAAACCCTTTGAATCACTCGGCAAGTTGAAGGACTCCGCTGAGCTTAGAAACCGAGCGGTGGACGTTGTTGGCGATACCTCGCTCCAAAGCATCTTTGAGAATGACACCTTTGTAGTCTTCAGAACAACCGCCATTGGTCGCCACCTCGCAAAACGTCATTACGTGACGGTTATTGACAGGCTTGGTAGGCTACGGATAATTGAATCAGCCCAGGCGGAAATTAAGGTTGACGGCGGAAAGGAGCTGATGCAGATGATTCATGAATTATACCACGTAAAGAAGACAATCGGCGATGCGGGGGAGCAAGCTCCGCGTCTATGGGTAGTGGCACCCACCAGCCTCTACAATTTGACCACCCTGACGGACGCCAACAGCGCGGTCAAAGTGTTGTCCCCGGAGGACTTTAGTGGCTCGGAGTACCTAATAATTTTATTACCTGCCTAGCGGAAAAGCCAGAGCGACACCACAAACAGGAGGAAAAATTGGCAACAGCAATAGTGCTGACCATACAGCGTTTCTCCCCACTCGGAGAGCTAATTACGTATCCGAGAAGGCGTAGAAGTCATCACCGTTGAAGTCGTTAGCGCCAACATAGAGGACACCACCCTCCCCTATGGTCAAGCCCCCAGTTACTTCCGCACCCACGTTGTAACTCCAGAGAAAACTACCATCCGAACTAAGGGCTATGACCCTACCGTCGGTTATATTATACGTACCAAAGTAGATGACACCATTGGCACCAACAGCAGGACTGCTGTATATCTTTTCACCTGCGTCATAGCTCCAGCTCAGGGTTCCATCAGGATTAATGGCATAGAAAAAACCGTCCCAACTCCCAAAGTAAACGGTGCCATCCGCGCCCACCGCAGGCTTTGACCAGATGGCATCCCCCGTTTGGTACCTCCACTTGTAGTCAGTCCCCATATCCGCCGGGTCAAGGGCGTAAAGGTAGCCGTCGCTGGATCCAAAATAGATTGTGCCATCGCCCGCCAAAGTCGGACTGGAAAGGATGATGTCGCTAGCAGTGAAATTCCACAGTACCGTCCCATCCGCAGGGTCAAAGGCGTAAAGGTTATTGTCGTTGGAACCGACGTAGACAGTCCCGTCTGGAGAAATGGCCGGACTCGAGTTAACGTAACCACCAGTTTGATAGCGCCACTTCAACGTGCCGTCCGAGTTCAAAGCGTAAACCCAGTTTTCAACGCCAGCGTCCAGGTCCCCAACTCCAAAGTAGATTGTGCCGTCATCGCCAACGGCGGGGCTAGAATGCACAAACCCGGGCGTCGCGTAGTCCCACTTTAGGGTGCCATCGTCGTTAAGCGCGATGAATCGCCGATCCCCGTCCCTCGTGCCAAAGTATATTGTGCCATCAGTTCCAACCGCAGGTCCTGAGAAGACACCATCCGCAAGCTGGTCGTAGACCCACTTTACGCCACCAAGGGGGTTTATCGCGTACAGCTTGTTATCCTGAGAACCTATGTAGATTGTCCCATCTCCAGCCAAAGCAGCGCTGGAGCGGTCAACTCTGCCAACTTCTAGTGACCACCGAACATTATTCGTCATCGGACCCGTGAACGGACTTCTGCTCTCGTGGCGCGGGTTTCTCCCAAACATCCACCAGTCCCCTTGATTGGTACTAGACACGTAGATCGTCACGGAATCAGTCGCAGTGGCGTCCCGGTTATCCGTCACCCTCAGCGTCGCGTCGTAGATGCCGGGATCCGTATACGTATGCATAACCGCGAGAAGATCATCCCCGGAATCGTCATAAATCCCGTCACCTTCCCAATCCCACTCGTAAAAGACGAGCAAACCGTCAGGATCATAGCTACCAGAACCGTCAAATTGCACTTGGAGCGGAGCCTTGCCGAAAGTGGGCATCGCCTGAACATCCGCAACTGGTAGCTCGTTAGGAGGCTCAAGGATAGTTATTGTTACGAATTCTGTGTCCTGAAAGTCTTCATTATCTGTCACTCGAACTGTAGCATCAAAGATTCCGGGCTCCATATAGGGATGGCTGGTGACGGGATTCGTCCCAGAATCGTAATCGTAGATGCCGTCTCCCTCCCAATCCCATTCGTACTTGACAATCGTACCGTCCGGGTCGTAGCTCAAGCTCGCATCAAAGTTGACGAGGACGGGAGGGAGGCTCTCAGTAGGCTCCGCGGACAGGAAAGCCACCGGAGGCTCGGGCGGGATATCTCTGAAAGCGTAGATGTAGGTGTCACCACTATTCACGTACAGCGTACCATCGTTCCCGATAGCAAGAGGAGAGATAATTGAATAGCCCGTAGTGTAGCGCCACTTTTCAGAGCCGTCGGGGGCAATGGCGTAAAGGTTGTAGTCCGTGCTTCCGATATAGACGGTCCCATCTCCACCGATGGCGGGACTGGCAACCAATTCAGCGCCCGTCGAAAACCTCCATTTCTCCGTGCCGTCAGGATTCACCGCGTAAAGGTTGAAGTCCTGCGCCCCGATGTAAACTGTACCGTCATAGCCAACAGCGGGAGTTGACACTATTCCTCCGCCGACAGCAAGGGTCCAGTTCACCGCCCCTTGAAGAGTCAAAGAATACAAGCTTCCAACAGTGGTTCCCACCAGAATCGCAGTTTCATCTCCACTGACAGGATCAGTCACAACCGCAGGTCCGCCTCGTATGGCGCCATCGGTTTGGGCGCTCCACTTTAGGGATCCGTCCGCATTAACCGCGTAAAGGTAACCGTCATTGGAACCAACATATATCGTGCCATCTGAACCAACCGCGGGATCTGAGCTTACATCCCCACCCGTCACAAACGTCCAGTAAAGCTCACCCGTGGGAAGGACAGCGTAGAGTTTGTCGTCGGAACAGCCGAAGTAGATAATTCCATCCTCAGAAATTGCGGGACTGGAAAAGATCGGTCCGCCCGCGGAGAACTTCCAAAGATTCGTCACGCCGTCTGAATCAAGCGCGTAAAGATAAGGACCTGCAGGAAAATAAATCGTCGCATCCCGACCAATCGCGGGACTCTCGCTGATCGTCTCCGCAAGACTTTCGGTTTGAAACCTCCACCTTTGCGTGCCATCCGGGTTTATCGCATAAAGGTAGGTATTGAACGCAGTGTCAAACCCGCCAATATAAATCGTTCCGTCAGCGGCGATTGCTGGACCTGGCGATACGTTGGTCCCATACTTCTGGAACTTCCACAGAAAGCTATCAGAAAGCTGGGGGCCAGTAAACGGGCTTCTGCCCTGGTGTGTAGAGTCTCTGCCCACCATCCACCAGTCTCCCCTTACCTCCAATTTAGAAATTATGGTAAAGGTAAAGGTCCGCTCCGCGGAGCCGATCAAATTGGATACTCCAATGGTTACCGAACGGTCGCCCGGCGCTCCTAAGGTAACAGAGGCTTCAACCGTATCGCCACTTCCCTCCACGAAGTCAGGCGTAACGCTTCCTGTGTCAAACTCAAAGAAGAAATCAAAGGGAGGAGTTCCGGACACGTCCGCAAGAAACGTCACGTAATCATCCTCCATTCCGGTAAGAGGAATAAGCGAGTTGATGACAGGCGGGTCGCCAGAAGTAGTGACGAGAATTTGCACGCTGGCGGTATCCGTAGCACCAGCATTATCGGTCACGCGAACGGTAGCATCGTAAGGTAGTTCCCTTGGAAGGTCATAAGTGTGGGATGTTGTAGGGCTTGTGCCTTGTTCGTCGTAAGTTCCATCGCCCTCAAAATCCCACTCGTAGCTAACAACACTCCCGTCCGCATCGCTACTCCCGCTGGCATCAAAATTTACAAGAAGCGGGGCGTCACCCTCGGTCGGGTCCGCGGTAACTGAAGCTGTAGGAGGAGTGTTCGCCAAAGTTGGCAGTCTAACGACGTTACTAGCTATTCCCTCGCTCTCCGCGACATCCATCGGAACAACCATCACGTAATTGCCAGGCGTGAGACCTTCCAGGGTTTTGGTGAACCGCAACCTACCCTCGCCCGTCCCCTCGCTTAAGGAAACAGAAGCGACTTCCGTAAAATCTCCCGTCTCCGTCGGAGAAGTCCTAACGGAGTACCGCCAAACCTGAGACAGGAAATTCTCCGCAAGGGGAGTTATGTCTTGAATAGTTATGGAACCATCCCCGCTTCCGTCCACCACTTCATCCAACGGATCATCTCCAACCCTGTGGAAGAAATGCTCTGCGATGGGCGTTATATCCTGAATGCTTGCGATGCCATCCTGACTATAATCGCCGGTGTTACGGTATGACCACCCTAGGGTAAAGGTTTCGTCAAGGTTCCTAGTTGCTGAAAGGTCGGTAACTTTGTCCCGACTCCTTAAAGGCGGGAGGGACGCAATTCTACCTGCGCGCTTTGAAATAAGTTTGTCCTTCAACTCCCCCTTCAACCGCTTAAAAAGCGATTGGCGCGGACCGTCATAGGAGAGACCGTCAATCTCAGCAACAACAACTTCAAGTGGGACAAGGGCGACTGAGCGATCAGGAATACCGACCTCACTAGCACCTTCCGTCAGGGAAGCAGGGCTTATTCCACCCCTCCTCCCGCAGGATGGGATGGCGAGAAGGAGGAGCGTTACTGAAAAAGTTAGCGATATCAATAACAGAGAGGCAGGTCTTTGCACGTTAAATCTCATTTCCAAGCCTCCGAATTATCAAGAAATAATGCTGGAATATTTCGTCATTTAGATTTTACCACCATATTGGCGATTCGGGCGCAGAACCTTAACTTACAACCAAAATTCATAAATGCGGTGGTTCCCTGAAGCCAAGTATTCCCAGCGCTTAAACCCCGGTCCGCGCCCAGAAATAAATATCGCTAAACTACTTTGGGCAGTTCAAGGCAGAGGGTAATGCTAAACTATTAACGCCTTTAAGAGCCTAAGGAATGAAACTACTATCTGTAAGTCTTATTCTCACGTATATCCTCGGGCAGTACCTGTCCTGCAGTACGCCTGCAAGAAACGCTTTTCTAAAAGGACGCGAGCTTCAGCAAGCAGGAAAGTATGAGGAGGCTTTGGGCTACTTTGAGAAGGGGCTGGCATACGACCCCGATTCTCCGCTTCTGAACTTCAGGAAGGGCGAGTGCCTGGCGAAGCTTGAAAGGTGGGAAGAAGCCAAGACAACTTTTGAATTATTCCTGAAGCTCACTGACGCGGAAGCGGAGTTATGGAAGGAGGAACGATGGGAAGCGGAGTTTTACGTTAAGAAGGCGCGCAAGGAGCTGGGAGAAGAAGAGCAGAAGGAAGACAAGGATGAAAGGAGCACCGAGAATCCCTCGTCTGCGGATGAAGATTATGTGGGCGGAATAAACATAATCACAAGATGATAAAGGCAGGGGAATAAATGCGGGTCGTTGGAATAATTCCAGCTAGGTTCGGGGCAACCCGCTTTCCCGGAAAACCACTCGCGCAGATTCTTGGTAAGGCGCTCGTGGAAAGAGTTTACTTAAGGGCAAGAAAGTGCCGGAACCTTGACCAATTAGTCGTTGGTACTGATGATGAAAGAATTGAAACTTACTGCAAATCCGCGGGAATCCCGGTCGTTATGACGTCAAAGGAGCATCAATCTGGGACTGACAGGGTGTGCGAGATTGCGCGAAACTTGGACGCGGACGCGTTCGTCAACATTCAAGGGGACGAGCCACTTATTCCGCCTTCCGCCATTGATGAGCTAGTTAATGAGGCGGTAAAACGTAACGCGGGTGCAGCAACACTAGTATCTGGGCTTCGGGCTCAAAACACCCTGCTTCCAGACCCAAACGTAGTGAAAGTCGCCCGGGACAAGCAAGGAAACGCAATTTATTTCTCCAGAAGCGTTATCCCTTACCCTCGCAATCACAGGTACGCGATTTACTTTCAGCATATTGGCGTCTATTACTATTTGCGGGAGATGCTTCTCAAATTCGCTGAACTACCTCCAAGTCCACTTGAGCTTGCGGAGGGGCTGGAACAACTTCGCCTGCTTGAGAACGGCTTTCAGATACTGACGGTTGAAGTCGACTACAAACCCATCGCGGTTGACACTCCTGAAGACGTTAGAAAGGTTGAGGAATTTCTCAAGGGCACGGGAGAGGAATAGGCTTATGCAAGTTCTTATTCCCTCTGTCAAGATAGCTTGGAGAAGCCTTATTGCTCACAAGTTAAGGAGTTTTCTCACGCTTCTTGGAATGGTTATCGGCGTGTCAGTCGTCATTGCGATAGTGAGCCTCGGGGAGGGACTACGCCTGCTCTTCGCAGGAGAGATCGGCAGGCTCGGAAGCAACATCATATACATAATCCCGAAGGAAGTTATGCGAAGCGGGCAGATTCACGGTGAAGGGGGATTTGAACTTTTTGACACGGGTGACCTGGAGGCGCTTAAGAGGGATACAACGCTTCTCGCAGGCGTTCAGGCGGGCATGAGGGTCCCAAGACAGGTGAAGTTCAGAGAAAAAACCTATCAGGCCCTCATTGAGGGTGGCGACCCTGACTGGTTTACACTGTCGGGAGTTGAAATTGATGAGGGGACTTCATTTTCGCAAGGCGACTACGAGGGCAGAACTAGAGTTGCAATCATAGGACACAAAGTAAAGCAAAGGCTGTTTCCCAAGTACTCTAGTCCACTTGGGCAAATGATAAAGATTGGCGAATCTTATTTTAAGGTAATTGGAGTTATGAAAAAAAGCGGAGGAATGGGCAACGTGACGGAGGATGATTTTGTGATCGTTCCCCTGACGACACTTCAGGAGAGAATCACGGGAAGCGACGATATCTTTTACATTATGGCGCGGGTGGAACAGGGCGCTGACATGGAGGAGGCCAAGCGGGAAGTCCATAGAGTTCTTCGCGCAAGAAGGCATGTAACCGACCCGACCAAAGCTAACTATGAAGTCTCAACGCCTGAGGATTGGCTAGAGTTTGCCAACAGATTCGTCAATATTCTCGTCACGGTATTTGGAGTCATCGCCGGAATCGCGCTGCTGGTTGGCGGAATTGGAATCATGAACATTATGCTCGTCACCGTCACGGAGCGCACAAGGGAGATCGGACTGAGAATGGCGCTTGGTGCGACGCGAGGAAACGTTCTACTTCAATTCTTGCTTGAAGCTGTCGTATTGACAGTCCTTGGAGGTTTCATCGGACTTGTTTTGGGTTGGGGATTTGCTTTCGGAATCGGCGCAATTCTGCAGAAACTCATAGGAGCTTCCTGGTTCCCAATCGTTCCAGCGCCAATCGTTGTTCTTACCATTGCGTTGAGCTCCGCCATTGGATTGGTTTTCGGCATCTATCCCGCGTATCGCGCCAGCCAGCTAAATCCCATTACCGCCTTGAGGTACGAATGATCAGAGTAAGAAGTGTCACACACTTATGCTTATCGCCCTGAAAACAAGTTTGACAATCGCCTGGAGAAGCATCTATTCAAACAAACTTCGAAGCCTGCTTACTCTTCTTGGCGTTATAATTGGCGTATGCGCAGTCATTGGAATCGTGAGTGTCGGTGAGGGCTTGAAAGCGTCGTTCATTAGCGAAATCGGAAGTTACGGTTCAACGATCGTTTACGTTTTTCCAAAGGGTACCGTGCAGACGGGCCAGCAGTACATGCCACAAAGGGCTGAGCCTTTCAACGAGGGGGACGTATTTGCCATCAGGGAGGAGGCGTCCGCGCTGGAGTACGTTATTCCTTCAGCGACCCTCAGCGCCAAAGCCAAATATGAAGATCGTACGTTTTCCGTTCAGGTTGAGGGACATATACCGCTCTTCTTTGAGGGACCCGTCGTAGAGATTGAGGAAGGAAGGGCATTCAACGAACGGGAGAACAAGGGCGCGAGCAGAGTAGCAGTCATAGGCGCAAAAGTCCAGGAGAAGCTCATACCGAAGTGGGAAAGCGCCCTCGGCAAGCAAATCAAACTTGGCGAGGATAACTTCACGGTAATAGGCGTTCTGAAGGAGAAGGGGACACAGATGACCGGATGGAACATTGATAGCAACGTTCTCATTCCACTTACCACGTTCTGGTACAGGTTCGCCGGAAACGACGACGTGGACTACATAGTCGCCATCGCTAAGGACGTAACAAAAATGGACGAAGCCAAAGAACAAATAAAGAACGTGCTGAGAAAGAGGCGCAAGATCACAGATCGAACAAAGGACGATTTTGAGCTTTACACAACGGACGACTTTATTGACTTCGCCAGCCAATTCTTTAACACTTTGGTGATGGTGTTTGGTTTCATAGCTTTCTTCGCGTTGCTTGTTGGTTCTATCGGCATTATGAACATTATGCTCGTCACTGTGACAGAGCGCACAAGGGAAATTGGATTGAGAATGTCAGTGGGCGCCAGCAGAGCAAGGATTCTTGGACAGTTCCTGATGGAGGCTATGCTCCTGACTGCTTTCGGCGGACTTATTGGTATGCTTCTGGGGTGGGGAATCGGCGTTGGCGTAAGTTTCTGGCTTTCCGACCTGTTGAACACGCATTTCATCGCCCGTCTGCCAGCGGTTCTGGCGATAATTACGCTCCTCGTCTCCTGCGGTATCGGCGTAATAGCGGGAATTTACCCCGCTTACCTCGCCTCCCAGAAGGACCCCATCCACGCCATAAGATACGAATAGACGTGGCTTCCGCCCCACGGTGAAGATAAGGCTTCTTCAGCGAAGTGGCGGAATTCCCGCGGGCGGGCGTCCGCATCATTATAGGTGATCTATCCGAGCAAGGAATTCCGGAGGGAGTTGAGACTGCACTTTCAGGTAAAAGCAGGTTTCCGCCAGCTGGGATAACGCCAACGCCAAATAGGGGGTGGCAGGGGTCACCCTCGGCATAAGTATCTCAGGAAATAGCACGTCTCTACCCTCTGCTGACATTGCCTGCATTAGATAAGGAAGCATTCTGGACGCGTCCTTTTCCGTCGTTACCTGGAATTTGCATCCGCGCCGTTTACTAGTGTTCAGAATGAGCTGAACATCCCGATGCCTGAAAGTACGGTGGTCAGAGAACCTTATTGAGAGCGAAGTATCAGGGTGTAACGAAAGGGCGGATTCCTCAAAGGACTTTGGATTGGCTATTCCCGAGAACAAGAGGGCGCTACCCGTTGGAATAATCGCCTCCGCGGAGGGAAATTGAGAAGCGTCCACAGGTGAAGAATTAAGTGGGGATAGCCAGGGGCGGTAGAGCTCGGTGATTGGGAAGAAGCCCATTGGGAAAATCCTCGTTTGAAAAGACTTTTCCCGCAGGTTAAGAATATCCGTTTCCGGGTCAGTCCCTACTTCCCTCAAGAGGATTACATCTGCCCTTTGAAGTGCGTCCAGCCCCTCGCGGAGGTTCCCTCTTGGAAAGGTTGGCTCCCGCGCGTCTTCTTCCGCGAAGAGGCAGACGTTTAAGTTAGATTCCAGACTGAATAGCTGAAAGCCGTCGTCAACTATTGCAAACTCGTATTGTCCAGTGGAAGATACCAGCTGCAATGCGGTAAGCTTATTTGTTCCCGCGGCGACAAAAGCGGTTGGCGTCCTCGCGAAGAGAAAGTTTCTTTTACTTTCAACGGATAAGCTCGATGGATCTGCGCCCTCCATTAACGTGTTTAGGTGAATTATGAACTCATCAAGAAAGGCGAGTCGATTCCTGCCGAGCTTCAGAACAACTCCGCCGCGCCTTCCCCTTGATAGCAACCTCTTTAGAATTGCGGAGACGCAGGGCGTCTTGCCCGCCCCGCCCATTGACAACGCGCCGACGCTAATCACTTTCAGGTGCGGAAATGAGCTTCTGCTAGCGAGAAGGTTCCTACGCCTTGAGTTATAGAGGGCGCGGTAAGGCGCGTGTAAGACGTAGCCGATGCTCCCGAACAGCACGTTCCGAAATCTTGTCCCGCTCTTATCTACCACTTGGATTTTTGCGCCCATTCAAGCTATGATTTTATATGAACCTAGCAAGTTCACTAAACTTGAACCAAAGAGGAAAAGAAATGCCCAAGGTGACGAGGAAGAAGGCTGAAAACACGCTTCAGAGAAAGACCGTCTGGAAGTGCAAGTACTTCAACGTCTACGAGCAGAAGTTTGAAGCAGGGAAGAAGAGAACCTACTATTCTGCTGAACGTCCAAACCCTAACACGGTTCACATAATTGCGATAACAGAAGATGATGAAGTGGTTCTCGTTCGACAGTACAGACCTGCGGTGAAGTCTTATGTTATAGAACTTCCCGCTGGGATCTGCGACCGGGAGGATGAATCGCTCATAGAGGTCGCTGAACGGGAGCTTCTTGAGGAAACCGGTTATTCCGCAGACGAGTTTGAGTTAATTTTCTCCGGCACAGTTTCTCCTGGGATAACGAACGAGCTTTACAACTTGTTTCTCGCTAGTGGCGCAAGAAAGACCGCCAACGGTGGGGGAACTAGCGGTGAGGAAATAGAGGTTCTACTTAAACCGAGAAGGAGACTCATTGAATTTCTCGTGGAGACAAGCTTGGAGGGGGACATCCTCGTGGACGCAAAGATCCCCACAGCGCTGGCGCTCGCTAATAAGTACCTGTACCCTGAATCAATCTTCTGAACGCACAGATAATGAGAACTGCTTTGACTTGCCATGGGCGCGAAATCCCTAAGGGCATCGCGAGAATCGGGAACCTTGGTGGTACGAGTGATGTCCTCCGCGGGACAAGTGCCTTCAGTTCTCATTGGTCTAGCTCGGATGGAGGTAGACCCGGGCAGAAGTCTGGCATGCCCCGAATGGATGTTTGGAGGTTTGACGTTCCAAATCCGATGGGGATAGTGATAAGCATCGCATCAGCGTTCGTCCTATTGCTAGGCGCATGCACCAATCCGGAGGTGGACGATAAGGAACCACCGCAAGAGCGCTACGTGCAGGCGTTTTCGCCCCTTGATTCCTACTCCTTTGACGTAAATGACCAGCATAATATATTCTACCCAGCAACGCTAATCAACTTGGACACCGAAAAGGCGCACTTTGAAGTGCCCTTCGCGCGCTCTAACGCGATTTTCATTGTTTACGCGGGCGGAACCATTTTCTTCACTAGCCTGGAAGGGCATATGGCAAGCATAGATGAGGAGAGCGGAAAAGTGATCTGGAGCGTTTATAATCCCGGAGCATCGTATTTCAGGGCCTACGTCACTCCCTACTTCCTATTAGTTCCCGTGGGAAAGCCAGAGGTTGGACAAAGCGGAAGGATTCTCCTCGTTGACCCCGCGGCCGGCGAGGTGAAAAAGCGAATAACCACAACGTTCGTAGCGAAGTTTTTCACCCAAGATGAATCAAGCGTTTACTGCTTCGGGGAAACCGCGGAGATCCTGAAGCTTGGTTTGATTGACGGCACTGTGAAGGCGCAATCCTTCCTGTCCGTGCAACCTTCGGGAGTGGTTAGAAACGAGCGCTTCAACGTGCTAACGGGAGTCGGCGGGGAGATATACCTCCTCAATCCCTCAAGCCTAACCGTGGAAAAGACTGCGGTTATCCCAACAACGTTGACGGAACCAGTGCTTCACGGGGACACGTTGGTTTTCCTGGAAAACAACCGATACGTGGCGGATGAAAGATGGATAGTCGCTTTTGACCTAAAAGAATTCAAAGAAACCCTCAGGATTCCAATTTCTGAATACGCCACGACGGTTCCCGCGGTGGTTGACGGGATCATCTACGTAGCTACGAGGGACGGCAAATTGACCGCTTTCAACCTAGAAAAAGGCACGGTTCTATGGAAGCAGGATACTATTGTGCCGAGCGATATACTATGCGCTCTTGAGAACAGGATTCTGCTGTTTGCAAGATTCTTCACGGACCGAGGGATGAGGAAGTACCGCGTATCGGAGGATTGGCAGAGGTTTTACACCAGAAGACCCGATTGGGCGATGGAAACCGAAGAACTCTCCCAGGTCATCCTGGAAATTGATAGAGAAGATGGTAAAGTCGCGAAAGTTCACCCTCTCCCGGGCGACGCCACATATAGCCCGTTCCTCATTACCGCGAACCATCTGCTCGTTCATCAAAGCGGGGAAAAGCTGATTGGATACAAGCTGGAACTGGAATGATTTTTCACTTAGGCAGGCAATGATACTAATACTTGATTGCGACAACACACTTTACGCCTCATCAAAGGGAATAATGGCAAAAAACGACGAAAGAATAAATCTATTCATCAAGGAGAGGTTTTCCCTATCCGACAGGGAGACGAACGAACTGAGGATAAGTTACTTAAAGAGCTACGGAACGACGCTAAGGGGTTTGATGGAGAACTTCAGGGTTGATCCTGACGAGTACCTGGAATTCGTTCACGCTTACTCGCTTGACGGGATTCTTGAGAGGAACGAAAGATTGCTTTCCTTCCTGTCCCGACTGGGCATTCCAATTATCATTCTGACGAGCGCGAACAAGGCACACGCGGAGAAGGTCGCCCGCTTAACGGGGATCCTTGAATTCGTGGATGATATTTACGATTTGAAGCGCGTTGACTACCGCGGTAAGCCGGACATCCACGCCTATGAGGTGGTGAAGGCGGACTTCCCGGAAGAGGACGCGGTCTTCGTGGACGATAGGCTACTCAACTTCCCTCCAGCAAAGGAACTTGGTATGGTTACTGTTCTAGTGAATGAACATTCAAAGCCTGCAGGAGAAGCGGAACTGGCGGGAACAAGGGTCTTTAGGCAAGAAGCCAGAAGGCTGAATAGGATTAAGTCAAGAATCGTTGACTTTGAAATTGAGGCAATTGAAGTACTGGACAGCATTTGGGATGAAATTGTCACGAGGGTTGAGGGGTGATCGTTACTTCCTTGAAGCTTGCGAACTTCAGAAACTACCAAATGCAAACGGTGCGATTCAGTCCGGGTGTGAACCTAATATACGGCGCAAACGCGAGCGGTAAAACGAACATCCTTGAGGCTCTTCATTTCATTTCAAAGCTTGCTAGCTTCAAAAGCGAGCGGGACACTGACCTAATAAGGAAGGGGGAGAAAGGCTTTGAAATCGTTGGCAACTTCTCCTACGACAGTGGAGCAAGCCTGACTGCTGAGTTGTTCTTTCATAGCGGACAGAAATTCCTCAGGGCAAACGAAATGCCAGTCCTCAAGGTCAGTGATTGGTACGGGAGGGTTCCCCTCCATCTTTTCAGCCCAGAGAGTATGAAGGTTTTGTGGGGGGAACCCGCGCGTAGGCGCGAACTCTGGGACGCGGAAATCGCCAGGCTTGACCCTCAGTTTCGGCAGGCGCTAGCTACTTACAAAACCGCGTGGAAAAGCAGAAATAAGGTTCTTAAGCGCATTTCCGCGGGCGAAAGGGATTGCAAGCTTAATTCGCTTCTGAGCTTTTATACGGACTCGTTAGTAGCTTCGGGAAGCAGAGTTGTATTCTCTAGGCTGAAGCTACTTAAAGATGTAATGGAAATCCTGCCTAACATTTATGGCGAGCTCACCAGGGAGAAGCTCTTCTTGCGGGCAAGCTACAAGACTGCGGTCAAGGGTCTTACCAGGGATTCCGACTTCAGCGCGGTAAGAACAGGTTTCCTTGAGGCGTTGGAAAAATTCAGTGGCGGGGAAAAAGAATGCGGTTTTACGCTTATCGGTCCGCACAGGGACGACCTGAGGTTTTACCTAAACGACGTGCCCCTTGGGCAGGTGGCGAGTCAGGGGCAGGTGAGGGCGACAACGATCGCACTGATAGTTTCCCTCGCCTACATATCCCGCAAAGCAAGCGGTGAAGCACCAATAATCCTCATGGACGATGCCCTTTCCGAGCTGGACGATGAAAGGAAGGTAAACCTAATAAGGCTCCTTGCCGAGTATCCTCAGTCGTTAGTTACCTCGGCGTCAAAGAGAGAGATCGCTGGACTACTCTTTCTTAACCCCACCCTAATGAAGGTTGAAGGTGGTCAAGTTTTTCCAGTAGAAACTGCGAAACGCTAAAGCGGGAAGGCGAGAGGTGCAACGCACGGAAATGGAAGGGTTGGCACGCGGAGAAGGAACATGAGGAGTTCGTAATCGTCTTGGAGGCGCAACTATAAGATGGAACTGCTCCAGCCCAGGACGGGTAGTTTAACGTCGGGAAGAGCCCTATTCCTCCTCGTAGTAAACGGAAGACCCACCCACGCCCTCAAAACTTTCCTCCTCAACTCCTTCCCTGAAGAGTCTTCTCTCCTTCACCGCATTCTCTTCAGCGCGAACTCTGCCACTCATCTCCTCAAGGACGAGTCTCCCCAGTGGTTGAATTATATCCCCAGAAAAATCCTCATCAAAAACATGGATTGCTTCCGTAATACCCTTTAACCTGTGCCGTTCAACCAGAAACTTAAGCTCAGAGAGTAGAGCTACCGCGACTCCAGAAAAGAGAAGTCCAATCCCAAAACCGATTAGGAATTCGTAGGTTCTCTGCTTGTTGCGCATATAAGACAATTATCCCCTTTACCGGTGATTATAGAAACTACACCCTTGCCAGTCAATTGGATCGTCTGCGATTATTGGAGGATGGCTGGTTTTATGTATAATCATCTTGGAGCCCTATGACTCTGACAATTAACGACGTGGAGAAGGTGGCGTTCTCCGGAGGACTCTTCGGTTACCGGAAGAGAGAAGTGGAAGAGTTCAAACAGCTAGTAGTGGAAACATTACGGAAACAGGTTGAAGAGATTACGTCCCTCCGAAAGGAGATTAACCACCTTCAGGAGCAAATTGACAGATACAAAGCGAGCGAGGACCTCGTCAAGGAAAGCGTAATCCTCGCCCAGAAAAACAGAGACGAAACTATCGCCAATGCACGCAAGGAAGCGGAGAATATCATAAAGTCTGCGGAGTTAAAGGTTCTTGAGGTCTCCAGAGAGCTCGGCGCACTAAAGGCTGAAAGGGAAAGGTTTGAGTTTGAGTTTTACGGACTGCTTAGGGGGTTTTTGGATAGGCTTGACGCTTTGAGATCCAAAGAAGGTTTCGAAAAACCGACTTCGGCGGAAAAGGCGCAAAGCTCCCCGCCCCTTGAGGTAATGCGGGATGACGTGGAAACTAAACCCAGGCAGGAAGAGGTAGAAAATAAGGCTGGGCAAGCGCCTGATAAGGTTGGCGGAAGTATCATTTTCCCGGAGGAATTCCCTCGCTAAACTTGCGACAGTGGAAAGTGAAAAACCCGATTGCCCGTTCTGGGCTAGCATTCTATTTTCAGCTGGACTAAAACCGGTTTAACTAATTGAGTAAGGACAATGGCTGTAGAGAAACGTATCGTGGAGAAAACCCCACCCCTAGCGGGAAAGTACGAGAGGATCAAGAACGATCGGGAAGTCCGCGAATACATCGACCTAGCAGACGAGGCAATGGCGGCGATAGGATACACCGAGCACGGATACAGACACGTTACACTCGTTGCGGAAAACGCGGGCTTTATCCTGGAAAAGCTCGGATACTCCGAGGAGGAGGTGGAGCTTGCGAAGATTAGCGGTCTCCTCCATGATATTGGGAATCTCATCGCCAGAGAGAACCATCCGCAATCCGCCCCTTCGCTAGTTGTCCCTATCCTCAAGAGATTCGACCTTTCGCCAAGGCAAATAGGAACTATTGTGGGCGCGATTGGCAATCACGAGGAGAAGGACAACATTGCACTTAACGCGGTTACCGCGGCACTTATTATCGCGGACAAGGCGGACGTCCATCGATCCCGCGTCAGGAGTTACCACCCGGAGCTGAAGGACATTCACGATGACGTAAATTACGCTTGCACTGAATCATCCCTATCGGTTAATCCGAAAAACAGAGTGCTTACTCTAGCCCTAAAAGTGGACACCGGGATCGGATCGGTAATGGAGTACTTTGAGATATTCACCGAAAGGATGATGGTAACGAAGCGGTCCTGCGAACACCTTGGGCTTGAATTCCGCCTAATAATCAACGGGACAGTTCTTACGTAAACCTTGTCCTAACGCAACTAACCCATTCCTAAGACCTAGTGACTTAGCAACATTAGGGAAAAACGCAGTCAACCGCATAAGGGGTAGCGGTTCCTCACTTCTTGGCCTTCGTGGATTTCTTCAGTCTACTTATTTCTTCCTCAAGCGCCTTTATCTTTTCAACCAGCTCGGGCAATCGCCAGGTAAGGGCGAGAATACGCATTGAGTGATCATGGGGACGCGCGGGGTAACCTGAAACTCTGCTCTTCGGAGGAAGGGAACCAAAGACTCCGGTTTGGGCTGCGATAACCGAGCCTTCGCCCACCACGACTCCCCCTTGAAATCCAGCCTGCCCACCGATAACGCTCCAATTGCCTATCTCTGTGCGTCCACTAATTCCCACCTGCGCCGCTATCAAGCAATGCTCGCCGATGTTGACGTTATGGGCTACCTGGACAAGGTTGTCAATCTTCGTTCCCCTGCCGATGCGAGTTTCATCAAGGCTGGCACGGTCAATAGCGCAAAGAGCGCCTATTTCCACTTCATCTTCAATCACCACTGTTCCCACCTGGGGAAACTTCTTATGACCATTCCTCGTTGTGACATAGCCGAAACCGTCACTTCCAATGACCGTCCCGCTATGGATAACGCAATCGTTTCCGATAACGCATCCGTCCATAACCGCGACGCAAGGAAAGAGCCTCGTTCTAGAGCCCAGGGTGACCTTTTCGCCGACAAAACAGTTCGCGCCAATCTCAGCGTCGTCGCCGATTACCGTGTCGCCTCCTATTACCGCGTAGGCACCGACGGAAACGCGTTTCCCAATTCTTGCGCTCTTGGCAACCACCGCGAGCTCGTGAACACGTGTCTTCCGCTTCGGCTTTTTCTCCTTACTAAGAAAGTAGTCCATAACCCGAACGAAGGAAAGCCTAGGCTCCTCAACGATAATCACGTTGGGAAAGGCATCCTTTAGCGCGTTGGTCGTGAGTATCGCGGATAGAGGCGCCCCGATAAGCTTCCGCCTGTGGGACGCGGATTCGAGAAAGGATATGCAACTAGAACGAGGAATGTCTAGACTGCAAAAGCCTTTAATCTCAACCGTTTCATCGCCTCTTACTCTTCCGTCAACCAGATTTGCGATTTGAAGAAGCGTTGGCATCTAGATTCTCACCCCCAGTGAGCCAAAGACTTCACCCTTGAAGTCGGTGACAATCTTAAATTCGTAAAGGTTTCTGAATATGTAGGTGAGAGCATATTCACTCTCCTCATTTAGCTTGTTCTTCCCGTAGCGCTCCGCGGATAGGTAAAAATCTGGAAGAACGTTTAGCTGAGCACGCAAAAGGGCGCTGTTCAACTTGAAGTCGTAGGCTAACTCCGCGAAGCCCGCAGGCTCCGCCAGTAGCGAAACGCCCAACTGGGGTCTGAACTCAGGTTCTCCGGGGAAAAACGTTCCGTGAAAGAATACGTCGGAATGCGGACCTATCAGGAGCCCCGCGGTTACGTCAAACCTGGAATTGTTCCCAGATCGGTTCACGTCAACTCTCCCGCTCATCTTCAATCTGTATTTTAGCGACTCTATCCTCATTACGCAGGAAAGCTCGTTCCGAACAACGAAAAGTTCGGCTTCCACGACAGGAGAAACCATTCTAACCTCTGGAATCTCCAACGAGGCAGAAGACAAGTAGTCTTCAATTAAAGCCTTTTTCGCTAGCGCGAAAGATACTGGAAGTCCTACAAGGTCAGCCAGAATAGCGCTTGCTCGGTTGCTAACCGTTTCAAGTTGAAGGTTAAGTAGGGTGTCGGAACGAAGCTTCAAAAAGAACTGGGCAACGGTTTCCGCTCCTTCCTCATTTAGGAACGTTAGATAGACTGAGGTAGTAGCGCCAGAAACAACGAGAGTCAGAACGTTGAAATCTTGATAGGCAGGATTCTCGGGAAAAAAACTTTCAACCTGTTCCCGCACCAGTTTTTCAACCCAGGCTGAATCGGTGTAAGGGGTGCCGGTGAGTTCCGCCCTTAGCTTCTCCGTAAGGGAAAGCCTCTCGTCTCGGGTCAAAATCTCAGTGAAGGGGGTCATCGTCCTTAGGCGGAATTCAACTTTGAATTCAGTTATCTTCTCCGGAAGAAGGCGAAGCACCGCTTTTACATCGGTCACGGAAGCAGGCAGAATGTCAATGCTTACAACCCCTATTCCCCGCTTCTCCAAGACTACGGATATGACCGTGGTAAGGGTTGAGGTAACCTCCTCTAGGTTATCAATTAGGGCGGGAAGGGAGGCGTCAAGCTGTTCCATAATGGCGAGCCTGAGAGTCTTCTCAATGGCTTCTCTAACCTCATTCGCCACCAATTTGGAAGGCTCGCCATCCTCCCACTGGATCTGAAGAACAACGTCTTCAATCTTCTCAGGCGGTTCGCTATCCAAGGAAGCCTTAATCGCTTCGGACTGGAACGCATAGGCTACAGAGTTAATATGTGTGACTAGCGTCCCTAAAACTATCAGAAAAAGAAACTTAATCCGCATAAAGGTCTAGAACATTTCCCCTATTCCAAAATGGAGGCGGGAACCTCCATCCTTCAAGTCCCAACCCAAATCCAGTCTCAGCGCGCCAAGCCCAAGGGCAGGAACCCTAAAGCGAATGCCTATGCCCGCACCGTAACCAGTTTCCATTTCCGAGAAGCTTTCTCCAACCGAAGCCCAGTCTGTAAATGCAACAGCCACAAAGGATTGTTCTTTATCTAGGGGATAACGATACTCCGCGTTGAATAGCAGAGATTTCGTGCCAGTGAGGGCATCCTCCGGCAGACCCCTTACGGAAAACACACCCCCAAGCCTGAACTCCTCAAAGATAGGCACTTGCCCCTCCGCAACGCCTATCCTTCCCCTCACGCCAAAAGTCTGCCCCTTTCCACGCGGGAAGAACTGCCTCGCTTCTAGCACGTACTTGCGAAAGTTGAAATCGCCTCCGAAACCGGCTATCTGTGTTGAGCCAGAGAGAAACGTTCCCTTGGTGGAGGAGTAAATGTTATCCCTGGTGTCGTAGTTTAGAGACACGTTGACGCCTCTAGTCTGTCCCGCCTCTTGAAGCCTTGTCCTCCGCTCGGGGCCGAATCCCGCGAAAGGATCCCCCTTCACGACGTTGTAATCGTAGTCCACTACCCCTAACCCTACTGAACCGGATACAACTTCGGAGAAACGAGTTCCAAAACTAAAGGAACCTCCAGTACTATCAACGTCAAGCTCACTTTCTATCGGAGTTCCAGGGTTTCTTTGCTGACGGTAATTCAAGTCGTAAAGAGAGGAGGAAAAGAAGTTATCGGGTCCGAGATAAGGATTGGAGTACGAGAGCTCATAGCCTGGGTTGTTCTTGCTGAAGACCACTAGAGCGGAAACGGTTTGCGCCCGCCCACCGAAGTTTCGCTCCTGAAAGGATAATGACCCCTGCACGCCGTTAACGGTGGAATATCCTAAGCCGACCCCTGCCTGACCAGTTGGCGCCTCAACGACGGTTATTTTTAAGTTGATATTTCCCGCGACTTCTGAAGGTTCAATAGAAGGTTCAACCTGCTCAAAAATGCCCAGGTTGTAGAAATCCTGCATCACCCTCTCAAGCTTATCCCGTTGTAAAACGTCTCCTGGGGAAATGTGGCGAGAGATTATCATTCTGAGTAGCGAGTCTTTCGTCTTTTCGTTCCCTTCAAAAAGGAATTCCTTCACTGCACCTTCACCGATGGTGAGGTAAATCGTGCCTAGCTCCTCGCCGGTCGTCACCAAGCCGAAATCCACAACGTATGCACCTATGTAGCCATCCTCCTGGTAGCGATTAAGCACGACCTCGGAGATCTGCTGCTCAACCTGGCGAACGTTGATAACCTCACCGGGCGTCAGCGCAAAACCGGCTTGAAGTTCCTCTAATGGGTAAATCGTGCTTCCTGTTATTACAAGCTTCTTAAATGGTGGATTCTCCAACACCTCCACGACAAGTATGGTCTTTTCCTCGTAGTAGTCCAGCGAAAGCCTAGGAGGCTCTAGGAAGTAGCCAGTATCGTAGAGAGCTCTGGAATTGCTATCAAGCTCAGTTACAACGTTACCTGTGACTGGCTGACCAGGCTTGATTGATAGAGTATCAAGAATAATACGTTCATCAAGGTTCTCCAGCCCAATGATCTGGATACTGTTTATGGTTATGCCTTGAGCTAGCGCCGGCCTTGCCGACTGAGTCATCAGCGATGATAGAACTGCAATTCCTAAAAGCCACAGGGTGAATAAACGGTTAACTTTCATCCCTCCCTCCGTTAGGTGAGATGAGAATAAGGTGAGAAGATTATACCAGCTAAGGATTATCTTTCCGTAAATTCCGCCTCAAAGGCTATAAGAAGTTCAATGGGGTTTAACCTCTGACCGGAGGCTTCTACCTTTTCCACCCTCAGAGGCTCATCCACTTGGGTGGAGGAGGAAGGAACCACACTGGAAGGTTCCGGAAGATAGGAAGGCGATGGTTCCGATTTAGATGAAACTAGCTCCTGTGAAGGGACGATTGAACTCCTCCCACCCTTACCCATACCCTTTGCGCTTTTCCGGCGAGCGCGCGTCGTAACTGGCAACGTTGGCTTTACTGATTCCGTGGTAATTGGGGAAGTTTCCCTAATTGCTTCTTCAGGAAGCCCGGATTCAGATTCGGTACCCAGGTACGGATGAGGGACAGAGCTTTCAGAAAGGAACACGCTCCCTTCTGGGTCCTCCGTCTGAATTGAATTGGGCTTTCCAAGATTCAGAGCGGTTACCGTTAGGACCGATCCGACAAAAAGAAGAAAAGCTACGACTAGAGCGTAAAGGAGAGAATTTCGCAGGGAAGCGGGCTTCTTCGCATCAAGGGTATTTCTGATTTCAGCATCAAGGATGTAAAGGCGCCGTTTGAGCTTGTCGGATTCGCCCATACGCCAGTCGTTCTCAATTTGGTCCCACCAGTACTTCAGTCGTGAGTAATTCTCGTCCTTCATAACATCACCGATTCTATTATCGCCCAATCCTCTACCGAAGTTAAATTCCACGCGGACGCACGTCAATTCCACTGTGGTAGAATCCTAAGCACTTCCAGCCGTATTGCTCGGCAGGGGGAGGTTTTATGAGGAATGTATCTGCAAGTATCGTTCTAATTGTTGGATGGATCCTCGCTCTTGCTTTCTACTACACGACCGCAGTCTATGCCAGGGTCGTAAACATCGGCATTCTCCACACGAATGATACGATGGGGAGAATTGAGTCTTTCTACTACCGCAGCGCTAAACCGGTGGGCGGATACGCAAAGCGAGCCATTCTGTTTCAGGACAAGAGACGGCATACTAAGTTACATTGGTTGACCTTGGATGCGGGAGGCATCTTTGGTCTGGCGCCTTATTCCTACTACTTGGAAGGCAGACTGGACGCGAAGCTGATGGGTTGGCTCGGATACGACGCGGTGGGAATTGGCGCTTCAGAATTTGTGTTTGGTCAAGGTTCGCTGCGAGAAATAATAAGCGGTGGGAATATCCCTTTTCTGTCCGCGAACATCGTTGAGACTGAGACTGGAAGGTACCTGGCGGAGCCATTCAAAACGCTAGAGTTTGATGGTTTTAGGGTTTCTCTTTTGGCGGTTTCGGACCCGGGCATAGCGAACCATTATTCGGCGGATTTTCTGAAAGGTCTAAATTTTAAAAACCCGCATTCTGTAATTGCGGAGCTGGTCCCACAGCTAAGAGGCATTTCGGATACGATTGTTCTTATTAGCGGGTTACCCTTATCGGAGAACATAAGAATCGCCAACGAACACGAGGAGATCAGCGTAATTGTAAGCGGAGGACAGGGCGCAGAGCTTAAGGTCCCGATTAAAGTCGGCGGAACGCTTATCGTCCAAGCGGGTAAGTGGGGCATCAACGTGGGACTGCTTAAAGTTACCTATGAGGGAGAGACCGATACGGGTTATAAGATACGCTACTTTGACGGTTCCATAATCCCCCTGGATGGAAGATGGGCGGAAAATACTAAGTACTTGCAGGAGATTACTGCCCATAGGGCTGAACTTGAGGAAAAGTGGGGACTAGTTATCGGAAAGCTAAATAACGAGATGGGCATTACCAAGGTTGCGTCCTATGAAACCGAGCTGGGCGATTTCTTTACGGATGCCTTGAAGGAAAAGGCTCGGGCAGACTTGGCGGTATTGAACGCGGGCGCATTTAGGGCTGGTCTAAACGCCGGACCGGTAACCCGTGGGGATATTTACCGGGCGTTCCCTGGCGACGGGTTCATGGCGGTCGGTAAAATTAGCGGGAAGAACCTGGAAAGGATGCTCTCCCAAAGTGCTTCACTCGTTGGGACGGGCGGATTCTTGCAGGTTAGCGGGGTGAGCTTCGGCATATTCGGAGACAGAGCTTATGACATCACTCTTGGAGGAAACCCGCTCCAACTAGAAATGGATTACACCATCGCGTTCGCAGATACGATGCTTGGGGGAACCGACGGACTCACAACGACCCTCCTAATTGAGGAAGTAAGGGTTGATTACGCTAATCCCGTTAGGAAAGTTGTTGAGGATTTCCTATCCGCAAGTGGCGAATTTGGAAACAAGATTGAGGAGAGGATTAGCTATTACGCGGAACCGCCGTCAAGTGAATTAGCAGCACCACCCGAGGAAACGGAAGTTCAAGAAGAAGAAGTGCCCGAGGAGCCGCCAGCCGAAGTTGAGACGGAGGAAATACCTCCTGACGAGGAAGAACCGATAGAAGAGGCTGACGTAGGAGAAGCGAAAGAGGGGGGATTGGCACCCTCGGAGGGGGAGCTTGGCGTTACAGTAGCGGAAGAAGTTGACACGGGAATGGCTGGCGAGGCACCATCCCCCCAGATGGAGGAGGAGGCTACGGTTGAAACGGAAACTCCTGCGGAGCCCGAGGCGCCCGTCATCGGAGAAGTTTCCCAAGTAATAGAAGAGGTGGATTACACGTTAAGAGTGGAGCAGGTGGAGATTGACGGTGCGCCCTTCTTCAATTTTCACTTAAGCGTCCACAATGCGAGTGAGAGCCATAAACTATTCACGTTCCCCACAAATCAGCTTTACGACTTCCTCGTTTATGATGATGAGAAGGTGGTCTGGAATTTCTCTTACAACCGATACTTCATAACCGGAGACAATACAATCACTCTAGCCCCCGACGAAGAGAAGAGCTTCTCAGTGTACTGGGATGGAACGAGTAACAGCAAGACTCAACTTGAGAGGAAACTGTACAAGTTCGTTGGAGTTCTAAAGGCAGTGCCGGAGCGTTCAATATCCTTCACGGGACTATTTGAACCTCCCCTCGTTTAGCGTTAATGCCACCTTTTTTTGACAGAGCCCTTGTAACCGTTTCAATCCTTATCGGATTTATGGCGGTTGTTGACACACTGGCTCTATCAATCAGGACCGCCGGCGCAATAACGAAGCGCTTAGCGGTCGCACTGGCGCTCTTTAACCTTGTTGTCGTGTTCGCTCGCATCAGCAACCTGGTCCAGGCTCCAATAGTGGGGAATATGGTTGACAAAACGGTGGTTGATGACCCATACCTGCAATCGCAGTTGGTGGACCAACTCTTTCTAAAGTTGCGCGTGATTATCGCATCAACGACAATTGGCACAATTATCGGCGCACTCCTCACTCCGAGCTTCATCAATGCGTTCGCACATATGATAAAGATATTTGAAAAGGTGAGAACCCTTCCAAGGACAGCCCTTGAAATTATGCGCCCCAGCCAAGCGAAGATCCTCGTTCAATGCTTGAAGAACCCCTTTTCTCCAAGACTTCCTTACTACTTCGGACTAATTAAGAAGCTTCCCGCGGAATTCTTGGTGTTCCAGGCGCTCGTGACCGCATTCTACACGGTTGGCGTTCTCTCAACGGTTTACGCGGGCGCACTTGAGCCGAACCTAAGGGCTACCGCGGTGAATCTATCCGGCATCGTAAATGGAATTGCGACGATGCTACTGTTTATTCTTGTGGATCCAACCGCAGCCCTCGTTACTGACCAGTGCATAAACAACCTTAGACCACTGGAGCACGCCAAAGCGATGAACCTATATCTGGCAGTGGCAAGATTCATAGGGACTATTCTGGCGCAGTTCATAATTCTCGCTACCGCGTTATTTGTACTCTGGGCTGCACATTTGGTAAATAAGATCTTTTAGCCAGGTGGGACCGGAGAACGAACTGAGAGTCATCGCCATTACCGCCCCTACCGCTGTGGGCAAGACGGAACTCATCCTAAGACTTTCAGATTTTGTTCGCATTGAAGTCGTTTCCTGCGATTCTAGAAAAGTCTTCAAGCTCTTGGACGTTGGGACCGCGAAACCTACGCCCGAGGAGAGAAGAAAAACACCCTTCCACCTGATTGACATACTTGAACCGGCCGAGAGTTTCTCTGTTGAGGAGTTTACAAGCCTAGCCAACCGCACAGTTTGCCAGATCTTTGAGCGGAAGGCTCTCCCCGTCCTTGAGGGCGGAACGGGGCTGTTCATAGCTTCGCTAGCCTATAGGTACGAGTTCGGAGACGCACCCCCGATTGAGGAACTTAGAAGAGCGATGAATGACAAGTTTGAGGAAATGGGCTATTTAAGTGTTTTGCCAAACCTGCTAAAGGTTTTTCCAGACGCGGAGAAAACCACAGACGTTTATAACCCCGCGCGGATGATTCGGCTTGTGGAGAACCGTCTAATTGCTATGACACAATCTGAGCTGAAGAAAGCACTGGCAAAACTTGAATGCCCCGAAATTCTTAAGGCTGTTCAACGAGCTAAGGACATTGCCAATCGCGAGAAGAGCACAAGAGTCATCCCGCCAAGTTACTCGGTTGAAGGGTACATCCTTGATATGGACAGAAATACGCTTTGGCAGAGGATTAGGGAAAGAACGAGAAAGATGTTCGCTGAAGGACTCGTTGAAGAGGTGAAAGGGTTGATGGATGCAGGCGTCCCGGAAGATTCGCAAGCCATGACCGGGATTGGTTACGCTCAAGCGATTCGGTTCCTGAAAGGAGAGATCTCCGCACAAGAGGCTGAGGAGCAAGTAGTCATCGCTACTAGGCAACTTGCCAAGAGGCAGGCTACTTGGAACAAACACCAATTTCCAGACTTTCAGAAATTACCCTATTCAACCTTGGCGGAACAGGAGCGTGCGTTTAAGATACTGCTGGCTTCTAGCAAAACCGCTCACGAAAGGAATTTGACGATTCTTGAATCAAGGCGCAAGAGTTGAACACGCTTTATAAGCTGTTTTACCTGAACAAGCGGGAATCCAAGAGGATGGTCACGGGACCATCGTTAGTTAGGGATACCTGCATCAAGGCGCCAAAAACTCCCGTCTTGACGGTAACACCAAAGGCACGAATGCTCTCCGCGAGATTCTCAAGTAATTTCTTCGCGGAATCTGGTTCCATCGCTTCGACGAATGAAGGTCTATTACCTTTCTTTACGTCAGCGCATAGGGTAAACTGAGAAACGAGAAGAATCTCCGCGGATACGTCCGTTGGCGCAAGATTCATCTTGCCCGCAGAGTCTGGAAAGATACGAAGGTTGGCTATTCGCTTAGCAGTCCAGCTCACGTCCTCCTCGTTATCGTAGTCAAAAACGCCACAGAGGACTAAGAACCCCTGACCGATTTCAGCGACACGCAGTCCGTCAACGGTTACGGAGGCGCATAATACCCTTTGAACAACCGAACGCATTACAGGCGGTTCCCTCAACTTCAGTTAATCCAAAGTCTTGATACAGTGGAAAGCCCTGCCAACTCTTATAACGTCGTTTACTCCACTGATGGAGTTGATAACGTCGTCAAGTTGAGTTACGTCAAGCACCTCAACCACGAGCTCAAACTCGGCGACCTGGTCCTCCTGCGTGATTGAAGGTTTGAGGCTTAGATTTCCACCAGCAAGGTTAACTCCAAGTTCCGAAAGCTCTCCAAGCACGTCAAACAGCAAGCCTACGCGATTCAACGCCACTACATAGATGGATGAAGGGTAATGTAGGGCAGAATCATCTCTCTTTTGCCAATCAACGTCAATCAGGTCATCCTCAATGCCAGCTGAGACGGACGAACATTCCACGTGGTGAATTTCCACCCTGTGTTTCGCTCTGTTATCAATGCCGATTATGGAATCACCAAAGACAGGAGTGCAACAGGTCATAAGTTCCACTTTTCGTCTGAGAGGTTTCCCGTTCCGTTGGACGATTCCCAGGTCGGAAGCGATGCCAACCGGTGGATGAGAAAGTAAAACTAACGGTTCCGCCAACCTCATCGGGGAGGTTTTCTCCTCCTGTTTCCTCAATTTCTCTATGTAAATGGCTTTCAACCTGTCAACCACATCGGTCGCCACTAGCTTTCCCACGGTAAGCTCGTCAAAGAGGTCGTCAATCTTTCTGATTCCCATGGACTTAACCAGCGCCAAGAGCCGACTGTTCTCCATCAGGTTAAGTGGATACAAACCTTCACGCTCAATCTGAGACCGGAGCAGAAACTTGCCAATCTCAATTCTCTCTTTTCTTGGTCTTCCCCGAAACCAGCGCTTTATCTTTAGAATGGATTTTGAACTTCTGACTATGTTCAACTACTCCGGCCTAGGCGCTGGCATGCCGTCCTCACTCTTGATAATTTCCACAACGTCACCCGTCTGAAGTTGGTAATCAAGCGGAACGGAGACACCGTTAACCTTCGCGCTTTTCGTCGAATGACCCAGGTCGGTATGAATGTAATACGCGAAATCAAGAGGCGTGGAATCCGCAGGCAGGGAAACGACTTCTCCTTGGGGAGTCAGCACCAGCACTTCGTCTTTGGAGAGATTCTCTCTGGTTTTGGCGACGAACTCCTCCGAGGTTGCCACTTCCTCACTCAGGTCCTCAATGAACTTGAACCAGGAGAAAGTCTCCCGTAGTCTAGCCTGCTCCATCTTCCCCTTATAGCGCCAATGAGCGGCAATCCCGCGCTCCGCCACGTTGTCCATCCATTCAGTGCGTATCTGGACTTCAGTAATTTGCCCGTCCTCACCGACGATGGTGGTGTGCAGGGACTGGTACCCATTACTTTTTGGAGCTGCCACGTAATCCCTGAAGCGGTTAAAGATCGGTCTGTAAATACCGTGGATAAGCCCAAGCGCCCGGTAGCATTCAATCTCGTTACCTTTGACAACCACCCTTACCGCGAGCAAGTCGTAAACCTGCTCCAACGGAATTCTTTGCGTTGAAAGTTTTTTCCACGTTGAGTAGGCGCCTTTTAGCCTACCAAAGCACCTGACTGCGGTCACCCCACCCTCTTTAAGTACCTTTCCAATATTCAGGACCATCCTCTCGTAGGTAGGACCTTTCACGCGAGAGAAATCCTCCAGCAGATTAACTATCCACTCGTACTCCTTTGGCTGAAGGTTCTTAAAGCACAGCTCCTCCATTTCCATAGCCATCTCGTGTAAACCCAACCTACGAGCCAATGGAACGTAGTAGTCCATCGTTTCCATAGACTTTCTTTTCACACGATCGGTGGAAAGCCCCTGCATAGTTCTCAAGTTGTGAAGCCTATCCGCAATCTTGATGACAAGCACGGAGAAATCTCTAGCCATCGCCAGGAAGAGCTTCTGCAAGTTTCTAGCCTGCTCGTCACTCATCACCCTACCGCTAAAGCGTGCGAAGAGATCAATTCGCCTTATCTTTGTAAGAGCGTCAACTTTCTGGGCGACTTCGGTACCGAACGTCTGCTCAATCTTCGCTAGCCTAACCGGCGTATCCTCAACAGTGTCGTGAAGGATAGCCGCAATGACGGACTTCACGTCCATCCCAAGTTCTGCGCACATCAGCGCAACTTCTAGCGGGTGCGTCACGTAAGGCTCGCCAGTCTCTCTCGTCTGGTTACGATGGGCGGAAATCGCCATTTCAAACGCGGACTCCAGAAGTGCAACGTCGTCTGCGGAACCGTTCTCACTGAACTTAGCCTTGAGCCTTTCAAATAGCTCCTCCACTTCCGGATGCTCCGAAGCAACTATTGCCCTTAATCTTCCCATTACTACCTTAAATTATATACTCAAAACGTTAGGTTTGAGCCTAGGACCCTTGGTGCGGAGATGAGAAGAACGTGAGGTGTGTTGCAGAATACTTGAACGATTCTCTAATGCCATCTTGAATTGCTCATAGTTTGCTCGGGTAAGCCTCAAGCAATCGCAGAAGTATCCCTAGCCTCCCACGGAAGTTGTCAAGCTCTACTTCCAACGCAAAATCATAGATCTCGCCCACCTTGAGGGACGGCTCCAGATGGCTCCTCTTGAAACCCACCAGTTTCAAGTCGGTTGCGGAGGATTCATCTGTAACCTGAAGCAGGAGGTGAGTTGAGTCAAAGCCCGCCAAGTTTTTCTTAGTCAACTTCACGGATTTCAACAGAACTCTTGGCGGAGGGTAGGAATCACCGAATGGATAGACTCTCATTAGGTCACTTGGCTCAAGACTGCTTAGCTCCTGAGCGTCACAAGGGGTATCCACCGGAATCACATATTCGTTCGTTTCTTTCATTATCACGTCCGCATCCCAGAGTGCCTTACGTAGCTTATCAATTAGATTTAGGCGGATTGAACCGCCAACCGCCTGTGAATGACCTCCAAGCTTGGTGAAGAGAAGTCTCGCGGGTTCAAGGCTTTGGAGTAGGTTCACACCCCTGGGAGCACGCCCGCTAAACGCCGCCTGTTCAGGGTTACCCGAAGAATCTGAAAGAATGAGCGTTGGCTTGTTATGAGTTTCCGCGATCCTTGCGGAGATTATTCCAGTTAATCCCTGATTCCAGTCCTTGCTGTAAAGGACAAGGATCTGAGCATCCGCGTAACCTTCCGCCTGACGAAGCGCTTCAAAGAAGAGCCTATCCTGCTGTTCGCGCCTACTCCGATTGAGTTTCATAATGGTCTCGGCGATAGTCTTGGCTTCTTCCAATGTTCTCGAGAGCAGTAGCTCCAAGGCGAATCGCGCGTGCGCCATTCTACCTGGCGAGTTCAGGAGCGGACCTAAGGTGAACGCTACATCCTTGTAAGTGAGGAGAGAAGCCTCCGCTAGCGAGCACAATTCCAGTAGCTTCCGCAGACCAATATTCTTTGTCTCCAAGATTCTTTTCCAGCCAAAATGACAGAGAAGAAAGTTATCCCCAACCAACGGAACGACGTCCGCGATCGTGGCAATGGCAGGAAACTCAAGAAAATTCTCCCGCAAAAGGGAATCACCTTCATTCGTTTCTTCGAGCCAAACCTTGGCTAGAAGATACGCAAGCCCAGTTGTGCATAGGGGGCTCACACCCTCTTCCAGATGCGGATTGATGATTCTCGCATCAGGGATACTTCCCTTCGCAACCGTTTCAGCGGGAACGTGATGGTCAAGGATAAAGACCTCCATCCCCAGCTCCTTCGCCAGGGCGACCTCCGCAAAATTGGTAGTTCCACAGTCAAGGGCAAAGAGAACGTCGTAACCCTGCTCAGATGCTTGCTTAACTATCCTCTCGCTTAGCCCGTAACCCTCGTTAAACCTTGACGGCAGGAAGTAGTTACACTTTATCCCGAAATGCTGGCATAGGCGAAAAAGTATGTAGGTGGATAGGATCCCGTCAACGTCGTAATCACCGTAGAAGAGAATGGAAGATTCGTTCTTTCTTGCAACTACAGGGAGGGAAAGGAAATCCGCAAGCGACCTCGCAGGACTAACGCCTTTTAACGATGAAAGATCGGGTGACGCACGCAAAAGCGTTTCGCTAGGATACTTACGGTTTCGCGAGGACAGCACTCTTGCCAAGATAGGATGAAGAGCATATTTCGTGGTCAGATCTGAAGAAAGCTCAACATCTTGCTCGCGGATCTCGGGTAGCACTTCTTACCTTCGGCGAGCCTTTTTCTTCGGTTTTTTTGATGGTTTCTTCTCACTGGGAAGCCTCCCCTCACCGCGCGTGGACAACTCCTTGTGGGCTCTTTCCCCTTCACGATTCTCCTGGCTAGCCCCTAGAACCTCACCTGCCACTCTGGAAGTAACTATCTCCTCTTCCTCCAACTCTCCTTCAACCTCTTCAACTTCGTAGGCTTCCTCCACCTCCCACTCGCCGAGAACCGCCTGCTCCTGCGCCAGGACGAGATTCAACCTTGACGGAATCCTTGCCCTTCTCCTCTCTTTAGAAAACAGTAGTACTATTGGCGCTGCAATGAATATTGATGAGTAGGCACCGCTTATCATCCCGAAAAGCATAGCCATTGCGAAATCATAGACGTTTCTTCCGCCGAGTAGCAATAGGGCTACCAACACCATTATCACTGTCAAGACTGTGCTTATAGAGCGGGTAAGAGTCTGGGTTATGCTCAGGTTAATGATCGTTGGAAAGTTGAACTGAGGAAAATTCTTCAAGTTTTCGCGGATGCGGTCGTAGATGATGATGGTGTCATTTATTGAGTAACCAATTATGGTCAGAATGACCGCGATAAAGAACGCGTTTACCTCTAACCGCACAATCGCTGTTCCCACGAGCGTAATAAGAACGTCGTGGAGCAGGGCAATGGTCGCGCCAACCGCGAACGCGAAACGGTTAAAGCGGATGAAGATGTAAATCATTATGGCGATTGAACCAATAATGAGGGAGTAAATCGCGTTTTGAATAAGCTCCTTCCCGACGACCGGTCCCACGTAATCAAAGGCTATTTCCTCCAGCTTGTCTTTCCCACCGAATTTCTCGCCTATGTCCGCGAGCATTAGGTCGTACTTTTCAATGCGTAGCCTGCTTGCTTCTTCATCGGATCCAGCTTCCCTAGTATCAATGCTGACGCGGATTTCCACCTCCTTGGGGTCTGCCCTTCTAACTTGGACAACCGGCTCACCTACTGAGTACTTCTTCACGATACCGGCAATTTCCTGTGAGTTTCCAGGCTCCGCAAGCCTGAGCGCGATGTAGCTTCCGCCAGTGAAATCAATGCCCAAGAACAGCGGGCTTTTCATCTCTCTTTGATTCTTGAAAGCGAAGAATACTCCTAGCAGGATAACCAGCAGAGAAACCGCAACAAAGTAGGGCATCATCTGCACGATGGGAAGGATTCTGTAATTATCAAGAGACTTAAGCATTGTCACTCCTAGGCGTACAAACGAATTGAACGAACCTTAAGAGCAGTATTTACGAGAGCAAACCTGGTAACGAACACCGCACTAAACATTGAAAGCAGAATACCGATACTCAAGGTTATCGCAAAACCCTTAACCGGACCAGTTCCAAAGAAGAAGAGGATAACCGCTGCAATGAGAGTGGTCAGGTTACCATCAAGAATCGCAATCCATGCTCTTGCGAACGCGGTTTCTACCGCCGCTTTGAGGGTCTTGCCCCAGGATAGCTCCTCCTTCAGTCGTTCAAAGATAATGATGTTCGCATCAATAGCCATACCGATGCTCAAAAGAATACCCGCAATACCGGGTAGCGTCAGTGTTACGTTCAGAAGTGACGTGTAACCAATAACCAGAACTACGTAAAGGCAGAGGGCAAGATTCGCTACCAGCCCGGGTAAGCGATAGAGGATGAGCATAAACAGTAAAATGGCGATAAATGCATAAGCCCCCGCCTTGAGACTCGTATCAATTGATTCCTTTCCCAGAGACGGACCAACAACGCGGTTCTCCAAAACCACAACAGGAACCGGTAGAGCGCCTCCTTTAAGCTGTCTCGCCAGCAGGCTGGCTTCCTCCAGATTGAATCCACCTTCAATAATCCCCTGCCCACCCCAAATGGGCGAGTTTATAACGGGAGACGTTATAATCTTCTTGTCTAGGGCAACCGCCAAGTAGCGACCAACGTTGTTTGCGGTGTATTCGCCAAACCGCTCAGCAGCCTCATCCTTGAAGCGGAAGCCCACAGCGGGTCTACCAAAACTGTCCCTGGCGAGGGAAGCGTCCGCCAGGTCGCGCCCCGTGAAAATCACCTTTAGGTCTTTGTCCGTAATATCCGTTCCTTTTTCAAGGAAAGTATCCCCCGCGTCAATCCACTCAAGAAGCGCAGTCTCGCCAATGAGCTTCAGAATGCCTTCGGGATCCTTTTCACCCGGGACCTGGACTAGGACCCGATCAGTTCCCACCAGGCTTAGGATTATTTCCTTTTGCCCCTGAGGGTCAATGCGGTTGCGGATGACTTCAATTAAACCGTTCATATCCTCCGGGTTAACCGCCTGTCCCATGGGAGGATTCGCCTGCAGGAGAACGGATACGCCACCCTTTAGATCTAGCCCCAGCGTGACAATGTCGCCCTTAATGGAAAGTTGGTATAGGGGCTGAATCAGGGCGATGATCGTTACCACAAGAATGATAAGTAAGTTTCTAATACGTTCCGACATAAACGTTCGTGAGAAATCTAAACTCTAATATTACCACGCCGACGTGCCAACGCTCAACCGCCTGTGAGCCCATTAATATCCGCGGCGGAAACATACTACTACAGTTCATTGAGGAGAAGAGACCTAGGATTCTCCCGACAGGACAAGTTGAATAGGTCCTTCAGGCGACTTGGACTTTCCACTAGGCAGGATCAGTTATGCGCGCCTTATCAAGAAATAGCTTATTAGATGGTAACCTCCCCCGCTAACACTGCAAGAAAAGCCTTAAATTCTTCTACGTTAGAAACCCCCGTGGACTTGGCTCCGGGGAGTATTCTGGGCACTAGGTTTCTTAAAACTTTTCCTGGACCAAGCTCCACAAACAGGTCAGGACAGAGAGCTGAAATAGCGCTCACTTCTTCCACCCAGCGCACAGGTGACGTAATTTGCTCAATAAGCATATCCGCAAACCTGCCAGTTTCTTTCGGATAGACCGAAGCGGTAACGTTAGAGAACACTGGCGCCGAAGGGGCTCTAAAGGGCGTTTCCCTAAGGTATGGAGCCAAAGATTCAGCGCAAGGCTTCATAAGCCTGGAATGAAAAGGAGCACTGACCTTAAGCTCAATAACCCTTTTTGCCCCGGCGGATTTTAGGGGTTCAACGCACTTCTCAACTCCTGCCCTTTCGCCGGAAACCACGAGCTGGTCTGGTGCGTTAACGTTGGCAATATCCACAACCTCATCCTGAAGCTCAAGGGCATCAATAACCCCCTGGACTTTCTCAATTGGCAAACCAAGAACCGCAATCATCATCCCCTCTCCAACTGGAACGGCAGACTGCATAAACTTCCCACGTAGATGAACTAGCCTCACCGCGTCCGCGAAGGAAAGGGCTCCTGCAGAAGATAGAGCGGTGTACTCGCCGAGGGAGTGACCCGCAAAGGAGCAGACGCTAGCATTCTCCAGAAACTCGCGGACCAACGTCCAAACCGCGTAACTGGCGGTCAGAATGGCGGGTTGGGCATTTTCGGTAAGCGTGAGCGTATCCGATGGCCCCGTTTGAATTATGTCAGAAAGCGCGAATCCAAGGGCGGAATCCGCCTCTTGAAAGACTTCTTTGACGGTTTCAAACTCGGCGTAGAAGTCGGAAGCCATGCCGACTTCCTGGGAACCTTGTCCGGGAAAAAGTATCGCCAGCTTCATATCTAGTCCCAGATTAGAAATGCGGATCCCCAGCTTAACCCAGCGCCGAAGGCAAATAGAACTACTTTGTCGCCCTTGTCCAGCTTCCCCGCGCGATTAAGTTCGTCCACGCAAAGCGGAATTGATGCGGCGGTGGTATTGCCGTATCGGTCAATGTTGACGTAAAGCTTTTCCTCTTCCACTCCCAGTCTTTCGCGAGTACTCCTTAGAATCCTTTCGTTTGCCTGATGTCCGATAAGCCACCTTACCTCCTCGGGACGGCAGTTCGCCTTTGAGAGGACCCGATGGATGGTGTCGTACATCACCCTAACCGCGCGCTTAAAGACTTCTTGACCCTCCATATAGATGTAATGCTGTTCCGCAGAAACGGAGGCAAACGTTGGGGGTTGCGCGCTCCCTCCGGCTAACTGATAAAGAATTCTAGACTCTCTGCCGTCGCTTCCTAAGTCAAAATGCAGGATACCTCTCGGCACTCCGGATTTTGCCTTAGCTTCCAGGTAAAACGCGGATGCAGCGTCGCCGAAGAGAACACACTGGTTCCTGTCAGTGAAATTCGTAATAGCGGACATAATCTCGGAGCCAATAACCAGCGCGTTACCAAACAAACCTGACTTAAGCATACTAGTGGCACAGGCGAGGGCGTAAATGAAACCACTACAAGCGGCTTCCACGTCAAAGCAGGCGGATTTGGCCGCGCCAATCCTCGCCTGCACTAACGATGCGGTGGCAGGGAAAGGGCGTTCTGGAGTAACCGTGGGAACAACTATAAGGTTAACCTCTTCTGCACGAACGCCCGCCATTTCCAGCGCAAGCCTCGCCGCTTCCGAACCCATCATAGAGTTAGTCTCACCCGGCACGACCAGGCGTCTTTCCCTGATACCAGTGCGCGTCCTTATCCACTCATCGGAAGTATCAAGAATCTTTGAGTAATCGTCATTAGTGAAGACCCTTTTGGGAACGTAACTTCCAGTTCCCCTTATCACAACGTCGTATTCCATTTTTCCTCCAAACTTGCGCACATAAATCAAGAACTACGGATTGGAACAAAAGAACTCGCCAAAAACCCCATTATAAACGTAAACGTTGAATCTGTGAACGTATTCACCAGAGGGTATAGATGCGGATTGCGTTCCGGCGTTCTACAGGGGCTCTCCCTTAAGCTGGGGCGGACTTTTTACGGAGAAGTGCTCCCGCATTTCTGCCTCAAGCCTGGAACTTATGTCCTCGTTTATCATTCTTAGCGCGAAGATCAGCGCGTTCTTTATCGCATTGGCACCGCTTCTCCCATGACATATGACCACGTTGCCTCGCACGCCCAATAGAGGAGCTCCTCCCCATTCACTGTAGTCCAGGCGACGCTTTATTCTACGCACCGCACTCCCAAGAAACAGCTTCGCGGAAAGCGCGCTAAGCACGTCCTTCTTCATCTCCTCCTTCATTACCCTGTAAATCGTCTGGGCTATTCCCTCCGCGAACTTGAGAATTATGTTTCCGATGAAGCCATCGCACACCATCAGGTCCAAATTACCACTCATCAAATCCTGCCCTTCAACGTACCCTGCGAAGTTCAGGCTTTCATCATCCCTAAGCAGTTTATACGCTTCACGCACAACAGCGTTTCCCTTGTAATCTTCCTTGCCATTGCTTAGGAGACCAATTCTGGGGTTCTCCCTCTTAAAAATACGCTCAACGTAAACTTTCCCCAGGTGTGCGATCTGATGCAGATGGTGAGCTCTAAGGTCAACGTTCGCGCCCGCATCTAGATAAAAGAGAGACTTCTTCAAGGTTGGTAGGGGCGTGGCAATTGGGGGACGCTCAACCGCGTTGATCCGTCCAAGAATGAACAGCGCTGAAGTCATCACCAACCCAGTGTTCCCCGCGGAAATAAAGGCGCCTCCACGCTCCTTGAGAAGCCTTAACCCCTTAGAAATTGGATTATCCGGATAATTCCGGTAAACCTGAACGGGGCTCTCAATTCTATCCGGTAGCTCGTCCTTGCTTTCCAAGAATTCCACATTTGCGCCAACCTTCTTAGCCTGCTGGAGTAGTCGTCTGTCCGCAAGCTCCTTCATTTCCTTAACGTTTCTGCCCACTAAAACGAGGGAGATTGACCCCTTAACGCTTTCTAAGGCAAGAGAGCATCCTCTGATCATTTCGCCCGCTCCAAGTTCAACGGTCTGGGCGTCAAGTATTATGGACTTCTTATTCACAATGCTAAATTATTAGTTTAACACGTGAACTTAGGTCAAGGAGTTTGGAGAATCAATGGAAAATGGAGATTTAATAGAACATCTGTCGGCCGGGGCGGTTGTTGTTAGGCGAGACTCGCCACCTAAATACCTGCTAATCAAAGCTGAGAAGCAAAACGGCACCTTCTGGGGGTTTCCCAAAGGCCACGTGAGGGGCGGCGAAAGCTTACTTAACACAGCGATTAGAGAGACATTTGAGGAGACCGGCGTAGCCCAGATAGCGCTAAAACCGCTCTGCTACCTAGGAAGGATACGTTACGAATTCTTCACTTATTTGAATGGAAGGCGAGTCCTTAATTCCAAGGAGGTGGAGTTTTTCCTCTTGGAAGCGGTAGGAGAACTTACCCCTATGAAGGTAGCAAGAGATGAGTTCATCCTGGAGCTTGATTGGCTCACTTTTGAAAATGCGCTGGAGCTTGCGACCTTTGACAATTACAGGAGGATATTGGAAATGGCTAAAATCGCCTTTTTAGGCGAAAGGGTTGAACCAAATACAGGCTTGTTAGGGTAGAATATGATTCAATAAGTAGCCACCGGGCGATAAGCCTGGCGGATTACCATTTTTATTCTCTGCGGGATTTTCCATGAAGTTCCAGCTCACAAAGAGTAGGAGCATTCATTTAGCTCTCGGATTTGACGACGTTTCTCTCGTTCCATCCAACACGACGGTAGACCCCAGGGACGTGGACGTTTCGTTCTCCCTGCAGGGTTATTCCTTCAAGTTTCCAATCATCGCGAGTGCGATGGACGCGGTGGTAAGCCCGGATTTCGCGATTAACTACTTCAACCTAGGCGGGCTAGCGGTAATTAACCTTGAAGGTATATTCACGAGATACGAAAACCCGGAAGCCGTCCTATGTTCAATTGCCAATGCAAGCGATGAGGACGCAACCCGCGTCCTGCAGGAAGTTTATCGCGAGCCTATTAAGAAGGAGCTTATGACGAAAGTCATAAAGAGAATAAAGGATAAAGGCGCAGTTTCCGCGGGAAGTCTTACTCCTAGGGCTACCAGGGACTTTGGAAAGTTCGTCGTGGACGAAGGACTAGATATTCTCGTCGTGCAATCCACGGTTACAACGCCAAATTACCGAAGCACGCACACTACACCACTTTCCATTGCGGATTTAACCGCTAACTTAAGCATCCCAGTGCTCGTTGGGAACTGCGTAACTTACGAGGTTGCTTACGAGCTCATGGAGGCGGGAGCATCCGGTATTCTAGTCGGGATTGGACCCGGAGAAGCCTGCACAACAAGGGCGGTTACGGGAGTCGGTGTCCCCCAAATAACTGCAACCTTGGAAGTCGCGGAGGCGAGGAATGATTTTGAGAAGGCTAAGGGCAAGCGAGTAATCGTCATTGCAGACGGCGGAATGAGAAAGGGAGGTCAGATGGCTAAGGCGTTAGCAGGAGGCGCGGATGCGTTAATGGTTGGCTCAGTTTTCGCGGGTTGCCCAGAAACACCTGCGAGCCCATTCCACTGGGGTATGGCGACGTCCGACCCCAATTTACCGCGCGGAACCAGGGTGCGGGTGAATAAGGAGGTTCCCCTGGAGAACTTGCTGTTCGGTCCTACGAGTGTAACCGATGGAAGCGAGAATCTCGTTGGGTGCATTGTAGCGTCAATGAGTATGTGCGGTGCGGGAAATATTAGGGAGTTTCAAGGCACGAATCTCGCGGTTTCCCTTAGCTTCTTAAGCGAGGGAAAGAGCCTGCAGAAGTCCCAACGCCTCGGTATGGGGACTTGAGAATGGCAAACAGCCAAAAAATAGCCGTAATTGACCTTGGCTCCCAATACACCCAGCTTATCGCCAGGAGAATCCGCGAGCTAAATGTTTACTCGGAAATCCACTCCTCCAACGTATCCTTGGAAACGTTTCTTAAAGAAAAACCAATTGGAATTATTCTCTCTGGGGGTCCCGCAAGCGTATACGAGTTTGGCTCTCCCAAGGTGGACGAGCGAATCTTTGATAGCGGGATTCCTATCCTTGGAATCTGCTACGGAATGCAGTTAATAGCGGAGCTGTTTGGAGGGAAGGTGGAGAAAGCTAGAGCCAGCGAGTTCGGCAAGACTGAGCTTTCCGTGATGGAAACATCAAGCGTCCTCTACAAGGGGCTCAACCCCGAACTAATATGCTGGATGAGCCACGCTGATGCGGTAACGGAATCCCCCAAAGGCTTCACTTTGACTGCAAAGACGTTTAATACTCCCGTTGCGTCAATGGAGAATACTGATAGGCGCATATTCGCAATTCAGTTTCATCCAGAGGTTACCCATACGCCTTGGGGCATTGAGTTACTTAGGAACTTCGTCTATGACGTATGTGGAGCGAGAGGAGACTGGAAAGTTTCGTCTATCATAGACGAAGCGGTCGCCTCAATAAGGGAGAAAGTCAAAGGAGGCAAAGTCCTTTGCGCACTTTCAGGCGGGATAGACTCCCTAACCACTGCGGTTTTAGCTCAGAAGGCCGTTGGAAACCATCTCTATTGCATATTTGTGGACCACGGACTAATGAGGCTAAACGAAGCTGATCAGGTGGAAAGCGTTTTCAAGAAGCAGTTCAAGACTAACTTCAGGAGGGTTAACGCCTCCGAAAGGTTTCTGAGGAAACTTAGAAACGTGGAGGCTCCCGAAAAGAAACGCAAGATAATAGGGGCGGAGTTCATCAGAGTGTTTGAAGAGGAAGCGAAGAAAATAAAGAGTATCAAGTTCATGGCGCAGGGGACGATTTATCCTGACGTCATTGAGAGCAGAGGATTCGGAGGACACGCGAGGGTGATAAAGAGCCACCATAACGTTGGGGGTTTACCAAAGAAAATGAAGCTGAAGCTGATAGAACCCCTCAGAAACCTGTTCAAGGACGAAGTAAGAAGACTCGCCCTTGAGCTTGGCGTCCCCCAAGCTGTGGTTAATAGGCAACCATTTCCCGGGCCCGGACTTGCCATAAGGATCATCGGAGCGGTGACCAAGGAAAAAATACAGATACTTCAGAAGGCTGACGCGATTATCCAAGACGAACTGTCCCGCTCCGAAGTTTATACTGATATCGCGCAGGCGTTTGGCGTCCTTCCATCGGTAAAGACAGTGGGCGTAATGGGCGATAACCGCACTTACGGCTACCCGATTATTCTAAGAATCGTTACCACAACGGACTGGATGACCGCGGACTGGGCAAGGATACCTTATCCCGTTCTTGAGCGCATTAGTAATCGTATAATAAATGAGGTTCAACAGGTAAATAGAGTCGCCTACGACATAAGTAGTAAACCGCCGGCAACTATTGAGTGGGAGTAGCGGTGTTTCCGCCATCACTGAAAGGACTATAACGTGACGAAGCTACCCGAGCATTTCAAATTACTTTTGAGCCCTAAAGCAATTGAAAAGAGGGTCAACGAAATCGCGAAGGAAATTTCAAAGGAGTACCGCGGGAAAAGCGTTCATCTCGTTGGAGTCCTAAAGGGAGCAACGGTTTTTCTCGCGGACCTCTCCCGAAAGCTCTCCGTCCCAGCAACCGTCGATTTTCTGGCAGTCGCAAGCTACGGTGACAGCACGGAGAGTAGCGGAGTTGTAAGAACGATTAAGGACCTGGACGACCCTATTGAAAGTAAGGACGTTATAATCGTGGAGGACATCGTTGATACAGGGCTTACGCTGAAGTACATTCAGGACATGCTCAGAGGGAGGAAGGTAGCGACTTTGAGAATATGCGCGCTACTGGATAGACCGGGAAGGAGGAAAGTGCCGGTACACCTTGACTACGTCGGCTTTACCATTCCAGAAAAGTATGTCGTTGGATACGGGCTTGACTTTGAACAGAAGTGGCGTAATCTACCGGGAATCTATACAATAGAATAATGCTTGGTTTCGAAGGGTAAGAGGAAAGTGAATCCCAGCGAAATCCGCGTAAATCTATTTTCGGCGCGGTATTGACTGGCTTTGTAAACTAGGGTATAATAATAAGTAGCGCTTCTGGGTATTCCCCTGCCAAACTCTTTATGGGCGACTTTTTGGGCATTATCTATAAGTCATAAAGGCATACTAAAACTGGACTCATTTAGAAGTGAATAGTTCATCTTCTAGTGTTTCCCCACGGGATTTTGAGGTGAAAGTCTATGGAACAAATAGTAATTGAAAAGGAATCCTTGGAGGTCCAGTCCCTTTCTGAGCTTCAAGAAATCGCGAAGAAGCTTGAGATTAAAAACGTTAAGAAGTTCCGCAAGGATGAGCTAATTCAGCTTATCCTGGAACAGGGAAAGTCCGGCGACGGTCAAAGGGATGCCCCACATCCTAAGCGGGTGGTCGCGCACCTTGAATCCATGCCTCTTACAGCTGATTTCGCGAAGACGGACGTAAGCGTGAGCCAGAGAACCTTCCCTGAAATACCAGAAAAAGAATCAAAGTCCGCGGAGCAAGTGCAGACAAAAGCGACGACCGAAGAGAAAGTTGTAAAGGAGGAACAATCGGTCAAAGTGGCTCCAGTTGAGGCAGAAGTTCCAGGTAGCAAGCGAGTTGAGGGACGCGCAAGAGCCGATGAAAAGAAGCACGTTCCCCCTAAGTGGGAGGAGAAGCGCGGTTCCGCGCCCGGAGTGCAGGATGACCTGGAGCAGTCCTTCTTCCAGAAGGGCGTCCTGGAAATAGTCACCGACAACAACTACGGCTTTCTCAGACAGAAACACTTCAGATTTGGTAGGGAGGACATCTACGTTTCCCTTTCCCAGATTAAGAAGTTCAGCTTGAGGACAGGCGATTTGGTTAGTGGTTACGTCCGCGCGCCAAGAAACGGTGAGCGGTATCCCAGCCTCGTTAAGATTGAGGCTATCAACGAGCGTCCCCCTGATGAATGCAGAAAGCGTCCCCATTTTGAGAACTTGGTCCCGGTTTATCCGAACAAGCGACTTCTTCTGGAGGACGACCCCAAGGACGCATCTACACGACTCATAGACCTGTTCTGCCCGATTGGACTTGGACAAAGGAGCATTATTGTCGCCAAGCCCAAGGCGGGAAAGACTATAATGCTGAAGAAGATTGCCACGTCCATCGCCCACAATCACCCCGACGTTGAACTGATAGCGCTTCTTGTGGACGAAAGACCGGAAGAAGTAACCGACTTTGAAAGGACCGTTAAGGGAGAAGTGGTATCCTCCACCTTTGATGAGAAGCCTGAGAACCATATTGAGGTGGCGGAACTAGTGATTGAATACGCCAAAAGGAGAGTAGAGCAAGGCGGTAACGTAATGATACTTCTTGACTCGCTAACGAGAATGGCCCGCGCTTACAACCTTACCTGCCCGGCAAGTGGGAAGACCCTTTCCGGTGGTCTTGACCCGAACGCGTTCAGAGGACCCAAGAGCTTTCTTGGCGCGGCAAGAAACATTGAAAATGGTGGTTCCCTGACCATAATCGCTACCGCGCTAATTGAAACGGGCTCCCGCCTTGACGACATAATTTTTGAGGAGTTCAAGGGAACTGCGAACATGGAAATTCACCTCAGTCGGGAGTTGGCGGACAAGCGCATCTTCCCTGCCATTGACATCATGAAAAGTGGAACGCGCCACGAAGAACTTCTCTACAACCCAGAGGAGCTTGACGTGGTCTGGAAGCTTAGGAAAATGGTTGCGGACATGGACGATGCTGATAGGATGAACAGGCTCATTACGAAGCTCCTCCAAACCAAGAGCAACGTTGAACTCCTTTACTTGGTTCAGAAGGCGATGGAATAGTCCTTCAATCGGGTCATTCGGGTAACACCTTTATTCTCAACTGCACGGATTGCACCGATCTGCTAGGAGAATGAGCACTGCGGGGTTCCACACGCTTTTACTATTGAAGCATTTCGGATAGACTTAGAGGCGGAAGAAACGTTATGGGGAATCAGGTTTATGCGCTACTCCTTGCCGGGGGAAAATCCCCTTCTGAAATACTTGAAGCCACGGGCGTGAAACTAAAAGCCCTAGTCGAAATTCTTGGTAAGCCTATGTTCACCTACACGCTTGACGCGCTTCTTGATGCGGAGGAAGTAAATCAGACTCTCATCTTCTGCGGGGAGACGTGCGAGGCTTTCCCTTCTTTAGACGGGGAGGTTGCAACCACGTTCTCCAGCACTGGAGACCTTGCCGATGCCCTGAAAGGATGCCTTGATTTCTATGAATCAGAGGTTGGAGGGAGTTTTTGGGACAGCCTGCTTCTGATATCCTCAAGTGACATTCCGCTCGTCACCGCGGCAATCGTTAGCGATTTTATACTGGAAGCTCGAAATCTTAACGCGGACGGCGTATGGCCAATTGTAGAAAAGAAGCATATTGAAGCAAGGTTTCCCGGTAGCAAACGAACTTACTTGAAAACAAAACAGGGAACCTTCACCGGCGGGAATATGTTCCTAGTGAAACCAAAAGCCCTTAGAGCTAAACTTCCGCTTATAAATGAGCTGTTTAAACACAGGAAAAATCCCCTCGCTATGGCTTCCATCTTTGGCTTTGGCTTGGTTTTCAAGGTCATTACTGGCGGGATTTCCATACCGAAGATGGAGGAGGAAATGAGTAATAGGCTTGGCGTAGTGATGAGAGCACTTCAGAGCCAAATGGCTGAGATTGCGGTTGACGTTGACAAGGTTGCAGACTTAAGAATGGCGGAAGAATTCTTACTGAAACTAGGAAAAGTTTGAGGAATTTTCCGACCTTTAATCAAATCCATCCAAGTGATTTATAATATTGGAAACGGGGGTTGACCCTATGAGGAGATTATTGCTATTTGCAGTTATTGCTCTTCTTGCAGGCGCCTCAGTCGCGAACGAGAATGAAGGCGCATATCAACAAAAAACGCTGATCTACGCCAAATCGGACGTTACAGACTGGAAACGGTTAGACGTTGATGCCGCGCGTGTTGAGTTTCAGCCCGTTAAAGAGTGGCGAACCGTTTACGTTGTGGGCGTTCGCTTCTACTCAAGGAAGTACGGCTCCAACTATGACCAAGACCGCACTCTCTTCAACATCGTTATCCAAGACGAAGCCGACAAAGTCCTTTGGCAGAAGCTGGTTCCAATGAGTTACCTCCCCGATGAACCTGGATGGGCAAAGGTTGAAACCGAACCACTGCTCATTAAGGAAAAGTTCTACGTTACCGTTTTTCCCTACGCGGGTCAAAACTATGGACTGGAGATAGGCTACACCTCCAATACAACCTCCTCCCGAAGTTTCATCGGCAATCCCGCAAAGGGATTCAAACGCGTTGAGGAGAAGTTTGACTGGATGATTGGCGTGGACGTGCGCAACACTTTGGAGCCACGCAGAACCATTAGCCAAGAGGAAATTTCCGGCAGAGGCTTCGCCTTCTACGATGATGGAAGCGTGGACGGTTACGCTACCTTTCAGCGAGGTGGAGCGCTCGTTGGGTTTAAGCGCGGAAGCATAAGTATGATTAGGGATATTTACTTCTACGGAAAGGCGGAGGGCAGATGGTTTGAAATGAAGCCTCAGTTTCGTGTTTACCTCCTTGACCACGACCTGAGAATAATTACGAGCATACCCGTTTCCTATGGGATTCTTGCGGAGGTTCCCCACTGGGTTGTCGTTGACTTCCCCGATACCAGGATTAGAACAGACTTTTACATCCTCATTGAGCCTGGCTCCCGCCCCGAATACTCCCTCCAAATAGGTTACGACACGAGTAAGAATAACGCTTATAGTTTTTACGGGACCGTCGGCACTTTCAAGAATTGGCCCGATGAGATCAGCCCGCAGAACCTCAATTGGATGATTAGAGTGAAGGTTGATTAGCCAAGTTGATTACACCATAGGTTAATCCTTGAAGGCGTAAAGGGTTTTGTTGGTTGCAATGTAGAGCGTGCCATCTTCACCTATCGCAGGACTTGACATAACGGATTCCCCATGAAAATCGTGAGACCATACGAGAGTTCCATCCGGGCCAAGAGCATAAATCCATCCCTTTTTGCCGGTAACGTCCACCGTGTATGCACCCACGTACACTGTCCCATCACCCGAAATTGCAGGACTTGATTCAATAAACCCCTGAGTCTTGTATCGCCACTTCACCTCGCCTCCGTCAACCTTCAGTGCGTAGAGATAGCCGTCCGCACTGCCCACGTAAATTGTCCCTAATCCGTCCCCCGCCGGACTGCTGAAGGTCGTCGCACCTATACAAGGTTCTCCACCAAAGCTCTCCATTGCTGTACAGAGCATAGAAGTAGCCATCCTCACTGCCAACAAAAACGTCACTGCCGGAATTCAGGTAGGGACTCGAAGTAATTCGTCCACCCGTTCTGTATCTCCACCTAAGATCACCGTCCTTCGTGATACGGTAGAGGTAACCGTCGTCGCTTCCCACGAAAACGTCTTCATTGACCGCCGGACTGGACCTCACTGGACCTCCAGTCTCATAGCTCCACCTCAACGACGCCGAGCCCGAAATCGGGTCAACCGAGATACTGTGGACCATGCCGCTGAGACCGCCAATGTAATGTCCCCCTCCACCTAGTAGACTGGAAGCGGAAGACAGGAAACGATCATTTCCCTCAGGATCAACCAACCAAAGGAACTCGCCATTGGGCGCAAGAGAGACAACCACACCATCCCATGTCCCAAAGACAACCGCGCCCTGCCTACCTACCGCCGGCGTACCTCTCACCGCCCCATTCGCGGTGTGGGTCCACACAACCGAGCGTGTCGCTCCGTCTATTTTTACTAGCCCGTAGGATTCAGAACCTATGTAAATACCTCCTTCCGCGTCGCAAACTGGACTGCTCAAGCGGATGTCCCCATCCCCATCCCCATCCTCTATCACTACGGACCAGGCTAGATTATTCGTGCGTGGTCCGACAAAGGGACTCTTTCTGGTATGCCTAGCATCCCTTCCAAACATATACCAGTCGCCTTGATCAGAAACGGGTGGAGGCTTGGGTGCAACCCCGATAACCACCGTCGCCGCCGCGGACTCACCTATGTTATCCGTCACCCTAACGGTCGTCCGATAACCGCCCACCAGGTCACGAACAGACCTCTCCGAGTTCATAGCGGTCTGGTGATCGGTATCCGGAACGTATGGCTCTGTGTACGTATGCAGGACTATTGGTTGTGCTCCGGAGTCGTACTCCCAAATCCCGTCACCCTCCCAGTCCCACTCATACTTGACAATGATACCATCTGGATCGTAACTCTCCGATGCGTCAAGAGTCACTGTTAGAGGAGCAGAACCGTAACTGACATCACTCTTGAGATTAGCTACGGGAGGCTCGTTGGGTGTTGGTTTCTCAACCGTAACAGTTGCGCTGACCTCGCTAGTCGCTTCCCTGTCATCCGTGACTCTAAGCTTAGGGTTGTAAACGCCGACAAGCTCAAACGTAAACTGCGTTGTGGGATCGCTTGATGACGCGCTGTCATAAACACCATCTCCTTCCCAATCCCATTCATATTTCACTATTTCGCCGTCTGGGTCGTAGCTTCCGCTTGCGTCAAAGAGCACGGTTAACGGAGCAACGCCAACCGTTGGTTCTGCGTTCAGAATGGCGACGGGGAAGAGATTCTCGGAAGGCGGAGGCTCGCGAACCGCAGCGTTTGAAGGTTCCCCCAACCAGCCATCTGAGTCATATGGAACAACGTAGAACACGGTGTATTTCGTTTCCGATACAAGTTCCGCAAACACCTTCAGCCGCTCCGATTCCGGCTGAACGAAAGCCACCCTGGACATCTCCGTAAGTGGTCCATCCTGACTGTTTCCACCACGAATCAAGTATCCAGCAACTTGGCTGAAAAAATTTTCAGCTAGCGGTGTAACGTCCCCTATGTTTATGACGCCATTCCCATCCCCGTCCATCCATTCGTTTTCTAATCTCGCGATTTCCATGAAGTGCTCGGCCAGAGGAGAGATGTCCTGGATAGAGACGATGCCATCCTGATTGTAATCGCCGACGTTCTTGTATGTCCAAGTGAGGCTGAACGTGCCATCTAGGTTATCCATTAGCACCAAATCCTCAACGCGATTCTTCTCCCCCGTGGGCGGTTTGGAGACGAATCGTAGGGCGGAACTTGTAGGGGAGGGTCTTTCCCCCTCCCTTCCTGTGCGGGCGGGTTCCTCTACGAGTACGCTGGGCTTTAGCCCAGCCCTCCCTGCGGGACTAAAGTTTACCCGCCCTTCCGCTGGGCCCCGCCTACTCTGGGAATGTGTATTAAGTGCCTCCGCCAATGCGGATTTGAGTTGGGTGAAGATATTCGAGTCAACGCCTTCGGGCGCAGGCATCTCCTCAAGCTCTTTTAGAACGTCCGCAAGCGCCACGGATTTCCTATTCCCGCCCTGCATCACGCCCGTCTCGGGCGTGTCCTTACCCCAGACGAGGACGCCCAGGGCTCCAGATTGGGGAGAAGGGCTGGTCAGGCCCGGGTACTTCGGAGAAGTTTGTTGGATTCCGCCCGCCCCCGCACGTGGATAAACTCGCGGATAAGACTAGAACAACCAGTTTAACCGAAAAGCCACAATGTTTTCTCACCGCAGACATAAACTAGCACCACACTCAATTGCTAAACGCTCGCACCACCGCGTTCACGACGATATACAGAGACCCGTCCTCCCCAATAGCCAGACCCCCAATTGAAACCCACCCAGGCACTTTAGCAGACCACAGCAACGTACCTTCCGCCGAGCACGCGTAGACGGTAGGCTCAACTCCTAGCATCGGACCTGAACCCACAAAATAAACTACGGCGTCAGCTCCAATAGCCGGCGTTGAAGCAATGGGACCTTCAGCCTGGAATTTCCACGTCAGAGCGCCATCACCGTTTAACGCATACAATCTACTGTCCATAGCGCCCATGTAAACGCTGGCATCTGATCCAATCGCGGGAGAGCCATAGAAGAAAAACCCTTGGGCTTCGTACTTCCATCTCAGCGTTCCGTCTGGATTTATAGCATAAATGTATCCATCTTCCCCACCAATATAAACAACTCCATTCCTTGTCACCGCAGGACTTGAACTAATTCTGCTCCTGGTCTCGTAACGCCACATTAGCTCGCCATCCGGAGTCAATGCGTATACCGAAAAATCACCATCACACCCGAATACGACCATGCCCTCCTCAGTAACTGCGGGGCTAGAACGAATTGACCCCATCGCTTGGTAGGTCCACTTCAGCACACCCGCTTCCGTTACGGCGTAAAGGTAGCCCGCTTCAGTTCCGAGATAAATGGTTCCATCATGACCGATTGCGACATTGCCAGAGGGTTTGCCTTCCACGTCTACTCTCCACTTGATGGAACCTTCCGAAGAAAAGGCGGTAAGGTAGTTCCCCGTTTCACCACCGAAATAGTTAGCGTCCGCCGCGTAGATGGTTCCATCTTTCCCAATTGCTGGCGACGTAATCCAGCGCTTCTCCTCAGTTTCCACACTCCATTTCACTTCTCCGGACATTGAGAGCGCAACAAGCGTTTCACCACCAACGTATATAGTGCCATCCTGACCCACCGTCGGAGACGGTGCGAACACGAAATCGTCGTTGGACCAGCGCAAATCACCGATGTGGGGCCCCACAAACGAACTTCTACCGCTGTGTCTAGCGTCTTTTCCGAACATCCACCAATCGCCGCGAAGAGGCTCATAAACGCGGACTGATACGTCAGCGTTAGAACTAAGCCCATCATCATCAACAATTCTAACCGACGGCAAGTAATCACCGACTTCCTCATAAGTGAATTCCACGGTTGACACTGGTCCCGAATTGAACTCGTATGCGCCATCACCGGTGAAATCCCATTCAAAAGACACAATATTCCCATCTGGGTCAAAACTTGCGCCTGCATCAAAGGTAACTGTCAAGGGTTTCGGTCCTGAGAGCGGATTTGCGACGAGCAAAGCTGTTGGAGATGATAGCCTAATCACCTCATTTGAAAACCCTCCCGCCAATCCGTTTCGGTCTATAGCCACAACCCTGAAGAACCAATAATCTCCCTCCGGCACTGAGAACGTGAATCGTGGCACTCTGCCGGGCTCCACTTCCTCCAAATAGACCCTGCCAATCTCAACATAGGGCTACGATTCTAAGCCCTTTGCCTGAATCGAGTAGAAATAGACATTTCGCTGAAAGTTCTCCGCAATGGGAGTCACGTCCCCAATGTTAATAATACCATCCCTGTTTCCATCCACGACTTCAAGGAAGTCGCTACCCCATCCAAATTCGCTCCTCCGTTTCCAGAAGTTCTCCGCAAGAGGCGTTATGTCCTGAACGCTTACAGTCCCACCCAAATTATAGTCCCCGGTGTTGACGTAGGTCCACAATAGACTTACTGAGCCATCCTTCTCCGTCAGTAAACTTAGGTTCCCTACGGACTGGCTGGAGGACGCCTTGAGGACAGGCGTATCCGCCCGCGCCTCACCTTGCTTTGCCAACTGGCGATTTAACTCCACAAGTAACAGTCGATAACTCTGCGGAGCATACGCGAAGGTAGGTGTGTCATCAAGTTTCATTACAGATCTTGAGCCGCAGGAAACCATAACAACAGCTCCTAGCGTGAAAAGCGATGCTATCACGAAAAACTGTGCCTTGCTGAACACTTTTTCTTTGTCGCCCATAACCGACCTCCCCTAGAGAACTCTGCGCACCTGCCATTAAATGACAGCATTCGTGAAGGAAACATTCTCGTATTGGTCAAAATCAGCTGGATTCTGAAACGCGCCGGAATCTCGGTTTATGAAGCGCCAATTCAGAGTAAATCCGCTTGAAGTTCTGTTGGTGACATAAACAATGACTATCCAATACCTGGTTTGCTGGCTTTGGCTATTGAACGTGGCGTAAAGGTCGGCGCCAAGCGCTATTGTATATTCAGCGTCTGGTAATGAGTTGGCAAACGTTACTATGTAAGAATTGGACGTTACACCTCCTTCACCTATCCCTCGATACCCGCTATACCTGTCACCAATCCACCCTTTGTTGCATACCTGGAATAGCTCATCCTCTGCATCCGTCCCGTTGCGGTAGTAGGAGATGGCGTCAGCGTCATTGTCCGAATAGTTGGTGTCCTGCTCAAGTTGAAGGAGCCTGCGCTTGGTGCTGGATGACGGACTGTGGCAGAAACGAGCAACATAGAGCCCATCAGTATTCGTGGCGTCATAGTGCTTCGCCGCAAGAGAATAGTCAGAATCTACGGACCCGCTATTAACGATTCCCGTGAGCGCAGGGCCGACCCCGGGACTATCCACGGACTTGATAATCCCCTGAATCTGCCGTCCGTAGATAACTCGCCAACGATAACTATCATTCCCTATGTCTCTGGCGTTCTGGGAATTCGCGTCATTATTCGGGTCGATGTCCGCGTTTACCGCGGTCACGCCAAGATTATCTAACTCCTTTGTGGCGAGGGCGCTGCCCGAAATCTCAAGCTGTTCATTTCCGCCGGCGTTCAGTACTTGCTTCGTCAGATTTCCCGCTACCGCTACCTTCTGGTTCAGGTAATTGGGAGTGGAATCGTTGCTCGTAACCTTCACCTTCTCGTCAACGAGCTAAGTTATGCCAAGCTCAGTAGTAACTACTGAAAGGAGAAACCCAATAGCGAAGAGAACAAGATATGCAGAAATCCTTACCGAGAATGGCAATTCGGTTTCAGTCCGCCGCCCCCGGGAAACCTTTGAGAACCCAATAAAACTTCCAAACATATGAAGCCTTCGAAATACTAAGTTCAGCGAACACAAACCGGCCCCAAAAGCTGGTAGTTAGTTCTCTATGTTTTATGATACCTCAAGTTAATCATTTCGTCAACTCTGCGTAAATTGCAAGCCTGCCTACATTCCGGACAGGCATACCGTGGAGTTTTACTGGACGTTAGAGAAGCCAATGGTAGTAGGAGTTTGGGGTAAGTTTCACGGAGTCGGAGGCTCGTGTAAATCGTCAAGAGAACCCGCGCCAAGGTATCTCCCAACGTAAACCCAATTGTCAGATATGAATTCCGCAACCGCTAGGTCGGGTAGCGTAAATTTGTAACCATCCTCGGTCTTGCGCCAATGCATCCGCGCTCTCCCGACCCATCTGTAATTCTCGCCCTCCAGCTTCACGAGAAGAATTACCGCGTAACCGTCCTCAACTCTCTCAATGCTCTTCACGTTCAATGCGGAAATGTCATCCTCGTATCCAGTGGGCACATACTTCTTAATGAGGTTAACCGCATCCTCGTAATCCGCTGGCACTACATAATCCGCGGACTCGTAGATCTGACCAACCTTTACGAGATGTACAAACCTGTTCAGCACGAACTTAAACGACAAAAGCCTCAGCCACCCTGGTAGGAACACCACGATCAAAATGACCAGAACTACTATTACCGCCAATACGGGTATTATTTTTTCGCTTCTCATTTGTAGCTAACAAGTTTGGATTTAAGCCAATCCACGTGACAACCTAGGTTCTTTCACGAACCTTAAGACCGCAAGCCCCAGGATAAAGAAAACAGCAGCGAAAGAAAAGATGTACTTGAGCGCCAACGCCTGACGCATAGCCATTTCACCCTGAAGATACGTTACCAGGAGCAGGTGGGAAACACCGGTTAGCATTGTCGCGATAACTTGGGGTATTAGGGTGGAGAGGTCCCACACTCCCATATAACGAGCGGTCTTTTGCTTCGGGATGAGAGTGCAAGCAAAAGCCCAATCCGCGGAAAGGAACGCTCCCCAGGCAACGCCAATGAACGTGCCTAAAAATAGCGCTAAGGTGAAGTCGGTGGCGAATACGAGAGGAAACATAAAGACCGCGAGGCTGGTTACCGCGACTGCTACGATCGGTTTCTTGCCAACACGGTCAGATAAGAAGCCCCCGATTAGATTTCCGAAAAACCCAAGAAGTATCACCGCGGACAGGAGAATCGGAGTTAGAACTTCTGGATTCCGCCCAAGATTCCAGCGCACGAAGTGATAAACGTTTGGAACGAACATATAGAACGCGAAATATACTGACGTGCGGGATAGGAGCAAGTAGACAAAATCAAGGTTCTTCTTGAACTCAAAATTCAGATAATTTGCGAGGACGGAATGAAACGTATTTACACCGTCTTTGAACAGGATAATCCTAAGGGGAAGAAACCTTGAGCGTACAGGTAAAATGGGCCAAGAAGGAACTTTGAGAAAAACTAACCCCGCCAGGACGACGAAAAGCGCAATGTAGACGAACGAAAGAACTACAAGCTCCAGCCCCTGAGCCGATTTAAGCAGAGGAACATCGATGAGACCAGGAAGTGTGAACAGAAGCGCTATCGTAATCATCCCCAGCAACTTCCCGCCCAGGTCAAAAATACCCATAAACGCGGACGCCATTCCGTGCCTATCCTCCGGAACGAGATCGGGTAGTAACGCCTGATATGGCACCGATGCGGTGTTGACGAATAACTGTACGAGCAAATACCCGATTAGGAGCGTGAAAAAGGAGTTCGCGGTGAAAAAAAAGATTATTGAGGGAATAAAGAGGAGCACGCCGAAAAAGAGGAACGGTTTGCGATTCCCCCAAGGGCTCTCTGTATGGTCGCTTATGAAACCAACAGTTAGCTGAATCACTGCGGAGAACAATGCTCCTGCGGACAGAAGCGCGCCCTGAAACAACCCCCAATTCGTAATCCCACCCAACTGCTCCGCCTTCGCGGGGATTACGTAAGGTAGTATCGCAGTCCAAAGAAAATGATACGCAAGCCAGAAAGACGCGAGGCTGGCGAACTGCCCGGGCCTCGTTAGAAAAGGTCTCTCCTGAAGGATTAATGAAGGGTCGCCTTCCATCAGCTCTTTCCTTTTGATTCCGCCTTGGAGCATCTTAGATTGAAGACACGTTCAAAGAATCTCCAAATTCCGGTACCCACAAAGTCCTTGCCGGACAGAGGCTCTACAAGTATGGAGCGCAGACCCAGCCTATTTCCGCCAAGAATATCAGTAAAAATTATGTCACCGACAACAGCAGTTCTTTCCTTTGACGTGCTGAGCTTTTCCAAAGCGGACTTAAATCCCATGGAAAAGGGCTTTGGCAACCAAGCCCTAACCAGGGGTATTCCTATCATCTCGGAAATCCTGCTCTGAGTGGACGCCACCCCGTTGCTGAGAAGGACCAGTTTTATTCCAGCCGAGTTGAGATCGTTAACCCAGTTTCTAACCTCAACGCTAACTGTTACCCCATTCCACTCCGTTAGAGTGTTATCAACGTCAAGAATCAACCCTTCAATCAAATTCTCCTTTAGAAAGTCGACGGTTATGTCCTGGACCTTTTGAAAACGGTAATCAGGATGAAGGTTCGTGAACATTCCCACGAGGTTTAAGCTTCCTTCCTCTTGGCTTTGCGCCTTTGAAGATAAGTATCAAGAATCAGCGATGCGGATATTGCGTCTCTGTGTATATTTCTGCGCCCGCCTGACTTCCCTTGGGCAATCAAAGTCTTTTCCGCCTCATTGGAAGTGAATCTTTCATCAACGAACTTCACCGGTAAACGCAATTCCTTTCTCAACCTGGTTCCAAAGTTTCTAACCTCATCAGCCATTTTTCCCATTCGCCCGCTCGTTTCCACCGGAATTCCAACGACTACAGACTTGATTAAGCGCTCCTCCACGAGTTGCTTCAGATGGGCCAGGATGGCATCCCAACCCTTCACGGATAGGACGCCGAGCGGAACCGCGACATAGGTGGGCGGTTCAGCAATTGCAATGCCGATCCGCTTCCTACCGTAGTCCACACCTAAGTAGCTCACAATCCCATTATAGCTGAACTATTGTTATAATCACCGCCAATGAATGGAAATAATTTTCGCGGACAAATCCTAGCCTTTGAAGACGCCACTCCGAGAGCCCATAGTAGCGTTCTCATAGCGGATGGGGCAAGAGTAATTGGAGACGTAACCTTGGCGGAGGGCGTTTCCGTCTGGTACAACGCAGTTCTAAGGGGAGATATTTGCGGAATACGCGTCGGAAAGTTCACAAACATCCAGGACCTGTGCCTAGTCCACGTTGACCGGGACCAGCCCTGCACAATAGGCGAGTACGTCGTTGTAGGACATTCCGCCATCCTTCACGCCTGCACGGTGGAGAACTCCTGCCTCATAGGAATGGGCGCAAAAGTGCTTAGCGGTGCCATCATCGGCGATGGTTCAATCATAGCTGCGGGAGCGGTCGTTCTTGAAGAAACGGTTATTCCACCGAGGTCCTTGGCCGTCGGCATCCCCGCAAAGGTGTTGCGCAATGTAACCGATGAAGAGGTTACGGACATCAAGGAATGGGCGTTGAGGTACAACGAGCTTGCATCAAGGCATATAAGGAGCGTAGTCCCGCCTAAGTGAGCTTTGATTACCCGATCATGACGGCTCCAGCCAAAGGTTAAATCTTGGGAATCCCAACGATTCCATTCTAACCTCCCTTGACTCGTAGGCGGTGAAGCCATAATCTAAGGTTGCCCTAGAGGCAGAGGCTACGGTGGATATCAAAAAGTTACCAACGAATTATCCCCAAAAACTTTACCTTTGTAGAGGAAAATAGGACTGGAACGCTTGACAGGCTGGAATGAGCCATATATAGTTGTAGGGCAAAGCCTCAATAGCGTTTTATTGGTTCTATACCCTAGCTGAAGCCGGGGATTGTTGGGTGCTTCTCGCACCTGTCCTTTATTAGTGTATCACGAAGCGTTCGGAGGAACAAGGAAATGTCCGTGAAGATAGACCATGTTTCTGGAGGAGGGGCCCATAAAGGGGAAAGTGCTGTTGATGTGGCTTTGCCTCTCGCAGGCAAACGCTTTACAAGCACCATCCATCCCTACAAGCAGGTGAAGTGGAAGAAAACGTCAGCGGTAATTCACGACTCGTCCGGTAAGGAGATATTCCGTCAGGATGGAGTTGAATTTCCGGAGTTTTACACCGAAAACGCCATAGGCATCATCACCCAGAAGTATTTCCGCGGACAGCTCGGATCGCCGAACAGGGAATGGTCACTTAGGCAAATGATAGACCGCGTCGTAGATACCCTAACGACTTGGGGCGTGGAAGGCGGATACCTGGTGGGGGATGAAGTTGAAGCCTTTAATTACGAGCTGAAGCATTTGCTGGTGAATCAATACTTCTCGTTTAACTCGCCGGTTTGGTTCAACCTCGGAGTAAAGGATGCGCCAGATAGCCCTCCTTCAAACGGCAAACCCCAATGCTCCGCCTGCTTCATCCTTGAAGTCGACGATTCGCTGGACTCTATTCGGGAGTGGTGGAATACGGAGTCCCTAATCTTCGCCGGTGGGAGCGGATCAGGGGTGAACGTTTCGAGACTAAGGGCCCAGGGAGAACCAATTTCTAGAGGTGGGACTTCCTCGGGTCCCCTATCCTTTATGGCGGCGGCAGACTCCATTGCCGGCTCAATTAAAAGCGGTGGAACGACAAGAAGAGCCGCGAAGATGGTTGTAATGAACATTGACCATCCGGACATCCTTGAGTTCATTCGCTGTAAGATGGACGAGGAGAACAAAGCAAGGCTTTTAGCTGCGGCAGGATTTGACCTGAGTTTCAACGGCGTGGATTGGCGTTCAATTCAATTTCAAAACGCAAATAACTCAGTTCGGGTAACGGATGAGTTTATGCGGGCGGTGGAGGAAGACTCGGACTGGCACACGAAGTACCGAGTTAGCGGTGAAACTGCCAAAACTTATCGGGCAAGCACACTGTGGAACGCCATCGTTACCGCCGCGTGGGCTTGTGCTGACCCTGGACTTCAGTTTGACGACACCGTCAATCGTTGGCACACCTGCCCGGCAAATGGAAGGATTGATGCGAGCAATCCCTGCTCCGAGTATATGTTCCTGAACAATACTGCGTGCAACCTTGCGTCAATTAACCTGCTGAAGTTCCGCAGGGAAGACGGCACCTTTGACGTAGCAGGTTTGCGGCACACGGTGAAGCATGTTTTCCTGGCGCAGGAGATTATCGTAGGAAGAGCAGGCTACCCTACACGGAAGATTGAGGAAATGAGCCATATTTTCCGAACCATTGGATTGGGCTTTACTAACCTTGGCGCTCTTCTAATGGTTAACGGCATCCCCTACGATTCGGACGAAGGGCGCGCATACGCAGGTGCCATTTCATCCGTACTCTGTGGTGAAGCCTACGCCGCTAGCGCGAGAATCGCAGGGAGGTTAGGCGCCTTCTCCGCATTTGAGGCAAACCGTGACGCTATGCTTGGCGTTATCGAGATGCACAGAAAAGCATCCTATGGGATTGACGCTGAACTACTCCAGGACAAGGTGCTAGCCCAGGCGAAAACCGAAGCATGGGACAAGGCAGTGGAACTTGGCGAGGCTCACGGGTATAGGAATGCTCAGGCTACGGTTATCGCTCCTACCGGCACTATCAGTTTCATGATGGATGCCACCACAACCGGAATTGAGCCAGAGCTTGCCCTAGTTAAGTGGAAGCAATTGGTTGGAGGCGGAACGATTGAACTTGTGAACGAACTAGTCCCGCGCGCGTTACATACCCTAGGTTACCCGCAAGCGGAAATTGCAGAAATTGAGAGGCATATAAAGGAAAAGGGCACGATTGAGGGCGCCCCTTACCTTAAAGAGGAGCATTATCCCGTTTTTGACTGCTCCTTCGTCTCTCCGAACGGCAGAAGAGCGATTTCACCCATTGGGCACGTGCGAATGATGGCAACGGTTCAACCATTCGTATCGGGCGCCATCAGCAAGACGGTCAATCTGCCGGCGAGCGCCAGCGAGGAGGACGTGTCGCATATCTACTTCCAGGCGTGGAAGCTGGGCTTAAAGGCTATCGCCGTTTACCGCGACTCCTGTAAGCAGGTCCAGCCCCTAACTACCTCTATGGAGGAAAAGACGAACTGGAAGATTGACGTGCTGGAAAGCTTCAACCTGAGGGGACTTAAGAAGCGACTCCCGCAAACGCTTGTGTCAACAAGACATAAGGCGTCTATCGGCGACGTTGAATTCTATATCCACACTTCTGTTTATCCTGATACGGGGAAGCTGGCGGAGCTGTTCGTGGATATTGCCAAGGACGGCTCAACGGTTTCGGGTCTCCTCAACGCGTTTTGCATTCAGTTCTCGGACTCACTCCAACGTGGCGCTCCGCTGAAGGAGCTTGTGAGAAAACTACTTGGCACTAAGTTTGACCCTTCGGGATACGTCGGTGAAAAGGACATCCAGTTCGCAAGTTCAATACTGGATTACCTCGGGAGGTACCTCGGACTCAGATACTTAACGCCCGAGGAAAAGATGGAACTCGGTTTGCTGAACGGGCATTCCGAGGCAAGAACCGCTCACCTCTGGCAGGACTCAACGCATCCAGCAAGTGCGCCAACACAGCTTCACGCGCCTGTTTGCGCAAACTGCGGAAACCTTATGGTCCTGATGGGCGCCTGCTGGACCTGCACTAACTGCGGTACGAATCTTGGAGGATGCAGTTAGCAGGTGGCGAAGGGCAACCGGGCTACCCTCAAGAGCGGGCGTTACTCGGTGCCCTGAAGCGTTTGCAAGGGAAGAATCACGTGGAAATGAGAAGGTGAACGTCTCCGACCGCTCATCCACTCAGATAGCAGTTCCCTGCAACCGGCCGAGGTTCGTGCCAAACGAAATTGCTATCCCAAGCAAACAGCCGTCTCGTAACTGTTGGATATGTTGCTGTGAGCTTGCCTACGAATCACTGTTGCGTAAAGTTCATTCCTTACAATACCCTTCCTAAGAAAGTCTAAACCAGCGGAACTATCCAAAAGGTGATGGCTTGAAGATAGTGGCGATTACGCTGACTTTCCATTTATAATGGTAAGGACTATGAAACGCTTAGCCTATTGTACCTTGGCTCTTGCATTCCTTGCGATAGGGTATTTCAACGCATCCTGCGTTAAGCCCAATCCAGATGCGGTCGCGTATAAGCGAATCGTTGAGGAACTGAAAACGGACGGTAGAATAGACCCAGAGGAGTTAACAATTTCGGTGAAGCAAGGCGTTGCGGAAATAAATGGGGAGGTTGGAAGCAGGCTCCACCCACAGATAATTGACGACATTCTTGAAAAGCTCAAGGAAGAGGGCGTGATTGAATCTTATCGGAATAACGTTACCGTGATGGAAGTGGAAAACCCGCTTTTCCAGGATTACACCGCGCCCCTTTTCTAGAGGAAATGAGAAAATCCGACAGGACAACCACTGAAAAACTTCAAGGTTTTCTGAACGTCAATAAACCCCCTGGAATGACTTCATTTGATGTCATCAGAAGGCTTAGAAAGGCGCTTGGCGTAAGAAAGATGGGACACTCCGGCGTTCTAGACAAACCTGCGACGGGCGTTCTTCCAATTGGCATTGGCGGTGCGACTCGCCTGTTTTACTTTTTCCAGGACTACGTGAAGGTTTACCTGACAACCTTCATTCTCGGATTTACCACGGACACGGATGACATTGCGGGCAAGATCATAGAAGTTGGAAACACGAAAGGCTTGACTGAAAGACGGGTGAAGGGCGTGATTGAGCGCTTTATCGGCGATATAGATCAGATTCCCCCCAGGTTCTCCACGACGAAAGTAGACGGCAAGCGTTTCTACAAGCTTGCTTCCAGAGGCGAAGAAGTTCCGCAGAAGATTAAGCGCGTCGCAGTTGACAAAATAGACCTAATGGAGTTCAAGAACGGGCCCAGCGTGGGCTTACTAGGGAAGAGGATTGAGGGCTTGATGGGGAAAGACAGTCCTGCGAGAACATACGCGGATGACTTAGATGGTATGTCCACGAAACTTGTCACGCTTAGAATCTTCTGCAGGGGTGGGTTTTACGTGCGGAGCCTTGCGAGGGACATCGGTAAAGTGACAGGAGCTGGAGGCTGTGTTTTCTCCATAGTCCGAGAACAAGTCGGTCCATTTAGAATTGAGGATGCCCGCTCCCTTGAAGACATAGAGGCAAAGATAAACGAGGATAGGTTGGACTCAGTGCTCCTTTCCCCTAGCGTTATTGCTGACCCAGGAAGGTCTGTCACCCTTGACCTAGCCAGCGTTGAAGCGTTATCAGCGGGGAGGCCCCTACAGGTTGACGCAAGGATGACAAGGAGCGGGTTAACAAGAAGCGGGGAGCTCGTTTACGTTCTTGATAGATTTGGGAACCTGGTTGCGGTCGCCAGTGTGCGTAAAGCGGTGGGAGACAGGATCATCCTGCAGCCAAGGAGAGTTTTTGGCGGAGATTAGCCCGCAAAGGGAAAAGGCGCGGACTTCCCGGCATTTAACAGAACCTTAATCAAGAACGAAGCTTAATACGCTCATCCTGACGAAAATCCCATTTCTGACCTGCTCGCCGATGACGCACCTTTCGTCAGCGAAAACCTCATCCGCAATCTCAACACCCCTATTCGGCGGACCCGGGTGCATAATGAGAGCACTGGGCCTCAACATTGATAACCGTTTGGCGTTTAGCTGATAGGATTTTGAGAATTCGGAAATAACCAGGGGAAGAGTCTCATATCTTTCCTTTTGAATTCGGAGGAGCATTACAACGTCAAGCTTCTCAAGGACGCTTTCAAAACTATAAACGATATGAACCTGGTAGCCAAGTTCGCCGGGAACCTCCACCAGTTGTTCATTCTTTTGCATCATCTTGGGCAGAAACTGAGGTGGCGCAATGAAAGTCGGAATTATCCCGAACTTGTTAAGAAGGCGTGCGTTGCTTCTCGCCACTCTGCTGTTCAAAATGTCGCCCACTATGCCGACTACTAAGTCGGAGCGGAGGAGTCCTCGCTCCCACAGGGTAAAGGCGTCCACGATTGCCTGGGTTGGATGGGAACTGATACCATCCCCCGCATTTATCACTGAACCTTCAAAGTAGGATGCGAAAGTCTTCGCCGCTCCAATGTCCGGATGGCGTATCACCGCAAGGTCGAATCCCAAACTTGAAAATGTGATAGCTTCGTCCACCAAGCCCTCTCCCTTCGCCGATGAGGAGCTGGAGGCGTCCACGAACACAGAATCTATGCCAAGTCCCCTTCCCGCAAGCTCAAAGCTTACCCGAGTTCGCGTAGATGGTTCGTAAAACAAGAGTGCCATTTTCCTCCCGCGGAGCCTGGATGAAAACTTGCTCAGTTCCCTTCTCCTAAGCTTCTTGAAGTGTTTTGCTTCTCTTAGAATAACCAGGACTTCTTCTGCGTTTAGGTCATTTTCCGTTATGAGATTTTTCGGCACGGTATGGCTCCTTCAGCATCATCGTTAATTATCTTACACTTTATGCCCAACCTCAAAGAGTCTTAGGTATTCTTCCTCTGCAAATCTGTCGGTCATCCCAGCAATATAGTCTGCTATCACTCTATCAGGCTCCCTATCGTCTCCACCCTTTGCCAGGGCCAGGTCATACTCATCCTTAATTCTTTTCGGAAGAAGCCGGGGATCCATCTTGTATTCGGTGAACAGCTTTCTGATTATCATCTTGCCTTTGTTCGTCATTCGGAGTATTTGATGGCTCGTGTAAAAGTTATCCATCAGGAAAGCACCAAGGGCATTAACATCCTTTTTCATACCTTCAGAGAATCTTGCGATAATTCCCCCGCCCTTGCGCACCTTTTCCAGCGAGTCGATGGAATTTTCCGAAATCCTCCGCGCGGTTTCTTCCACCACGTCTTGAACCATCGCATCAATCAAGAGGCGGGAAACTTGCGATATTCTAACCTGCTGGTCGGAAACCTCGTCAACGAACTGACTAACTTGCTCCCAGACGCCAATTCCAGTGGCGTTCAGCATCTCGTAAGTGAGAATGCCAAAGAGCAAGCCGTCTTCCACGTCGTGCGCCCGATAGGCAATCACGTCCGCCACGCTGGCAACCTGCGCCTCTAACGGTGGAAACTCTCCTGGGTGGAAGTGGTGGTAATGCACACGGTCAAAATCAGTATCGTGCTTCTCTATCCCTTCAAGAGTCTCAAGCGTTAGGTTTAGTCCATCAAAATCTGGATACCTTTTCTCAAGACTTCGCACTATTCGCAGGGAATGAACGTTGTGATTGAACGTGGAAACAAGCTCCGTTAGCGCGTCCTCACCAGCGTGTCCGAATGGAGTATGCCCAAGATCATGAGCCAGGGAAATAGCCATTGCTAAGTCTTCGTTTAGCCCTAATGTCCTGCAGATGCTGGTTGCGATCTGCGAAACTTCCAGTGTGTGGGTTAAGCGATTTCTCACAATGTCTCTGGCGGAGCCTCCCTCGCCGTAGACGAAAACCTGCGTCTTGAACTCCAAGCGTCTGAAGGCGCGAGAATGCGTTATTCTATGCCAGTCCCGCTGATATGGAGTGCGGGTTTTGGCAGGAGATTCAGGGTGCTCCCTACCCTCGCTGTAGAAACTTTTCATCGCGTAAGGCGCGAGATATTCCGCCTCCAGTTCCATCAGCGTTTGGGCGTCCCTGATAAGTGATCCGCTCATAATCTTTGTTGCCACACCGACCAAGGATGCTATTTTAATACTTTAAGTCAAGAATCACACCTCAAACTCGGCGAACAGGTAATCAATGACTATGCTGAGATTCTATGCCCTTGAATCTAAGTATCACTCCCAGTGCTAGCGGGCACCGAAACCTTCCTCAAGGAAGGTTTAGACAGTAGATGAGATAGTCCAGCGCAAGACTAGTTCTGTATCCAAACCAGCACACGTTCGCGCCCTCAATCTTGAAGAGACAGTCGTTTCTCACCGCAGGTAAATCGGGAAACCTCTGGCGGAATTCTTCTATATCACTGTAGGTGAAATTGTATGGCTCGTCGGGAAACATAACCACTTCCGCCCCGCATCCCTCAACATCCTCATCCGTCAGTTTCGGGTACCTTCCTTCAGAGCGGAACAGAATTGGAATTAGGTGAGCTTTGGTTAGAACGTCGTAGATATAGGTATCCGGGGAAATCGTAAAGTAAGGCGACTTCCAGATGAGATAAAGGACGCTTTTACCTCCGAGAATTGGAAAGCTTGTCTCAGCGCGATGCAAGGATTCATCTATTTCGGAATTTATCTCCAACGCGCGCGCTTCACAGTCCGTCAAACGCCCAAGTGCGAGGACCACCTCCTTAGCCCCTTCAATATCAGTGGGGTAGGAAACGTGCACTGGTGCGACATCCCGCAACCTCGCTACCGCACGCTCAGTATTTTCTTCCCTGTTGCACAAGATTAGATCCGGCGCTAGCCAGCTTATCCTTGTGAAGTTGGGGGTTTTGGTTCCTCCGACCCTTACCTTAGTCTTGTAGAAACTCCAGGGTCGCACACAAAAATCGGTGATGCCAACAACTCTATCGCCCGCGCCAAGCTCGTAAAGCGTTTCGGTCTCAGAGGGGACCAAAGAGACTATGCGCTCGCAAGGTTTCTCCAAGGTGACGGTGGTGCCGTCAAAGTTCTGAACGGAAACGGAACGCAAATCACTAGCTCCTAGCTTCTGATTACCGCGGTAGAATATAGAGCCCCACCCGCATAATTTGCGGTAAGGACTTCCCACTCATTAAGGATAGCTTCAAGCATTCCTTCGGTGACCAGACTTGCCGGTGAGTATACCGCGACGAGGGCGGATGTGGTCTCTGCGGTTATCTTACCCGCTAAGGAATCCTTCACCGGACTGCCCAGCGGAACAGAGGATTCGTGGTCACCATCCGCAAGAACTATGAGCCCCTCTAGGTCAATTTCCTGACCAGTAGGATTGAAGATGTAAGACTCCCTTAAACCTCCCAAGCGAACAACAAGTTGGCGAGCAAATTTGCCCTCATCCAGTACACTCATCGGTAGGTAGTGCTTCAAAGAGAGGAAGTTGTTGATGTCAACAAGGTTAGAGATGAAATTAAAACTCCCTCTTTCCAAAAGCTGCCTGAGCAGGAATTCATTAGCCGGACGGTTTCTTCCAGCTGGTTTAAAACCGCCTTTTCTCAGCAGATTCCTAACGCCCTCCTTCAGCTCGGATTTGTGAGCATCCATCCCACCCTCGCGAGTGAGGTTGTCCCATATTAGGCGGTCGCAAAAGTCGGAAATCAACTTTTTGAGGGCTGGCTGACTCAGGGAAACTTCTACCCTCCCGATTTTCATAAAACCCAACAACGCGGAGTAATGCTCGGGAAGCAGAGAGACTAGGAATTCCAATTCCACGATCTTAGTCCTGCTCCTTGCCAGGATTGCCGCTGGACTCAGGAACCGACGAAGGAATGCCAAACTCCTCTCGCCTTAGGATGAATATTTCAAAGATTACCTTTATGGCAGCCACGCAGGGAAGCGCAATCAGAAGACCCAAAATCCCAGCGAGATAGGCACCAATCATCATCGCAATAATCACGGTGAGCGGATGCAGGTCCATCGTCTCCCCCATCACGTAAGGAACGAGGATATAGGTTTCCGCGCCGTTTATGAGTAGGTAGAGAATCGTTACCACAAGAAGGGCAACAGGGCTGACCGAGAGAGCTAGCAAGGCGGCGGGTATGTAGGCAATGAAAGGACCGACAACTGGGATAAACTCCGCAACTCCAGCAAGTATTCCAAGCAGTAGCGGGTACTTTATTCCTACCGTGGTGAGGCCAATAGAAACGAGACTTCCCACGAACACCGCAAGAACCAGCCTCCCACGAACGTAATTTCCAAGCATCAGGTTCACCCTGGTGAGTCCGCTGTCAATCCTCTCATCATATACCCTAGGGAATAGCCTCTTAAAGGTTTCCTTCATCTTGGCAGAGTCTTTGAGAAAGTAGTAAACCATCAACGGAACCAGGATGATTCCAAGAATAAACGTCGCGAACCCGCGAATCGTTTGGAACGTGGTTCTGACAAGGCGCGGAATGTCGCTTTGAACTCCGCTAATCCAGCCCGTAATAGTGTCGCTTAGGACGAAACGATAGTCGGGATAATATTTCTGAAAGAAGCGGTTAACGCCGTCCTCAAACGCCTTAAAGTAAACCGGAACGTCCGCAACAAACTGCTTTCCTTCCTCAGTAATTATTGGAATAGTGAAGAAAAGAAGCAGGCCGATGAAAACGAAGAAGACCAGGAAGACTAGTAGTATTGCTCCAATCTTGGGAATTCTACGCTTCGTCAGCCAATCAACCGGAGCGGAAAGCAGGTAGGCAAGCAGTACCGCGAAGGCAATGTAGATGAATAAGTACCTGATGTAGTAGAGAAAAAGAACCAATAGCAGGATTCCCGATATGAAAAGGCACTTCTTCACAAAATCCTTCATAAACGCTCGCAACTTACATTATAACAGCGCTTAAAGGGGGGAAAGTATTGAGAAGGTGGGGCGGAGGCTAGACTTTCACGCTTGCGCTCGCAGACTAGCCCGATAGGACATGGTGGTAGAATCTCCTTGAGCTCTATTCAGGAGGATTTATCAATATGGAATATGACAAACGGTTTGTTGCTCGGGCTTTTCTTTTCATCGTAGTTTCGTCCCTGACGTTTTCTGCCACCCCATCAAAAGCGTTTATAGGCGTGGGCGAGGAGGGCTTTGACGAACTCCTTATGAAAATATGGACCCATAACTTCTACACCGATTACGTTAGAACTACCCTTCAGGGAGACGAGAGTAAGGTGATTAAAGGTCTAACCGCTAGAGACGGAGAAGACTTGCGGATGGATACTGATATGCGCCAGTATGAGTCAAAAGGGGAAGAGGACCCTATGAGCCAGATTATGCTCTGGACTGGAATGATTATGCTTCCTGATGAGGAGAAGACGATTATGCTTTTCCACGTTCCTGAGAAGTTTATGATAATGCGTCCGGGTGAGTCAAAGGGCGCGATGCCCGAAGGAATCCCGGAAGGATACCCCCCAGCGGGGAAGCATGGTAAACCTGAAAAGTACGTCCCACCGAAGGTTGAAATGGTGAAAATTCGCGAGGAGAAATTTGACAACCATCAGACCTTCGTTTACAAGATAACCGTTATCTGGCCAGATGGCAAGAAGCGGGAAGGCAAGGGGTGGCAGGCTCAAGACTTTGAGAGCAAGCCGTGGGTTAAGCTGGAAGTTTACTATCCTGAAGACGAGCCCGACCGGACTGAAGTGATTGAGCTTTACAACCTGAAACTTGGGAAACCCGCGAGAAGCTGGTTCTCCCCTCCACCGCCCTATACTGAAATCAAAGACTATATGGAACTGTTCGGAGGAATGATGGGAGGAATGATGCCAGGCTTTGACGGCTAGGAGAAGTGCCAACCGCAGAAATGTTGATAACGTGGTGATTTGATTTAAGGCTAAAAGTCCTTGACAGCAGTTGAAAATTGGGTTAAGATCCCTGTGAACGTGTTGATGAACCTTAGGCTGATATTTGCGGCCTTACTGGGGCTTGCGCTTATGTTCTCAACGTGCGGGGAAGGGAGGAAACCGATGTCACAGAGTACGCGGGACTTCAGTCCCGCTGGGGATGTCGGGTTAAAGCCCAACGTACTCCGGGGGAAAGCGAAATCCGTGGCGCTCGCGGACGTGCTTCAGGAGCTTGATGAACTTGAGACGCCCTCCGGCGTTGACCCATCCGTCTTCGCGCAATTGAAATCCGCACTTGCTCTTCAGCTAACAACTAACAACCAACAACTAACAACCGCGAAGTTCGTGAGCAAACCGCCTACCGGCATCGCCAATCGCGTTACCGACCTTGCGCTAATTGACAACCTAGTCGGAACGTTCACCCTCACCTAAACATACAGAAACGTCGGCGACTATGACCAAAATGGAATTGTCGCAATCGCTGACATCACCCCCCCTGCGGAACACTTTCAGGAGACTGCGGAAGGTGAGGGGGATAGCTTTAGGGGTTGGATTGACGGAAACGGCGACAGCACCATCAACATTCAAGACATTACCCCCATTGCGGAGGGATTTTTCAATAACGTGGCGGGGTATGAAATTCAGGCTTCGCATCAATCGTTTCAGGGATTTTCCGGCGTTTCCCAGATTGGCATAGAGGGCGGGACACGAGGTCCCGCCCTACAATTCTCATTCAACCTTGGCTTTCCCGCATATACTTACTGGCGTGTCGTGCCGATTAACAATGAGGGCAATCCCGGGGAGCCTTCAAACGTTGTTTCAACCGCATTGCCTCCAAAGCCACTGGACATCCTCTACGTCAATCCCCTCGGCGGACAGAGTGGAGCTGAAGTAACCTTCACCGCGTATATGTCTGGAACACCGCCGTTCAATTACGAATGGGACTTTGGTGGAGGGGCTGACCCCTCACTACTCTCTGCCAGCGGTGACACCGTTTCCGCAACCGTGACACTTAGAGCTATCGGCGCGTATCCCGCAAGGGTCACCGTTTCCGATACCCAGAATAATACGGATACTTACAACTTCACGCTTACCGTCTCCGAGGTTCCCGGAAATCCTCCTGAGGTCATATCGGTTACGCCCACGGGAGGGGATTCCGGAACGGAGGTCACCTTCACTGCGGAAGTCACTGGCGACACGCCCTTAACCTACACTTGGAACTTTGGCGGTGGCGCAAGCCCCAACATCGTTCCTGGGGTGATTGAATCCTACGAGGGCGCATCCACACAGGTTACCGCGACAGTCACCTTGGGCAGGGGGGGTGATCTATGGGAACGCGTTAGGAACTACCCCGCGTCGCTAACTTTGACAAACTCCGAAGGCGAAGCAAGAACCGATTTCCCCCTCGGCGTCCGCGCCTGGTGGCATATAAGCACGAGTGAATCCACTACCATTTTTGATGATACGATTATTGCTCCGAATCCCATATTTTTTGGTGAGGACGGTTCCCCAAGGGGTTACTTGCGGCCCAGTCAGGGCCAGGAGTATTCCGATGAAGTGTGGCTCGTAGAATGGCTCGACGATCATTGGGAGCTCTCCCAGTATATTCTAACCGTAGACGCTGGCGGCCCAAGGATAGACGAATTTGGCAATCTACACTTCACAAGGGGAGGCGGGCTTACCGGAGGTTCTGAGATCCGATGGTTCAAGTGGGATGGGACTGACCTGACTGAAGAAGTCGCGGCAGAGACAAATGGGCTACTTGCCGGGTTTTTTATGGACGTGGATTCCGCAGGGCAACCAGTATACGCGTGGGAGGAGGTTGGCGGGACACCCACAAGACTTATGCGAACGGCGCGAAGAATCGGCCTAAATAATTGGGAAGTTCGTTCATACCCTGAGTTAAGTCCGCCATTTCCAAGAAGTATGGTGTTGGATGCGCAGGATAGGATCGTTGTGGTCCTGGACGCGGACCCCTTACGATTGGTGAGACTTGATACAGACGGCTGGACGGATATCACCTTTCCAGCCGGTGTGGAGAGAATCAGTGTGCAGAGAGCGCCGAACGGACAGGTGTGGGTAACGATGCTGAAAGGTGAGACGCTAGTTTTCGGGCCGATACGCGGTGAGATTGTGAGTGGGGAATTCTCTTTTAACCTCAGCGAAGGGCAGAACCTACGCGTTAGCCTGGCTTTTGACGCGTTTTCGAGGAATTTCCTAAAACTACAGCTACTAGAGAACGGTAGCATCAGATCCGGGATGTCATTATTAGCAGCAGACGCATGGCTGCTTGAGTGGTACCTTGAGGCTGTTGGGAGTCCTTACCGTAGTGCTAGCTCTGAGTTCACCGCTGATGGTCGCTTTTTCCTCTGGCTCGGAACTTATGACCCTGACACTTACGTGGTGACGTACTATTTCGTCTACTTCTGGTAGGCGATAGGAGTGCTGATATTCAAGACTATATTTGAAAGGAGGATTTGAGATGAATTGTGAAAGAAAAACTGGGAGGGTTATGCTAGTAATTACTATTGCGGTAATACTGGGACTGCTAGCGGTGGTTGCATCCTGCGGGAAGGGCAAATCCCCATCCGGCGCAGATGGAGGAAAAACCGCTCTATCCAATTCCGGTCTAGAGAGGATGCTCCGGATGATTGACGAGTATATCCCGCCGGAGGGGACTGACTTAGCGCTCTTTCATCAGCTTCGCGCGAGATTGAAGGAATCCCTGAATTGCAAATTCGCTCCTTAGTCATCCTCGTGGGCGCGAACTCAGGCCATCGCTTGTGCTAGAATGTCCGCGAATATGTTCAACCCCGTAGCCTTTGAAGTTTTTGGTTATCCTATTCGTTGGTATGGAATCGCGATGGCTCTTGCCCTGCTAGAGTCCGCCTGGCTCGCGTCAATTCTTCTGAAGAGGCGTGGAAGAAATGGCGAGCTAATCTGGGATGGCGTCATCTGGGCGGCGATACTTGGGATTATCGGAGCAAGAATCGGCTACATAGCCACAAATTGGAGCGACTACGCAATACAGCCGCTAAGTGTCTTCTATGTGAACCAGGGTGGACTGTCCTTCCACGGCGGGATAATCGGAGGAATTCTCGGGAACCGGCTCACTTCCGGAGGTGGGTGATGTTTTCACCATTAGATT
>FWWM01001118.1_pt1 | contig 83858 bp, 81 predicted proteins | sample 2228351 | NCBI WGS metagenome assembly FWWM01 (sample SAMEA103939774, study PRJEB20133) | metagenome | reverse complement strand
AACCTCCTGTCTTTATTGATTTTACAGGTGATATTTTATCACCATTGACAGAGAGTTCAAGCCTTCTGCTAAATTTTTAGCGGACACTACTGATTGATAATATTAATGAAGTGTCTGGATTAAGCTATTCAATAAAGGATAATCAACTGGTGCTATTTGTTGGGACGGACGACCTTCATACCCTCATTAGCATCTTAAAGAAGATTCAGGATATGGACGGGGTCCTTGGCGTCTATCCTGTCTTTTTCGGTAATCCTGAAAGGTTTATCTAACTATGGCATCCCTATACCATCAATGCGGGTTCCACATTTAAGACAGAGCGAATCCTTCATCTTTATTGCCATTAAAGAGAAACCAAACCTCTCAATGAGCAACTCACCGCATGAAGGACAGTAGGTATTTTCCCCTCCCTCGCCAGGTACATTGCCCTCATAAACGTATTTTAAACCTGCCTTAAGACCGATCTCCCTTGCCTTTCTGAGGGTGTTTACAGGAGTTCTTGGCTGGTCTGTAAGCTTATAGGTTGGATAGAACTGTGTGACATGCCAGGGCATTGATGGATCAACCGATCTAATAAATTCTGCCACCCATCTTAAAAACTCATCAGAGTCATTGTATGTGGGAATGATAAGGGTTGTGACCTCAACCCATACACCCAATTCTTTCATGAGTTTTATCGTGTCAAGCACGGGCTGGAGTCTTGCCCCTGCTATCTTCTTATAAAAGTCATCGTTCCCCTTCAAGTCAATATTGTTTCCATCAAGATAGGGAGCAATGGCCCTCGTTGCCTCAGGGCTGGTGTATCCATTGCTTACAAATACATTCTTTATTCCCTTCTCATGGGCAAGCCTGGCACAATCATAGGCAAACTCAAAGAAGATGGTCGGTTCAGTATAGGTGTATGATATGCTTTCACAGCCTGTCATCTCCGCCTCTCTTACAACATCCTCAGGGGCCATATCCTCTCCAGGGATGTCGTGATATACCTTTGGATACTGTGATATATCATAGTTCTGGCAATGAAGACAACGAAAGTTACATCCCACTGTTGCAATAGAGTATGACCTTGAACCAGGATAGAAATGAAAGAGGGGTTTCTTTTCGATGGGATCAATATGTCTTGCTATTACCTTGCCATAAACAAGGCTGTACAGCGTCCCGTCTATATTTTCTCTAACTGCACAGATTCCCCTTTTACTAGGTGAGATAATGCAGTGCTTGGCACAGAGATAGCACCTGACCTTTCTATCACCGAGCCTCTCATAAAACATAGCCTCCTTCATTCTTTCTTCTTTGGTTTTCTTGTTGATGTCTTTCTTGCCCTCTTTGGCTTTGCTTCAGCCTCCTTAGTTGCCTTTTTCCTTCTTCCTCTTCCTGTCACCTTCTCTGTTATAACAGGAACCTCGCTTTCTTCAATTACTGTTTCCTCTGTCTCGATCACCGGCATCGTTTCTGATATCGCCTCCTCTTCTGGCATGACATCTGTCTCTGGCTCTTCTATCTCCTGACCCGCATGCCTTGTAAGAACGATTCGCTCTGCCTCAAGCCAGTCGTCCAGGTCATGGCCATGAACGCACCCCCTTCTCAGATAAAGCTCATATGCTACCTTTGCTATTTCTTCATGCAGATTCATATTCCCCTCCCTATTACTTAATTGCTCTTATCATTATCATATCACCAATCTTATAATCACGCAAGATGGACGGTCAATAAATATATTTTATCTAACAACCAACAGTATTTCCAGACAAACTAACTTATTATGGTTTTCTCGCTCGATCTTATGCTACACTTTTATATGAAAAATAGACGCAGGATCGCTATTATAGCAAGAGATAGGCAGGAGGAGGCATTGAGGATGGCCATTGGTTTGGCTATTTTAAACGATTCAGTTGATATTTACATTATTGACAAAGAATTGCAGGAGACAGAAAAAAATACAATGAACCTTGAGATGATAGAGGCAATGAGAATTAAGATATTCACGAATCTTAAGGAAAAGTCTGGCATAAGCTATCTTTCGACCGAAGAAATAGCTAAAAAAATCCTCGAATATGACCACGTAATTCCCTATTAAAAAGTTATCTGAGCTGATTACAGATTATTGCTGGCAGAGTTTGCAGGTATTAGCAGTATGAGGAAGTAGAAAAGGGTGTACGTTTCGGGGAAACCGAAACGGTCATTTTCAGAACAATATTCAAGGGTTTAAGGTTTTTTCCCTAAACCCTTGAATTATCAAAACTTGTCATAGCTATTTTTTCTGTTTTAATTCAAAGGCCTTGACCGCCTTACCCGCAGCCTCCTCAGCCCTCTTTGCAGCCTCTTCAGCCCTCTTTGCAGCCTCTTCAGCCCTCTTCATTGCAGCATCTGACTTACCGCAACAGTCCTGGGCTATCTTTTTTGCCTCTTCTGCAAGCTTCCTGGCATCAGCAGCCTCTTTCTTTGCATCTGCTACTTCTGAAGACAGTGACCTTGTCTTACCTTCAAGGTCGTTTAGCCTTGATTCAATTGCTGCGACCCTTGATTCAAGCTTGCTTATCCTGTCTACAAGAGGATCGACCTGCTGTTTCACATAATCCTTTGTAGCACAACCGAGGGAGAATAAAAACAGTATCGATATTAAAACTAACATGGCCTTTTTCATATCTTCTCACCTCCTTTCTCAGTCTAATATTAGCTCTATAACAAAAAAAAATCAAGCTTTTTCTAACCCTTTAAAAGTCAGACTTGCTACTTTTAGATGAAAATATCTAAAATTAAACATGAAGGCATTTACAACAAAAAAGATTTGCAAACATGTAAATGGTTCATCAGAGTTTGTTGAGGATATGATTGCACTTGAACAAAGGGTTCGAGTTGCTATAAATGGGAAAGAAGTCTTGAGCCTCTATTGTACACCCCAGATGATAAGAGAGTTTGTTGTAGGATTTATTATGACCGAGGGGATTATAAGAGGGAACTGGTGTGCCGAAAGGATGAGTATAGAGTACGGTGAAGAAATCATGGTTGATATCCCGGCAGAAGGCGATGTTTCAATGAATGGTAAGATCATAACATCGGGTTGTGTTGGTGGTATAACCTTTGAAAAAAGGGCCAGCGAACAACCTATTGATGATAACCTCAGGATCAGTGGAGATAAGTTGCGAGAGGTCTTTAATCTCTTCCAGACAAAGTCAGATCTTTACAGACTTACAGGCTGCATCCATAGTGCAGCCCTATCGGACAGTGAAAATATCATCTGCCTTGCTGAAGATATAGGAAGACATAATGCCGTTGACAAGGTTATAGGATATGCACTTCTTGAGAACATACCATTCACAGGAAAGATAATGTTAGCCAGCGGGCGAATTTCTTCGGAGATATCCTCAAAATGTGCTCGATGGGGGATCCCAATGATTGCCACAAGGACAGCCCCTACAAACCTTGCTGTTGAGATTGCTGATAAGAATGGAGTTACCATAGTTGGATTTATAAGAGGCAAAAGGTTTAATATATATACCCATCCAGAAAGGATTATTGGCTAATCATAGCTGTACAGAATATCCGGGGATTGCTATGTCGATGACAAGTAAAACTAATATTGAAAGGGAAATGGGAACTTAAAAGTTCACCTCCTGTTTTTTAGTTTTATCATTTCTCTTTTACTTTATACCATACTTGTGCAATCTGTGTCTCAAGGACCTGAAGGTAATGTTTAACAATCTCGCAGCCTCTGTTTTGTTCCCCCCTGTTAATCTAAGGGCCTCTGTTATATATCTCCTTTCAATTCCTTCTATTATTGAATCTAGTTCTATTCCGTCTTCTCTTAGCGGGGGAAGGTCTGCTGATTCAAAAGATGTTGAAATTATATCTCCAGGAATATCTGAAACCGTTATCTCATCTCGATCCGTCATCAAGATTATTCTTTCCATAACATTTTCAAGTTCCCTGATATTCCCCTTCCAGGGACAGCTCATCAGCAACTTCATAGCACCCGGGGATATCTTCTTGGGTGTCTTCGAGAATTTCTTGATAAAGTAATCAACAAGGAGGGGTATATCTTCCCTTCTTTCCCTGAGGGGGGGTAAGTGTATTGGTATGACATTTAATCTATAAAAGAGGTCTTCCCTGAATCTGCCCGAATCTATTTCTTCTTTAAGATTTTTGTTGGTAGCAGCGACTATCCGGACATTTACTTTAATATCACTAGTCCCACCCACTCTTCTGAAAGTTCCGTTCTCCAGGACCCTTAAGAGTTTTGCCTGAAGACTCAGAGGCATATCTCCTATCTCATCGAGGAAAAGTGTCCCCTTATCTGCGATCTCGAATAAACCAGGCTTGTTCGACACAGCACCTGTAAAGGCCCCCCTCATGTGACCAAAGAGTTCGCTTTCAAGAAGTCCCTCAGGTAGAGATGCACAATTAATTGCAACAAAATTATTTTCTTTTCTTAAGCTCAGGTTATGCAGTGCCGTAGCAAAAAACTCCTTGCCTGTACCACTTTCTCCCGTAATAAGCACATTCGAGTCGGTAGTTGCAATCCTTGGCAAGGTCCTGAGAAGTTCTTGCATCTTAGGGCTCTTATAAAAGATATTACCAAGTTCATAAGTAGTCTTTATCTTTTCTTTCAGTACAGAAACCTCTCCTCTTAGCCGTTTTTTCTCTAAGGCATTTTTAACAACAAGCCTGATTTCATCAATCTTGAATGGCTTATGTATGTAATCATAGGCTCCCAACTTCATGGCCTCGACGGCCGACTCTGTTGTTCCAAAAGCGGTAATCATTATAACGAGTGTCTCCGGCGATACCTCTTTAGCCTCTTTCAAGACATCAAATCCATTATGCCCTGGCATCTTTATATCCGTTATTATCAGATCATAAATGTCATTTCTTATCTCTTCAATCCCTTTAGTCCCGTCAGAGGCCGTTACAACCTCGTATCCCTCTGCTTCCAGTAGCATGCTCATGATCTCACGCATGTTCTTTTCGTCTTCAATAACCAGAATCTTATCTTTTTTCAGTGCCATTTTGTCCCTCTGTTACATTGTCAGGGTTAAAAGGTAACTCAATTTCAAAAATGGTTCCTTTTCCTGGGGTACTTTCAACTCTAATATTACCATTGTGTTCCTGAATAATCCTATATACTATTGAAAGCCCAAGGCCTGTGCCAAAGTCCTTAGTGGTATAAAAGGGATAAAAGATTCTGTCAAGGTCATTTTTCGCAATACCTGTTCCAGAATCCTCAAATATAATATTAACAGATTTATCCCTTACAGCTGTGCTGACCCTGAGTTCTCCACCATTTCCCATTGATTCAATTGCATTATTCGTTAGATTAATAAAAACCTGACGCAGCTTTTGCGGATCAGCGGTGATTACAAGTTCGCCACTGAAGTCCTGCCTTACTGTTATACTTCTATTATCTGGAGACCCTATCCTCACCATTTCAAGAGTCTCTCCAAGAAGTGCGTGAAGGTCAAAGGGTCTGAACTCAGGAGGAGACGGCCTTGAATACATCAGAAAATCGGTTATTATCTTATTCAACCTATCCATCTCATTTATTGCTATGTTCATAAGCCTTTCTTTATGTTCACCCTGTAATTTACCTTCTTTTAACAATTCTATGGCTCCTTTTAAAGATGCAAGGGGATTCCTTATCTCATGAGCCATATTGGCAGACAACTCTCCTATAGTAGCAAGCGTCTTTTTGTAGGACAGTTCAGCCTCTAACCTTTTAAGATGGGTGATATCCTGAAATATGCATATATGACCTGACCGCTCCCCCTCGCTGTTAATTGTCTGGGATATGGTGAGTCCTACTATCCTTTCCTCACCATCAATATTTATGGTTACCTCTTTCCTCTGAACCTCGAAGGGGGGCCTCAAAAAGGGAAATATATCCCTTATATACCTTCCTAAAACCTTTGATCTTTTAAGGCCTGATATAGTCTCAGCTGCCTTATTAAAGATTATGATATGGCCATCCCTGTCTGTTGTAAGAAGTCCGCTTGGCAGGCTCTCTATCAGTTCCCTGTTAAAGATGGTAAGGTCCTGAAGATTTACATCTTTTTCTTCCAGTTTTCTGGCAGTCTTTTCAAGTCTCGAAACCAGGTAACCTGCAAGATAAGCTGTGAGATAAAGGGCCATTATATGAGTGAATATATTATATAAAAAATCCTTTTCCCTGAGCTGGGATTCAAAGGAGATCTTTATAACACCATAGTATTGAAGGTCAAGCATAGTTCCATAAAGTATGCTCAATATCGTCGCGATGGTATAACCCGCCCTTTTGTTTAAGACTATAGGTGATGCCATAACAGTAAGTAACATAATACTCGTGAACCAGCTTTCGATCCCGCCTGTGAGATAAATAAGCAGTATCTCCCCAATAGCATCGGTTATCAACTGGATATATGCAAAGGTGTAAAGGTCTTTAACCCTTCTTAAGAGAAAAAGATAGATAATTGAAAGTGCATATAGGGAGATTATAAGGTAAATAACGCCATGAGGGAAGATGATTTTGTAATGTCCTATGTTAAAAATGGAGAATGAACCAAGTAGTAACGTAACAAAAAGGACCCTGAAGTATATTAATACCCTCAGTCGCTTAAAAAGAACCTCATTCCCCCAGATACTCGTTTTTTCAGGGGTTTCCTTATCATCCATCAGATTATTTGAGAAGAGTAACCATTTTGAATATGGGTAGATAGAGAGAAACAACTATAAAACCAACGGTACTTCCAAGAAAAACCATTAACATGGGCTCTAACATTGCCGTCAGGTTCGAAACAGCTGCATCAACCTCGTCATCATAGAAGTCTGCTATCTTTCCGAGCATCGCATCGAGGGCACCTGTCGATTCACCCACTGCAATCATATGTGTAACCATTGGTGGAAATACCTTTGCCTTTAAAAGAGGCTCCGCCAGTGTCTTACCCTCTGCAATGGCCTTTCTTACATCCATAACAGCATACTCTATTACCTTATTGCCAGCTGTCTTTGCCGTTATCTCAAGACCATCAAGAATAGGCACACCACTGCTTATGAGAGTTCCAAGGGTGCGGGTAAACTTTGCAACTGCAACCTTATTAAGAATCATTCCGATTATGGGTAATTTAAGCATTATTGCATCTGTAGCTCTCCTGCCATTTTCTGTTCTTCTGATCTGTGTTATCGCAATGCTTATACCAATAATAAGTCCGAATATAAGCAAACCACCTATTCCGCCAACAAAACTGCTTATAGATATTATGATTCTTGTTGGAAGCGGCAGGGTTCCACCGAGAGATGAAAACATCTTCGAAAAGGTTGGAACAACAAAGATCATTATAATAGCAAGAATCGTAATAGCAACGGCAGTAACAACAGCAGGATATATCATTGCGCCCTTGACCTTCTTTTTCAATTTCATTGCCTTTTCAATATATGCAGCCAGCCTGTTCAATATGGTATCAAGGATACCGCCAGCCTCACCAGCAGCAACCATATTAACATATAATTCTGAAAACACCTTTGGATGTTTTTTCAGGGCATCAGCGTAAGTTGAACCTGCCTCTACATCCGTCTTAACAACAGAAATAACCCTGCCAAGGTTCTTATTCTCAACCTGTGTTGAGAGAATATCGAGGGCCTGAACAAGGGGTAAACCAGCATCTATCATTGTTGCAAACTGTCTTGTAAAAACGACTATATCTTTGTCCTTAACCTTACCGCCAAAACCAAAACCTTTTTTTGTCTTCTTCTCAGTAATAACGGTTGGAGTTATATTACGCCTTCGTAGGATCGCTATTACTTCATCCTTTGACGCAGCAACAACCTCTCCGGATTCGATCGCACCCCTTGGATTCTTACCCGACCATTGAAAGGTTACCGGCATTTTTATCTCCTCCCTTTCATAGTTGATGAAGCCCTTTGAATCATTGTTATGAGTTCTTCGGGCACCATTGATCGCCCGATCGCATCCTCATATGAAATAAGCCCTTTTGTATATAATTCCAGAAGTGATTGGTTCATGGTCTGCATCCCTGATTTTGCCTGTCCTGTTTGCATTATGGAATATATCTGATGGATCTTATCCTCCCTTATAAGGTTTCTGACTGCAGGATTCGGAATCAGTATCTCCACAGCAAGCACCCTTCCCTGTTCTGTCTTCTTTGGAATGAGCTGCTGTGATATTATTCCCTCAAGCACAAAGGAGAGTTGAACCCTGATCTGTTCCTGCTGATGTGACGGAAATACATCTATTATCCTATTTATGGTCTGGATAGCCGAATTTGTGTGGAGTGTAGCAAGGGTTAAATGCCCTGTCTCAGAGACCGTAAGGGCTGCCTCGATCGTTTCGAGGTCCCTCATTTCACCTATTAGAACCACATCAGGGTCCTGCCTGAGAACATACTTCAAGGCTGCTTTAAAGGAAGAGGTATCAGCATTAACTTCTCTTTGATTTATTAATGACTTCTTATGGCCGTGAAGATATTCAATGGGATCCTCAATAGTTATGATGTGATCGTATCTTTCCTCATTGATCCTGTCCACCATTGCGGCAAGTGTGGTAGACTTTCCGCTACCTGTAGGGCCTGTCACAACAATTAATCCCCTCGGTTTCTTTACAAGTTCATTTATTATCTCCGGGAGTCCTAGGTCATTAAATGTCTTAATACCAAAAGGGATGGTCCTGAATGCGCCTGCCACAGCACCTCTCTGCATAAAAATATTCGCTCTGAACCTGCTTAATCCCTTGATACCAAAGGATAAATCTAGTTCATTATTTTCCTCAAATCTGTGCTTCTGCGCATCAGTCAGTATGCTGTAACATAGATTCTTTGTATCAACAGGAGTTAAAGGAGGGTGGTCAATGGGTATCAATTTCCCGTCTATTCGTAATCTTGGCGGGCTACCTGTAGTTATATGAAGATCAGAAGCTCCCCTGTCAATCATCTGCTTTAAAAGGTCATAGAGTGTAGCCATATAATCTCTCCTTTAATCTCCAAAAGTAACCCTTAATACCTCTTCAATTGAGGTAACACCTTCCTTTACCTTATTTAGACCGCTCCTTCTCAGGGTATTCATACCAAGCCTGATTGCCGTCTTTTTGATCTCATTGGCAGAGGCGCCTTCGAGGATTAATTCTCTAATTTCATCCCTTATAGGCATAACCTCATAGAGGGCTATCCTTCCCTTATAACCTGTGTTATTACAGGCTTGACACCCCTTACCTCTGTAACATGTAACTGACTTTGCCTCTTCCTCAGAAAAACCGACCTTAATAAGCGCCTGAGGTGACAACTTTTCTACCTCCTTACACTGAGAACATATCTTCCTTGCCAGTCTTTGAGCAAGAATGAGTATTACCGATGACGAGACAAGAAACGGTTCTATACCCATGTTAAGCAACCTGCTGACTGTGCTTGGGGCATCATTGGTGTGAAGGGTACTGAGAACAAGATGGCCTGTTAAAGCAGCTTTTACGGCTATCTCTGCAGTCTCAAAGTCCCTGATCTCTCCCACCATTATTATGTCTGGGTCCTGACGAAGAAAGGATCTGAGTGCTGCAGCAAAAGTGAGACCTATCTCTTCCTTTACCTGTACCTGGTTTATACCCATAAAATTATACTCAACCGGATCTTCAGCAGTCATTATGTTAATTCCTGGTTTATTAAGATGATTAAGGGCAGAGTAAAGGGTAGTTGTCTTACCACTTCCTGTCGGGCCCGTTACGAGAACCATTCCATAGGGTTTTTCAATTGCCTCCATGAAGTCATCGAGCTGTTTCTTTTCAAATCCAAGTTTAGTAAGGTCTATCTGGAGATTCGATTTATCAAGTATCCTTAAGACTGTCTTTTCACCAAAGAGTGTAGGAAGTGTTGAAACACGAAAATCTATCTCCCTGTTCTTCCCAAGTTTTAGTTTGATCCTTCCGTCCTGTGGGAGCCTCCTCTCAGCTATATCAAGCTTCGACATGATCTTTACCCTTGATGTAATAGCATTTTTGATCTTTATTGGTAGAGTCATGGTCGTGTGCATAACACCATCAACTCTATACCTAACTCTAAGCGAATTTTCATAAGGCTCTATATGAATATCACTTGCACCAGCCTTTATTGCATTAATAAATATACCGTTAACAAGCTTAACAATCGGAGCCTCCACCTCCTTTACAACTTCCGAATCCTCCCTATCCTCAACAACATCTACAGTTTCAAGGGCACTGCCGACTATTTTGTCAAACTCCTCTATATCCACCGTAGGGGCATCATCAATCGTAACAGTAGTTGAAGAATTTTCTAACTCTTCCTCAGACAGTGTATAATCCTTTGCCTGAATCATGTGGGATGTGCCTCTTGATGATTTAACAAGACCATCCTCACCTTTCGAATAGTATGTATTAATGGCATTCATGATAGAAGATTCTGAAGAAACAACGACTTCAACATTATACCCGGTCATAAACTTGACATCATCAATAGCAAAGACATTTGAAGGGTCTGCCATAGCAATTGTAAGGGTCGCGCCCACCCTCGCAACAGGTATAATCAGGTATTTTCTTGCCATTTCATAGGGGATAAGCTTTATTACTGATTGATCTATCTTATGATCGGAAAGATTAATGGCAGGAACACCATATTGTTTACTAAGAAATGTAACGAGTTTTTCCTCGGTAATATAACCAAGTTTTACAAGATTTGTCCCGAGCCTTCCTCCTTCCTTTTTCTGGAGATTAAGGGCCTGTTTGAGCTGTTCCTCAGATATAATATTAGAGTTAATCAGTATCTGACCCAGTTTTGCAGCCATAATAATACCTTAAATTAATTAATTAGCTGTTGTCAACAACTTTCCCTATTTGCTTTTTTCAATCCCTTTATTCTATATTAAAAGGAAAAGGATTACCGTCTAATTTTGAGGTTAAAAAACAATGTGCAGGCTTGCAGCAATAACAGCGGAAAACTATATTTCGCCTCTTGAAAATGTCATCGCCCTGGACACAATGAAAGAGGGGCATGATGGTTCGGGTCTTGGTCTTACGCTGAAGAACCTTGGTGGTGATTTTGAGGAACTCAAGGAATTTCCAATCCTTTCAGGTATCTGTTCCAGAAAGGGTATAAAGCTTCTTGACAAGTTCATGGCCCACCATGGTTTTAAACTCAAATATGTCTGGACTCCCAAGATAAGACCTGTAAGAGGGATAGTTCAGAGGGATTACTATTTTGCCAGGGTCTATGACTATCCTGATTCTTACAGAGACAAACCAATGAGGGAGAAGGAAGACTTACTCATGAACATACGTATATCCCTCAGGAAACTGGGAGAACAGGATGAATCAATTTTTGCTTTCTCTTTCTACCCCGACGTTATAACGCTCAAAGAGGTTGGCGATCCCCTTGCTGTGGCAGAGTTCTTTGGTCTAGACAGGGAAGACTTAAAGGCAAAGATAATCTTTGCCCAGGGCAGGCAGAACACCAATTACCAGATTTATCTTTATGCCTGTCATCCATTCTTCATTCAGGGATACTGTTCAATGACAAACGGAGAAAATACGGCATTTGTACCTATAAGGGAGTTTCTCATGTCCAGGGGATTCCCGGGATACTTTGGTTATAATAGCGACAGCGAAACTTTTACTCATATACTTCATTATACAGTCAGGCAACTTGGTTTCCCCCTAACATATTATAAAGATGTTATAACCCCTCTAAAGTCCTCAGAGATCGAACAAAGGGAAGATAGGGAGGCTTTAAGGCTTATTAAACAATCGCTAAGGCCGTTGTGTATCGATGGACCCAACATGGTTATTGGATTTACTCCTGATGGTACATGTTTCATGGTTCAGGACTCCAAGAAACTTCGTCCTGGTGTTGTCGGAGGTGTTAAGGGTAAATATGGACTTATGTCAGAACTTTGTGGTCTTGATCGGACAATTCCTGACAGGGACAGAAGCATAGATATATTCCCCATGAAATATGACATGGTAATTGTTTCTCCTGATGCAAAGGAAGTGAGGGTCTGGGATCAATTGAAGGGCTGTTATGAAAGTACGGAGGCACTATGTCCAGCATAAAGATAATTGACCATAATCATCAATTATCATTAAAAGAGTTCCCTTTTATAATTCGGTGGAGGGATGACCGTTGCAAGAGATGTGGTAGATGTACTGCTGTCTGTCCTGTTAAGGCAATAGAGCCTACTGTTAAGGTTCAGAGGTATGTACAATCGGAAGGACCTATCCCTGAGCCAGTAGCTGTCAGAAGGGTAATCCAGGTAATCGAGCAGGTCACAGATATAGAGAGATACTGCACAGGATGCGGTACATGTTCCCTTGTCTGTCCTAATGATGCGATTGAACCCGAATTTAATCCCCAGAACAAGTTTCTTCATTACAAAAACAAAGGTGGCGATGCCTACAAGAGAGGGGGAAGGAGAAACGACCCATCTATATCCACCCTTGACAGGCTGAAGTTTTCAAGGATATCAATGCTCACAGACCCTGCCCTTGATGCGGGCAGACACGAATTCAGGGTAAGGTCCTATATTGGAAGGATATTGCCACCAGAGGAACTTCCCCTCAAGATCGTAGATGGAAAACTGGTAGTTGACAGGGAAAGCGGTAAATTTATACCGCCTGTGAGGGAGATATTCCCCATAATGATAGGTAGCATGTCTGTTGGTGCCCTGTCGCCTCCGATGTGGGAGGGTCTTGCCATGGGTGTGGCCTACCTGAATGAGGTAGAGGGACTCCCTGTTGTAATGTGCTCGGGTGAGGGGGGTGTACCTCCTCGTTTGCTTAAATCAAGATACATAAAGTATTTTGTGCTTCAGATTGCCTCAGGATACTTTGGATGGGACAGCATCATCCACTCCCTACCCCATATGACAGAAGACCCAGCTGCCATTGAAATAAAATATGGTCAGGGTGCAAAACCAGGAGACGGGGGTCTGCTCATGGCCCAGAAGGTCCTGAAGCTTATAGCAGAGATCAGGGGAGTTCCGCAGTTTGTTGACCTTCCATCGCCTCCAACACATCAGACAAAATACTCAATCGAAGAGGCCGTCATGAAGATGATTCAATCCATGTACATGGCCTTTGGCTTCAGGGTACCTGTATATCCAAAAATTTCTGGCACAAAAACAGCACGGGCCGTTCTTAACAACCTCGCCAGGAATCCTTATGCTGCGGCCTTGAGCATAGATGGAGAGGACGGTGGAACTGGTGCAGCCTACAATGTCTCACTCGATAAAATGGGGCACCCCATAGTATCCAATATAAGAGAATGTTACCTCGACCTCGTTAAACAGGGCAGGCAGAACGAACTTCCTTTAATAGCAGCTGGTGGTATTGCCAAAAAAGGTAATCTTGCTGCAAATACAGCGGCCCTTATAATGCTTGGAGCATCAGCCGTTTCCATAGGTAAATACATAATGCAGGCTGCTGCAGACTGTTTCGGTGACGAGTACAACAGATGCAACCTCTGCAACACCGGCAAATGCCCCAGGGGAATAACAACGCAGGACCCGAAGCTTTACAGGAGGCTTGACGCGGAGAAGGTTGCAGAGAGGGTTATAGAGGTCTTCAAGGCAGCAGATGTTGAGCTTAAAAAGATATTTGCACCTATGGGGAGGAGTACCGAACTCCCTATAGGAATGTCTGACGGATTGAGCGTTGATGATAAGGCTATAGCAGAGAGGTTGGAGATAAGTTATGTCTGTTAAAAAGAGAAAAAAGAAAACAGATGAGATAGTTACCAGGAGGCCTGATACCAAGAGGGTTCCATCCAGCATTGTTGAATTCTCTGACACAGAGCCTGGAAAGGCAATTATTTATGGCAATGTCAATGGTCAGAGGGTCCCTTCAAGGATCCTTGAAGAACATATCCAGATGGCAGTCAGGAAGGGTGCAAGGAAACTCCATATATATGCCGATGGTCAGCATGGAATAGGCGGTCGTATATGGCCAAGGGGTGAAACTGTAAAGATAATCGTTGAGGGTCCTGTTGGTCAGAGGCTTGGCAGTATGGGCATGTTCGAAACAGAGATTATAGTAAAAAACAGTGTCTCCGATGATGTAGGCTGGCTGAACTGCGGGGCAAAGATCACTGTCCTTGGTGATGCCACAAATGGGGCATGGAATGCGGCAGCCCAGGGGATTCTCTATGTTCAGGGTAGTGGTGGTGCCAGATGCGATACAATGACAAAGCACAATCCAAGGTTTGACCCGCCGCAGTCATGGTACTTCAGAGACGTGGGAGATTCATTTGCAGAATTCAAGGCAGGTGGTATTGCTGTTATATGCGGTGTTAATCCAAGGAATCCTGACAATATTCTTGGTTACAGACCATGTGTTGGTATGGTCGGAGGCATTATATACTTCAGAGGACCCATTCAGGGCTACAGTGAGAGGGATGTAAAACTCCTCGACCTTACTGATCAGGACTGGCAATGGTTAACAACCAATATGAGGCCCTTTCTCGAAGCAATAGACAGGCTCTCCTATTATGATGAACTCACTGCCTCAAAAAAGGAATGGAAAAAGTTTATGGCTTATACCCCCCAGGAAAAGAGGACCCGTAGGTGGTTCAAGATCCCTATCTCCGAATTCAGACGGGATTACTGGGAGAAAGAGGTTGGCCAGGGAGGCATATTTGCTGAATATCTCGACCATGAACTGACAGTACTTCCCTATATCACTACAGGCAGGGATAGAAGGAACAAGCCTGTATGGGCGAACGAGAAGTATGCCCCGCCCTGTGCCTATGCATGCCCAACTTATATCCCCTCACACAAAAGGGCCACCCTGATAAGACAGGGCAGGCTACAGGAGGCGCTGGAGCTCGTGCTTCAGTACAGTCCCTTGCCTGCGACTGTCTGCGGTGAGATATGTCCAAATCTCTGCATGCAGAGTTGCACAAGGGCAAGGCTTGATAGGCCTCTCAAGATAGACGAGATGGGAAGACTCGCCCTAGAATTGTCAGCACCTAAGAAGGCAGAGCCAACAGGTAATAAGATTGCTGTTATTGGCGGTGGACCAGCCGGGATGAGTGCAGCCTGGCAGCTTGCCCTGAAAGGTCATACCGTTGAACTTTATGAGGCAACAGATAAACTGGGTGGTAAGATCGAACAGTGCATACCGAGGGAAAGGCTTCCCCATGAGATCTTAGAGAAAGAGATTTCAAGGTTTATGGAATTAGGTATAAATCTACATCTCAACACAAGGGTTACGAGGGAACTCTTTGAGGAAATATACAGGGAGAATGAGATTGTCATAATTGCCATAGGCGCACATGAGCCAAGAAAGGTTACCTTCCCGGGCTCGGAGTTTGCTGTGACGGCCTATGACTTTTTGAAGGATATTAACATGGGTAAATATCCAGACCTTAAGGGCAAAAAGGTTGCTGTTATTGGTGCGGGTAATGTTGGCATGGATGTTTGCTTAGAGGCCTTTAATTATGGTGCAGAGTCTGTCACTGCCATAGATATACAGAACCCTGCAGCCTTTGGTAAAGAGATGGAGATAGCAATCTCAAAGGGTGCAAAGATTCTTTGGCCAAGGTTTACAGAAAGGTATGATAGGGAGAACAGCAGGCTCTATTTCAAGGATGGTTCTTTTATTGATGCCGATTTTATTGTTATATCTATTGGCGATGTACCAAACCTTGACTTCCTTCCACCTGCTATCCACTCCGAAAGGGGATGGATCAAGGTGAACGAACAGTACCAGACCACGGATGTGAAGGTCTTCGCGATAGGTGATGTTACAGGTCTTGGCCTTGTCACCCATGCAATAGGCCATGGAAGATTGGTGGCAGAGTATGTTCATTATCTTGTAAGTCATGCACCGAGATGGCCTGAAATCAAACAGGCCATTCCGTATGAGAGGATAAGAACAGAGTATTATGATGTATGTAGGGGCGACCTGCCCATCGAGAAAGAGGCAGAAAGGTGTATGTCCTGTGCAACATGTCGGGACTGTCACATGTGCGAGGCAACCTGCTACTGGGGCGCAATCAGCAGGATAGAACATAAAGACGGCTCATATGAGTATGTCGTTGATGATGATAAGTGCATAGGCTGTGGTTTTTGTGCAGGTGTATGCCCCTGTGGTGTATGGGAGATGGTGGAAAATGTTTAGGTAAGAGCCTGATGCGAGACGACTATTCCCTTATCCCCTTGCCTTTCTGATCCCCTCATAAACCATCACAACAAAGACCGTTGTCAGACCTGTGACAAGCCCTATAAGGTTTATAAGTCGCATTGCTGCCAGAATTATGATTATAAGAAACAGTATCCCGAGCCTTAAAAGACTTAAATAGACAAGCCTTGTATTTGCCCTTGCCGTGCCAAGCAGAGTCTCTATACCCCATACCAGTCCTCTAAGGTTAGCAAGACCAAGCAGTCCACCAATTATGATACTGTGAGGTATATACCTTGTGTTTCCAAAATAACCGGCAAAGCCAATTTTATGCCAGTTAATCAATATGGAGATACCACATAAAATAAAAAGGAGCGGTACAGATTTTCTAATTACGCCTTTTAATATTTCCATCCTGTTTCCTCGCTATCCTCAATAATTCCCTGAAGCCTGCTATTATACCAATGATAAGAAATATCACAGTTAACCATGGTGAAGTGCTAAGAAACCTATCAAGGAAATAACCAATAGCAAAGCCTGCAAAGGTTGTAAGTACAAGATGTATTCCTATTGTGCTTGCCTCAAGCAACTGTCGCAGTAAGGGTTTTTCTTTTTCGTCACTCATAATCTTTAAGGTTTTCCTCGTAGTCTGTAAGGATAAACTCCTTGAGTAGCAGCGCCACATCCTTATAAAATTTCGTTGTCGCCTCTTTATGTAATAAATCACAGTAATCAGGGATCCATCTAAGCAGGTGAGTTTCAATAAAGTACCTTTGCTCCTTGAGAAGCTTTCTCTCAATAAGATAACTCATGAACAAGAGCTCTGCCGAAATATGGTCTGGTATCAGGCTAACATTCTCATCAATTGTTAAACCAACAGAGTTATAAAAGGTCTCCACATCCTCCGTTGCCTTTCCCCAGAGTCTTGGCAATTCATGGGGAGGGTAATTATAGAGTGACTCATAGGGTGAGAGACGATGGTCTGAAAACAGGCTTTTAAATTCCGTTCTAATTAACTGTGAAGGCTCTGTAAACTCCATCTGAAACATATCATGAAACTGATAAATTAACTCATCAGAGGGTTCCTGCATAAAGAGGGCTGCAAAGAGTTTGTACAATTCAGCCCTTTCAATCGCTTCCTCATCCATTATGGCCATATCAGTGTGACTCACCAAGAGCCCGTTGAATCAATACCTTTTCTTCCTGACCATCTTCAGGGAAACCTGCTATTCCGTGCTTTAAATGGGCAGTATCATGAAAGACCTTTTTAAATAGTTTGTTGAGACGTTTCAGCACAGATTCTGACATGGCTTTAGATGTCTGGGGAAGGATAAGAGCAAAGGTTGCATCGCCATACCTGAAGAGCATATCAGAACCCCTTATATTATTCCTGAGTTCAAAGACAAACTGTCTCATTCTATCAAGCCTTTGAAGTTCTCCCAATATATCTGACCAGAATATCCTGACCATAATAAGTGTAAGTGGTTGGTTGTATCTCCTGGATCTGTCCAGTTCCCTTCTGAGGGTCTCGACAAAGTGTTTAAGATTAAAGGCGCCGGTATCTTCATCGAGTATTGATACATTTGCTATCTTTTCAATTAATAAGGCATTCTCTATTGCAAGGGCACCGGCATTTGCTAAAACGCTTATAAGATTTATATCTTCCTCTGGGAAATCTCTGACCTGTTCAAAAAAGAGGTCCGCTGCACCAACTACTCTTCCCGATACAATGAGAGGTATAGCCAAATATGATGAATAACCATGAAGCATCGTTAATTCTCTCCATGGCAAAAAAATCTCATCCGCTAGCACGTTGCTAACAATGTAGGGGGACCTCTCCTTAACAGCCTTTCCACAGGGAACTGAGTCTATTGATACCTCAAACCTGTTCTTAACCATCTCAAGATACCTATCGGAAAGATTGTATCCCGATACGAGTATCAATTTTGTAAACGATTTATCAATAAGATACAATCTTGCAAATTTGGCGTTTGTAAGTATCCCGAGCCTGTAAGAGAAAAGATCAAGCGTTTGTTGAAGACTTGTTGTAAAGAAAAGACTCATTTCCTTAAGTAGAGATATTTCTCTCACCTTATGGAGGAGTTTCTGTTCGAGGTTACGTATTCTATCCTTTTCTTCCATCATAGTAAAGAATAACCTAAGTGAAGGCAGCAAGGCAATAAAAAAGGAAGCCATTATTTAATGGCCTCCTTGAGGGGGTTAGAATGTATTAGTGTGAGGCGGGGAAAAAGGTATAGCTTATCCAGACCAGAATACCGAGAAGGATTATACCAAGTCCTATACTCCACCCTACAAGTTTCTTCTCCACAGGAAGGATCGGCTCATATCCCATCTTCTCGAGTTCTTCTTTAAGAACAGTCTTTTCTTCTGCCATAATTAACCTCCTTATCCTGTAATAACAGGGGGTTTAACTCCATGGAAGAAGATCCATGATATTAAGAGTCCTATCCAAAGTATGAATCCGAAGAGGCAGATGAGGTACACAAGGGCGAGTTTGCCTATTCCCTCTTCCCAGAGTTTCTTAAAGTTAGACACCACACCTATGGTAAAAAATGTAACAAGGAAGAACATCACCCTCAGAGCGTTCGTACCCTCTGTTGCTGTCTTAGCCTGAGACATGATCTTCTTTGGTTCCTTTATCTCAGCCTCAAGACCTTTAATCTTATCCTTGTTCTCCTTTATCTTTTGATTAATAGCCTCGGCCTGTTTTGGGTCCGTTATTGTCGGTAGGTTCTTCTCAAGTGTTGTAATCTCTTTCTTGATCTTATCTATCTGTGTCTCAACAGGTTTCATCTTTGGGGCATGGGGTGCTGCAATAAGAAGCATCACTATGAATGTCACTGCATAGGCAAGGACAAACTTGGGGAATCTCCTCCATATCTCTCCTGCCTGAACCTTTTCTCCAGGTTTACACTCTATCTTTGCACACCATATTATGGCGAGTATGAATGCCCAGATGCTGATGAATATATCGATAAAGAGTTTTGTCGTTGAGGCTGCCATGAGCATCCACCCTGGCTCATACTTAATACCTGCTGCTGTCTCTGCCTTTGCCCTTATAAGGGCATCTACCACTGCACCCGATGCAAAGGCTGCACCATCGGTCTTAACAGCGAGCCCCATCCAGGCACCAGCAACCATTGGCTCTTTCCAGAGAAATGCCTGTGCAAAGAATGGAAGGATGATCAACTCAATGACAGCGAATATCACAACAAGGGAGGATACCATTATGGGAACCACAGGCCTTGCCTTTATTGCCCCGCCTGTTGCAATGGCAGCAGAGACTCCACATATCGAGATCCCTGATGCAAGGGGTGCTGACCATTCCTTGGAGAACTTAAACCATTTCCTGGCTATGATATAAACGAGTGCCCAGTAGATGAGGTATGCCTCAATAATTGCGCAGAGACCCCTGAAGAGGACTGCCGATGCCAGGCCAAAGGCCTCTGCAGACTTCACCCCAAGAAGGGCCCCCATAAGTCCTATACCTGTCTTTATATAGAGTTCAGGTCTCAATGACTCTTTAAGAAAGTTTGACAACCCTGGCAAGAAATTCCCTACGAAGAGACCAAGAAGAAGGGCAACGATAAAGCCTGCCTCACCAGTGAGTTTCAGTGACCAGGGAACACCTGCCTTCTTCGCATCCGTTGCAGCAATATAGGCATAATGACCAATGAGCCAGCAGAGATAACTCAGCCAGAAGACAATGGTAAATCCGATAATAAACTTACCTACATTCGCCCGCAGGAGGACAGCTCCAATCCCCATCACTACGAGAAGGAACAGGTATGTAAGGACAAGGGATGTAAAGCCACTTATACCCTTTTTCTCATAGGTCTGTCCAACCTGTAATCCCGTAACATCCTTCACCGTGATGGTCTCTTCCTTACCATCTGCCTTCTTTATGGTTACCTTGTTGCCATCAATCTTGGTTATCTCCCCCTTGAGAGGGACAAAGGCCTTCCCTGTGGGAGCCACTGCCTTCTTGATATCTGTCCATACATTCGTCTTGATAGCCCATCCAAGGGGATCAGTTGTTGTAAAGGCAAAGAGGGAAATGACAAAGATGGCAATAGCAATCCAGAAGGCCAACCAGTCTTCACTAATTCCTGTCTTCCTTTCCTCCATATTACCTCCTACTTATTTAGTTTTCTTTAAAAGTTAAAAGTTCTTGCCTTAAATCCCCCAAATTACTATATTCTTCAAATCCATATACCACCCCCTTTTTTAGCCTTGTATAAGAAAATGCAAAATTGATGCCTTAAGCTTGAATCTTCAAAAATTTTTTAATTTCAAGGGGTTTTAAAGAAAAGAAATCATTAAATGTTTCTATTTGGGAACGGTCATGTTCCGCAGTGTTCCCGGAGGAGGACTTATTGTATCTTATACTCCTTCATTTTTTTCCACAGGACCTTTCTACTGATACCCAATCTTCGGGCAGCCTCTGTCCTTTTCCCTTTTGATTCTATCAGGGCATTAATTATCATTTCTTTCTCAAGAATTGACAGACCTTTATGCAGAGGAAACTGTGTAGAAATTAATTGCCTCTCCCTGTCAGGACATGAAATCTCCTCTGGAAGGTCATTTATATCTATCAGGCTATTTCTCGACAGCAGAACCGCCCTCTCAATGGTATGCTTTAACTCTCTTACATTGCCAGGATAACTATACGACATGAGACATTCAAAGGCTGCAGGAGCAACTCTTATATCAGGTTTTGAATATTTGTTACCAAATACTTCAAGGAAATGTTCGATAAGATATGGGATGTCTTCACGTCTTTCCCTGAGAGGCGGAATCGTAAGAGGCACAACATTAATACGATAAAAGAGGTCCTCTCTAAACAATCCCTTCTCAATGAGGTCCTTCAAGTTTTTACTCGTCGCATAAATACCCCTGACATTAACCCTTACAGGCTCGCTACTACCAAGGCGATAAAGGAGATTTTCTTCAACAACCCTCAGAAGTTTTGCTTGAAGTGAAAGAGGCATGTCACCAATCTCATCAAAGAATATAGTGCCCCCATTGGCTAACTCAAATTTACCTTTTCGCGTATCTAGTGCACCTGTAAAGGCACCTTTTTCGTGGCCAAATATCTCCGATTCAAAGAGATTTTCAGGAATTGCGGCACAATTTATCTTTATGTATTGCCTTTCTCTCCGTGAACTGAGATTATGAATGGCATTAGCGACAAGTTCTTTTCCAGTCCCGCTCTCTCCCTGAATCAGAACAGCCACATCAGTATCAGCCACAGCCTCTATTCGATCAAAGATAGCCCTCATTGCTGGACTGACACCTATTAGCTTCTGGAAGCCCTCCCTTTCAGTAAAAGTCTCCTTCAACTTGTTAATCTCTTTTTCAAGATTTCTGAACCTTAAAAATCGCTCAATGAGTATAAGTAGTTCATCATTTGAAAAGGGTTTTGATATATAATCAAAGGCACCATCCTTAATTGCCTGAACAGCTGTCTTTACCTCAGCAAAGGCGGTTATGATTATCACCCCGGTTAAAGGGGAAAGTGCCTTAACCCTCTTCAACACTGATAATCCATCATGGCCTGGTAGTCTCATATCAGTTATAACAAGGTCAAAAGCCTCCCTTTCAACGGCAACAATCCCCTCAGAGCCATCCTTACAGGATTTGACATGATAACCCGACGAGGATAGGAGATGCTCCATACCTACCCTCATTGTAGGCTCATCCTCAATGATCAATATCTTTGGCTTCATCGTTTTTAAAAACAGGTAGTTCTATTCTGAATTCTGTCATTCCTGGCGTTGAGTTAACGGTAATCCTTCCGCCGTGCTGCTCAACTATTGATTTACTTACCGATAGACCAAGACCTGTACCCTCCCCTGCCGGTTTAGTTGTAAAGAATGGGTCAAAGATATAGGGTATTATGTCAGATGGTATGCCAGGGCCTGTATCAATGAATGAAATGGTACAATAACCATTATAAACAGAGGTCTCTATTGTCAATCTTCCGGGTCCATCCATAGCCTGAAGGGCATTCAGGATTATATTGACAAATACCTGCTCCATCTTGTTACTATCCACCATTATCTCTGGGGACTCACAAGTATAGGTGTAGGTTGTGATTATCTCTATACCCTTTTTATCGGCGTTGTAACTGACGAGTTTTAATACATTATCAATGAGTTTATTTACCTTTACAGGCGAAATCGAGAGGGAGGTCATCTTTGAAAAATCAAGCAACTGTCTCACTATACCCTGAATCCTCTCTAAACCAGAATTAATAACATCTATATGATTTCTTCTTGTCTTTTCATCCATTGGTGTTGAAATAAGGTTATTGAAGCATAGCCTTATGCCACCAAGGGGATTATTTATCTCATGGGCGATACCAGCAGATATCTGACCAATAGCAGCCATCTTCTCTGCATTTCTCATCTGCTCCTCCATCTCCATCTTTTCTGTCACATCCTTTACATAGTGAACGACCTGAATGACCTCTCCCCTGTCATCAAAGACGGGATAGAGATGGATATAATAATACCTGCCGTCATGACCCTCCCAGTATTCTGACACGGCCTTCTTTACCCTTTTAACTTTTTCGAGAAAACATACAGGGCACATAGTATCAGCATCACATTTGTCGGGCTGACATTTCTTTGTAAAGACAGCATCTGAGCCATTTTCAGCCCAATCCCTGTAGGCTCTGTTTGTCATTAAAAGCGAACAATCAGGACTTACAAGGGCAAGGGGGTCGCTTATACTCTCAAAGATTGAACGCAGGGTTTCAGCCTGCTTTTTCATCCCTTCCTGTGCTTCATAAAGATGTCGAGCCATCTGGTTAAAAGAGGCAGTTAACTCCCCAATCTCATCCCCTCTTTGAATGGGGAGCATCTGGTTCAGCGGCTCTGTGCCTTCCACTATCTTCCTGAACCGCAAGGTCATCATATTCAGGGGCTTGCTTACAAGTCTCCAGAAGGCACCTTCGAGTGAAAGAAAAAGAAAAACCATAGTAAGAAAACCAAAAACAAAGGTTGATATAGCAATATCTTTAACCTGCGTAAGGGCAACAGCTATAGGTATAGTAACAGATTCAACACCCATTATGTCCCCTTCTTTCCAGCCAAAACCTGATCCAGTTCCATATTTTCTTATCAGCCCCTTAGGGGCAAAGGCCGGGTCTCCATGACAGAGAAGACAGTTCTTTTCAGCCTTTATTGGCCTTGCCCGTACAAGAAACTTTTCTCCCCCAATCTTCATTATGCCATTCCAGGATTTTAAATCCCCATTTTTTTGAAAGAATTCAATTAAACCCCTGTGTAGTATATCTGCCCTATTCCCTGGATTTAGCGGATTAGTTGAGACCCTTTTGTATAAATAATCCTTGAGGTCTCGATTGAATCTTCTCATAACCTCCTGAGTCACATGAGTTGTGGACATCGCCTCAACAAGAAAATCCTCATCTGCTGTGATTGATGGAAAATGCTCGAATATTTTAGGCCTGAGAGTAGTTTTTATATATTCACCCAGGGCGCTAACCTGAGTCAATATTATCAAAGTCTTTTCATTCGCCTCCTCTATAACCCTGTTTTTAAGATGAAAGTAAAGAAGTGTCGAAAAAATGATGCAGAATATTAGAATAATGAGCCCTGTTACGAGGGTGAATTTTGTGCTGAGTCTGAGGTCTCTAAGACCCATTATGTAGTTGATCCATCTTTCTTATAATTCAATTAAGTCAACAATCATTGATTCTGTATCAAGAACCGCCATGGTTGACCTTCCCTTATGAAGCACTGCCACTTTCCCAGGGTTTATTATAAGCGTCTCCCCTATCTTTCGCAAATCAGGTCTGTGGGTATGCCCGTATATAACAATATCAAATTTTCCTGACCCTGCAAGCTCGTCAATTATATATGGTTCATGAACCACTATTAACCTCTTCTTGTCTATATTGAAGAGCAGGGGTTGATTGTGGATGTTATTGCCAGACTTATCTTTCAGTAAAACTCTATCACCATCATTGTTTCCAAATACACCTGTGAAACCTCCCTTAAATTCTCTGAATACCTCAAACGTAAAGGGAGAAACAATATCTCCGGCATGGATAACCATTGATGCCCCTCTTTCATTAAGGACTTTAACAGCCTTTTTTATTGAGGCCATATCATCATGAGTATCAGAAATGACACCTATAATCATAATGCATTTTAACCTATCAGGATTTATAATCTCAAGCAAGCATATGGGAAAAGAGAGGAAAGGTCATTCAAGAAAAGCCTGGCCCTGCAATGGTTGCAGGGCCAAAAAAGTTACTCAGCCATATTACATGGGCCACACTGCCCCATCATTCCCTGACCATGTCTCATACCGCAACCAAAACCAGTGGCAGGTAATCCGTACTTTTCTGCAGTAGCGTGGATCTTTGTCTGAAGATCAACAATCTCTTTTTTCAAGCTGGCAATCCGATCATAATCCCGTGGCGTCTTGCTGTACTCGTTTCGAAGCTCCATCTTCTTTGTCATGACCTCTTCTCGAAGGGTAAGGGTCTCCTGCTGAAACTTCTTCCAGTTCTCAAGATTTACCGGTCCCGCAGGGTTTGTACTATAACCCATCCCCTGTCCCCATGGACCATGGGCATAAACAGCGCTTCCAATAACCACAGTCAATGCAATCGCGAGTCCTATAATAATCGCTCTCTTCATTTACTCACCCCCTTTCTTATTTAATTACTTCTATCTTACAGAGGCATTATGAAAAGAATATGAAAAATTTTGAAGATTTTGTGAACCTTACCATTAAATTGAAAAAATAAAGGAGTTTAAATTAAACTAATGCCATGCAGGAAATCATTAAGAGTCTGATCCAGAAGAACAACTCAAAGATAATAATGGTCGTACTTGACGGCGTAGGTGGTCTGCCCATTAATGGTAGAACAGAACTTGAGGCAGCTGTTACACCTAATCTAGATTCTCTGGCAAGGGAATCGGCCTGTGGTCTTCATATTCCTGTCTCTTATGGTATAACACCTGGTAGCGGACCCGGTCATCTTGGCATATTCGGTTATGACCCTATCAGATATCAGATTGGTAGAGGTGTGCTTGAGGCCCTGGGTCTTGGCCTTGAGGTGAGGAGAACAGATGTTGCAGTGCGGTGTAATTATGCAACTATAAGAGAGGGGATAATTGTTGACAGGCGAGCGGGCAGGCTCCCCACTGATGAAAACAGGAAGTTGACAGAGAGATTACAGAGAGAAATAGACAGGATAGACGATGCCGAGATAATATTTTCTCCAGGGATGGAACATCGCTTTGCACTCCTGATTAGATTTCCCGAACCAATAAATGAGGAGGCCGCGAGAATTCCTGATACAGACCCTCAAAAGGAAGGCAGACCTCCCATCCAGCCAGAGTCACTGTCTAAGGAGGCACAGAAGGTCTCCAGAATCATGGAAAGATTGATAAGCCTGGCTCAGGAGATATTAAAAAAAGAGGAGAAGGCAAATTTTATACTCACAAGGGGTTATTCAGTTATGCCTGATCTTCCATCCTTTAAAGATGCCTTTGGTCTTAATGCCCTTGCCATTGCTACATATCCTATGTACAGAGGGCTTGCAAGGCTTGTGGGAATGGATACCCCTCAGATTGAGGGAACCGTAGAAGATGAGATTAACCTCTTAAGGGAGAGATTCACTGATTATGATTTCTTCTTTCTCCATGTGAAAAAGGTTGACTCCTATGGAGAAGACGGCAACTTCGATGGAAAGGTTAAAAGAATAGAGGAAATCGATAGTTTCTTACCGATGCTAACAGGGTTAAGCCCTGATGTATTGATTATTACAGGTGACCACTCAACTCCATCACTTCTAAGAGGACATAGCTGGCACCCTGTACCGGTCCTGCTAAGATCTCCCTATGTTTTAGGAGGATTATCAAATCGTTTTACCGAAAGAGAATGTCTTAAAGGAGAGTTGGGAATCCTGCCTGCCTTTAATATAATCCCACTTGCCCTTGCAAATTCCATGAGACTAAAGAAATTCGGGGCCTGAGGCGTGAACCATGTCGTAGTCCGTGAACAACGGCGGATGACAGAAGGCGATTGACAGACAGTGGATATGCAGGGACGAACCAGGATGTCTGCCCTCAGTTTCTCTTTTGCATGGCCCGCATCAAAGGTCAACACAGGCAACATGAAAAGAAGATGTTTAAACCTTACGCTTAACGTAGGAGCGAAAAATTTTTCACCCCTACCTCCGTCGCAATCCCTTCTAAATGAAGCCCATAGAGTAAAGTGACATCATATAAGTCACGGCGCTATGATTTATCTCATTTCTAAGTAATCTACGATAGGTTAAAATTTGATATGGTGCGGTTCTTACTCAAGGAATATGGCTCATGGAGCGTGATGCTCCTGTCCTTTTTGACAGGCCTTATCGTTAGCAGGGGTTTTACATTTAGCTCCCTTCTCTCTGTCATATCTCTTTCCCTGTTCATCAATTCCAAGCAGGCCCTCACGATATGGCTCCGTCAGAAGGTTCAAAAGGCACTCTATATATTTTTAGCTCAAGTGTTCACAGCAACCATCCTTTTCTTCCTTGCCTTCACATCGGCAACACTGAATCTGATACCCTTTGCTGTGATACCCCTGGTGTATGTATCTTCTCTTTACAGGCTTGGAGAGCATGCTATATTTACAGAACTCCTTGGTTTTGCGACTTTGACCCTTGCATCCCTGATAGCCCGATTCTCTGCAACAGGCCTGATCGACTTGCCCCTATACATTGCAACAACTCTCTTTTTCATGGCCGGCGTCTTGAAGGTGAGGATCCAATTAAAGAAAAAAATGGTTGACAGAATTGCAATGACATTATACTTGGTCATTGCAACTATTGTATTCTATACGTTAAAAATCCCCCTTTTAATACTACTTCCGCTAATTGACAACCTTATGTTTGCCCTCACATTGTACAGGGTAAGGCTTGCTGTTACCGGCTGGATCGAGATGGCTAAGAGCATCCTCTTTGTTATCCTCAGTATGTCCTTTTATCAATAACCCTCTTTGCCTTACCTTCAAATCTTTCGAGGGTCTTCTTTTCAACAAGCCTTACATTGACGTTTATGCCAAGTTCAGAGAACAATCTCTGTTTGATAAGGTCAATCAACTCGTTCTGTTTCTTCATCTCATCAAAGAAGATCTCCTCTGAGACCTCAACAAGGACGGTCATCTCATCTATGGCACCCTTTTTCTCGACCACAATCTGGTAATGCGGTTCTGTTCCCTCAATCTCAAAGAGGACAGACTCAATCTGTGAAGGAAACACATTAACACCCTTTACAATGAGCATGTCATCGGTCCTTCCCTTAACCCTTTCCATTCGTAGAAAGGTTCTGCCGCAACTGCATTCTCCTGGGATGAGCCTTGTCAGGTCTCTCGTCCTGAACCTTATGACTGGAAAGGCCTCCTTTGTGAGGGTTGTAATAATGAGTTCACCTGTCTCACCGAGGGGAAGTGGTTCAAGTGTCTCCGGGTCTATAATCTCAACAAAAAAATGGTCTTCATTTATATGAAGGCCCTTCTGTTCAAGACATTCGCCTGCCACACCTGGCCCCATCACCTCGCTGAGACCATAATTATCTGTGGCAATTATCTTAAGCTTATCCTGTATCTCCTTCCTCATTGCCTCAGACCATGGTTCTGCCCCAAAGAGGCCATATCTTAATGACAGGAAGTTGGGATTTATTCCCATCTCTATGATTGTATCTGCAATAAGAAGGGCATAGCTTGGAGTGCATACAAGGGCTGTTGTCTTAAAGTCTTGCATTATCTTAACCTGCCTCTTCGTGTTCCCGCTCGATATGGGAATCACTGAGGCCCCTACCCTTTCGGCACCATAATGAAGACCAAAGGCACCTGTAAAGAGGCCATAATTGAAGGCGATCTGTATGACATCGTCCTTTGTTATCCCTCCTGCTGTGAGGATCCTTGCCACGAGTTCAGACCATGTCTTCAGGTCATTCTTTGTATAACCAACAACGGTGGACATGCCTGTTGTCCCTGATGAGGCATGGATTCTGACAACCTCTCTAAGAGGTACCGCAAAAAGTCCATAGGGATAATTATTTCTGAGGTCATCCTTTGTGGTAAAGGGCAACTTTCTGATATCTTCAAGGCTCCCAAAATTATCAGGGTCTATCCCGAGACTGTCAAACTTCTTTCTGTAAAATGGTACATTCATATAGATCCTGTGAATAGTTGATTGCAGCCTTTCAAGTTGAAGTTGCTGTAATTCTTCCCTGTCCATGCATTCCTTTTCTCTATCCCAGATCATAAAGAAACCTCCTTTGAACTTCAAGGCATTGCTTTATATAACTACCTCAGAATCGAGGTCCCTTCCAAGATAGGCCCTCTGAACGTCCCTGTTTGCGAGGAGTTCCTCTGAGGTGCCTTCAAGAACGATCCTTCCTGTCTCTATTACATATCCACGATCTGCTATCCTCAGGGCGCTTTTTGCATTCTGCTCTACAAGCAATACAGTTAGACCGTACTCATTCTTTAAATCCACGATATGCCTGAATATCTCCCTGATTATATTTGGTGCAAGACCTGTACTTGGCTCATCAAGGAGCAGGAGTTTTGGCCTCGCCATTAATGCCCTGCCGATGGTAAGCATCTGCTGTTCACCTCCAGAGAGTGTCCCGGCAAGCTGTTTCCTTCTCTGTTTAAGGACAGGGAATATGGAATAAATCTTTTCAATGTCCCCCTTTATAACAGAACGGCTCTTGAAAGAATACCTGTAATATGAACCAAGTAAAAGGTTTTCCTCAACTGTCATTGGTTTAAAGATAAGCCTGCCTTCTGGAACGTGCGATACTCCTATCCTTACTATCCTCTCAGGCTCTTCTCCAGCTATGTCCCTGCCTTCAAAGATTATGTTGCCCGAAACAGGCTTAATCAAACCTGATATTGTGGTAAGCAGTGTGGTCTTTCCTGCACCATTACTTCCTATAAGGACAACAATCTCTCCCTGTTTCACGTGCAAAGAGACCTTTTTGATAGTATGAAGTTTTCCGTAATAGACATCAATATTTTTCAGGACCAGCACTTACTCATCCCCGCCTAAATATGCAGTTATTACCCTGGGGTCTTTCTGAATCTCAAGAGGTATGCCGTCAGCTATGACCTCTCCAAAATTCAGAACCGTTATACTATCGCTGATCCTCATGACAAGTTCCATATCATGTTCTACAATAAGGATAGTCAATCCCTTTTCTTCCCTTAATCTCCTGATAAGTTCACCGAGGTTTTTTGTCTCTCTGATGTTCAGACCAGCAGCAGGCTCGTCAAGCAGTAAGAGGGATGGCTCTGTAGCAAGGGCCCTGCCTATCTCAAGTATCCTCTGCTCTCCAACAGGAAGGTTTCCGGCGAGAACATTCCTACGATGGGATAGATTTATGTAATCGATAATTTCTATACTCTTTTCAAATATCTCACTCTCCTTCTCCCTTTTCCCGGAAGGCATCAAAACCGAACTAAAAAAGCCAGGCCTCATCCTGAGATACCCTCCGACCATGACATTCTCAAGAACTGTCATATCATTAAAGAGTTCAATATGCTGAAATGTCCTTGACAGCCCCTTTTCCGCCCTCTTTTGAGGAGATTTACCATTCATTATCTCCCCTTTGAAGATAACCTCTCCGGCATCAGGCTCTTCGATACCGCTTATGATATTAAGAAGTGTAGTTTTTCCTGCGCCATTGGGTCCTATCAGGGTATGTATCTCTCTATCTGCAACAGAAAAGCTGACTCCTCTTAGTGCCTTAACCCCACCAAAACTCCTTGATATATCCCTTATCTGGAGTGTCATCTAAGCCTCGCACCAAGTTTCTCGATTATTATTGGAACGATGCCTCTCCTCATAAACAGGAGGCATACCGTGAGGATCAGACCGTAAACAAGTATATCAAACTCCTGGAAATTCCTGAGTGTCTCGGGCAGGATGGTTATTATTAAGGCACCAACTACTCCACCCCACAGATTTGACATGCCTCCCAGAACGACCATCATGAGGACCAGTATAGAATAAAAGAGGGAGAAACTACTCGGACTGATAAAGGTTATGTAGTGTGCATAAAGGGCACCGGCAAGAGAGGCATAAAGGGCACTTAATACAAAGACCTTTATCTTTAGCATAATCACATCAACTCCCATGGCAATACTTGCTATCTCGCTGCCATGAATAGCCCTGAGGGCCTTTCCGGCCATTGAGTTAATAAGGTTCAGGGAAAATATCATAACTATAATCACACAACCCCATATGAGATAAAAATATTCCTGTGAACTGGTCATGGTGTATCCAGGAAGACCAAAATGAGGTATATCGCCGAAGCCCGATGGTCCCCCTGGTCCCCATTCATTCAAAATCACATATACAATTTCACCGAATCCAAGGGTTGCAACAGCAAGGTAATGTCCCTTCAGTCTCAGGGATGGAACTGCTAAAAGTACGGCCGCAATAGCAGCCACCACCATGGCTAAAAACATGCTTAAGGGAACTGGTAATCCCAGCTTAAGGGATAGAATCGATGAGACATAGGCACCGATGCCATAAAATCCAGCCTGTCCGAGGGAGACCTGCCCTGCATATCCCATAAGGATAATAAGCCCTGTTGCAACGAGGGCATTAATGCCCACAAAAATCCCAATTGTTAGGAGATAAGACCCGCTCGACAAAAGGGGAAACAATATGACAAAAAGAAGCATCATTGTTAAGGCAATTATATTCCCTTTTCCCATCTAAAACTTCCTCAATCTCGCTACCTCGGCACTACCAAATATACCGGCAGGCCTGAAGAAGAGGATAAATAACATAATAACCAGTGCAACGGCATCCTTTAATCCTGAATGGATATAGCCAGCCGTAAAGGACTCAAGGATACCAAGGACAAATCCCCCTATCACAGCACCCCTGCCATGGCCAAGTCCCCCCATTATTGAGGCACAAAAGCCCTTAACAGCAAGCATTGGTCCCTTATCATATTCCATGAGAGAAATAGGAGTAATCGCGATCCCGCCAATAGCACCAACAATAGAACTTATAACAAAGGAAAGCATAACTACCCTGGATACATTTATGCCAATAAGCCTTGCAGCCCTCGGGTCAACAGAACAGGCCCTCATTGCCTTTCCAAGGATGGTTCTGTTAAAGAAAAGATAAAGCACAACAATACATAAGCCTGTAATTCCTATAACCCATAAGGCCTGCTGCTGAATAACAGCACCATGAATAAAAATGGGTTCTCCTTCTGTGAATGGTGCATAACTGTATGGTTCCTTACCAAATTTAAACATCAGTAATCCCCTTATCAGGATCGATACAGCTATCGTAACCATGATCATCACTAAAAGGTCTGCCTTTTTCAGAAGTGGCCTGATAGTCAATCTCTCCATGACCAGACCTATCAGGCCAGCAACCATAATAGTAAGGAATATGGAAATGAGAAAGGGTAATCTCAGGGATTCTGAAAAAAACCACATTAAAAGCCCGCCTATAACAACAAATTCTCCCTGTGCCAGATTTATAATTGACGTCGAGTTATATACGATGTTAAAGCCTATACCAACGAGGGCATATACTGCCCCCGTTGTAAGGCCTGAAAAGAGGAATTGAAGGAATACACTAAACAATCTATTTCAATATCTCCCAGTCTCCATTTTTTACGACAACCATCTCAAAGGCGGTCATATCAAGACCACAGTGGTCCTTTGGTGACATATTAAAGATCCCGCCTGTGCCAGGCCAGTTCTTAATATTTGTCTCTATGTAGTCTCTAATCTTCTTCTTGTCTGGACCAACCTTGTTCAATGCATCGACAACCATCATCAATGCATCATAGGCATGACCGCCAAAGGTTCCGGGTTCTGATTTAAAACGGGCCTTATAATCCTCTTCATACTTCTTTAAGAGGGCCTTCTGCGGGTGTTTATCAGGTAATTTTTCCCAGACTACAAGCCTCCCGAGGGGTGCTATGACACCCTCTGCAGCCTTCCCGGCAAGCTCTATGTTCTTTTTGCTCCCCCAGCCGTGGCTCTGGTAAAGGGGGATCCCCATCTTCAGAGAATGCCAGTTCTTTGTTACAACAACCTGGCCAGGTCCAACAGACCAGTTAATAACTGCCTCTGCGCCAGCAGCCTTTATCTTTGTAAGCTGTGTTGTCATATCCGAGTCCTTTGGACCATACCGCTCATCAGCAACTATCGTTATGCCAAATCTGGGGGCAAGGTCATGAAGGGCCTTTCTTCCTGCGTCACCAAAGCCTGTGGCAATAGTGACTATCCCGATTTTCTTGATGCCATTCTTTTTCATGTGTGTGTAAATAGCCTCAACAGCACTTGTATCATACTGAGGTGTCTTGAAGATCCAGTATCTCTCCTCAACGGGATTCGTAATGCCAGCACCAGCAGCACAGGATATAAGGGGTGTCTTTTCATTGTTCATTATCGGGACAAGGGCCATTGATTCACCTGTGGTAGAAGGACCAATAATGGCCAGGACTTGGTTTTTTTCGATGAGTTTCTTTGCAGCAAGGACAGCCTGGGTCTCATCACTCTTCGAATCCTCTATGATGACTTCAAGGGGATGGCCATTTATCCCCCCTGCCCTGTTTATCTGGTCAACAAGCATAAGGACCGTATTCTTTTCAGGCTCGCCAAGAAAGGATGCAGCACCTGTAACTGAAAATATGGCCCCTATCTTATAGGGTTCCTTTGCCTGAGAAAAGGTTGCAAAGGATAATAAAAACATTAATGTTGTGAAAAACAAAAGTAACAGTCTTACATACCTCTTCATCTCTTCCTCCTTGCTTTTATTTTCCCATGAAAGATCATGGTGTCTTAAAGGGCATAAACCTCTTCACCCCTGAGTATCCTTACACCTGCTTCCTTAAGGCCTTCAACGGCCCTGTTAATCTCGTCAAAGCGAAATATAATAATCGCATTTTCCATGCTCTTCTGGACAAAGGCATACATGTATTCTACATTCACCCCTTTCTCCTTTAAGACATTCAGTATCCCCGCAAGTCCGCCAGGCCTGTCAGGGACCTCTACCGCCACCACCTCTGTTTTCCCCACCGTAAAGCCGTTTTCTCGAAGTACCTCCTTTGCCCTTTCTGTGTCATTCACGATAAGCCTCAATATGCCAAAGTCTGCTGTATCAGCAAGGGAAAGGGCCCTTATGTTTATTCCTGCCGTTGCAAGGACATCCGTTACCTCCGCAAGCCTTCCTGACTTATTCTCAAGAAATATTGATATCTGTTCTACCTTCATAAAACCTCCTAAATCCTCCTTTTATCAATAACCCTCTTTGCCTTTCCTTCACTTCTTTCAATCGTCCTTGGTTCAACGAGCTTAACCTTACATGATACACCTAATAGGTCCTTTATCTCCCTCTCTATTCGCCTGCTTAACATCTCAAGATTCTTTATCTCATCAGAGAATATCTCTTCCCGCACCTCCACATGAACCTCCATCACATCAAGGGCACCCTCTCTATCAACAACTATCTGATAATGAGGCTCAACGCCCTCGATACTCATCAAGACATGCTCGATTTGTGAAGGGAATACATTTACACCCCTTATTATGAGCATGTCATCGCTCCTGCCAGTTATCCTCTCCATCCTCAGGAATGTCCTTCCACATACACATTTATCAGGTATTAAGCGGGTCAGGTCCCTCGTCCTGTACCTTATAACAGGCATTGCCTCCTTTGTAAGGGTTGTAAATACAAGCTCTCCCATCTCGCCATAGGGCAGAACCTCTCCAGTCTCAGGATTTATTATCTCAGGGATAAAATGGTCCTCAAATATATGAAGCCCCTTCTTCGCCTCAATACACTCACTCGCCACGCCAGGGCCAATGACCTCGCTGAGGCCATATATATCAAGGGCAGTAATATGTAGTTTCTTCTCTATCTCTTCCCTCATCCTCTCCGACCATGGCTCAGCACCAAAGAGGCCAACCCTTAATCTTAAAGAAGATGTATCAACACCAACCTCCTTCATTACATCAGCAATATTAAGGGCATAGGAGGGTGTGCATAACAAGACCGTTGAGCCAAAATCCTGCATTATCATTATCTGTCTCTTTGTATTGCCCCCAGAGATAGGTATTACAGCAGCACCTATCTTTTCAGCCCCGTAATGGGCACCAAGTCCTCCTGTAAAAAGCCCATAGCCGTAAGCATTGTGGACTACATCAGCCTTTGTCACATCACCACAACTCAATGTCCTTGCCATGACCTCTGCCCAGACCTGTATGTCATTCCTGGTGTAACCGACGACAGTGGGTTTTCCTGTTGTGCCAGAAGATGCATGAATCCTCACTATCTCTTCCAATGGGACAGCAAAGAGGCCAAAGGGATAGTTTTTCCTGAGGTCATCCTTCGTTGTAAAAGGTAGTTTGCTCAGGTCTTTCACGCCCTTTATATCCCTCGGTTTAATACCTGCCTCATCCATCTTCTGACGATAAAACGGAACAGCCTGATACACCCTTTTTATCAGGCCTTTAAGCCTCTTTGACTGAAGTGCCTCAAGTTCGCTCCTTTCGAGTGTTTCAAATTTATCATTCCAGATCATCTAAATCTCAACCTCCTTCGTAGGGACAATTTATGAACTGCCTTTCATGTATATCCAAAATTATCAGGTCGGGTTTATTGCCTCCCTGCCCTTTATAAAGGCCTTTATATTAACATCAATAAACCTTTTCGGAACCCTCTGTTCTATTACTCTAAGGAAATCATCTTCACTTAATGGCAAAAACAAAGAAAGGGCTCCAAGAAGGACCGTATTCGTGGTCTTAACCTCTCCCGCTGACCTTGCCAGCTCAAAGGCATCAAGGGGATACACATTGTTTATCCTCTTTCTAAGCTCTCCTATTACATCATGGGGATATTCCTCCATACCTGTCGCAACTGACAGTGGGAGTATCCTCTGGGTATTAACAATAACCTTGCTATCCTTCCTTAAGTACGGAAGGTACCTCAGAGATTCGAGCAACTCAAAGGAAACTTCGATATCAGCAGAACCTAATTCAACAAGAGGTGAATAAACCTTCTCGCCAAATCTCATATGGGCAACAACAGCACCGCCTCTCTGAGCCATTCCGTGGACCTCACTCTTTTTTACATCAAGGCCTGCCTTAATTAATGCCATTGCCGTTATCTCACTGGCAAGGATTATACCCTGACCACCCACACCGCAGAATAGTATATTACCTTTATTCATCTTCCCTCGTACCACTGACAATGGCCTTTGACTTACAGAGGTGGGCACACTGCCCACAACCATCGCATAATACAGAATTTATCCTTGCATAGCCCTTCTGTTTTTCCTTAAAGCCGAGACGTTTCGCCTCCTCCTTAGTGAGGGGAACCCACTCAATGGCAGGACAACCTAACTTCAAGCAGGCCATGCAACCCACGCATCTGTCCTGCAAGACCACATAGAGGGGTCTTTTTCTCTTCTTCATCTCTGGCAGTAATACACAGGGATGCTTTGTTATTACAACAGATGGTTCAGGTCTGTTTATCTCCCTCTTTAATATCTCCATTGTTTTATTAATATCGTGAGGGTTAACAGTATAGACATGCTCGATTCCCAGGGCCTTACAGAGCTTCTCAATGTCTATCTCTCGCCCCTTTCCGCCCGTTGACCTCACACCAGTGCCCGGGTGATCCTGATGACCTGTCATTGCCGTTGTCCTGTTATCAAGGATCACCACCGTGGAAGCACCATTATTGTAGACAATATCAATAAGCCCTGTTATACCGGAATGAATAAATGTAGAGTCACCTATGATAGCAACAACCTTACCGATTGATTCATGGCCAAGGGCCTTTTCCATCCCATGGGCATTTCCAATGCCTGCGCCCATGCATATGCACGAGTCCATTGCTGAGAGGGGTCTAAGGGCCCCGAGGGTGTAACATCCAATGTCACCTGCTACAAAGACATTAAGTCTCGAAAGGGCATAAAATACCCCCCTGTGGGGGCAACCAGGACACAGCACCGGAGGCCTATGGGGTATATTAACGGGTTCAAAAAACCTCTTTTCTTCGCCTGTTATGGCCTTTCTTACTATATAAGAATTGAGTTCTCCCCAGGAGGGAATGAGTTCCTTACCCCTGCACCTCACGCCAAGGGCCTTCACATGGAGTTCAATAAAAGGGTCAAGCTCCTCAATGACAAATACCTCTTCCACCTCACTGGCAAACCTCTTTATTAACCTTTCAGGAAAGGGATAAACCATGCCAAGCTTGAGGACAGAGGCATCAGGAAAGGCCTCTTTTACATATAAATATGACACACCGGATGTTATAAACCCCCTTGTCCTGTCGCCAAACTCGACCCTGTTACCCTCGAAGGTCTCGGCATATTCTTTTAATCTTATTAATCTATCTTCAAGGATGAGCCTCCTCTTCCTAGCATTGGAAGGAAGCATAACAAACTTATCAGGTATCTTCTCTATACCGATCTTAACGGTTGTATCCAGCTTCTCGCCAAGTTCCACAAGCCCCTGCACATGGGAGATCCTTGTTGTGGTTCTCAGCAAGACTGGTGTATCGAACTTCTCACTCAAAGTAAAGGCAAGTTTTGTGAATACCCTTGCCTCTTCAGGGTCTGATGGCTCAAGCATGGGAACCTTTGCTGCAAAGGCATAATTTCTGTTGTCCTGTTCATTCTGTGAACTGTGCATATCAGGGTCGTCGGCAGTGACTATCACAAGGCCACCCCTGATGCCGGTGTAAGCAGATGTAAAGAGGGGGTCAGCAGCAACATTAAGGCCCACATGTTTCATTGATGCCATTGCCCTTGCTCCCGCAAAGGATGCTCCAAGGGCAACCTCAAGGGCTACCTTCTCATTGGGGGACCACTCTGTATAAATACCTTCATAATGAGACAGGGATTCCAGTATCTCTGTTGAGGGGGTTCCAGGATAAGCAGCAGCCACTCTCAGGCCTGCCTCATAGGCACCCCTTGCTATTGCCTCATTTCCTGACATAAAAACCTTTTCAGTAGCCATCTATTAACCTGAAAGATATTTAAAATTTTTATAGATTATCATATCGGATTTATATTTTCAAATTTCTAAAGACCAACAGCACAAATCCTTAAGCAAAGGTCTGAAATAAAAAAGCTAATAAGCAATATCCCTTAGGTAATAAAGGATAGAGAATAACTATTGGCTCATAACTATCCCGTGCCGGCAATCTGACTACTATGTATGGTCCTTCTTACTGGCGGAGAGGGTGGGATTTGAACCCACGGTGAGGCTTTTAGACCCCACACGCGATTTCCAGTCGCGCCCGTTCGGCCACTCCGGCACCTCTCCTGAGGTCTTGTATTATAAATCAATCGCCCATCTAATGTGAACTGTCCTTTATCCCTCTATAATTATTAAAGGAAATACAGTTGAGGAGGGAGTTCAAATCAGACAGGGCATCTTCATGCATCCATGATGCTATATGCCAGAATCTTAACAGGCAAAAAAGTAGTAAAGATATGATAAAAATAGCCTCAACAGCACCTGCCATTAAGAATAGCTCTCCTCTTTCCAGGGGTCTGCTGAGTTGCTATATCTCCTTAATTCCCAGAATCCTGGAAGGTCATCCTTCAGAAATTCTATCCCCCTAACCCACTTGGCACTTTTATAGGCATATCTCTTTGAAACAACAAGTCTCAGGGGGTAACCATGCTCTGGCGTCAGTGGACTACCATAAAGTTCATAGGCAAAGAGGACATCGTCATCAAGGGCAATCTCGAGGGGAATACTTGTCGAATATCCATTTTCTGCAAATATACTCACGAATTTAGCTTCAGGATAAGGTTTTACTATATCAATAATTACCTTAAACTTCACGCCTTTCCAGACCAGATCAAACTTTGACCATCCTGTTACACAATGAAAATCAGCCTTGATTCTATGGAGGGCAGGTTCATGAAATCATGGAATTTCAAACTTATAGGGTTGTGTACCAAACCTGTAACATGGAATGTCCATCTGCTTATGTCTATTTCTGGCACAGGACCATAATGCAGAACAGGAAAATCCTCGATTAATCTCTGTCCTGGAGGCAATCTGTCCCTTTTCATAAAAGACTAACCTTTCAACTTTTTGATAATCTCCTTCATAAAATGTGGAAGGTCAGAGGGCTGTCTTGATGTTATTAAATTACCATCTACAACAACCTCTTTATCCACGTATAATGCCCCGGCTTTCTTCATCTCCTCTGCAACGGTCCTGTAAGAGGTAGCGTGTCTGCCTTTAATAAGACCGGCCGATATGAGTGTTTGAGGACCATGGCATATAGCAGCGACTATCTTATTTTTCTCAAAAAAATGTCTTGCTATCTCCAGGGCATTACTATCCTTCCTTATGGCTTCAGGTGCCCTGCCACCAGGGAGTATCAGGATATCATATTCATCTGGATTCACGTCCTTTAATGTCTTGTTTATCTCTATCTCATATCCATGTTTTCCCTTTATCCTTCCTTTACTGAGCGAGACTATATCAACGTCAATACCCTCTTCAATAAGCCTGTAATATGGAAAGAGCAGTTCGGTATCCTCAAAATTATCTGCACTTATTATTAAAGCCTTCATATGTGCCCTCCTCTTAGCTCAATATCGGCTAAAAAGATGCTATCTTCTATCAGTAGTTTATCAAATAAATATAAAAAAGTCATTGTAAGGAATAGTCAAGTGAGAAATAAAAAGTAGAAAGTGAGAAGTAAAGAGTGTAGGTGAAGAGTGTAACAACAGGGCTCTGCAAACTCAACAGTGCATTAAATTTGACCAGTTTATTTCCAATTGGTTATATTAAAAAAATATTTAATGAGGAGGTTTGGTCATGCCTGTATATGAGTATGAATGTCTTTCCTGCGGAAAGATCCATGAGATAAGTCAAAGGTTTAATGACGATCCCCTCATTGAATGTCCCGACTGTAAGGGCAACTTAAAAAAGCTCATATCCCGGACATCCTTTGTTCTCAAGGGTAGTGGCTGGTATAAGACAGACTATGCCTCTAACAATGGAAAAAAGAAAGAGGGGACTGAAAGGTCAGATAACAAAGGCAAAAGTGAAACAACTGCACAGAACAAGGCATAGTGAAAAACTTCCATGTCCATATACCCTATCCTCGCATTCTGGAACATATCGAGCTCCTGAAAAGGGAGGGGCTTGGTCCTGAGCTATACTTTTCCTCATCCTCCCTCGATACCATAAAAGAGCAGGACATCATCTCCCTCGGAGAGATGCTCAATAATTGTCCCTCCCTTTCTATCCATGCCCCTTTCATGGACCTATCACCCGGGGCCGTTGACTCAAAGGTCAGGGAAGTAACGATAGAGCGATTCTCGAGAATACTTGATATAGCAGAGATACTCAGGCCTGTTACGATTGTCTTTCATTCAGGATACGAGAAGTGGAAATATGCACATAAGGTGGATGTATGGCTTGAGGGAAGTTTAAAGACCTGGTCTGAAATTATTAAGAGGGCGGAACGGTCAGGCATAAAGATCGCCATTGAGAATATATTTGAGGATGAGCCATCAAACCTTTTACTCCTGATGAAAGAGTTACGCTCAGATAGCTTTGGCCTCTGCTTTGATTCAGGACACTGTAATCTATTCAGTAAGGTCCCTTTAACAGAATGGCTTGATGCGCTGAAACCTTTTATCTTCGAAATCCACCTCCATGACAATGATGGCACCTTTGACTCTCACCTTCCCATTGGCGATGGAAGGTTCGATTTTGACACCCTCTTCAGAAGCATTAAAGATAGGGATTGTCTTTACACTATCGAGGCCCATACACCTGAAAGGGTTCTCAAAAGTGCTGAAAGATTGAAGACTATAACCAATCTACTCTATTCCTGAGGGTAAAACCCTTGAGGCCAACAACAGACCTGTTGCCCTTGTACTGGATCATTACCTTATGAGACTCCCCCATACCCTCCGGCAATAGGAGACCCTTTATCTTAGCTGTTTGAACAGGGTCAGGCACATCACCACAGAGTTCCTTTATCATCCCATCAATGCCGAGGGAGACAAGATAAGGACCCTGCTCACAAAACCCAATGGTACTAAAACCAATATCCTCTCCCCATTTTTTTAGAGATGAAAAATTTATATGGGCAGTTATGTCCTGCTCACCAATGTGACTGAAAGGGTCATCATTTACGCGGTGATTGTGGTAACAGAGCAATGTCCCCTTGTTTCTTTCCTCGCTGTAGTAGTCATGGGCTGAATAGCCATAATCAATGGTCATAATAAATCCTTCCCTCAGCTTCTTGTTAATCTTATAGAGCCAATCCCTTATCCTCAGATTGATCTCTGTCCTGTAACCCCGGGGAAGCGTAATATTAAACTCTTCAAGGTATTTTCTCGCCTCAATACTGCCTGGTCTTTTTATCTCCATAAGATTATTGTCATCATCAATACATACAAAGACCTCTTTTAACTCCTCATCCATTTCAATCAGTCTAACAGGAAAGGAGTCAAGGAGTTCATTTGATAAGAAACATCCTGCAAAGCTGTCCAGATCCTCAATATCCTCGAACCATTCAATCATTTCTGAGTAATCATCAAGAAGTCGACGCTGTCTATCCCTGACAGTGGGATTCATCTCGACAATCGCGCATGACAGGCCTCCCATGAAATCCCTAGCCTCCTGAGACAAAAAGGCCTTAAAGTAGTCGAACATGTCCTTCAGAAGATATCCCTCACCAGCCCCCATCTCTACTATCTTGAAGGATTGCCTCTCCATGACCTCCCACATCTCCAGCATCTGCCTGCCTATCATTGCTCCAAATATTGGATGGAGATGTGGGCTTGTATAGAAATCACCATACCTGCCTATCCTGGTTATCTCCCTTGAATAATAACCGAGCCCTGGATAAAAAAGGGCCATCTCCATAAAGGCCTCGAAATTTATAGGTCCCTCTGACCTGATTCTGTCAATTATCTTTTCTTTGAGGAGCATTGGAAAACCTTAATGATGTCCTTGTTTGTTCTCAACTCTACCCGCTTTTGAGGAAAGGGTATGTGCAAAGTGTAAGTGTAAGAAGATTGAAAAACTACGGGAAAGATCAGGTCACTTTGAACTTGCACTTTAAGCTTACACTTATTTACAACCTCAACATCCTGTCAAGGGCATTCTTTGCCCTGACCCTGATATCCTCCTGTACTTTTATAACATGCTTCATATCTCTTAAGGCCTGATAGACGCTCTTTAATGTGGTCTTTTTCATATTAGGACAGACCATGTCCTTCCTCAAGGGGAAAAACTCTTTATCAGGGTTTTCCTTCTGCAACCTGTGAATAATCCCTGTCTCCGTCCCAACAATAAATCTCCTTGCATCAGATGCTTTAGCAAACCTGAGCATTCCCGAGGTGCTTGTTACATGGTCAGCAAGCTCAAGGACCTCGAGCCTGCACTCGGGATGGACCATTAAAAGGGCAACGGGGAATTCCATTCTTGCCCTGTAAACATCGTTCTTAGTTACCCTGTCGTGGACATGACAAAAGCCATCCCATGATATGATCTTCTTCCCTGTATTCTTCTGTGCCCAGGCAGAAAGGTTTCTGTCAGGGATACAGATAACTCTGTCTTCAGGAAGGGACTCAATCACCTTTACAACGTTCGCAGAGGTGCAGCATATATCGCTCTCCGCCTTAACATCAGCCGTTGTATTCACATAGGCAACAACTGGCACACCAGGATACCGAGCCCTCATATCCATAAGTGTAAAGTCATGGGGAAAGACAAAGGACGGCTGAATCTCATATCCCGGAAAGGACTTCCAGACCTTTCTTGGTTCACCAACAGTAATCATGGCAGCCATGGGACAGGTTGCATCAGGCTCAGGCAAGAGGACAATCTTTTCAGGGGAGAGAATAGATGCGCTTTCTGCCATAAAGTGAACGCCGCAGAAGACTATGACATCACAGTCAATACCTGCTGCTGTCCTTGACAATTCGAGAGAATCTCCAACAAAATCAGCTATATCCTGGACCTCGGGTCGCTGATAGTTGTGGGAAAGTATAAGAGCCCTTCTCTCGGCCTTTAACCTGAGTATCTCCTCGATCAGATTTTCTGCCATTTAAATCCTTGGATTTTTCTTATAAAAAGGAGAATTGGTAAAGAGGATTGTACCGTCCTCAGTTATGACCCTGTATATCGGGGTGGGTTTTGGTATCGTATTGACATTTTGCTGATTGGTGGTGTTATTGTTATCTCCCCTATAAAGGGATAAGACTTTTTTAACATATTGCTTTGTCTCCGGTATCCCCGGCACACTTCCTGTCTTTTCAACCGCCTTTGGCCCTGCATTATAGGCAGCAAGGGCAAGTGTAAGGTCACCATTAAACTTATCAATGAGATAACGAAGGTATCTTGCCCCACCATCTATATTATCCTCAGGGTCAAAGGGATTTCTCACACTCAGGTCGCTTGCCGTTGATGGCATGAGTTGCATTAAACCCATGGCACCCTTCCTTGAGACGGCATAGGGATTACCATTGGATTCAGCCTTTATTACAGCATGAATAAGGGAAGGATCAAGATTATACTTACCAGCCTTATCTTCAACAATGTGACGAAAAGTGCTACTTTTATCAGTCCTGGCGATATCTTCTTTCTTCGAATCTCGCGATCTCATTACCCTCTCAGCCCTCTTGTTTAAAGGAAAATCCGTGTAATAGACGATACCGTTTTCATCTTCATACTTATAGATATCAGCCTCTGCAATGGTGCAAAGCATGATTACTAACAATGCTATCCTCAAACCAAACATACAGAATATTATCATTTAAGCCCTTTCCTGTCAAGACGGATGGGCGGACGGAACAAACAAATCTGGTTTGACATTATCCTGGATATAAGTTATATTAAATTATTCCCGGGGGAGGCCAGATCGGTCTGAGAGTCCTCTATGAGGAGGAGACCCCTTGAACCTGAGACGGGTAATGCCGGCGTAGGGATGGGCAGAAGCTATTGCTCAGATAAACCGCATCCGGGAATGCGGTTTTTTTGTTTTTATTTGTTTTTAAAGGATGAAATTAAAAGTTAATGGTAATATAATTGAAACAGGGTCCTCGACGGTCTCGGAACTACTTGAAGAGTTAAATATTGCTCCTGAAAGGGTAGCCGTTGAGGTTAATCTAAAGATTATAAAGAAGGCAGAATATCGGCATTGCATGCTAAAAGACGGTGATACCATTGAGATAGTAAACTTTGTTGGAGGAGGACAAGTTGGAGGATAAACTAATTATCAATGGCATAGAGTTTAAGTCCCGCCTGTGGGTTGGGACAGGGAAGTACAGGGATTTTGAGGAAACAAAAAGGGCCATTGAGGCCTCGGGAACAGATGTGGTAACCGTTGCTGTCAGGAGAGTCAACATCCTTAATAGAGACTCTGAGAATCTACTCGATTACATAGACCCCAAAAAATACAAGATACTTCCAAATACCGCAGGCTGTTACAATGTTGATGACGCCCTTCGTTATGCCCGCCTTGCCAGAGAGGCAGGTATATCGGACATGATAAAGCTTGAGGTTATTGGAGATGAAAAAACCCTTTTCCCTGATACAGAAGGTCTGCTCCTTGCTACCAGGATACTCGTTAAAGAGGGATTTATAGTGTTTCCATACACTAATGATGACCCAATAGTTGCAAAAAAACTTGAGGATGCTGGGGCAGCTGCTGTTATGCCCCTCGGTGCACCTATCGGTTCAGGTCTGGGCATAAGAAATCCTTATAATATAAAGATAATACTTGATACAGTAAAAATACCTGTTATTGTAGATGCCGGTGTGGGAACGGCATCAGATGCCACAATAGCCATGGAACTCGGATGTGATGCCGTCCTTATAAATACAGGGATAGCCGGCGCCAAAGACCCTGTTGCCATGGCAGAGGCTATGAAGCATGCTGTAATCGCTGGAAGGCTTGCTTACAAAGCGGGCAGGATACCAAAGAAATTATACGCTACTGCAAGCAGCCCTATCGAGGGAATGCTATAGTTAGAAAGGTTATTCATATCTAACAGATAAAGCCAATACAATCACCTGAAAAAAAGATAATAATAAAGGGGAGGTAGATATGGAGGCGTACAGGTATCAGGAAGTGGTTTATCTTGTAGTTCCTGTAATGTTAGGAATGGAGTTCTTTATGAGTGCAAGAGATGAAAAAAGGCTGAGATCAGAACCCTCACTTGGGCCTTATCTGCTTGAGTTTTTTGGATTTATATTTATGGCACTGATACCGGCCGTATTCATATTTACTATATGGGCTGCTGAGACAAAGAGATTCCCTCTACAGGAAATAACACTGGCAAGGCTTGATAGATACGGTGTCCTCTTCTTTTTTATGGGTGCATGGTGGCAGGTCTATCTCTTTGGCGCTCTGAGGGCAAGGAGGATGAAAATAAAAGGGATTGACAGATGGTATCTCTGGATACCCTTCCTCTTTCTGGGCATCTTTATTTCAATGCTGGTCCTCTGGGTATCACCGTGGAATCTCAAATGGGCATCAGTAATATGGTTTCTGCTCATATTTGGAATATTGAATCTCATCAAGGCAAGACCAGACACGGTCGAAAAGACCATGTGGGTCCTCGCAGCCATAACATTCATAGTAGAAAACATACTTTTCCTCTGGCTTGAGAGTGTTGTGTGATAGACTTCAGCTTGTATCTTATAACAGATAGAAAGATTGTCCCCGATGGTAACATTATCGGTGCAATTGAGGAGGCACTGATAGGCGGAGTCAGGGCAGTGCAATTAAGAGAAAAGGATCTGAAGATAAGGGAACTTCTTGACATGGCATACAGACTGAGGGAATTGACCGAAAGATATAGTGCAAGACTCTTTATCAATGACAGGGTAGATGTAGCTGTTGCTGTTCATGCTGATGGGGTCCATCTCGGCAGGGATAGCATTCCACCCTATGCAGCAAAGAGGGTTTCCTGGGACCTTCTCGTGGGGGTATCAACCCATTCCTTTGAGGAGGCTATTGAGGCAGAGAGAGGAGGGGCTGACTTCATAACCTTTGGACCTGTCTTTCCCACACCCTCCAAATTGTTATTTGGTGAACCCCTCGGATTGAATAAATTGAGTGAGGTCTGTTCCCTTGTCTCTTTGCCGGTATTTGCAATAGGGGGGATAAAACCTGAGCATTTAAAGGATGTTTTTAGTAACGGAGCTAAGGGTGTAGCTGTTATATCAGCTATACTCGGGCGTGAAGATATAAAATCTGCGGCAGAGAAATTTATGAGGTGTTTGAAATGACAAGAATAGAGATGGCAAAAAAGGGAATTATCACTGACGAGTTCAGGGAAGTAGCATTAAATGAAGGCATCACTACTGATAAGCTAATTCAGCATCTGGCTGAGGGGCGAAGCGTCATAGCAAGGAATACTCACCACACCATCAAACCCGTTGGCATAGGAAGTGGAATGAGGGTAAAAATAAATGCCAATATAGGCACATCAAAGGATAAGGTCTCCGTTGAAGAGGAGATGGAGAAATTAAAGGCCCTCATAAGATATGGGGCTGATGCCGTGATGGACCTCTCAACAGGAGGACCTATCAAAGAGATAAGAATGTCCCTCCTTCAGGAATCCCCCATACCTGTTGGGACTGTTCCCATATACGAGGCAATGGTCAGGGCCTCTGAGAGATATGGAAAGATTGCAGATATGACTGTCGATGACCTATTTAATGTTATTGAGTCACATGGCGAGGAGGGAGTTGACTTCATAACAGTTCATGCTGGACTCACAAGAAAGGCTATAGAAAGACTCAGGGATGAGGGAAGAGTTCTTGATATAGTTAGCAGAGGTGGTGCCTTTCTTCTCGAATGGATGATTTACAATGACAGGGAAAACCCCCTGTATGAGCATTTTGACAGGCTGATTGAGATAGCAAAACGTTACGACATGACCCTGAGCCTGGGGGATGGTCTCAGGCCTGGCTGTCTTGCCGATGCAACAGACAGGGCCCAGGTGGAGGAACTGCTCACAATAGGTGAACTCCATGATTATGCGCTGAATGAAGGTGTTCAGACCATAATTGAGGGACCAGGTCATGTACCATTAAATCAGGTTGAACTGAATATAAGGCTTCAGAAAGAGATATGCAAGGGCGCACCCTTTTATGTCCTTGGCCCGCTTGTGACGGATATTGCAATGGGTTATGACCATATCGCAGCAGCCATTGGCGGGGCAATTGCAGGCACAGCAGGCGCAGATTTTTTGTGTTACGTTACCCCTGCGGAACATATAAGACTCCCTGATGTCAATGATGTTATAGAAGGAATTATTGCCCTTAAAATAGCAGCCCATGCGGCCGACATTGCAAGGGGTATCCACTCAGCTATTGAAAAAGATAAACAGATGGCTCTCTATCGGAAAAAACTTGATTGGGAAGGCCAGATATCCCTGACCTTCAATCCCGAAAAGGTGAGAAAACTCAGGTCAGAGGTTCCACCCACAGAGAAGGAGGTCTGCAGTATGTGCGGCGAATTCTGCGCCATCAGAACAGTCGAGCGGGCACTGAAGAAATAGAGATAGTGTCGTGACCAGGCTGTATTATTCAGCAAGTCCAGAACCACTCTTTAAAGAGGCACTTAAGCTAAATAAGACATCTTCGGGCATTCATGATTATTCCGGAATCATATGCGTCAATCCGTCATCACTGAGGGCCAAACTCTCTGCGAGGTTATTCCATAAAATTATTAGTACTACCAACTACCATGAAAGGTGTTATATACCCCCGGATATCACTACCTTATCAGAATTATCGAAAAGGCTCTATGCTATGTATGGCAGAGGCAACTTGATTGAGCCATCATTGAAACCAATTATAATTTCGAGGCTTTCCAATAAAGGACTGGGGTTTTCTATCCTTATATCTGACCTCATCCATGATATCAAACAATTCCATCCAGGCAAAAATATCATTGAAATCGAGAAAATCATCCTCGATACATTAGACATGTTTAATGTCCCTGAATTGATAAAGATATCTATTAAAGACAGTCTTGAGATATTCAAACAATACCAGGATTACCTTAAAGACAGAGGACTTGCCGACCCCGATGATGCACTGCATCTCTGTCCTGAGTATATAAAACAATACCTGACCCCCTCTGTCACAATAATAGATAACCTTGATGCACCAACAAAGGCAGAACTGGAGATAATCAAGGCACTTATTGATAAGTCAGAGCATTCTATTATATCCATTCCATTTACAGATGAGGTAACAGGTTATTATCTATCCTTCTTAAAGGAGCATTTTGATATTGACCTCACCTATTATTCAAAGAATAGCATGCCTGATTTTGTTTATCATCCCTGTGATGACGTTGAATCCGAGGTGGATGGTATAGCAAGGCATATTAAGTCATTATTTTTAGCTGAAAAGATAAAGGACCTGAACGATGTAATCGTTGCATTCCCGGCTCTCAATAAATATAAGGACATAATTAAGCGGACCTTTCACAGATACGGTATCCCCTTTAACATAATGCGAAAAAGGCCGCTTGCAAAAGAAAGGCCTGTCATAGATCTATTATGTATGATACAATCAGTTATCGAAGATTACCCCAGATTAAAGTTCTCTCAGTTCCTTTCCTCAAAATACTTTAAGGCCATTCCCCGATCACTGAAGAACTGGATACCTATCCTTTCAATACACTCGGGAATAATCTCGGGTAAAAAGGCATGGCTCAATTTTCTCCGCACAGGGAATGAGAGAATAGATATCAAAGACATTATTGATAGTGCACCCCCTGTTTACGAAAGCGGCAGTCTTTTTGAAGAAACACACTCCAATTCAATTATGAGTATCAAGGACCTCGGAAAGGATATCCAGTATGTATTTGAAAAATTAAGCCCCCTTGAAAAGATTAAGACGTCATCATCAATCTCAACATTCTCAACAACATTAAAGAATATACTTCAAGACCTCGGTTTTCTTGATACTACCCCTGCTGATGAAGATTACAGGACATTAAAGGAGATCAGAATGTATCTCCTCAACTGTCTGGACAAACTGTCCTCTATCGATATTAAGGGTGATTCATTATTGAGACTACAGGAGTTTTATGAATATCTCAGGCACAGTCTAGATAACACTTACATAGAAACAGATACCGAAGGGGTTACAGTAACAGATATCAGGGAAGCATCCTCTGTTACCTTTTTGAAAAAAATCTATCTCGGCGGCCTCACCGATAGTGATCTGCCAGGTCGAGGAAATATAGATTACATAATACCCGATAATGTAAAAAGGGCAACTGAACTTCCTGACCTTGACAGAAATATAAATTTACAGAGATTCTTCTTTGAAAAGATATTGAGATATTCTGAAGACGTCCATCTATCATATCCTGTCTCGGAAGGCGAGGATAAGTTTCTCCCCTCACCTTTTCTCTATTCAGGCAGGGCTGAAAAGAAAAACGTCCCTGGAATATTTTCGAAGGAAGAACTTCTCATCATGACAGGCGAAAGACCATTAAGGGAATTTCTCTATGAAATAAAGGTAAACCCGAACATCCTCAATCTGGGTGGAATACTTAATGTTACTGACATAGATGCATACAGGAAATGCCCGCGTCGGTTCTTTATAGAAAGGCTATTAGGACTCCTGCCACCAACAATAAAGGAATACGACCTTGAAGCAAGGGTACTGGGTGACATTATTCATGGTGTCATGGAAAAGATCATATATGAAGACCTTTCAGACATCGAGCATATAAATGAAAGGGCAATAGCTATCGTTGATGAGGTGACAGGACAGAGAAACATAGACCAGTTCTGGCGAGATATAATTAAGGATACCTTTTTAGAGATATTGCCTGACATAGTAAAGCTCGAATCGAACATAAGAAAGGAAGGGTTTAAGCCATATTTGGTAGAGGAAAAGGTAACAGGGGAACCCATCAGAGGAATCAGACTGAAGGGAAAAATTGACAGGGTTGACAAATCTGACAGTGCCGTGGCTATCATTGATTATAAGACAGGCAGTGAAAACCTTAACTGCTCCGGGGTCCTCAATGGTAAGGAAAAACTCCAGTTATTCCTTTATGCAGCACTTTTAAAGACGAAAGGATACAGCGTTGACCGTGTTGGCATATATTCTTTAAAGGACATAAAGATCAAATGGTGTCCATCAAAAGCAAAAAATAAGGGCGACAACGTGGATATTGAGGAGTTAATAAAGACGTCTCTTCAATTCCTCGAAGAGGCAGTAAATGGATTAAGAAAGGGGATATTTACTGCAGTCCCCTTCGAGGATAACCCTTATATGTGTAGTAATTGCCATGAAAATCCTTTCTGCCCCTATATCCAGTCATGACAGGAGATTATCTCGATATAACCAAGAATGTAATGATATCCTCTCCTGCTGGCTCGGGAAAGACAGAAAAGCTTGCAAGGAGATACATCAGCCTTCTGAAAGGTGGCTCAGCGGTAGAAAGGATTCTTGCCATAACCTTTACTGATAAGGCTGCGGCAGAGATAAAAGAAAGGATATTGAACATATTAAGGTTAGAGGCCCCTGACCTTTTCGAAAAGGTCAGGGAAAAGGTCCCCAGGATGAGAATATCAACGATTCACTCCTTCTGTCTCAAGCTTCTCAAGAGATTTGCCATTGAACTCGAAATAGACCCTTCACTGGAGTCACTGGATAGCTTTAACGCTGGGATACTATGGTCCGAGGCTCTCTACGAATCTCTCCTTGAAGAGAGCAACAAAGGAAAAGAAATCTTTTCAGATATTATTAAAAATGAAGGGATAAAGGGATGGAATAAACTCGTCAGAATATTTAATGAACTTCATTCCAGGAGACCCCCCATCGAGATTGGATTGAGCAATAGCATCCTCCAACATTATAGACCTGATGATAAAAGGCTCGACCAGATTATCGCTGCTTATTCCACCTGTCTTGAAAGATACAAAAAGAAAAAGCGCGAAAAACACTTAATTGATTACGATGACTTCGAGATATTAGCATACGAGGCGATTACCCGGAATCCTGAATGGCAGAATATCCTCTTTTCTTTTGACGAACATACAGATCATATACTCATTGACGAATTCCAGGATACTAGCACCCTTCAATGGAAGATAATCGACAAACTTACCGAGGAGTGGAGATCAGGCATTGGTGCAAAGAGAGAATATGGAGTCAAGCCCACGATATTTCTTGTGGGAGACGAAAAACAGTCCATTTACTCCTTCAGGGGAGCAAATGTTAACGTATTCAAGGAGGCAAAGGAAAGGCTTTCTCGATGGTTAAATGAAGAATTTGTCTTTATTGAGGTAGAAGAAAACTTCAGAAGCCTTCCCGCAATAATTGACTTTACAAATCAGTTGTTCGAAAAGATAATGCCGAAAGATTCTGAAAAACGGCCAGGCGGTGTCAGTTACAGCCCCTTCAAGTCTGAGAGAGATGGAAACGGCAAGGTAAGCTTATGCATAATTAATTCAACAGGAAAGATTCGAGATGACAGAAAAAAAGAGGCTCAATATGTGGCTTATGAAATTATAAATACAATTAACACCGATGAGATATATGATAAAAGCATCAAGAGAAAACCAGGATATGGTGATATAGCAATACTGTTAAGAAGCAGGACGCATCTTTCCCTCTTTGAAGATGCCCTGAGGCAGGTCGGAATACCCTTTGTCGTGATTAAAGGAATAGGGTTCTATCAATCTCCTGAGGTAGCGATGCTGAGGGATCTACTATTCTTCCTGATCGACCAGAAAGACGATTACAGCCTCTTCAATATACTTAGGTCCCCACTGTTTGGCATATCTTACGAAGAGCTGCTTGAGATTGTCTTCAAGAAAAACGCTAACGAAACGAAAGAGTATCTTTTCGCTCTCATTCAGAGGGCAGCAAAGGAATCGATGTCCAATGAAGGAGAAAGTTTAAAGACAATCTTTTTATGCTTAACAAAATGGATAGAAAGGTCAAAAAAACTTCCCCTTGCAATACTCATTGAAGAGATATTAAATGAGACTGAGGGATGGAGATACCTTAGCGAACCTCAGAGACACAGAAATGTCAAAAAGTTTTTAAGACTTGTTGAGACCTTTGAATCTGAAGGATTGACAGGTCTTGAGATCAGGGAAAAACTAATAAAGGCGACTGGCAATCCAGAGGAGCCAAAAGCAAATGTAAACTCTGAAGGGCTGGACGCCGTGCGGATAATGACAATTCATGCTGCTAAAGGTCTCCAGTTTCCTATCGTATTTTTACCATGCCTTGATGAGGAACACTCATCCATCAAGGGACAGGTTATCTTTGAAGATGCTGGAGATCAGATAATTATCGACTTTAAAGACAACTCTGAGGGAAAAAATAAAAGTCCCCTCTACATAAGAGAAAAAGAGAAAACCGAGGAAGAGGAAAAAAGGCTTTTTTATGTAGCGGTCACAAGGGCTATGGATCATCTCTACATGTCAGGCATCAGGAAGGATAAAACAAAAGGAAAACTCCTTTTTATAGAAAGCGCCTTTAACATTGATTTATCACAGGATATTAACAACACCGATCTCCCCTTCACCATCAAAGTTTTAGAAAAAGGCCTGGAGGTTGTATCAGATAAAATAACTGTTACCTCTCAAAGGAGCGAGCCTTACAGAGATGATAATATACCCCTCATTTATATCAACGCCATTGATTCTAAACAAGAACTCTATTGGCGAGATGTTACAGAAGAGATAGATTATGTCAGGAGAAAACATGGCGATAATTGGGTAGTTCTTGGTAGGATCTTTCATAGCCTTTTTGAAAGACTCTCCAGATCACTTATCACTATTGACGAAATCAACGACAGGATAGACCTCCTGATTAGACAGGAAATTGCCTCAACCGAGGCCATTAGATTAATAAAGGATATAATAAATGTTGACATTGAAAGATTGAAGAATTCAGGTCTTCTTGAAGAAATAATACTGCCAAGGAAAAACTCATTCACAGAGTTGCCCTTTGTTCTGCAAAAGGGTCATAACATATACAGGGGAAGAGTTGACAGGGTAATCTTTGACAGAGAGACAGCCAAAATCTATGACTACAAGACATATCCTGTTGCCGAGAAGGAGATACCAGAACTCAAAGAAAGATATTTATTCCAACTCCAGTTATATCGTGAGGCAATAGAAAAGATATTCTCTGTCAGGGCTGAAACATATCTCTTTTTTACCCATGAGCTAAAGATCGTAAGGGTTTAAAGTCAACAATTTCTATTTTCCCTGCCTGCTGGCAGGCAGGTCATAAAGGCTTGTTAATCAACTTCATATTTTTGTAAACTAATTAATCAGCCGGGATAGCTCAGTCGGTAGAGCAGCTGATTCGTAATCAGCAGGTCGTGGGTTCGAATCCCATTCCCGGCTCTTTCGATATAAATTCCGTCGAGTTCTGTTATCAAGAAAATGTAATCACCCATCCTGTAACTAAAAGATTCGACAAGATGACAATGAAATTATTCAGACAGGACTAATGATTTGACGCCTTGAACAGTTATCTGTCTGCCGTGCTCAGGGCACAAACAGATCAGACTAATAAATAGCGGGAAAGGCGATTTACCCTTCCCGCATGAAGGCAATTAGCAACCCTCAATAGCCTTTTTCTTCTTAGGTGCCGTTGCCGGGGCCTTACCTTTAAGGGATTTTATGTAGGCAACTATATTTGCCATATCAGCCCCCTTTGGGTCAATGGCTTTGCCCTTCATAGCATTCTCAATACAGAAATTCACTGCAGCCTCGAGCCCTTTTTGCTTCTTACCCATGATAGTGAATTCCTTCTTGTCTGTTGCATTCTCAAGTCCCTTTCCGTCAGGGTGACAGGAATTACAAGATTTTCCCGATGTTGCACCACCAAGCTTTGGATCATTGAAAAGGGCCTTACCTTTTTCTACATCAGCAGCAAAGACACCTGAGAATACCAATCCAGGAATAATAATTGAGAGCATTAACACCATGAAAGTCTTCATCATCTCACCTCCTTCTCTTCAAAATATGAATCTGTTCGGACTTTTTATCCTCTTTTTAACTATACCACATATAAAATTAATGTCAAGATACCCCATACAATCTTTCTCTATGTTAATATTAGATTATGCATCTGTTAGCTCATATGAACCCCGTTTTACAGGCATTACTTGCTACGATGTTTACATGGCTTGTAACAGCAGCAGGTGCTGGTGTAGTGTTTCTTGCAAAAAATATAAACAGGAAACTCCTCGATGGAATGCTTGGTTTTGCTGGAGGCGTGATGATAGCTGCCAGTTACTGGTCTCTTCTTGAGCCTGCCATTGAGATGTCAAAGCAGATGGACATTCCATCATGGTTCGCGCCTTCTGTGGGATTTCTTTCAGGTGCTATATTTCTGAGGCTCGTTGACAGCATCCTGCCACATCTTCATATAGGATTTCCAGTTCAGGAGGCTGAGGGTATAAAGACTTCCTGGAGAAGAACCACTCTGTTAATACTTGCAATAACGATTCATAACATCCCTGAAGGCCTGGCTGTGGGGGTAGCCTTCGGAGCTGTTGCAGCAGGCCTACCATCAGCCACACTGTCGGGCGCTATTGCCCTTGCAATCGGCATCGGGCTTCAGAATTTCCCTGAGGGTATAGCTGTATCAATGCCCCTGAGAAGAGATGGATTTTCAAGGCTCAAAAGTTTCTGCTACGGCCAGATGTCAGGAATTGTAGAGCCTATTGCAGGATTGATAGGAGCATGGGCAGTTCTGATAGCCCGGCCTATCCTTCCCTATGCCCTCAGTTTTGCAGCAGGGGCAATGATATTCGTCGTAGTTGAGGAATTGATACCCGAATCACAGAGGGGTGGAAATACAGACATCGCAACAATGGGTGCAATAACAGGGTTTCTGGCGATGATGATCCTTGATGTTGGACTGGGATAGCCATGAACATAATAATAAGATGAAGATAATAAAATACATTGCAACAGTGGGCTTCATCGGTTATATGCCTTTTGCGCCAGGCACATGGGGAAGCGCTCTGGCCATGCTGATATTTATCCTTTTTAAACCATCCTTGTACGCCAATATTATCTTTCTTTCGCTATTGATCCCCATCGGCATCTTTGCCTCTGGAAAGGCTGAAACGATCCTATGTGAGAAAGACCCAAAACAGATAGTTATAGACGAGGTTGCAGGGTATGCCTTATCAGTACTTTCACTACCGGCCAATCTCTCAATTTATTTTATGGCCTTCCTGTTATTCAGATTCTTCGATATACTGAAACCGCCACCTATCAGGTTTCTGGAAAGTAAGGTCCCTGGAGGTACAGGCATAATGCTTGACGACTTAATCGCTGCAATCTATACTAATATTACGATTTACCTATGGAGCAGAATATTTTAAAGGAAATTTTGGAAGATATACACACTATCTTCAAGGCCTCGGGAAAAAGACTCTCTGTTGCAGAATCATGTACAGGTGGTCTCATAGGACATCTAATTACAACTCAACCTGGGGCATCGCTGTTCTTTGACTCTTCTATTGTTTCATATTCAACCGAATCGAAGATAAAACTGCTCGGGGTTAAACGGTCAATTATAAAAAAGCATGGTGCTGTTAGTGAGGAAACAGCTATTGCAATGGCAAGGGGCATCAGAGGCAAGAGGGAGACCGATTTTTCACTATCCATCACAGGTAACCTTGGACCGGAACCAATGGAGGGTAAGAAGGTTGGCCTTGTTTATATGGCAGTGGACTGGGAAGGGGGGACCGAGTCAAAGGGAATGCTCTATGATGGAGACAGAGAGGAGATAAAGCTCAAGGCTGCAACAGGGGCATTACAGTTACTTCGTGAGGTCATCAGGCTTTGGGCATAAGGAGTTTCATATCAATAAATATAGACGATGTCATAAAAAGAGATATTAATGACCTTTTGACAGACCTTAAAAGGCACAACCTTGATGTGAAATGGATCCCCCCTGAGAATCTTCATATAACCCTCAAGTTCCTCGGCAATGTACCGGAGAACACCCTTGAAAGAGTTAAGGAACTACTTCAGGGTATCTCTTCATTTAAGACATTTAGGCTCAGGTTTAAAGGTACTGGCTTCTTCCCTGGCAGAAAAAGACCGAGGGTTATATGGATTGGCATAACTGACTCCAATATCCTCAGGTCCTTACAGGAGATAATCGAGGAGAGGATGTCAGCCCTCGGCTTCGCAAAGGAAGAAAGACCCTTTTCACCCCATCTCACTATTGGCAGGATAAGGTCATTGAGGGATCAGGAAAGGTTGAACGAAGTTATAGAGGCCATAAAGGACAGAGAATTTGGTATTATAGATGTAGATAGGATTTTTCTGATGAAAAGTGATCTCCGCCCTGGCGGGGCAGTTTATTCTGTAATTGCAGAATTTCCATTAGGAGGTTGTAAGGAATCCGTCAAAGTCTAAATTAATAAGGAGGAGATGATGAGTAACAAGGATAAATTGAAGGCCCTCGAAATGGCAATATCTCAGATTGAGAGGAGCTTTGGGAAAGGAGCCATTATGAGGCTTGGTGCCTCAGAAGTTGCTGAGGGCATTCAGGTAATACCAACAGGCTCCATAGCCCTTGATTTAGCAACAGGGGTTGGAGGCTATCCGAGGGGAAGGGTTATAGAGATATATGGGCCTGAGTCATCAGGTAAAACAACCCTTGCCCTTCATGCAATAGCAGAGGCGCAGAAGATGGGAGGAATAGCTGCCTTTATAGATGCAGAGCATGCCCTTGATATTAATTATGCAAAGAAGCTTGGTGTGAGGATCGAGGACCTCCTCGTCTCTCAGCCTGACACAGGAGAGCAGGCCCTTGAGGTTGCAGAATCCCTTGTAAGAAGCGGTGCTGTTGATATAATAGTCATTGACTCTGTAGCAGCCCTGGTACCAAAAGCAGAGATCGAGGGAGATATGGGTGATGCCCTGCCAGGTCTTCAGGCAAGATTGATGAGTCAGGCCCTCAGAAAGCTTACGGCTGCAATATCAAAATCCCAGACCACAGTGATATTCATAAACCAGATAAGGATGAAGATAGGTGTGATGTTTGGTAACCCGGAGACTACAACAGGTGGAACAGCCCTGAAATTTTACTCATCAATGAGGCTTGATATAAGACGCATAGACAGTGTTAAAGAGGGTCAGGATACCATAGGAGGAAGGGTTAGAGTAAAGGTAGTAAAAAATAAGGTGGCCCCTCCATTCAAACAGGCAGAATTTGATATATACTTTAATGAAGGTATCTCCCGTGCTGGCGAGATCCTTGATATCGGCGTCGAAAAGGGGATTATCGAAAAGTCAGGGGCATGGTACAGTTTTAACGGAACCAGGATGGGACAGGGAAGAGAGAGTGCCAAGGAATATCTAAGGAATAATCCTGAAACAGCGGAGGCAATTTACCAGAGGATTATGGAATCAATTAAATGAGGTAATAAATATGGAGATCAATGAACTTCTCAAAACCGCTATAACACAAAATGCCTCTGACCTGCATATAAAGGTCGGTAGCCATCCAATATTGCGTATCGCCGGGGAGTTGACACCGCTTACATCGGAGGACAAAATAACACAGCAAGAGGCAATGAAGATTGCCTTCACGGTTATGAGTCCCGGACAGAGGGAGGTTTTTAAAAAGAAGAACGAGATTGACCTTGCCTATAGTGTCCCTGGTCTTGGCCGATTCAGGTGCAATGTCTTTCTCCAGAGGGGAACCATAGGAATGGTCTTCAGGGTAATCCCCATAAAGATACCGTCCTTTGAGGAATTAAACCTTCCCGTTGTACTGAAAAAGATAGCTATGGAGGAAAGAGGATTGGTCCTCGTTACAGGCACAACAGGAAGTGGTAAGTCAACAACACTGGCTTCAATGTTAGATTATATCAATTCCAACAGGACGTGCAACATTATAACTATTGAGGATCCCATAGAATATTTGCATAGAGATAAAAAAAGTATAGTAAATCAAAGAGAGATAGGCAGTGATACAGAATCTTTTGGCAAGGCACTGAGATCAGCCCTAAGGCAGGACCCTGATGTGATACTCGTAGGCGAGATGCGTGATTTTGAGACCATCCAGACAGCCCTTGTTGCTGCTGAGACAGGACATCTCGTATTCAGTACACTCCACACTATCGACGCAACTGAGACTGTAAACAGGATTATAGCAGTCTTTCCCCCGTACCAGCACAAGCAGGTGAGGATTCAACTGGCCTCTGTGATTAAGGGCATTATCTCAATGAGATTAATTCCCAGGGCGGATGGAAAGGGGAGAGTTCCCGCGGTGGAGGTCCTTATAGCAACTGCCACTATAAGGGACTGTATCATGGACCCTGATAAGACCAAGATGATCCCGGACATAATAGCTCAGGGGAAGATACATTATGGAATGCAGACCTTTGATCAGTCATTATTCGATCTTTATAAGGCTGGTCTGGTCACTTATGAAGAGGCTATGAGGAGGGCCACTAATCCCGACGATTTTGCCCTTAAGGTTAAAGGGGTTCATTCAACAAGTGACCTTGCCTTCGAACCCCATGTCGAGATAAAGAAGGATATCGAAATAGAGAGATTTTAGTGAATATCTGTGAAAAAGAAAATATCAGCCCTTAATTATTCTCTTAAACTTCTCGGTTATCGTGGAAGGAGTGAAAAAGAATTAATCAAAAGGCTTTCCATGAAAGGTTATAATGATAGTGAGATAAGAGACGCTGTAAAGAGGCTACAGGATATGGGCCTTATTGATGACAGGAGGCTTGCCATTGATTTCAGGAATTATGCAGAAATAAATAAGAAACTCGGTGCTGCAGGAACAAGAAATTTCCTGTTATCCCGGGGCATTCCAGGAGAGTTAATAGAAGAGGCCTGTAAAGATATAGATGAGGAAAGTACTGTCATAAAACTGGTTGAGAAGAGGGTAAGGGATATAAAAGACGAAGGTGAAAAGAGAAGGATTTACTCACTTCTTCAGAGAAAGGGCTATTCCTATCAGACCATACGAAAGGTAATAAAAAATCTCTTTAATGAGGAGGTATCTTAAATGAAGAGCAAAGGCTTTGGAATAATGATCTTCTCCTTTTTTTTATCGGGCATAATGATAATGGGATGTGCAAAGACAGCAAGGTATTCGCCAGAAGAACTGAAGGGATTTCCACCGGAGATTCAGGAACATATAAAGAGTGGAGAGGTTGTGATAGGCATGACCACACAGCAGGTCAGGTATGCCTGGGGAGCGCCATCGGCAATAAATGTCTTGCCCCCAGCTGAAGATGGAAAGATAAAAGAAGAATGGATATATTCAAAGGTGGGACTCTTTCTTGACAAGAGGCTCCTTTTCATTGACGGTAAACTCGTTGATATATTCCCTGCTCCTAAAGCATCAGGGAAGTAGGAATGAAAAGTAGAGAAATAAGAAAGACCTTCCTCGATTTCTTTGTAAGAAAGGGTCATGAACTCGTAGGCAGCTCTTCTCTTATACCAAAGGGGGACCCTACCCTCTTGTTTACAAACGCGGGAATGGTTCAGTTCAAGTCTGTCTTTCTCGGTGAGGAGATAAGACCATACAAACGGGCGACATCCTGTCAGAAATGTCTCAGGGCAGGTGGTAAACATAGCGACATAGAAAATGTAGGGCATACTGCGAGACACCACACCTTTTTTGAGATGCTCGGTAATTTTTCCTTTGGCGACTATTTTAAGAAAGAGGCTATATCCTATGCCTGGGAACTCCTGACAAAGTGGTTTAAATTACCAGAGGAAAGGCTATGGGTCTCTATATATGAGGAGGACGAAGACGCAGCAAGGCTATGGCAGGAAGTAACGGGTATCCCTGAAAACAGGATTGTAAGACTCGGTGCAAAGGACAATTTCTGGCAGATGGGAGACACAGGTCCCTGTGGTCCCTGCTCTGAGATAATAATAGACCAGGGACCTCAGGTTGGTTGTGGTAGAGAAGACTGCAAGGCTGGTTGCGACTGTGATAGATACCTTGAGATATGGAATCTTGTCTTTATGCAATACAACAGGGATGAAAAGGGAAGACTCACCCCCCTACCAAAACCGAGTATAGATACAGGTATGGGTCTTGAGAGGATAACAGCAGTATTACAGGGCAAACTCAACAATTTCGACACCGACATATTCTCAGGGATAATAGCCTCTATTTCAGAAAGGGCAAACATCAGTTATGGAAAAAGTCCTGAATCTGATATATCCATCCGTGTAATAGCAGACCATATAAGGGCAATGGGATTCCTGCTTGCTGAAGGGCTTATCCCTTCCAATGATGGAAGGGGATATGTCCTCAGGAGGATTATTAGAAGGGCAGCAAGGCATTCGAGACTCCTCGGTCTTACAGGCCCTGTGCTCTTCAGATTTCTTGATGCCTTAGCAGAATCAATGGGTGACATATACCCAGAATTAATTGATGAAAAAGAAAGGGCCTCGAGGATACTCGAGATTGAAGAAGAGAGGTTTACAAAGACCCTTGAACAGGGTACGAGGCTCATTGATGAATTGATCAATGAGGTAAAGAGGGGAGGTAAAAAGATAATCCCCGGAGAAGAGATATTCAGGCTTTATGACACCTATGGCTTTCCCTATGATCTTGCCAGGGATATTGCCAGTGACAATGGTCTTCTCATTGATGAAGAGGGCTTTCACAAAGAGATGGAACTTCAGAGAGAAAGGGCAAGAGCGTCATGGGTTGGAGAGGAAGAGGCTGTTGCGCCTATATACAGGGAACTCATTAATGAAATAGGCATGACTGAATTCATCGGTTATGAAAGTCTCGAATCTGACTCTGTAATCAGGGCAATTGTCAGGGATGGCAAGGTGATAAAAGAGGCGCGAGAAGGCGAGAAGATAGAGGTTTTTCTTGACGTGACACCATTTTACGGAGAGTCAGGAGGTCAGGTCGGAGATACAGGTGAGATTACAGGAGAAAATATCAGGGCTGTTGTTAACAATACATCCAAACCCATTGAGGGGCTTCATTGCCATCATGTGGTGATTAAAAAGGGAACGCTCCGTGTCTGGGACAGGGTTCATTGCAGGGTCCATGAAGAAAAGAGAAAGGCCACGATGAGAAACCACACAGCCACACACCTCCTGCAGGCCTCTCTCAGGATTATCCTCGGGGACCATGTAAAGCAGGCAGGTTCCCTCGTTTCTCCTGATAGATTAAGATTCGATTTTACGCATTTTTCCTCCCTTTCCATTAATGAAATATCTTCAATCGAAAATATAGTGAATGAAAAGATACTCGAAAACCTACCTGTAATGATCTCTATTATGGACCTCAAAGATGCCATCGCCTCTGGCGCTACTGCATTATTCGGGGACAAATATGGTGAGAAGGTTCGAGTTGTATCGGTCCCTGGTTTCAGTTCAGAACTATGTGGAGGGACCCACTGCAGGGCAACTGGCGATATAGGTCTCTTTGTAATCACCTCTGAAGAAAGTATCGCCTCAGGAATCAGGAGATTAGAGGCCTTAACAGGAACAAATGCCTTCAAGTACCTGAAGACCAGGGCAGATGAGATTAAAAGGATTAGTGAGATATTAAAGACAGATCAGGTCTATGACAGAGTGGAAAGACTCCTTGCGGAGTTAAAGGAACGTGAAAATGAGATAGATAGGTTAAAGGCTAAAACTATAGCTGGAGAGTCTATTTCCATAGTTAAGGAGGCAAAGAATATAAATGGTATCAATGTAATCTCCTGCCGGATTGATAACCTTGATGCAAAGGATCTGAGAATACTGGCTGATAATATACGGGAAAGGCTTGGCTCAGGAATAATCTTTATTGCATCGGCAAAGGACGGACAGGCCTCTTTCCTTTCGATGGTTACAAGGGACCTGACAAACAGGTTTGATGCCGGTGAGATAATGAAAAAGGTTGCAGCCCTGGCTGATGGGAGAGGCGGTGGCAGAAAAGAAATGGCTCAGGGTGGTACAGGCAAGATAGAAAAACTGGACATAGCCATTAAAGCAGTGTATGATTTAATTAAGGAGAAAGGAGGGTAGCATGACAGTATTCGATATTGTAAGAAATGCCTTACTGGCAGGTTTTGGTGTTCAGGAAAAGGTAAAAGAGTTTATTGACGAATTAGTGAAAAAGGGGGAGTTGAGCGAGTCTCAGGGCGCAAAGATCGTAAAGGAATGGACAGAAACAGCAAACAAGACGACCGAACAGTTTTCAAAGAGCCTCTCCGACATAATAACAAAGACACTGGAGAGGATGAACATCCCCACTAAAGAGGACATCGAAAAATTAAACAAGAAGATTCAGGCCCTCTCATTGAGGGTAAAAAGACTTGAGGGTGTTAAAGAGGAGTCACCTCAAGAGGAATAATCATTGGATCTGTTCAGACTAACCCGAACCTACAGGTCTGCCCGACGGCTCCAGCAGATAATCAATGTCCTCCTGAAGCATGGCTTTGGTCGTATTATTGATCAGATACATCTTGGAAGATATGTACCCTTTAGAAAAAGACTGAGGGCCTTTGGACAGTGGCCTTCTCTTAAAGGACCTTCGGTACCAGAAAGACTTCGCATGGCCTTTGAGGAACTGGGACCGAGCTTTATTAAGCTTGCCCAGATACTCTCGGCAAGGCCTGACCTGATAACAGTACAGTATGCAAAGGAGTTTAAGAAGTTACAGGACGAAGTCCCGCCCTTCTCTTTCCATGAAGCAAGGATGATTATAGAGGAAGAGATAAAACTCCCATTAGAAAAGATATTTTTAAAATTTGACGATAAACCCGTGGCAGCAGCATCAATAGCACAGGTTCATCATGCAACGCTTTATGATGGCAGTGATATAATTGTAAAGGTTCAGAGACCAGGGATAAGGGATCAGATAGAGACAGATATAAATATACTCACAACCGTAGCACGTCTGCTTGACAGATACATGCCCGAGAGCAGATTCTTTAACCCCATAGGAATTGTTGATGAATTTTCCAGAACAGTTCATAAGGAGATGGACTTTATCAATGAGGCAAAGAACTGTGAGAGGTTCAGGAGAAACTTCGAGGGGAATCCAGATATATATATACCTGAGGTTCACTTTGCCTTTGTTACTGAGAGGGTTCTTGTGATGGAAAGGATAGAAGGCGTAAGAATTGATGATATAAAAGGAATAGAGACAATGGGGCTCGACAGAAAGAGGATAGCAAAAATAGGAGTTAATGCCTACTTCAAGATGATCCTTGAAGATGGCTTCTTCCATGCAGACCCCCATCCAGGTAATATCTTTGTCATGGCTGATGGAAGGCTTGGATTTGTTGATTTTGGCATCGTTGGCAGGGTAACTCCTGAGATGATGGAGACCATGGCAAATACCTTTATAGCCCTTATAGAGAGAGACTTTGACAGGCTTATAGACAATTATATAGAACTTGGCATAGTGCCCCTCGACGTGGACCTTGACAGGTTTAGAAAGGAGTTTAAGGTTGATCTAATAGAATTCCTTGAGCCCCTCTATGGCAGGAGACTTCATGAGATCAATTTTGCCCAGTATCTTGATATACTCATGCACCTTGCTATGAAGCACAGGATGCAGATCCCTTCTGATTTATTGCTCATTGACAAGGCAATGCTTATCCTTGAAAACATAGGCAGGCAACTCGACCCTGACTTTGACTTCATAGCAGCGGCAGAACCTTATGCTACAAAACTCGTGCGGCGCAGATACAGTCCATCACGGATCATTGAGAAGGCCGGGAAAAATATCATGGAATTGGGAGATTTCGTATTCCTCTTTCCACGGCAGTTGAAAAACATAATAAGGAAGATACTGAGGGATGACCTTCATATAAAGATGGTTCACGTCGGACTTGAGAGATTTATTACCGATATGGACCGTTCGAGTAACAGGATAACACTTGGTATGATCATAAGTGCAATCCTTATTAGCTCTGCTATAATGCATGCCACAGGTGTTGGACCACGGATATACGGCATATCTGTCCTCGGAATGGCAAGTTTTGGCCTTGCCTTTCTTCTTGGTATCTGGCTTATCATCTCGATTATAAGGTCAGGAAGGTTATAGTTTCCTGCTGTCTGCGTATCTTAAATAATAATCAGAGAGATCAGAGTTATTGATACTGACACTCGAGCTCGTAGACAACTGAGAGAGATTAAGAGATGGCATATTCACAGGTTGTGGACATGAGGCATCTACCATGTCAATGAAAGAAGGGCATCTATATCTGTCTGGAGTCGGTTATATTTACATTGAATAACCATGCAGTATTCAGAGCGATAGCAAAAACCGTCTTTTATTACCACATGGACATTAATGCCAGTTTCCTCTTTATGGGGGCAGTATAAATGGAGCTTGCCTGTTCTCTCAGAGTAATGTCTCTCCTGGAATTCCTTTCTCCTCATAGATATAGTATAACGTATTACCTGATTTCAAACACTAAAAACCTATGGACTTTGCTCTCTCTCTTTATATAGAATTCTTAGAATACACTCAATCAGGTGATGAGATATTAAGGGTTATCTATTAAAAAGACTATTCTTACTGCTTCCCCTCCTACTGGGTACGACCTTCTTTACCTTTCTTCTCACAAAGGCTCTCCCTGGAGACCCTGCCATTGTCCTTGTTGGTGAAAGGGCAAGTCCTGAGGTTATTGAAATTATAAGGAAGGAGTTGAAGACAGACCAGAATTTTTTTAGTCAGTACAGGGGTTACATAACCATGCTTCTAAGGGGTGAATTGGGGCGGTCTTATTACACAAACAGAGAGGTAATGGATGACCTCATCCAAAAATTTCCCAATACCCTCGCCCTTGCAGTATGTGCCATGTTTGTTACCATACCCACAGGTCTTTTTCTTGGTTTTATATCAGCCATTAAAAGAGGTTCAAAGATGGACAGGTTTATAACATCAATCTCTGTTATAGGACTGAGCCTTCCCGTCTTCTGGTCAGGGCTCATTATCATGCTCACACTTAGCCTTTACCTGAAACTCCTGCCTCCGTCAGGAACAGGAGATATAAGATTTCTTATTATGCCTTCTATAACACTGTCTTTGCCTGCCATCGCAACCCTTACGAGGGTTTCGCGAACAACCATTATTGATGTAATTGAAATGCCTTTCATTAAAACAGCAAGGGCAAAAGGTATATCCGAAAAAAGGATAAGACTTATTCACATCTTGAAGAATGGCCTTATACCCCTTGTGACCATAATCGGCCTAGACTTTGGAAGCTACCTTAACGGAGCCGTTCTTACAGAGACAATATTCGGATGGGATGGGATCGGAAGATTTGCCATGGATGGCATCACAAAGAGGGATTATCCTGTTGTAATAGGTTGTATATTATTAGGAACGATAGTTTATGTACTCATAAATATCATCGCAGATATAATCTATCATTACCTGGACCCAAGGGTGAGACTATATAAAAGAAATGATTAAGATAATTTATACAATACTAATCCTCCTGATACTTTCTGCCATATTCGCCCCTCTCCTGTCTCCCTATGACCCCGAAGAGATAAACCTTAATGCGATTAAAATGCCACCCAATCTCGCCCATCCCTTTGGTACTGATAACAAAGGCCGCGACATTCTGTCGCGGACACTATATGGGGGAAGGGTTTCCATATCTGTTGCCTTCATATCTGCCGCAATTGCCATCACCATTGGCCTTTTTGTCGGGCTTGTGGCAGGTTATGCAGGTGCTCGAACAGACACAATATTGATGGCACTAACAGACTTTGTACTCTCCTTTCCGGCCTTATTACTCGCAATTGGTATTTCCATAATACTACCACCAGGCATATACACATCAATGATAGCCATCTCTATTGCGGGATGGGCATCCATAGCACGATTAATCAGGGGTTATGTCCTTTCTATAAAAGAGATGCCCTATATAGAGGCAGCAAGGGCAATTGGGTGCAACAACTGGCAGATAATATTCTTCCACATTTTGCCACAATGTATTCCTCTATCTTTTGTAATAGCAGGACTCAAGCTTGGCAGTTTTATACTAACAGAAGCCTCATTAAGTTTTCTGGGTCTCGGTGCACAACCACCCACACCATCATGGGGTTCAATGGTCAGCTCAAGCAGGGTTTATATACTATCAGCACCCTGGACCGTTATATTTCCAGGCCTTGCTATAGCCATTACAGCACTCTGCTTCAATCTCCTTGGTGATATACTAAGGGAAAGATATGGTTTTAAGAAAATGAGAGCCTGAGATTTATACTCCCCTTAGTTTTTCTTCTGCTTCCTGCTCGGTTTTACACTCAATGCACATGGTTGTTACAGGGCGGGCTTCGAGGCGCTTTATATCAATCTCCTGACCGCAAACCTCACAAATTCCAAAAGTACCATTATCGATCTTTTCAATAGCAGATTCTATCTTTTTCAACAGTTTTTGTTCTCTGCCCCTGAGCCTTAACATAAAATTACGATCGATCTCGGCGCTGGCCTGATCACCGAGGTCAGGGAAGATCGTCTGGCCAGGGAGCGCATTAAGGGCCTCCTCTGCCTCGGATAAAAGGGCCTTTTTCTGTTCAATAAGTTTCTTTCTGATATCAAGAATTTTCTTTTCGCGCATCGAAAGGGGCTTATTCTTAGATGTTCCTTTTTTCACAGTCTTAGTTTCAATCTTTTTTGTATTTTTTTCTCCCACCATTTTCTCTCCTTCAAGAAATAAATTCAAAATAACACAAAAGAATATATATAGTCAATGACCGTCCCAGGAGGAATGAACAGATGCTAAAAACAGATATAAAAAACCCAAACTTTTCTAAAACTTTTAACTTTTTGAACCTGGCTTTTTAATAAACTAAGTCTGAGCTTCAAACTTGACATAACTGTACTGATTTAAAGCATGACACTAAAAAAAGGCAAGGTTTCGATGTCATTAATGTGAATAATGGAGATCAGCCCCGGTTAATCCCCTGGTGCAAGGCTCTTTAAGACTGCAAGAAAGACCGTAAGGTGTTATAATCATTGAAATGGTCAGAAACATTGGACAGATCATCAGCTGGTGTCTCTTCGATTTTGCCAACTCAAGCTATTCTGCTGTTATAGCTTCTGTAATTTTCCCGGTTTACTTTACGACACATATCGCTGGCAATGAACATGGTCTTGGCGACCTCTGGTGGGGAAGAGCAATCTCACTGAGTATGTTCGTAGTTGTCCTGACCTCTCCTTTCTTAGGAGGCATTGCAGATTTTGGAGGCTTCAGAAAGAGACTCCTTATCCTCTATACCACAATATGCGTTACGTCAATTGCTGCCCTTTCCCTTCTAAAAGAAGGTATGATAACGGAAGGATTCCTCTTGATAACGATCGCCAATATAGGAATGGAAGGCGGTTTGGTATTCTACAATTCCTTTCTCCCCGAGATTGCGCCAAGGGAGTATCAGGGCAGGGTTTCCTCCTGGGGATACGGCGTCGGTTATATAGGTTCTATCGTATCCCTTTTACTTTCTATCCCATTAATAAACATGGGACTTATAAATATCTCCTGGCTCATGGTAGCATTGTTTTTTTTGCTCTTTTCAATACCGGCCTTTCTATACCTTCCTGCTGATAGAAAGAAAGGCCTAAGTTTATTATCATCAGCAAAAGATGGAATGAGATTCACCTTCAGGGGATTGAAAAAGATATGGTCTCATAAGGAGACGAGAAAATTTCTGACTGCATACCTGATCTATGAGGATGGGGTAAACACTGTTATAGTCTTTTCAAGTATCTTTGCCGCTACTACCCTCGGATTTACAAACAAAGAACTCATAGCCTTATATATACTGGTACACGTTACGGCCCTAACAGGTGCTTTTATTATGGCAAGACCTATTGATTATATTGGTCCCAAAAAGGTAGTGTCAATCTCACTACTGATGTGGACTACCGTTACCTTTCTCGCTTACTTTATAAACGAGAAAAGCCACTTCTGGTTCATAGCGATAATAGCCGGTCTTGGTCTCGGCACGATTCAGGCAGCATCAAGGGCCTTTTTCTCCCAGTTTATCCCTACTGAAAACGAGACCGAATATTTTGGAGTCTATGCAATGATTGGAAAGTCATCTGCCATCATCGGGCCGTTGTTATTCGGTTATATATCAGCAACTACAGGTAGCCAGAGGCCAGCAATATTGACTGTATCGTTCTTTTTCCTTCTCGGTCTTGTACTGCTTAGGTCAGTTAAAGGGGGTGGACCAAATATTACAACCTCATCCTGAAAAGTGAAAAGAATCCCTCCTTCAGTCTTTCACACCACGGCCTCATCAGCCAGTCCTCAAGCCTGATCTCTTCAGCCCTCTTCGTATCCTCATCAAAAACCCCTATCATTTTCATTCCAAAGCCTTCGTCGAGAATCCCGACATTTCCCTCGTCGTTTCGTCGGAGCGACTGAAAATCAAGATTTGCAGAACCTACTATACTCCAGCATCCATCAAAGACGTAGCTCTTGGCATGTAAGACATCACCCTGATAATTGTATATCCTTACACCTATCTTTAAAAGCCTTGCAAAAAATGCCCTTCCTGCATAATAAGCAGCGGGAACATCACTTTTTCCTGGAAGTAGCAGACAAACATCCACCCCTCTTTTTACAGCATCTTCAAGGGCATCTAACATCCTCTGGCTGGGAGTAAAATAGGCTGTAGTCAGAAAGATAGATTTCCTAGCATTGTAAATACTATAATATAAAAGCTTCCTCAACTTCCTCCTTCCCCTTGCAGATGAGGCAAATATGGGCATAACAGGAATTCCATCATCAAAGACCTCTACTGGCTCATCTTTTAACTCTATCTTATCCCCACCCCAGAGATACCATGACTTCTCAAAAGTCCTGAATAGTTCATCCACCACTGGTCCCTCAATCATTATACCTGTGTCCCGCCATCCTTCCTTTTTCAAGGTGATATGAAATCCCCTGTATTCGTTTGCTATATTGAGGCCTCCTGTAAAGGCCTTTTTTCTATCGATGATTATCAATTTCCTGTGGTCCCTGCGGGGATAATCAAAAGGTCTATTCCATTTGAATGGCCTTGATGCCCTGATGTTTATTCCGTCCCTCCTTAAGCCATCCCAGAACCTCGATGGTGTGCCAAAGGAACCAAAATGGTCATAAAGTATATAAACTTTTACACCTTCCTTTGCCTTATCACGAAGGATCTCTGATAACTCTATACCCGTCTCATCATTACGGAAGATATAAAATTGCAGGCATATAATGTCTCTGGCCATTCTAATATTATTAAATATAGTATCGAAGGAGTCTCTTCCTTTGTATAACAGTTTTACCCTGTTACCATCAACAAACCTTGACCTTGCTATAACTTCTATGGATTCTCTTATAAATGTCATACTGGGAAATTACCCCTCTTTCAAGGATACACTAAAAATATAAAGATATTATCATTATTCAGGGTATGCAGGATGTTATTGGGTTGTATCTGATTTACCGACTTTTAACCTCCCTATTAATTTAAGACAAAATAATCTAAATTTGGAATAAGGCAAGTGTGATATAATATTTACCATAAATGCGCCTGTAGCTCAGATGGATAGAGCATCGGCCTCCGGAGCCGAGGGTCGGAGGTTCGAATCCTCTCAGGCGCGTTATATAAAAAGGGTTTGACTCTTAACAACAATTTGTTTTACTATACTTATCGTAATAATTCTGGGCCGTTAGCTCAGCTGGTAGAGCAGCTGACTCTTAATCAGCGGGTCGGAGGTTCGAATCCTCCACGGCTCATATAAAAAAAAACATACAGGGCGGGTATTACTTGACTTTGCCTTAAGTATGTGTTATTAAATAAGTGTTTAATTTCCTTTATCGGAAGGAGGTGAAATTCAGATGAAGAAGGTTTTAGCTTTGTTACTTTCATTATTGCTCTTAGTTGCCTTTGCATTTGTTGGATGCAAGAAGGCAGAAGAACCAAAGGCACCAGAGGCTCCAGCTCCTGCACCGGCTCCAGCTCCTGCACCGGAGAAGCCAGCAGAGGCACCAGCACCTGGCGCACCAGAACCTGCACCAGCTCCAGCACCTGCACCTGGCAAATAGTTCCGTCTTTGAGAGGGATGTTTAAAAACGTCCCTCTCGATTGCTTTTTTAACCCGATTTGTTTATAATAATAACACTTTACATGATAAAGAGTGGTTTAATGGGCCACTCTTTTGTTTTATGGACAATATGTTAAAGGAAAAGATTTACAACCTCGCAAGCATGGTTGCCAGAGACTATGGTTATGACCTCGTTGAGGTTAAACTTCTGGGCAGAGGGAAAAGGACCGTATTAAGGGTCTACATTGATAAGGAAGGTGGAGTTTCTCTTAATGACTGTGAATTCTTTAGCAAGAGATTTGAGGGTATACTTGATGTTGAAGACCCCATTCAGGGGCCTTATACACTTGAGGTATCCTCCCCGGGCCTTGATAGGCCTCTAAAAAAAATCGAAGATTTCAAAAAAAATACAGGGAAGATGGTCAGGGTAATAACAGGTCAGAAGATAGAGAACCAGAATTTCTTCGTGGGAAGAATAACCGATGTTACCAATGAATCAATCAGGCTATTGACAAGGGAAGGAAAAAAAGAGGTAATAATACCCATCGGAATCATAGACAGGGCAAACTTAGAGATAGAGATAAAATGACAAAGGAACTCTGTTATATAATTGATCAGATTAGCAGGGAAAAAGGCATCCCGAGGGATACGCTTTTAAAGACCCTTGAAGCAGCTCTCCTTTCTGCTGCAAGGAAGAGGTTTGGCGGCAGGGTCAGCGTAAACCTCAGGATAGACCCAAAAAACTGCTCGATCTCTGTCTTTGAGACAAAGAGGATCGTTGAGACCGTAACAAACAGCAACGAAGAGATAAATCTTGAGGAGGCAAGAAAGATAGCTCCTGAGAAGAATTTAGGTGATACAGTCGAGGTGCCTCTTCCGTTGCAGGAATTTGGAAGAATAGCTGCCCAGACAGCCAAACAGGTCATATTCCAGCGTGTCCGAGAGGCTGAACGGGATATTATTTATAAGGAATTCAAGGACAAGGTGGGCCACATAGTAAGCGGCACAGTAATGCGTAAGGAAAAGGGTATATATTACATAAATGTCGGCAAAACAGAGGCCATCCTTCCACAGAAAGAATCCCTTCCAGGGGAAAACCTCAAAAGGGGAGATACTGTGAGGGCATATATCGAAGAAGTCAGGATTACACCAAAAGGCCCTGTTATCTATCTATCAAGGACCGACCCGAGATTTGTTGCTGAACTTTTCAGGATGGAGGTGCCAGAGATAAGTGAGGGGCTTGTCGTAATAAAGGATATAGTGCGTGAACCAGGGGAGAGAACAAAGATTGCTGTATATTCGACAAATCCCACTATTGATCCCGTGGGTGCCTGCGTGGGTATGAAGGGAACGAGGGTACAATCCATAGTAAGGGAGTTAAGAGGAGAAAGGATTGACATTATACCATGGACAGAGGACCCACGAATTCTTATAGCAAGGGCATTAAGCCCTGCTACCATAGATCGCATTGGCATAGACGAGGAACAAAAAGTAGCAACAGTAATTGTAAACGACCAGCAACTATCCATTGCGATAGGCAAGAGAGGGCAAAATATAAGGCTTGCTAAAAAGTTAACTGGCTGGGAAATAGAGGTGCTTGGCGAATCTGAATATTCCCGAATGAAGTCAGAAGTGGTAGAAAAGGATCAGAAGGACGAAACCTCTCGATAGGGATGTCATTTCTGGAGTCCCCTATTCAATATATCAAGGGTGTAGGGCCTCAGAGGGCAAGACTACTTGGAAAACTGAACATTAAAACAGTAAGAGATGCCCTATACTATCTCCCCTTCAGGTATGAAGACAGAAGAAACCTGAAAGGCATCGGTAATATAAACCCTGGTGGACTGGAGACCGTCAGGGGTAGAGTCATTTCTATGAATATAACCGAGTTGCCTCAAAATAACAGAAGGGGCTTTGATGGTTTTAAAAAAAATAAAAAAATAACCATTCTTGAGATACACATATCTGACGGAACAGGTATCATCACAGCCAAATGGTTTAATCAACCTTACATTAAGAATAATTTTGGAAAGGGTCAGGAAATCGTTATCTCAGGAACGATTAAAAAATCGTACCGGGGAAACGGCTATGAAATCGTTAATCCTGAATATGAAATAATAGAAGAAGACTCAGACCTTATCCATACATCCAGGATTGTTCCCATTTACAGGGTTACAGAAGGCATTAGCACAAGGCTCATGAGGACGATGATGTATACTATCCTCTCTACCTATAAGGACCGGATCATTGACCCTCTTCCAGAATATATCAGGCGAAATTACAACCTGCCCTCCCTTTCAGACAGCATTTATAACTGTCATTTTCCCCCGGAAAGCCTTGATATTTCAACCTTAAACAGGGGGATAAGCCCCTATCACAAGAGGCTTTCCTTTGATGAGATCTTCAATCTTCAGGTCGGCATTGCCAAGCTAAAGGAGGTTCAGGTTACTGAAAAAGGTATATCTTTCAATCCCGAGGGAAGATTTGTAAGGGAACTCTTGAGCAATCTCGATTTTGAACTGACCGATGCTCAGAAAAGGGTATTTAGAGAGATTCTTGAGGACATGAAAAAACCTATTCCTATGAACAGGCTCATTCAGGGAGATGTTGGTTGTGGTAAGACCCTCGTTGCTCTTATGGCAATGCTAACAGCCATCGAGGCAGGATACCAGGCTGCCCTGATGGCACCTACAGAGATACTGGCAGAACAGCATTACATAAATATTCACAGACTTGTTGAGAACCTCGGACTCAAAATCTGCCTCCTTTGCAGCAGTCAAAAGGAAAGACCAATTCAGGAGATAGCAAATGGTGAGATAGACATAGTCGTGGGCACACATGCCATCATTCAGGAAGAGATATGTTTTAAAAGGCTCGGCCTTGTCGTGATCGATGAGCAGCACAGATTTGGTGTAATGCAGAGGTCTGCCCTGAGAAAAAAGGGAAAAAATCCTGATGTGCTCGTTATGACAGCAACACCCATCCCCCGAACCCTTGCAATGACTGTTTATGGTGACCTTGATTATTCGATTATTGACGAACTGCCTCCAAAGAGAAGGCCTGTCATAACAAGGCTCTTTAACACTAACCAGAGGCAGCATATATATCAAAAGATAAGGCAGGAGGTTGCCAGCGGAAGGCAGGTATATGTAGTATATCCTGTTATAGAAGAGTCAGAGAATCACGACCTGAAATCGGCCTTATCAGGCAAGGAGGCTCTTGAAAAGATATTCCCTGACCTGAAAATCGGACTGATTCATGGAAAGATGAAGTCACAGGATAGGGAAAATATAATGTTATCCTTTAAAAATGGAGAGCTTGACATCCTTGTAAGCACAACGGTTATAGAGGTTGGTGTAGATGTGCCTAATGCAACGCTTATGTTGATTGTCCATGCCGAAAGATTCGGACTTGCCCAGCTCCACCAGCTTCGTGGAAGAGTTGGAAGGGGTGGAGAGCAGTCTTATTGTTACCTTCTTGCCTATGAACCCTTAAGCGACGAGGCAAGGAGAAGGCTCGATGTAATGGTCAGGACCGGTAATGGCTTTGATATAGCCGAAGAAGACCTTAATATAAGGGGACCTGGAGAGTTCTTCGGTACAAGACAGTCAGGCATGCCTGACTTAAAGATAGCAAATATAGTAAGGGATGTCGACCTTGTTGATTCTGCTCGTAAAGAGGCCTTCAAGCTCGTTAAGTCAGATCCGGCATTGAGCAAATTCCCGCTTCTCAGAGAAGCGGTAGAAAATTTCTGGACAGGCAAGATTGAAATATTTAAGACAGTGTAGGAGGTTATATGTGGAAGAAAGTAAGAGAAAATCTGGAAAGTGGTATAGAAAAGGTAAGATGGTTTTCTGCCTTATTGAATGAAAGGGTAAAGGTAGAAATGTCATTATTTAAGCTTCTCAATCAGTCTTCGGAGATTGAGAAAAAGAGAGATGCAATCCTCAGGGCTATAGGTGAGAGAGTTTTAGAACTCCGGGAAAAAACAGAGAAAAATGTCTTCAAGGACCCTTCAATTATCGATCTTTTGAACCACTTAAAAACCATAGATAATGAGATGGAAGAGATCAGGGATAAGGTCCTCGAACTGAGCAAGATAGAGATATGACCGTTTTATACATAATAATCTTCGTATTCGGAGCCGTGATTGGTTCTTTCCTGAATGTCTGCATATACAGACTTCCAAGAAACCTTTCTATTGTAAGCCCTTCTTCGAGATGTCCGTCCTGTCAATCACCGATAAGACCCTATGATAACATTCCCATCTTAAGCTACATAATACTGGGCGGCCGTTGCAGGAATTGTAAAGCTCCCATCTCGGTCAGATATCCCTTTGTGGAATTATTGAATGCCCTTCTGTATGCAACAGTTCCTTTAAGATTTGGCTTTGGCTGGCACATCCCCGTCTTATTTGCCTTTGTCTCAGCCCTTATAGTAATTACCTTTATAGATCTTGACTTCCAGATAATACCTGATGTAATAACCCTTCCTGGCGTCCTAATCGGTCTAATAATGGCCACAATAATCATTCCCGACCCATTTTCGAGAAATCATCAGGTCGGCTTTTTAAACTCCCTTATAGGGGTTATCTCAGGTGGGGGGTTATTTTTCATCATTGCCCTTCTCGGAGAAAAGGCCTTTGGCCAGGAAGCCATGGGTGGTGGTGATATAAAACTAATGGCAATGATAGGCGGATTCTTAGGGTGGAAATCAATATTGCTTACAACCTTTGCGGCAAGCCTTATCGGCTCAATAGCAGGTATCATAATAATGGTCATAAAAGGCAGAGGAAGGGGTTTAAAGGTCCCCTTCGGTCCCTTTCTGTCCATAGGGGCAATGATCAGCCTCTTTTTCGGACAGGAAGTCCTTTACCTCTACATAGGAAGATGAACTCTTCAATCCTATTTTTATCTTTCTTCCTCTTAATCTTTCTTCTGTTAGCCCTTTTCTCTCTGCGGATGATAATAAAACTCAAAAAAGCAAAAGAAAAACAGAGAGCAAAGGGGGAAAATGATGTTGTATTTGTAGTTGACACATTTCATGACCTGGTATCAAGAATGAAGCAGAAAGAAAAGGAACTGGATGAATTGAGAAAACAGGCAGAAATCAAGGCCGGCATTGTCGAGACTTATAATGAGTATATATTGCAAAGCGTCCCGAGCGGGGTAATAAGTTTCGACAGGGAAATGCGAATAACCAAGGTAAATTCAGCGGCCGAGAAGATACTCGATATCAGTTCTGGTGATGTTATTGGTAAGAGCTTTAATGAGATATTCACAGACCCTCTTCTTTCTATCTTGAGAGATGCCAATCTCATTAAGCGAAGGGAGTTACAGTACAAGACCAATGCCGGAAGAAATTTATACCTCGGCCTGACAATTACACCCTTAACAAACAGCGAAGGAAATGTCATAGGACAGCTTATGGTTTTCACTGATCTGACAGATCTAAAGGCACTGCAGACACAGGCAGAACTGAGAGATAGATTATCAAGTCTTGGCGAGATGGCAGCAGGCATAGCACATGAACTCCGAAATTCTATGGGTGTCATTTCAGGTTATATCAAGCTTTTGCAGGGAAAGATAGACCCTAAACTTATTGAAATCTTGAATCCCATACAGAAAGAAGTAACTGTAATGGACAGAATAATCTCTGATTTTCTCACCTTTGCCAGACCAGCAGAAATTAATCCCTATGAACTGAATCTCAAAAATCTGCTTGATGATTGTATAAACAATATTATTGGAGTTGGGAACTTATCCTCAGGGATAAAGATAATTTCGGAGCTTGAAGGTATGCCAGTGATATGGGGAGACGAGATACTACTGAGACAGGCCTTCAGTAATGTTATTAAAAATGCTGTTGAGGCAATGCCCACGGGTGGAGAGTTAAGTATCTCATTCAGAACAAATGCTGATTATGTTGAGATAATAATCTCTGATACAGGCCATGGAATACCGGATGAAATCAAGGGAAAGGTGTTTCTCCCTTTTTATTCAACAAAGGAAAAAGGGACAGGCCTTGGCCTTCCAATAGCACAAAAGGTAATAGTAGCCCATGGAGGTGATATCTCAATCAATGATTCTGAAAATGGAACAACCTTGACCGTAAGATTGCCATTGTTAAGACATTAAGGCTTAACATCTTATTTCATTTCTCTCTCAGGGAAGTTGTCATGTACGTTTAAGATGATGCCCGTCAAAATCTTTTATGAACTTTCTATCTCTATTTCTGGAGAAAGGCGAACACTTGAAATGTTAAGCTTGAAAACTGTATTATTTAAGACGCTTTCAATTTTTATGGATAAACTAAACAAACTAAGACAGCAGATCGACAGGATAGATGACGAAATACTGCAACTCCTGAATAAGAGGGCCGGGATTGTATTGCAGATTGGCAGGATAAAACGGCTCAATAAGGCAAGTTTTTATTCCCCCGAGAGAGAGAAGGAGATACTCGAGAGGCTTACAACTGCCAATAAAGGACCATTTCCTAACGATGCCCTCAAGATTATCTTCAGAGAGATACTTTCAGCATCTCTATCACTGGAAGAACCATTAAAGGTTGCCTGCCTTGGACCGCTTGCTACCTTCACCCATCTTGCAGCAATGCGATACTTTGGCTCCTCGGCAAGTTTTCTTCCCGTTGAAAGCATCAAGAACGTATTCGAGGCAGTATATTCGGGACAGGCTGATTATGGCGTTGTCCCTATAGAAAACTCTAACGAAGGCGTTGTCAGTTATACCCTCGACATGTTCATGGATTATGAATTGAAAATATCGGGAGAGGTGATGTTAAAGGTAACGCATAACCTTCTTTCAAAGAGTGGTAACAGGTCAAGAATCAAAAAGATCTATTCCCATCCTCAGGCAACAGCCCAGTGCAGAAAGTGGCTTGAAAAGAATATGCCCGGTATCCCGATCCATGATACAACAAGCACTGCAAAGGCTGCAGAGCTTGCCTCAGTTGAGGATGACGCCGCTGCTATAGCTAGCGAACTGGCAGCAAGGATATACGACCTCAGCTTTGTTGAGAGAAATATTGAAGACTTCAAGGACAACTACACGAGATTCCTGATTATAGGTAGAGAGACTTCAAAAAAGACAGGCAAAGACAAGACCTCCATAATGTTCTCAATTAAAGATAGACCCGGCGCCCTTTACAGCGTCCTCGAGCCTTTTAAAAAGGCCAGGATAAACCTCACAAAAATAGAGTCAAGGCCATCAAGGAGAAAGGCCTGGGAATACATATTCTTTGTGGACCTTGAAGGACATATTGAAGACAGAAGGGTTAAAATGGCAATTGAGGAACTAAAGGAGGGCTGTCTATATCTTAAAGTCCTGGGCTCTTATCCATCGAGTGAGAGTTATGATTAGACCCCCTGAGTATATATCGGCCATAAAACCCTATGTTCCAGGCAAGCCCATTGAGGAGCTTGAAAGGGAATTAGGTATAAGGGATTCCGTTAAGCTTGCATCAAATGAAAATCCCCTTGGTCCGTCAAGACTCGCTCTGGAGGCTATCAGGGGAAAAGAAGGCAGCCTTAACCGTTATCCTGACGGAGGTGGTTACTATCTCAGAAAGGCCATTGCGGAAAGACTCTCTGTTGAGATGGATAATATAATACTCGGCAATGGCTCCAATGAACTGATAGATATAGCTGTAAGGACATATATGAGACCTGGTGATGAGGCTGTAATGGCTCTCCCATCCTTTGTTGTCTATGCCATGTCTGTTCAGGCAATGAGTTGCAGGTCCGTCCTTGTTAGCCTGAAGAATTACAGGCACGATCTTGAAGGTATGTTGAAGGCAGTAAATGAGAAGACAAGGATACTCTTTATTGCAAACCCGAATAACCCTACAGGGACGATCAATAAGAAGGAAGAGTTTGATCGGCTCATGGAAAATATCCCTGACGGAGTCCTTGTTATCGTTGATGAGGCTTATTATGAGTATGTAACTGACCCGGAATATGCCGACAGCATGAAGTGGTTCAGAAAGAAAAAGGATATTCTTATTTTAAGGACTTTTTCAAAGATATATGGCCTTGCTGGTCTCAGGGTAGGCTATGGAATTGCAATCCCTGAAATTATCTCTGAAATGAACAGGCTGAGACCACCATTCAACACAAACACAATGGGTCAGATAGCTGCCCTCGCCGCCCTCGATGACATCGAGCATGTATCCATGTCAAGGAAGATAAACGAAGAGGGAAAACTATTCTTATACAGAGAGTTCGATAGATTGAATATTCATTATGTTCCAACAGAGGCGAATTTCATTTATGTCCCTGTCAGGGATTCCTTTACCCTCTATGAAGCACTCTTGAGAAAAGGCATTATAGTAAGACCTATGGGACCAGATGCAATAAGGGTCACGATAGGCCTCCCAGAAGAAAACAGGCGATTTATTGATGCAATGGCAACAATTATGTATCAGGGTCTATAACAAAACGATTAAACAAACACTATTGAAAGATATTCAGGGGGAGTTATGGATATCATAGTCTTAAAGCCTGATGCATCTGAAGAGGCCCTCAGACATATCATAAAGAAACTCGAGAGTAAAGGTCTGAAGGCTCATGTATCAAGGGGCACAGAGAGAACCATAATAGGAGTAATAGGAGATACATCTCGGGTTACTGAGGAAGAGGAAAATGCAATCAGGGTTATGACAGGTGTGGAGGATGTCCTCAGGATACTCAAGCCCTATAAACTTGCAAGCAGGGACTTTAAAAAAGAGCCCACCCTCATCAATGTCAGTGGAAAAGTAATAGGTAGTAAAAGGCTCCATGTAATGGCAGGCCCTTGCTCGGTTGAAAACAGGGCAATGATTATAGCAACAGCCGAAGACGTAAAAAGGGCAGGTGCAACCTTTCTGAGAGGTGGGGCCTTCAAGCCACGCACCTCGCCTTACACATTTCAGGGCCTTGGAGAGGAGGGACTCCAGTACCTTGCTGAAGCAAGGGAAAGGACAGGTCTTCCCATTGTTACAGAATTGATGGACCCACGTGACATAGATGTCATGATCAAACATGCTGATATAATCCAGATAGGTGCAAGGAATATGCAAAACTTCAGGCTACTTCTCGAAGTTGGTTCTATAAAAAAACCAGTTTTACTTAAGAGAGGTCTGTCAGCAACTATAAAGGAATGGTTGATGTCAGCTGAATACATAATGTCCCGTGGTAATCATGAGGTAATACTTTGTGAAAGAGGGATCAGGACATTTGAGACCACAACGAGAAATACCCTTGACCTGAGTGCTGTCCCAGTCTTAAAACAACTTACTCATCTTCCTGTAGTTGTCGATCCAAGTCACGGTGTCGGTAAATGGGATCTTGTAGCACCTATGGCAAAGGCAGCTATTGCTGCAGGGGCAGATGGTCTCATGATTGAAGTGCATCCAAATCCTGAGGAGGCAATGTCAGACGGAGAACAGTCTCTCAAACCAGATTCCTTTGAAAGGCTCATGAGGGAGTTAAGGCCAATCGCCAAGGCTGTGGGAAGAGAGATATAGTGGAGAGTAAAAAACCAATTTTCTTTGATAATATTGCCATCCTGGGGGTAGGCCTTCTTGGCGCATCCCTTGCCCTTGTGCTTAAAGAAAACAATCTTTGCAATTCGATAATCGGCTATGGCAGGACAGAAGAAAATCTGAAAAGGGCAGCAGAGAGTGGTATTGTAGATAGATATTGCACCAATTTAAAAGAGACCTGTTTGAATGCTGATCTTGTCGTGCTTGCTACCCCCGTTGGTTCCTTTAAAGATATAGTAAACTCAATAAGGGAACACCTTAAAGAGGGCTGTCTTGTTACAGATGTAGGCAGTGTAAAGGGAAGGCTTGTTTACGAAATTGAGGCAGAAATGCCCGAAGGGGTTTATTACATTGGTAGCCATCCCATTGCAGGAAGTGACAAATCTGGTATTGATAATGCTCGTTCTGACCTCTTTAAGTCTGCCCTCTGTATAATAACACCTACAGAGAATTCTGATACAGAGGCGATAAAGAAGATCGCCCTTCTCTGGGAGGCAATAGGGGCGGATGTAAAGTTCATGGACCCGTATAAGCATGATGAAATCTATGCAGCTATAAGCCACCTTCCCCACATAATAGCCTATACACTTGTAAATACAATAGACGACATAGATTCTGACTTCATTGAATATGCCGGTCAGGGCTTTAAGGATACAACAAGGATTGCCCTCAGCTCCCCGGAGATGTGGAGGGATATATCAATATTCAACAGAGAGAATCTCATCAGGATGACGGGGGTCTTCAGAGAAAATCTCGATAAGATAGAAGAATTATTAACGGACTCTGATGCACGAGGAATCGAGAAGGAATTTCTAAGGGCTCAGAAATTGAGAAAAAGGCTGGGGTAAATGTTGACAGTATTGCAGGGGTCCCAAACCGCAAGATGAATAATGTAAGGCTAACAAAGGCAAGATCCTTGAAAGGCGAGATAACGCCACCACCTGACAAGTCCATCACTCACAGAGCTATCATGTTTGGCTCTATTGCAGAGGGTAAGAGCATTATCAGGAATACCCTTATGGCAGAGGACCCCATCAGCACCATGAATGCCTTTCGGTCAATGGGGATAAAGATAGAGGAAATCAGGAGTCAGGGGTCTGGAGTCAGTGAACTCGTGATTCACGGCAAGGGCTTATATGGCATTAGAGAACCTTTTGATGTGATAAACTGCGGAAATTCTGGAACCACAGTAAGGCTAATTTCAGGGATCCTTGCAGGGAATCCCTTCTTTTCTGTCCTTACGGGTGATGATTCCTTAAAACAAAGGCCTATGGCGAGGGTTATTAACCCATTAAAACAGATGGGAGCAGCCATCTCTGCAAGGGATAATGACAGATACCTGCCAATCGCAATCAGGGGCGGGCATCTCAAGCCAATAGATTACACAATGCCTGTAGCATCGGCTCAGGTCAAGTCATGCCTTATTCTTGCCGGTCTTTATGCAGAGGGAATAACAACGATTCAGGAGCCTCAGAAATCCCGTGACCACACAGAGAGGATGTTAAGAGCAATGGGTGCTCCAATAGAAATAGTAAGGAGTCAAGAGTCAGGAATCAGGGGTCAGGAGATAATAAAAGTGAAAGGAATGGGGAATGAAAAGTTAAATCCCATTGAGATTATCATCCCCGGGGATTTTTCCTCTGCAGCATTTTTTATTGTTGCTGCCTTGATTGTGCCTGGCTCAGAGGTTTTAATAAAAAATGTATGTGTAAATCCAACAAGGACGGGATTGCTTGAGGTCATCAAGGATATGGGTGGCGTGGTAAGGCTTGAGAACGTGGGGGATGTCTCAGGAGAGTCTGTGGCAGACCTGTATTGCAAAACCGCAGACAGTTTGAAGGCAATTAAGGTGAATTCTGATATTATACCCTCTCTTATAGATGAGTTCCCTATTCTCTGTGTGCTTGCAACACAGGCTGATGGAGTTACCGAGATAAGGGGCGCAGAGGAGTTAAGGGTCAAGGAGTCAGACAGGATTAAGGCAATGTCAACAGAACTTAAAAAATTAGGGGTAGAAATCGAGGAATTTTCTGATGGCATAGCAATAAAAGGCAGGGCATTGTTAAAAGGTACAACCGTTGAAAGCTATCATGACCACAGAATTGCCATGGCACTTTCAATCGCTGGCCTTATTGCAGATGGCGAAACCAATATCAACAACCCCAGGTGTGTAGATATATCTTTCCCGGATTTCTTCATGTCACTGAGACAACTTACCTCTCAATAGAGCCTAAATTTATGCATAATTATTTTATCTTTCAAGTGTCCGATCAAGGCATATTTCACCCTTTATATTCTCATAATTTTTAAAATCGCTTTCCTAAGTCCTATTAATGCCGACTTGATTGTTTTCAGTCTAATGAGAATGTCCTGCGTGAGATGATAAATCTATCAATTCAACCTTTCCACTTGTGAGATTATACTCACCTGCAACTATTTTTAATTTTCCGCTGTGGACAAGGTGCTTAACAATCTTGCTATTTTTCATTATCTCATTACAGGTATTTTTAACATTTTCTTTTATTGCTGTCTCGAGGATCTCATCCCTTGTCCCGCCTTTTTTCTTAGCTATATTTACAGCGGGCATTATCTTTTTTACTATTGCACCGATATTACCCTTGGGTTTTCCCTTTGCTTCAAGTGCGGCACTAACTGCACCACATCTTTCATGTCCAAGAACAATCAAAAGGGGAGCGTTAAGATGTTCTGCTGCATATTCAATACTTCCTAATGCTATTGGATCGACAACATTACCTGCAACTCTGATAACAAATATGTCACCAAGCCCCTGATCGAAAAGAATTTCAGGAACTACTCTTGAGTCAGAACATGTTACTACGATAGCAAACGGCTTCTGGCCCTTTGCCAGTTCCTTCCTTTTTGCCTCACTCAGGTCTTTTTGAGCAAGGTTGCCTGACACAAACCTGTTGTTACCATTAAGAAGATCATTAAGTGCATCTTCCCCTTTTTCAATACTTGCATAAACAATACCTGCTATTAACCCCAGGCAAACAAGTAAAACCAAAAACTTTGATAAACGCATGTTAACCCCCTTTAAAATATAATTCAGATTTCTACAAAATATCATAATTTTAATTTTAAGTCAATACGGATGTACGAGATAAGGACTTTTGCGACATTCCTTCTTTTTCAATTATAACTGCATTGGTGTTTTTTTGTTGAGGGATTTATGAATCCTTTTAGTGTTATAAAAGATTAGGTAATCAGCAAGTTTCTGATGAAACAGCTTCTTGTCGTGGATAATGTCTAAATGATTATCTATAAACTCCTCCTGTATGGTCCTGTTATAGCGTTCAATGTGTGTATTGATTTTTGGACATCTGGGATAACTGAATAAATGAGGGATACCCTTGACTTTATCACTTAATTCTCATAACTTATTGAAAAATAAGCATTCCTGTTTTTAAAACCCTCATCTTTTGCACAACAAACTCTCTTCTGGATGGATTTATGGTTGGCTATATCGAAAAGTCTTCTACTACTGTAAGGTTCTCTGGTATCTCTGCCTTGAGTCTTTTTATTATCCTCTTTTGAAACTCATTTAGTTTATGCTTAAGATAACACCTCTTTCCCTCAATACTCACCTCTGTTACTACCATCTCCCTTAATGCCTCTTTTATCCTCTCTGATGATACCTTCTCTTCTTTTTCCCTCAACATCACCTCAAGTGTCCTTAACAGTAAAAACGCTATGAAGCATACTACAAAATGCCCCTTTATCCTCCTCTCTGTCCAGTGAAATACTGGCCTTACTTCAAGATTGCTCTTCATTATCCTGAATGATTCCTCTATCTTCCATAAATCATGATATGCTCCTATTACTTCCTCAGCCTTCATCCACCTCTCTGAAGTCTGTATCGCATAATACCCATCAAATCTCTCATCCTCCGTTGTGACCTCTCTGTATCCTTCTTCTTTGAATACTTCATCTAAAAATTCCCTCCCCTTCCCCTTAAGTCTCATCCCTACTATGTAGCTATATCCAAGCTCCCTCAGCCTCAGTAGATTCACTCTGCTGTTTATCCCCCTGTCCGCAACTATTATCACCCTCTCTATCTTGAACCTCTCCTTCATCCTCTCTAAAAATACCTCCAATGTCTTGCCATCAAAGGTATTTCCACTGAATATGTCAAAACCTATGGGTCTGCCCTCTCTGTCAACTATCAACCCCATTACTACCTGCACCCTGTTTATCTTCCCATCCTTGCTATACCCATATCTCTTCAATATCCCCTCATCATGACTCTCAAAATATATCGTCGTTACATCGTAAAACACCACATCTACAGTCATGTTGAATAAACTCTTGTTCTGCTCAAATAGATACCCCTCTATATCTTCTTTCCTCTCAGAGACTACATCTAATGCCCTGTATAGGTGGTTTAATCCTAAGTCACCTTGATTAATGTATCTACCCTTGCTCTCATACATCCCAAGCTTGCTGTCTGACTCTATTATGTGCCTTGAGACCATGTAAAAGACTGCCTTCGCTATGTCAAACTCCCTCTTGCCTTTTACATCTAATTGACTAAAATATTCATCTAACCTGAACCTATCCCATAGCTTCTTTAATACCAGATGCCCATACCTCCTTAACTCCCCCTCTGATATGGATGCTGCTATCTCTTTCTCCACCTCCTTTTGCCCTGTTATGAGAGAGGCAAGTTTCCTGAAGGATGGTGAATTTATAAAGTCATCTAACCTGCCAAGACTAAAAAGATACTTATGCCTTACTTTACCCTCATCATCCCTGTAACCATCTACAACATAGACATAGGGAATACCCTGAGATGATTTGACTACTTTTAGAAACATGATTAATTATACACTGAAAAAAACAAAAAGTCAATAGATAAGAAATATTAAATCAAAAAAAGTTATACAACAAAAATTGAAATCAAAAAATCAAAATCAAGTATTTTCAATAGGTTATAAGCCGAAAAATCGATTTTTGAGGGTCGAATTGATAAAGTCAAGTCTAAAAAAAGAAGTTATGCCTTTTGATGATATTGCCTATGGTTGGTTCAGAAACTGTCTTTAATCCTCTGTCTCTACAGTATTCATCTAAGAGA
>FWWM01001112.1_pt1 | contig 84026 bp, 88 predicted proteins | sample 2228351 | NCBI WGS metagenome assembly FWWM01 (sample SAMEA103939774, study PRJEB20133) | metagenome | reverse complement strand
AAGCCAGGACGGAAACGGATCGGAGCGAGGTAGCCACCAACCAGCCTGAACTTCAGTTCAGGAATCCTCGGACTTTAGTCCGGGGAGGATGTCAAGATCGCGCATGGAGGGCCTGCGGTTTGGTTTTTGAGGTGGGCCGTGCTGGATTCGAACCAGCGACCACCGCATTAAAAGTGCGATGCTCTACCGACTGAGCTAACGGCCCTGGAAGGGAGGCGTTATGATACCGAAAAACGGCCAAAAAGCAAATTGCCGAGCAAAAGCTTGGCTATGATTTTAATAGCGAACCAACATAGGACCTTACCGTGGATTGGGAATCGGTATCCGAAATTGAGGCCAAAAGCATCGCTTCCCTAAGCCAATCCCCGAGGCCGCTTCAGCTTAGCTGCGGAGTACAACCCTACCCCTGGGGCGATCGCGATTTCATTCCAGATCTCCTAGGTCTTGCCAATCCCGAGCGCAAGCCGTTTGCCGAACTGTGGATCGGCGCCCATCCGGATCTTATGGCGTATGCTCTTGTCGATTCCCAACCAATCGCGCTGGATAAGCTATTTTCTGCCCTCCCTGAGGTTTTGCTGGGACCGGAAGCGATGCTCAGGTATGGGGGGCAGTTGCCGTTTCTGATGAAAATCCTTGCCGCCGCCCAACCTTTATCGATCCAGGTCCATCCTGACAAGCAGCAGGCCGAGGCGGGATTCATGCGGGAGGAGTGGCTGGGGATTCCGCTGAGCCAGGCGCAGCGCAATTATCGCGATGGCAATCACAAACCGGAGCTATTGTGTGCTCTGACAGATTTTTACGCGCTTAAAGGTTTTCGGCCGGAGGCTGAAATTGCCGACCAGTTGGCAGCGATTCCAGAATGGCATGAGCTTGTGGCGCGTTTTCACCAGTTGGGGTTAAAAGACTTCTACCATTATTTGATGACGCTGCCGCAGCTTGCGGTAGATCAGTGGCTGGCGCCGCTCCTTGCGCGTTTGCGGCAGCAAGGACCGCTGCCGAAAAACTGCCGAGAATATTGGTTACTCAAGGCCGATGAGCTTTATTCCCAGGATGGCCATCATGACCGCGGATTGTTTTCCCTCTACCTCCTCAATTTCATCTGTTTGCGTCCAGGGCAAGCCATCTTTCAGGCCGCCGGCGAGCTTCATGCCTACCTGGAAGGGGTTGGGGTGGAAGTCATGGCCAATTCCAACAACGTGCTTAGGGGCGGGCTGACGTCCAAGCACGTGGATATCCAGGCCTTGCTGGAGATCGTCAAGTTTGAGGGCAAGCAGGCTAAGACGTTGTTGCCAGAGCAGCGGGGACAGGAAGCGGTCTATCCGGCACCGGTGGAGGAGTTTGTCTTAAGCCGGGTGGAATTGCCAAAAGCCTCGGTTCATGCCACGGTAGGTCCATTGCGCTTGGGCATCGTGTTGACAGGAAGCGTCGTTTTGGTGTGGGAGAGTGGGCAATTGTCTCTGTCCCGGGGACAGACGTATCTGATTCCGCACGGATGCAAATGCCGCATCCAGGCGCAAACGGATGCTGTCCTCTATCAGAGCGCCTGTCTTGTATGAGCCCGTATCTACCTAGTTGCCCTAGTTCTTGATCCCAGAAGCCTCGCCGCCTTGAGCTTGGCCTGAAGCCATAATAAGATGGGCTTTGTCTCCCCTGGAAGACCTAAGCCATGGCCTGCCAACCTACCCCGCCCGACCCTGCCCTCGCTAAGGCCTTGCAGCTGCTGGGCAAGGACCGCTTGCTGCTTGCGGTGCACGATGCCAGCTTTCCCGGCCAGGAAGGGGAGGATACCGGCCGCGGCACTCCCTACGGTGAAAGCGGCAAGGCCTTTGCGCGCTTTGCCCGCAGTCTGGGGTTCACCGGCCTGCAATTGGGTCCCCAGGGGCAGACCTCGCCGGTCAATCCCTCTCCCTACGATGGCACGCTCTTCTCCCGCAACCTTCTCTCGCTAGACCTAAAAAGCCTGGTCGGCGAGGGCTTTCTCAGCCGGCTTGGCTGGGAGGCGATCGTGGCGGGCAACCCCCGCCCGGATGGGCAGCGGGTGGCTTACGCCTATGCCTTTGCCGCTTACGGCAAGGCGCTGGACGAGGTGTATGCGCGCTTTCGAGTGGCGCGGGAAAACCGGGATCCTGCCGCTGTGAGTCTGGATGCGGAGCTCAAGGAGTTGTGGCGGTCCCAAGGCTGGCTGCGGGATGACGCCTTATACGAGGCGCTGAGCCTGGAACACGGCCAGTTGCCTTGGCGGCAATGGCCGGCCCAGGGGGAGGCTGGCCTGGACCGGGTGCTGTGCGCGCCACCGCCGGGATTGGAGGCGGCTTGTGCTGCCCGCCGCCGGGCTTTGGAACGAAAATACGCACAGGTGCTGGAGCGCTATGCCTTGGCCCAATGCCTCCTGCTCGGGCAGCATCAGGCCTTCCGCGAGCAGCTCAAAGCTCTGGGTCTGAAAATCTACGGCGACGTGCAGGTCGGCTTTTCCCTGCCCGATAGGTGGAGTCACCAGGCTCTGCTGCTCAAAGGCTATTTGCTGGGAGCGCCGCCCAGCCGCACCAACCCCGCTGGCCAGCCCTGGGACTACCAGGTCTTGGATCCGGCGCAATATCTAGACGCGGATGGCCGGCCCGGGCCGGTGCTGAGGTTTGTCGCCGAGCGGCTGGGCAAGATGCTCGCCGAGTTCGATGGCCTGCGGCTGGATCACCCCCATGGGCTGGTCTGCCCATGGGTTTATCGCGCCGACGATCCCGACTCCTACCACGCCGTACAACATGGCGCCCGGCTGTTCTCTTCCCCCGATCTGCCGGACCACCCGCAGCTGGTCCGCTTTTGTCTGGTGCGCTCCGACCAGCTCAACCGGGATCGGCCGCGCTATGCAGACGACTGGGTGCGGGATCTCACCGCCGGGCAAGAAGACCGCTACGCCCTGCTGATGGACACCCTCATGGAACAAGTCCTCGCTTATGGCCGGCAGAAAGAGGACATCCTATGCGAGGTGCTGTCCACCGAGCCGCTGCCGCTCGCCAGAGTGCGGCGGCGCCACGGCCTGGGCCGCTTCCGGGTAACCCAAAAAGCCGATCTTACCGATCCTGCCGATGTCTACCGGAGCGAGAACGCGCAGCCTCAGGACTGGGTGATGGTGGGCAACCACGACACCCCTTCCATCTGGCGCCTGGCCCGCGCCTGGCAGGGCAGCGAGGTGGGCCGTCAGCAAGCGGAATATCTGGCCTGGAGATTGCGGCTCGATGATTCTTCGCAGCTGGCCGCAGACCATCGCCGCCTAGCCCACGCCAAGGTGGCCGACCTGTTCCTCTCGCCGGCCCGCAACGTCATGGTATTCTTCGCCGATCTGTTGGGCATCGAGGAGACCTACAACATGCCTGGAATCGTCAGCGAGGCCAACTGGACCCTCAGGGTGCCACAGGATTTTGCCCTCCGTTATGCTCAGGACCGCCTTAAGGGGTGCGCGCTCAATTTGCACGCCGCCTTGGCTTTGGCCCTTAAGGCTAAGGGAGGCGATGCGGACCTGATCGCGCGGCTGGAGGCCGAGGCAGGATGGAGGGTGGCGCCGTGAGCTTTATGGACGATCCCCTTTGGTACAAGGATGCCATCATTTACGAACTCCACTTACCGCAATGTGCACCCCCAGTACGGCACCCGTCAGGACGTGCGCCACCTGCTCCGCGAGCTGCACAAGCGCGAAATGCGCCTCATCACCGAGCTGGTCATCAACCACACCTCCGACCAGCACCCCTGGTTCCAGGCCGCCCGGCGTGCCCCCAAGGGTTCGGCCAAGCGCAACTTTTATGTCTGGAGCGACACCAAGCACAAGTACCAGGATGCACGGATTATCTTCACCGACTCCGAGATTTCCAACTGGGCCTGGGACGACGAGGCGCAGGCTTATTACTGGCACCGCTTCTTCTCCCACCAGCCGGATCTCAACTTCGACAACCCCCAGGTAGTCAAGGCGATGATCCGCACCATGCGCTTCTGGCTGGCCATGGGCGTGGATGGGCTGCGCCTGGATGCCATCCCCTATCTGATCGAGCGCGAGGGCACCAATTGTGAGAACCTGCCCGAGACCCATCAGGTCATCAAGCAGATGCGCGCGGTGGTGGACGCCCACTACCGGGGGCGCATGTTTCTGGCCGAAGCCAACCAATGGCCGGAGGACGTGCGCGCCTACTTCGGCGAGGGGGATGAGTGCCACATGGCCTACCACTTCCCCCTCATGCCGCGCATGTACATGGCCCTGGCCCAGGAGGACCGCTTCCCCATGACCGATATCCTGGCCCAGACCCCTGACATCCCAGAGGTCTGCCAATGGGCGCTGTTTCTGCGCAACCACGACGAGCTGACCCTGGGGATGGTGACTGACCGCGAGCGCGATTACATGTACAAGGTCTATGCCACCGACCCCCGCATGCGCCTGAACGTGGGCATCCGCCGGCGGCTGGCCCCCCTCCTGGACAACGACTTGGACAAGATCAAGCTCCTCAACAGCCTGCTGATGACCATGCCCGGCACGCCCATTGTCTATTACGGCGACGAGATCGGCATGGGCGACAATTTCTATCTGGGCGACCGTAACGGCGTGCGCACCCCCATGCAGTGGAGCCTAGACCGCAACGCGGGATTCTCCCGCGCCGACCCCCAAAGGCTCTATCTTCCGCCGATCATGGATCCCCGCTACGGTTACCAGGCGGTGAACGTGGAAGCGCAGGCGAGAAATCCCTCCTCGCTGCTCAACTGGATGCGCCGGCTGATTGCCGTGCGGCGCAGTTACCCGGTCTTCGGGCGCGGGGAGCTCAAGCTCCTCAAGCCCGGCAACCGCAAGATCTTCGCTTACTTGCGCATCCATCAGCAACAGTTCATCCTGTGCGTGGCCAACCTCTCCCACTTGCCCCAGCCGGTCGAGCTGGACCTCGCTGAATACAAGGGCCGGGTACCGCTGGAGCTGACCAGCCGCACTTCTTTCCCTCCGATCGGCGAATGGACTTATCTTTTGACTTTGCCGCGTTATGGTTTCTATTGGTTCGAGCTGTCCACGCAGGTGCCCGCCCCCACCTGGCACGAGGACCTGCCGCCCCTGGAGGCTGTGCCCGTGTTGGTGCTGTCTGAGGCGCGCGGCTTCTTCCTGCAGCGGGCGCAGGTTTATCGGGAGTTCGAGGAGTTGATCGCCCCGGGCGCACGGCAACGGTTGGAGGAGGACATCCTGCCCCGCTACCTGGAAGGCCAGCGCTGGTTCGCCGGTAAGGCCAGCGACGTGGCACGCACCTGCTTCAGCGCCCCGGGAGCCTGGCAGACGCCAGAAGGCCGCTGGCTTTTGGACCTGGTCAAGGTCACCCTGACCGATGGGCGAGAGCAAACCTATTTCCTGCCGTTTACCCTCCACTGGGGGGATCCCGACGAGCTGCCGCCGGAACACCTGCCCCGGGTGGTCAGCCGGGTGCGGCGCAGGGCCCAGGTGGGCCTGCTGCTGGAGGCTCAGGTCGATGACGCCTTTTGCCGCGAAGCGATGCGTGCGGTCGGTGAGCACCGCCAGATCGAGCTGGAGCACGGCCGGCTTTGCTTCTCTTCTACCCGCGCTTATCCAGCCTGGGTAGCCGAACCGATGGATTGGCCCGTCGCCCACCCTGCGCTGGAGCAGAGCAACACCTCCCTGATCCTGGGCGACAAGCTCATACTCAAGCTGTATCGCAAGACCGAACCCGGCATCAATCCGGAATGGGAGATGGGGCGCTTCCTCACCGACTACACCTCTTTCCGCCAGATCGCGCCAGTGCTGGGGGCCGTGGAATGGGTGTCGGAGGCGGGCGAACCCTGGCTCTTGGCCCTGCTGCATGGATACCTGGAGAACCAGGGAAGCGCCTTCGATTACACCCTCAATTATTTGTCCCGCTTCCTGGAGAATTGGCAGGCGGCGATCAACGGTGAACGAGCCGGCCAAGAAGAACTCCCCCACGCCGCCTTCCTGAATCAGATGCACCTTTTGGGGCAGCGCACCGGCGAACTGCACCAGGCTCTGGCCGCGTCCACGGAGATCGAAGCCTTTGCGCCTGAACCGTTGGCAGCGGGGGAAACAGACGCCTGGGTGGAGAAGGTGGGTCGGGACGTCGATCTGTCCTTAGATCAAGTCCTCAAGGCTGCGGGTCGGCTGCCGGAAGCTGCGCGTCCTCTCGCCGAGGAGGTCCTAGCCCGGCGGGAGCAGCTCAAAGCGATGCCCGCGGTACTGCACCCGGGGGAGCTCAGGCTAGTGAAGACCCGCTACCACGGCGACTATCATCTCGGCCAGGTGCTGCTGTGCGGCGATGATTTCGTGCTCATCGACTTCGAGGGCGAGCCGGGCCGGACCTTGACAGAACGGCGCCGCAAGGGCAGCCCGCTGAAAGACGTGGCCGGCATGCTGCGCTCCTTTGATTATGCGGCGGCGGTGACGTTCGGCGGCTGCCATTGCGAATCTCAGGCGGCCTACACGGCCATCCAGCATCTGCTTAAGTCCTGGCGACATGAGGTCAAGGCGGCCTTTCTGGAAGGTTACCGGGCAGGGGTGGAGGGCTGCCCCAGCTATCCTGAGAAGCCCTGGCAGGCCGACCGGTTGATCCGCCTGTTCAGCCTGGAAAAGGCACTTTACGAACTGCGTTATGAACTGGAAAGCCGCCCCCAATGGGTGCACATCCCCCTGGCGGATTTGGTAGAACTGACCGACGCAAACTATACGGAGGAAAGACATGGCTAAGCAGAATATCCTCGCCTTCATCATGGCCGGCGGCGAAGGCAGCCGCCTGCACCCTCTCACCGCCGAGCGCTCCAAGCCTTCGGTGCCTTTCGCAGCGCGCTACCGGATCGTCGATTTCGTGTTGTCCAACCTGGTCAACTCGGGCATCCACGCCATCTACCTGCTGGTTCAGTACAAGTCCCAGTCGCTGATCGAGCACGTGCGCAAGGCGTGGGTGCTGCCGCCCACCCTGCCCGGGCATTTTATCACCGTGGTCCCGCCCCAGATGCGCCAGGGACAACAATGGTTCCAGGGAACCGCCGACGCCGTTTACCAGAACCTCAACCTGATCCGCCAACACTCGCCCGACCTGGTGCTGGTGTTCGGGGCCGACCACATCTACCGCATGGACGTGCGCCAGATGGTGGAATTTCACCTCTCCTGTCAGGCTGAGTGTACGGTGGCCGCCTTGCCGGTACCGCTCAAAGAGGCCTCCGCCTTTGGCATCATCGACGCGGATGCAAACCATCGTATCCGCGGCTTTTTGGAAAAGCCCCAGAACCCACCGCCCATGGCCACAGATTCCACCCGCGCCTATGCCTCCATGGGCAACTACTTGTTCAACGCTGAGGTGCTGGAACAGGCCCTGATCGAGGCCAACGCTAGGGGTGAGCACGACTTCGGCCAGCACGTCCTGCCCAGGCTGGTGGAAAGCGGCGGCATTTATGCCTACGATTTCGGTCAAAACCGCGTGCCCGGGGTGCGCGACTACGAAGAGCGGGGCTACTGGCGGGATGTAGGGACCCTGGACGCTTATTACCAGGCCAATATGGACTTGCTGGGCCTTACGCCGCGCTTTGACACATTCAACGCCCAATGGCCGATCATTTCCACCAATTACCAGGGACCGGCCACCAAATACCAGAACGCCCACTTAGACAACAGCGTCGTCCGCGCCGGCTGTCTGATAAACGGTGCCACGGTGAGAAACTCCATCCTGCGCCGGGAGGTAGTGCTGGAACCGGGGGTGGAATTGGACGGCTGCATCATCATGGATAACGTGATCATTCGGCGCGGCGCCAAACTTAAGAAAGCGATCGTGGACCGCTACAACGTGATCGAGGCGGGCACTAGGATCGGCTATGACCTGGAGGAAGATCGCAGCTGCTACCACGTGACCGACTCCGGCATCGTGGTCGTCCCTGAGGCTCCACCCTATGTACCGGCGCGCACTTCCTTCGCCGAGGACCTATGACGCCTGCCTCTGCTGTCTGGCCTGGCCATCCCTACCCTCTGGGGGCCACCTGGGAGGGGGAAGGGGTCAACTTCGCCCTGTTTTCCGAGCACGCCGAAGGGGTCGCGCTGTGCCTGTTCGATCCCGAAGGCCGGCGGGAGATCCAGCGGATCAAGCTCAAAGAGTCCACCGACCAGGTCTGGCACTGCTATTTGCCGCAGGCCAGGCCAGGCCTCCTGTATGGCTACCGCGTCCATGGCCCCTATCGGCCCGAAGCTGGCCACCGCTTCAATCCGAACAAGCTGCTGCTCGACCCCTATGCCAAGGCGATCGTCGGCCAGCTCCAGTGGTCAGAGGTTCATTTCGGCTACCGGCCAGGCCATCGCCGCGAGGATCTGTCCTTCGATTGGCGCGACAACGCCAACGCCATGCCCAAATGCCAGGTAGTGGACCCCGCCTTTGCTTGGGAGGATGACCGCCGACCCGATATTCCCTGGCACGAAACGGTGATCTACGAGCTGCACGTCAAGGGGATGACCCAGCTCCACCCGAAGGTCCCGCCCCAGCTGCGGGGCACTTATGCAGGGCTGGCCTCGGAGGCGGTGATCGAACACCTTAAGCGCCTGGGGGTGACGGCGGTGGAGTTGATGCCGGTCCACTGCTTCGTCGATGACCATCGCCTGGTGGAGATGGGGCTGAGGAATTACTGGGGCTACAACTCCATCGGCTATTTCGCCCCCGACCTGCGCTACTCGGCCACCGGCTCCATCATGGAGTTCAAGACCATGGTCAAGACCTTCCACGCCCACGGCATCGAAGTCATCCTGGACGTGGTCTACAACCACACCGCCGAGGGCAATCATCTGGGCCCCACCCTCTGCTTCCGCGGCATCGACAACGCCGCCTATTACCGCCTGCAGCCGGACAACCCGCGCTACTACCAGGACTACACCGGCTGCGGCAACACCCTGAACATGATGCATCCTAAGGTGCTGCAGCTGATCATGGATTCTTTGCGCTACTGGGTGAACGAGATGCACGTGGACGGCTTCCGCTTCGATCTGGCCTCGGCCCTCGCGCGCGAGCTGCACGAAGTGGACAAGCTCGGGGCGTTCTTCGACATCATTCACCAAGACCCGGTGATCTCCCAGGTGAAACTTATCGCCGAGCCCTGGGACCTGGGCGAAGGCGGCTATCAGGTGGGCAATTTTCCAGTCGGCTGGACTGAGTGGAACGGCAAGTATCGGGATGCAGTGCGCGCCTTTTGGAAAGGGGAGGGCGGCCTGATCGGCGATCTGGCCTATCGTCTCACCGGCTCCTCGGATCTCTACGAGGCCAGCGGACGCCGGCCTTACGCTTCGATCAACTTCGTCACCTGCCACGATGGTTTCACCCTGCAGGATCTGGTCAGTTACAACCACAAGCACAACCAGGCCAACGGCGAGGACAACCGCGATGGCACCGACACCAATCTAAGCTGGAACTGCGGCGTGGAAGGGCTCACCGACGATCCGGAGATCCGCGCCCTGCGTGCCCGGCAGAAGCGCAACCTGCTGGCCACCCTGCTCTTCTCTCAGGGAGTGCCGATGTTGCGCCACGGGGACGAACTCTCCCATAGCCAGCGCGGCAACAACAACGCTTATTGTCAGGACAACGAAATCTCCTGGCTGAATTGGGAACTGGACGCGGAAAAAACCGCCTTTCTCGAGTTCGCGCAGCATGCGCTCAGCCTGCGCCGGGAACACCCCCTCTTCCGCCGGCGCAAGTTTTTTCAGGGACACCCGATTCACGGCAAGGACGTGAAAGACATCGTCTGGCTCAACCCGGACGGGCGCGAGATGAGCGACGAGGAGTGGAACCAACACACCGCCCGCTGCCTTGGAGTTTATCTGTCCGGTGCCGAGCTGAGCGAAACGGACGAACGCGGCGAGCCGGTGATCGACGACGACTTCGTGCTGCTGATCAACGCCCACGATGAACCCATTCCCTTCCTGCTGCCCGCCTATGGCCGAAGTGACCCGTGGATCTGCCTGTTGGATACTGGTTTTGAGAACGGCGCGAGCGATGACGACCGCTATGCGGGAGGGGACGAGTATCCCCTGCAAGGCAGGTCGCTGGTCCTGCTCATGCGACCCAAACTATGAGGACGCAGCACACCATGCCTTTCGGGGCAGAACTTAGGCCCGAAGGAGGGGTGCGCTTCCGCCTCTGGGCGCCGGGGGCCAACCAGGTAAAACTTGGCCTGGAAGGGTCTGCTGGGGAGCGGTGCCTGCCTATGCAGCGGTTAGACGGCGGCTGGTACGAACTGGTCACTGCCGACGCCGGCCCAGGTAGCCTTTATCGCTTCCACCTCGACGCTGGCCTACAGGTGCCGGATCCCGCCTCGCGCTTCAATCCCAAAGACGTGCACCGACCCAGCGAGGTCGTCGACCCGGCCGCCTATGCCTGGCAGGATGCCAGCTGGCGGGGGCGGCCCTGCGAGGAGACGGTAGCAACCGCCATCATACCCCCTGGGGGGCGGCGATCAACTTCGACGGCGAAGGGTCGCGCACGGTACGCGACTTTTTCCTCCACAATGCCCTCTACTGGCTGGAGGAATACCATTTCGACGGCCTGCGCCCGGATGCAGTGCACGCGATCCTGGACGACTCCCCGAGGCATATCCTGGAAGAGCTGGCCTAGGTGGTGCATAGAGGACCATGGCAAGACCGCCGCATTCACGTGGTGCTGGAGAACGGCCAGGCTTCGGATAAGGCCGAGTATTTCGACATAGACTGGCAGCCGGTCAAGCCCGAGCTCAAAGGGAAGGTCCTGGTGCCGGTGCTGGGCGATCACTATGGGGTGGTGCTCGAGTCGGGCGAGCTCAAGCTCGCCTTCGACGCGGGAGCAGGCGAGTTCTCGGTCTGGTACTTCCAGCACCGCTTTCCAGTGGACCCCAAGGAATATCCCCAGCTCCTCACCCACCGCATGGAGCTGCTCGGCGCCAGGCTTGGCCCGGAACACTGGGACTTTCTCGAATATCAAAGCCTGGCCACCGCCTTTTCCCACCTCCCCGCCTCCTGCGAGAGCGACCTGGAGCAGCGTGCCCAGCGAGCCAGGGACAAGGAGATTCACAAGCGCCACCTGTCTGAACTGGCCGCCCGCAACCCGGACATCCTGTTCTTCCTGCGCGAGAACGTGGATCTGTTCAACGCCATCCCGGGCGAGGCGGAGGGTCTTGCGCTACTGGACCGCCTGCTGGGCGCCCAACCCTCTCGGCTCGCCTACTGGCGGGTGGTGGCAGATGAGATCAACTATCGCCGGTTCCTCGACATCAATGACCTGGCCGCCCTGCGGATGGAACGGGAGGTGGTGGAAAAGATTCTCGCGCCCCACGAGTATCTGCCACCGGACTGGCAAATCTGCGGCACGACCGGCGACGACTTTGCCAATCTGGTCAGTGGCCTGTTCGTCGATCCCGCCTCAGCCGAGGTGGCGGTGGCGCCACGCCTGATCTACGCTTTGCTGGAAGGGAAGACCGGCTTGCCCCAGGGCAGTCAGGTTTGGGCGAACACCGCCTTGGGGCTGCCTCAAGGTCGTTGGCGTAACGTGCTGACGAACCAGGAGTTGAGTTCGGCAGACGGAGTCTTGGAGGTGTCACAGGTCTTGAGTGAATTTCCAGTGGCTCTGCTGGTGCGGGCATGATCCTTGACGGTTGTGATCTATTTTCAGCCAGAGTAGAATTACCAATTTACTTTTACCGTTCCTTGCTTTACTGCCTCGGGCAGAAAGCTGTCTTAAACCGTAAGGAGCTTTTCATGCGACACTACGAAATCGTATTCCTGGTTCATCCGGACCAAAGCCCCCAGGTGCCAGCCATGCTTGAGCGCTACCACGCCATGATCGAGACCAATGGTGGCAGGATCCATCGCTTGGAGGATTGGGGTCGGCGGCCACTGGCCTATTCGATCCAGAAGCTGCACAAGGCACATTACATTTTGATGAATATCGAGTGCGATCAAAAGACCATAGGGGAAATCCAGAACCATTTCCGCTTTAACGACGCCATCCTGCGTGATTTGATCATCAAGCGGGACGAGGCGATTACCGAACCTTCGCCGATGGCCAAGGGAGCCGAATCTGAGCACAAGGCGGAGCGATACGGCAGCGAGTTCGAGGATGAAGCCGAAGACATCGCAGAAGCGGTCGCCGACGAGGACATCATCGAATCTTAAAGTGAGGAAACCATGGCGCATCAAATCAGAAGACGGAAATACTGTCGTTTCACCGAAGAAGGGGTGAAGGAGATCGATTATAAAGATCTCGAGACCCTCAAGGACTTCATCACCGAAACCGGCAAGATCGTGCCCAGCCGGATCACCGGCACCAGTGCAAAGTATCAGCGGCAGCTAGCGACAGCCATCAAACGCGCCCGTTATCTGGCCTTGTTGCCTTATTGCGACGCGCACAAATAAAGCCAGCCCGTTCACCTCCATGCGCTTTCTTGCCGACTTCAGCATGCGTGGCCGCATGCAGGCTGTCGCGGTGGCGGCGACTAGTCTGATGCTGTCCTTGCTGCTGCCGCCTTTGAGCCTGCTTGCGGCGGCGGTGGTGGCGCTAGTGACCTTGCGTCAGGGATGGCGCGAAGGGCTCGACACCTTGCTGGCGAGTACGCTGGCGGCGGGGCTTTTGGGCGCTATCGTATTGGGCGATTTCGGATCGCCAGCCGGTTACGGCCTGATGCTCTGGTTGCCCGCATGGGCGGTGGCGTTGGTGCTGCGCCATACCAGAGATCTGGGCTGGACTTTTGAGCTGGTGGTGGTGTTGGGGTTGATCGCAGTTGCGTTGGTGTATTGGATCAGCCCTGAGGTGGCTGGATTTTGGCATGGAAGGATTGAGCAGGCGTTTGGATCCTGGAGGGGACAGGTCGGTTTGGATCTGGCGCAATGGCAGGCGTATCCTGCGGCAGTTGCGCGCCATATGACCGGCATCGTGGCCGCCGGCATGGTGTCTGGCTTGGCGTTGAGCCTGCTGTTGGCGCGCTGGTGGCAAGCGCTGCTCTACAATCCGGGCGGATTCCGGGCCGAGTTCCTGGCTTTGCGCCTGCATAAGCCCATGGCCTACCTCGCCCTTGGTCTGGTCGGGGTGGCAATGGTTCTGGAAGGTCAGGCGCGCGAAGCGGTGGTCAATCTGCTCCTGGTGCTGGCAGTATTATACGTAGTCGCCGGGACTGCAATCCTGCATGCGATTCTTGCCGGACGGGGTCAGAAAGCACTGCTTTTCGGCTTGTATGGGCTAATGTTATTCGTTCCCCACGTGTTGCTGCCGGTCGCGCTGGTGGGCTTGAGCGATGCGTGGTTTGACTGGCGCGGCCGGTTCGCGCCGCAGGATCTTCCGACTTAATCGCCGGGAGTGGATCGAAACGAACAAACAACCAAAGGATAAAACGGATGGAACTGATTCTGCTTGAAAAAATCGCCAATTTAGGAGACCTTGGTGCGCGGGTGAAAGTGAAACCAGGCTATGCTAGAAATTACTTGATCCCGCAGGGCAAAGCCGTGCGCGCGACGCCCGAGCGCATCGCCGAGTTCGAAAAGCGCCGGGTCGAGCTGGAGAAGAAAGCCAGCGAGGCGCTGGCGGCTGCGCAGGCGCGCGCAGCCAAGCTTGCTGAGCTGGAGGTGGTCATCACCCAGAAGGCGGGTCCCGAAGGCAAGCTGTACGGTTCGGTCGGCACCCAAGACATCGCCGAAGCGATTTCGGCCCAAGGCGTCCCGGTCACCCGCCAGGAAGTCCGACTCCCTTCAGGTCCTCTGCGCCAGATCGGCGAACATGAAATCGCATTACATTTGCATCCGGATGTGACCGCTACCGTCAAGCTCGTCATCCGGCCGGAGTAGCGCGCAAAATAAAGGTCAAAGGTCCCTCGTTGGTGAGGGTGACTTGCATCTTGGCGCCAAAGCGGCCGGTGGCGAGTTTGGGATAGCGGCAGCATATCGCTGCAACCAAGCGGTTGAACAGACGCTCGGCGGTGGCTGGATCGGCGGCTGGAGTAAAACTTGGCCGGGTTCCCTTGCGGGTGTCGGCAGCCAGGGTAAATTGAGGGACCAAAAGCAGTTCACCGCCTTTGTCCACCACGCTCAGGTTCAGCTTGCCCTCGGTGTCGGGAAACACCCGGTAGCCGAGCAGGCGCTCTGCCATCCGCGTCGTGCAAGCCTCAGTATCTCCCTTTTCGACCGCAACTAGGACCAAAAGCCCGAGGCCAATTGCTCCTACGGTCTCGCCGCAAACCTCGACCTTAGCCTGGCTGACTCGTTGCAGCACGGCGATCATCGGCGCTCATTTTAAGCAGTTCCAGGATTTCCGAAGGCAAGGGGAAGACGATGGTGTTGGACTTGTCGCCGGCGATCTCGATCAGTGTTTGAAGATAACGCAAGAGCAGTGCCTGGGGTTGTTGGGACAGGGTGCGGGCGGCGGTCAAGAGTTTTTCCGCCGCCTGCATTTCCCCCTCGGCGTGGATGACCTTCGCGCGCCGTTCGCGCTCGGCTTCGGCTTGGCGAGCGATGGCGCGGATCATGCTTTCATCCAGGTCCACGCGCTTGATCTCTACGTTCGAGACTTTGATCCCCCAGGCATCGGTCTGGCTGTCTAGGATGGCCTGGATGTCGGCGTTGAGCTTTTCCCGTTCCGCCAACATCTCGTCCAGCTCATGCTGGCCCAAGACCGAGCGCAGCGTAGTCTGGGCCAGCATGCTGGTGGCATCGTGGTAGTTTTCCACCTGGATGATGGCGCGCGCCGGGTCGATGACGCGGAAGTACACTACCGCGTCCACTTTCACCGAGACGTTGTCACGGGAAATCACGTCCTGGCGTGGCACATCCATCACCACCGTGCGGATGTCCACCTTGATCATGCGCTGAATGATCGGGATCACCAAGATCAGCCCAGGTCCCTTGACCTTGTAGAAACGGCCGAGCAGGAAGATCACCCCGCGCTCGTATTCCCATAGGATGCGGATGGCGCTCAACAGAAACAGCAAAAGCAGGACGAGGACGACGATCAGGGCGTTCATTGGGTTTCCTCCTTGAGGGGTGTGACATAAAGGGTGAGGCCGTCGATACCCAGTACCTTGAGCTGCTCCCCCTGCCGTACCGGCCGGTCGCTGATCGCATGCCAGCGCTCGCTGCGCAGACGGACCCAGCCTTCCCGGTCGAAATCCTCCAGCGCTACCGCAGGTTTATGGAGCAGTTCTTCCGCGCCGGTGGCTGCCGGTTCGCGCCGGGCCTTGAGGATCAATCCCAGGCCGAGGATGAACAACAGGGCAGAGGTGATGGCGAATCCTAAGATCAGTTCCAGGTGGATGTTAAAACCAGGTACCCCAGTATCGGTGAGCATGATGGAGCCGAGCGTAAAGGCGGCGATGCCGCCGATCCCCAGGACGCCGAAGCTGGGTACGAAGGCCTCGGCCGCCATCAGGATGATTCCTAACAGGATCAGCCCGAGACCTGCGTAGTTGATGGGCAGGACCTGAAATGCGAACAGGGCCAAAAGCAGGCAGATGGAACCCAAAACGCCGGGGACGATCGCGCCCGGGTTGGAAAACTCGAAGATCAGCCCATAAATTCCCAGCAGCATCAAAATGTAGGCGATATTGGGGTCGGTCAACACCGCCAGGAGACGGCTGCGCCAGTCAGGTTTAAGTTGTTCCAGCAACAACCCAGAGGTTGCCAGAGTGAGCGTGCGGCCCAAAACGATCACCTTGCGCCCATCCAGTTGACGCAGCAGATCGCCGATATCCGTGGCGACCAGATCGATCACGTTTTGTTTGGCTGCTTCTTCGGCGGTGAGGGTGGCGGCCTCGCGCACCGCCTTTTCCGCCCACTCCGCATTGCGGCCACGCATGTTGGCCAGTCCTTTGATGTAGGCCACCGCATCGTTGATCATTTTGTGCTCCATCGCATCGGTGGAAGGAAGCTCTCGCTCTTTCCGATCAGATTTTTTCCCCCGCTCAGGCGGCGGTGGGCTGCCGGGGCCGGCCAGCCTGACCGGAGTGGCGGCGCCGATGCTGGTAGCCGGCGCCATAGCGGCGATATGGGCGGCATAGACGATGTAGGTGCCGGCACTGGCGGCGCGCGCCCCGCTGGGGGCGACGAAAGCAACCACCGGCACTGGGGAGGCGATGATTTGCTTGATGATCTGGCGCATCGAGGCATCCAGGCCGCCAGGGGTGTCGAGGCGTAGCACGATCAAGCGAGTCGAGGGATCGCCGGCGTGTTCAAAACTGCGTTTGACGTAATCCGTGGTCGCCGGGCCGATAGGGCCTTCCAAATCGAGCTGCAGGGCCTTGTCCGCAGCCGCGCATGTGGCGGTCACCAGCAAGACGAGCGCAAACGCAAGCCGAAGCCGCCTCATTCCAAGGCGATCTGGCTGTCGATTTCGTGGACCAGCCTCAGTTCGGGAACCTCCAATCGGGCTTTGACGGCCAAGGTTTCCGTGCCCTTGAGCTGGCCTTCCTCCAGCGCCTTGAAGATAGCGAACTCTATCTTCTGCTGCGAGGTCACGCCGAATTTCTTCAGGAATTTGCGCATCTCCATGTTCATCTTTTCTTCATTCATAGCCGTCCACCGCTCAGTTACCAGCAAAGGTTTTGATATCTCCCGGCTTGCGCAGCATCTTGTCCACCTCACCTTGGTGCAGTTCTTCGCTGGCGATCATGCGGCGGGCATATTCCTCCAGTAAGACCGATTTGCCTTCTACCAGCGCAAATAGCTCCTGATAGACCTTAAGGGTCACACGCTCGTGTTCTAAGGATTCGCGCAGGATATCGCCGATGTCGTGCTTGTGGGTCTCGAGCAAGGGTCCGATTCCCAGGGAAGGGTGGCCGCCAAAGTGGGTGATGAGCTCCCCTGCTTCGCGAGCATGGGTGAGGGATTCCTCCGCTTGCGCCCGCATCCAGGAGACGATTGGAATGCGGTTGTAACCGAAGACCATGAGGGAATAATGGGTGTAACGGACAACGCCCGCCAGTTCCAGCTCCAGAATCCTATTGAGGAGTTCGATGACCTTGTCTTGATTCAGGGTATTCATAGGAGCCTCCAGTTCAGCTTGGGGTCAAATCCCGTCAATCATGATAATCCCGTTGCAGGTTTTTGACACCACTTTTGCGCAGCCAAAGCTCCGGGCACGGTGTCCAAACTAGTGGCCGAAAGGCCGCGATCGCTTCGAACTCCCTGCGCAGCCGGTTCACCTGCCGCTGCAACCGGACCGGTTCCTCCGCTTCGACCCCCCGGTCGTAGATATGAACGTACCGCAGCAGACAAAGGCTCTCCATTTACTGTGGTTGGCTGGACGGTTGTGGATGCTGAGCGCTTGGCAACCGACCGAAAGTCTGCCACCCTTGGCAGCAGAAGGGGTGATTCTCGCCTTTGGCAATAGCCTGCGTGAACGCGGCGCGCTGTAGGGGCGGTCTACCCCTTAGGGATTCTGCCGTTCCTCGAGCTGGATGTTGATCAGTTTCAACGTAGCCAACACCGAGGCGAACACCTGGTTGACGTGGACCCCGCGGGTAGTGCGGGTCAAACCGCCCTGGTCCCAGGTGATGATGCACTCGGTGAGGGCGGAGGTGTGGCCGCCTTTGGGGATGTGTACCTCGTAGTCTAGGAGTTCTGGAAGATTCACCTGGTAGTGGGCCAGTACCTGGTTGATCGCGTCGATGAAGGCGTCGAACCCCCCATTGCCGGCCCCCGAGGCGGTGTGGACCTTACCGTCGATCTCCACCCTAAGGGTGGCAGTGGAGGGGAGGTCGAGGCCAGAGGTGATGGCGCAGCCCAAAAGCCGGATGTGCTGGTAGCTTTCGCTCTCGAGGACGTCGGCGATGATGAAGGGCAGGTCGTCGGTGGTGACGATCTGTTTGGCGTCCCCCAGTTCGACGATGCGCGCCAGCACCTTGCGCTGTTGCTCTTCGGTGAGCTCGATGCCAAGGCGCTCCAGGTTCTTGCGCAGCGAGGCCTTGCCGCTCATCTTGCCCAGCGCGTAGCTTCGCACCCGGCCGAAGCGCTCCGGATTCAAGGGGCTTTGATATAGGCCTCCCTTGTGGTCGCCGTCGGCGTGGATGCCGGCGGTCTGGGTGAAGACGTCGGCGCCGACGATGGGGGCGTTGGCCGCCACGCGCTTGCCTGAGAAGCGCTCGACCATGTCGCTGATGCGCACCAGTTGGGACTCGTCCACCTCAAGCGCCACTCCCAGCTTGTCCTTGAGCACCACCACCACCTCCGCGAGCGAGGCATTGCCGGCCCGTTCCCCCAGGCAGTTGACGGTGCAGTGGACACCGCAGGCCCCCGCCTTGACCGCTGCCATGCAGTTGGCGGTGCCGAGGCCGTAGTCGTTGTGAGGGTGGAAATCGAGGTGGAGACCGGGATAGCGCGCGCACATGTCGCCGATGGCCGTCTCCACTTCCTCCGGCGTCATCACCCCCAAAGTGTCGGGGAGCATGAAGCGCCGGATGCCGACGCCGCGCAGCCGGTCCATCAGGGCGAAGACATAATTCGGGCTGTCGCGGTAGCCGTTGGACCAGTCCTCCAGATAAACATTGACGGCCAGCCCGCGGGAAAAGGCATAATCTACGGTGCGCAGGATATCGGCCAAATGCTCCTCCAGGGTTTTTCCAAGCTGCAGGCGGCAGTGCCTCTCGCTGCCTTTGGTCAGGAGGTTGACCGCCCGTCCGCCGGTCGCGCAAATCCAGTCCACGCTCAAGTTGTGATCGACGAACCCCAGGACTTCGACCCGGTCGGCCAAGCCTTCCGCCGCCGCCCAGGCGCAGATCTTGGTTACCGCCTCTTTCTCCTTAGCTGAAACCCGCGCCGAGGCGACCTCGATGCGGTCCACGCGGACGCGCTCCAGAAGCGCCCTGGCAAGGTGGAATTTCTCGTCCGGGGAGAAGGAGACTCCCTGGGTCTGCTCACCGTCGCGGAGCGTGGTGTCCATGATTTCGATCCGGCGTGCGCTTTCAGTCATGGTCAGACCTGAAGTAATATCCAATCTAAGGCGCGAAAGGGTAAGAGCCTTTTAAGGCAGGCGAACAGATAGGTGGGAACCGTCACGTAATAGCGGATCTTGGGGCGTGGCCTTTCCAAGGCATAGATCACCTTCTGCAATACTGCCTCCGGTGGCAGAGTGAAGGAGACCACAGGGCCTTCGGCAGCCAAGCGTTGTTCCATCTTTTGATAGATCTGCCGGTACGGGCTGTGCTCGGCATCGATGTTCTGTTTGAATTTATGGTAAGCATTCTCGCGAAACTTGGTCAGAATGGGCCCCGGTTCGATCAGGATCGGATAGATCTGGGTGCCGTAAAGTTCCAGCCGTAAAGTATCCGCCAGCGCCTCCAGGGCATACTTGCTGGCATTGTAAGCGCCGCGGTAGGGTAGGGCGACAAAACCGAGCACCGAGCTGTTGTAAATGATGCGGCCGTGACCTTGGCGGCGCATGACCGGAAGCACCAAATTGGTCAGCTCGTGGGTGCCAAACAAGTTGGTCTCGAACTGGGCTCTTAGGACGTCACGGCTCAAATCTTCCACCGCGCCCACCTGCCCCCAGGCACCGTTGTTGAGCAGCGCATCCAGGGTGCCGCCGGTCCATTCCAGCACTTGCGCCACCGCTGCCTTGAGGCTGGCTGAGTCGTCTAAGTCGAGCTGCACCGCTTCTAACCCTTCTCTTTTGAGGCGCGCGACATCCTGGGGCTTGCGCGCCGAAGCAAACACCCGGTAACCGCGCTCCTTCAGCCCCCTGGCGGTGACATAGCCGATCCCGCTGGAACAGCCGGTGATGAGGATGGTGTTGACTGGACGTTTCATCGCCTTATGCCTTGGGCAGGGTGACCCCGGTCTGGCCTTGATACTTGCCGCCGCGGTCCCGGTAGGAGACCTCGCATTCCTCGTCGGACTCTAAGAAAATCATTTGCGCTACGCCTTCGTTGGCATAGATCTTAGCCGGCAGCGGGGTGGTGTTGGAAAATTCCAACGTGACCTGGCCTTGCCACTGCGGTTCCAATGGCGTGACGTTGACGATGATGCCACAGCGCGAGTAGGTGCTTTTCCCCAGGCAGATGACCAGCACGTTGCGTGGAATCCGGAAATACTCCACGGTCCGCGCCAGGGCGAAGGAGTTGGGCGGAATGATGCACACCTCGGATTTTAAATCGACGAAGCTTTTGGGGTCGAAGTTTTTCGGATCGACGATGGTCGAGTTGATGTTGGTGAAAACCTTGAACTCGTCGGCGCAGCGGACGTCGTAGCCGTAGCTGGAGGTGCCGTAGGAGATCGCCCGCTCGCCCTTGATTTCCGAGATCAGCTTAGGCTCAAACGGTTCGATCATGCGGTATTTTTCCACCATGCGGCGGATCCAGCGGTCGGATTTGATCGCCATTTAAGTCTTCTCCACTACGATTTTGGGGAATTTGCCGGCCAGATCCTTGGGCCTGCGGGCCAGTTGCGCCGCCAGTTTGCGCGCGATGTCCAGGTAACTTTGCGCGATCCGGCTAGCGGGCTCGACCACCACGGTGGGGTGACCTGAGTCGGCGTCTTCGCGGATGCGGATGTCCAAAGGCAGCGCACCTAAGAGCGGTATGCCGTATTTTCGGGCCAGCTTCTCGCCGCCGCCGTGGCCGAAGATCGGCTCCTCGTGGCCGCAGTGGCTGCAGAGGTGGAGGCTCATGTTTTCGACGATCCCGAGCACCGGCACCTTGACTTTCTCGAACATCTTCAAGCCCTTCATGGCATCGAGCAGGGCGATGTCCTGAGGGGTGGTGACGATGATGGCGCCGGCGACCGGGATCTGCTGGACCAGGGTCAGATGGATGTCGCCGGTGCCCGGGGGCATATCCACGATCAGGTAATCCAGGGCTTTCCAGTTGGTTTGTCTGAGCAGTTGCTGGATGGCACTGGTGGCCATCGGGCCGCGCCAGATCATGGGGGTGTCCTCGTCCACCAGGAACCCGATGGACATGATCTGGAGGCCGTAGGCTTGCATCGGCTCGATGGTTTTGCCGTCTTGGGTCTGCGCTTGTCCGCCTACCCCCAACATGCGCGGGATGCTGGGGCCGTAAATGTCGGCGTCGAGGATGCCCACCCGGGCGCCTTCCTGGGACAGGGCCAGGGCGAGGTTTACGGCGACGGTGGATTTGCCCACCCCGCCTTTGCCTGAGGCGACTGCGATGACGTTTTTGACTCCCGGAAGAGGCTCCCGCCCATGAGGGACCGCACGGGCGAGGATTCGCCAGTCCGCCTGGATGTCCAGCCGGTCGATGCCTGGCACACGGCGCAGGGTTTCGGTCAGGGCCGCGACCAGCTTTGGCACGTAACCCTTGGCGGGAAATCCCAGTTCGATCTGAATCGTGACGCTATGGTTTTCCAGCAAGATTTCCCGAACGGCACCGGCGCTGACCAGGTCGATGCCCAAGTAGGGGTCAAGGTAAGTTTTTAGGGCGTTTTCGATTGCTGTGCGGGATAGGGGACTCATGGTTTGAAGTCAAGCAATGAAATTTATATTATCTCAAGCTATTCCTGCAACTTACACATCGTATCGCCCGGTGTCGCTATGCCCTAAAGATTTATCCGGAGCGATCCTATCCCGAAGCCGCTGTTTGATCTCCTTGGCCTCGGGGAAACGGCCTTCGGTCTGGCGCGACCACAATACTTCGCTTTCCAGGCGGATCTCGAAGATGCCACCAGTGCCTGGCTGCAGCGCTACCTCCCCCAATTCCTCGGCAAAGGTGGTGAGGAGTTCCTGGGCCAGCCAAGCGGCGCGCAGCAGGAAGTTGCAGCGAGCGCAGTATTCGATTTCGAGGCGCGGGGTTTTCATCGCCATGCCAGCACCCGATAAAACTGGGCTTTGAGATAATCGGTTTCGAGGATGGCGGGATGGATCGGGTGATCCGGTCCCGGATGGCCCCGGGCGAACAGGGCGGCTTCCCTTGCGTTCCTCAGCGCTGCACCGGCGACCAATTGCTGCAGCTTCTGGGCCGCCAGGTGATGCGAGCAGGAACAGCTTACCAAGATCGCAGAATCGGTCAAGCAGGCCGTGGCGAGCTTATGCAGGCGCCGATAGCCCTCGATGCCTTGGGCGATGTCCTTGCGGCGCTTGATGAAGGCAGGAGGATCCAGGATGATCAGGTCGAATTTGAGCTTTTCTTGCCTGATTTGCTTTAGGAATTCGAACACGTCTGCCTGAACGAACCGGACCTTTTGTTCCACCCCGTTCAGGCGGGCGTTCTCCCGGGCCAATTCCAAGGCGGCCGCAGAACTGTCCACCCCGATCACTTCGCGAGCGCCGCAGGCGGCTGCCTGGATCCCCCAGGTGCCGCTGTAGCAGAACAGATCGAGCAGCTTAAGGTCTTTGGCCAGCGCGGCGGCATGGACGCGGTTTTGGCGGTGGTCGTAGAACCAGCCGGTTTTCTGTCCCAGTACCGGATCGATCTGAAACCGGCAGCGGTTTTCCTCGACGAGGACAGTGTCTGGCAACGTCCCTAAGACCGTTACCTGCTGGGGCAAGCCTTCCAGCGTGCGGCTGAAGGAATCGTTGCGCAGCACGATCGCCTGCGGGTTGAGGAGTTCTCCCAGCGCGCCAAGGATGGATTCCAGTTGGCGCTCGATGCCGGCGGTGTTGCACTGGATCACACACACCTTGCCGAAGCGGTCGACCACCAGTCCCGGCAGACCATCCCCCTCGCCGTGGACCAAGCGGTAGAACGGGGCTGAAAACAAGCTTTCGCGCCACGCCAGGGCGGCGGCCAGGCGGCGATGCCAGAAGCCCGAATCGATGGTTTGACTGGGATCGCGGCTGAGCAGCCGGGCGCAGATCAATGCCTTGGGATTGACGTAGCCTATCCCTAGGGTCAGGCCGGCGCTGTTCTCGATCGCCACTAGATCGCCTGGAGCAAAGTCCTTAAGGGGTGTGGCCTTAGTGTCGACCTCATTGCTGAATACCCACAGATGGCCTTGGCGCAAGCGCCGGTCCTCGTGTCTTTTCAGGCGCAGACGGGGCAGACGGGTCATTCGAGAAACTCAAATTGAAAGCCGCCCACTTCCCGCTTGGGTGCAGCCAGGGCGAGATCGATGAATATCGATCGATGGCTGGGCATCAACTGGGGGATTAAGGTGCGCAGGTATTCCTCCGGTTTGAAAATGCGCTGGGCGATGCCGGTGCCGTCCATAGCCGTCAAGGTCAATTTGAGGAATGGATAGGGCTGAGGGTAGGGAGCTTGATTGACGATCACCAGATGAAATTCGTACCCGTCGGTTGAGTTTTTGACTGGGTACAGGGCACGGTCTACCACTTTGATCGCAGTCAGATTACGGAATGGTGACAACTCGCAGCCGAGCCGCTGGCACAACCACGCCACCAGGGGGCGCAGATGGAGGGACTGAGCCATGCGCTCGCGGGCCAAGACGAAGATCTGGATGAGCAGTAGCAGAGCCAGAAGCATCGCCGCCAGAATCCAGTATCGATTGCTGATCTTAGCACCGGATAGATCGGCTGGTCTGGATTCGAAGTAATCGGTCGATCGGCTGGGTTCAGGCCCGGCCGCCACCTCATCCTGCTCCATTTTCGGGATAGGGGCTGGCGGGGGAAGGTTTGGCGCGATGGCAACGGCGACTCCACCATCCAGTTGCGGCAGCTCCAGCAGGCAGGTGGTGTGATCGGCAAGGGCTTCCTCAAGCCTGTCGGCCAGGTTCTCCAACGCTCCGAAAATGAGGTTGCAGCGGTTGCAAATGGCTTCGCCGCGTCCGCAGCGCAGCTGCACTGCGTTGATCCGATAGACCGTCCGGCATTGCGGGCAACGGGTGTACATACATCAAAGACGCCTGATCCCAGCCAGGCGGGCCCATCCATCCTCTGACTTGGAAGGTTGAAAATCAAAGCTAGCCGCATAAGCCCGCCTGACCGATTCGGCCTGCGGTTCGAGGATGCCGGACAGGACCAGCCAGCCGCCCGGTCGGGTGTGGGCGGTGAGCGTTGCGGCCAGGGCGATCAAGGGGTCGGCAAGGATGTTGGCGACCACGATGTCGGCGATGATGGCAGGCATGGCTTGAGGATAGCAGCAGGTCAGGCGTTCAGCTACCCGATTGTTGTGCGCGTTCTCCTGCGTCGCAATCAGCGCCTGGGGGTCGATGTCGCAGGCGAAGGCTCGGGCGGCCCCCAGGAGCAGGGCTGCTACCGCCAGAATGCCGGAGCCGCAGCCGTAGTCGATGACGGTCTTGCCGCGCAAATCTTGTTCAGCCAGCCACTCCAGGCACAAGCCAGTGGTGGGATGGGTGCCGGTGCCAAAGGCCAGGCCGGGATCTAGGGTCAGGTACAGAGCCTGCGGATCGGGGGGCGACTGCCCGCTGGGGCAGATCCACAAGCGGCCGAAGTTGAGGGAGCGGAAGTGCTCAAGCCAGGCCCGTTCCCAAACCTGGTCGGCGAGGACCCGATGCTCGAAATCCTTGAGACGATCACCAAACTGTTCGATCAAGGCTGTCTGCAGCGCACCGGGTTCGACCTCCATATCGAATAAAGCGGTCAGGCGGGTCTGTTGCCATAGGGGCGTCTCCCCGGGGAGCGGTTCGAACAATTCCTCATCGCCGTCCTCGGCGAAGGTGATCGCCTGTGCCCCCCGTTGCTCCAGAAACTGGGAGACGGTATCGGCCAGTTCGCGCGGAAGCACAAAGGAAAGTTCTCGCCAGGGCATAGATCTATTCGCGCATTCCCAGCATCTCTTCCAGATAATGGATGTGTTGCCCCCCGCTCTTGAAGGCGCTGTCGCTGACGATTCGGGACAACAGGGGAATGTTGCATTTGATTCCGGTAATCACGGTTTCGCTCAGCGCGGTGCGCATTCGCGCCAGCGCGCTGGCGCGGTTTTGCCCGTGGGCAATGAGTTTGCCGATCATGGAGTCGTAGTAGGGGGGTACCCGATAACCAGCATAGATGTGCGTATCCACGCGGATGCCTGGGCCACCGGGAAGGTGAAGCTGCTCGATCAGACCGGGGGAGGGCATGAAGTTTTCCGGATCCTCAGCATTGATTCGGCATTCCACCGCATGGCCGCGCAGCACGATGTCCTGCTGGGAATAAGACAAGGGTTCGCCTGCGGCGATGCGGATTTGTTCCTTGACGATGTCCACCCCGGTGACCATCTCGGTGACCGGATGCTCCACCTGGATCCTGGTGTTCATCTCGATGAAGTAAAACTCGCCGTTTTCATACAGGAACTCAAAAGTGCCAGCCCCCAGGTAACCGATCTCGCGGCAAGCTTCGGCGCAACGCTCTCCGATTTCGCGCCGTTGGGCCTCGGTGAGGCCGGGGGCGGGAGCTTCCTCGATCACCTTCTGGTGGCGGCGCTGGGTGGAGCAGTCGCGCTCGCCCAGGTGAATGGCGTTGCCATGGCTGTCGGCTAGCACTTGGAATTCGATATGGCGCGGCCGTTCCAGGAATTTCTCCAGGTATACTTCATCTCTGCCGAAGGCGGTGCGGGCTTCGGCTTTGGTCATGGTGATGGCGTTCATCAGCGCGGCTTCCGAGTGAACCACCCGCATTCCGCGTCCGCCGCCGCCGCCAGCCGCTTTGATCATGATCGGAAAACCGATCTCTTTGGCCAGGCGCAGGTTCTCCAGGTAATCGTCGGAAAGCGGACCATCGGAGCCTGGAACACAGGGAATCCCGGCTCTGCGCATGGCTTCTTTGGCTGAGATCTTGTCTCCCATCAGGCGGATGGTTTCTGGTCTGGGGCCGATGAAAATGAAGCCGCTTTGGATGACCCGTTCGGCGAAGTCGGCGTTTTCCGATAAAAAACCGTACCCGGGATGGATGGCGACCGCGTCGGTGACTTCCGCGGCGCTGATGATCGCCGGGATGTTCAGATAGCTGTCGGCAGAAGGGGCAGGTCCTATACAGACCGTTTCATCGGCCATCAGTACGTGTTTGAGGTTGCGATCGGCTTCGGAGTGGACCGCAACGCTGCGGATGCCGAGTTCCCGGCAGGCGCGTAGGATACGCAGGGCGATCTCGCCGCGGTTGGCGATGACGATCTTGTCGAGCATGGGTAAATCCTTGTCGGAAGCAGTTATTCGATCACGAACAGCGGTTGGTTATATTCCACCGGCTCGCCGTTTTCCACCAGAATTTTGGTCACGACCCCGGATTTGTCTGCTTCGATCTGGTTGAGGATCTTCATGGCTTCGATAATGCAAAGCACATCGCCGACACTGACGCGCTGGCCTACCTCAACGAACGCTTTAGCGCCGGGCACCGAAGCGCGGTAGAAGGTGCCTACCATAGGCGAGCGGACGATGTGGCCGGTCGGCTCTTCTTCCGCTTCGGCTTCGACTAGGGCGGGGGCCGTCGACGCTGGGGTCGGCTGGACAGAGAGCGGCGGGGCTTGAGTGACGATTTGGGCAGTAGCGCCGATCCTGCTAATCCGGACGGATTCTTCCCCCTCGTGGATTTCGATTTCAGCGATGCTGGATGCTTCGATGAGCTCGAGCAGCTTTTTTATTTTTCTGATGTCCATAACCTTCATTACTTAAATATCGCATGGCAGCATGCAGCGCCAGTTCATATCCCAAAGTGCCCAGGCCGCAGATGACCCCATGGGCGATATCAGACAGATACGAGTGATGGCGAAAAGGTTCGCGAGCATACACGTTGGACAGATGAACCTCGACGAACGGAATCCTGGTGGCCAGAAAGGCGTCGCGAATAGCGATGCTGGTGTGGGTTAAGGCGGCAGGATTGATGATGATAAACCCGACTTGCTTGGACCAGGCGGCGTGGATCAGATCGACCAGGACGTGTTCGGCATTGTTCTGGTGGAAGTCTAGGACATGGCCGTGACTTTCGGCCAGCCGCTCCAGCCGGGTTTTGATGTCGGCCAGGGTATCGGTGCCATAGATTTCTGGCTCCCGGGTGCCGAGCAGGTTGAGATTGGGTCCATTGAGGACAGTAATATACGCCATTATGCTGCGAATTGGTTGGAAAACTCAAATATTTTGCAGAAGCGGGCAGGTTTTGTCCAGAACGTGCCGCTGTAGTTCTCAACAGGATTGATCCAGGTTGGCGAGGTGGGTCAGAAACTGCTGTGGCGGTAGGTAGCCGATCAAACGGGCAGCTTTGCATTCCCGACCTTCGGGATCGAAGAACAAGACCGCCGGTGGGCCGATCAGACCGAAACGCCGCAGCAGACTCTGCTCTGGGCCGGCATTGGTGGTGACATCAGCCTTCAGGATCGCCAGATCAGCCAGCCTCTCACGGACCTTCGGTTCGGTGAAGGTTTGCGCTTCCAGTTTTTTGCACGAGACGCACCAATCGGCATAGAAGTCCAGCATCGCCCACCTGCCGCGAGTTTCTTTTAAGGCAGCGTCCAGCGCCTCGGGAGAGGTGATCCGGCGGAAGGCCGCTTGCTTGGTCGCGGCGGTTGGGTCAATCCGGGCGGTCAGGGGTTCGAGTGGTCTGAAGACGTTATGGCTGCCTGCAGCCAGGCCGATCAAAAGCAAGATGCCATAGGTGAGCATCACCATCCCCAGCGCCTTGCCGAGCTTGCGGCTGTGGGGCGCGTTCTCGGGCAGGGGACTGGCGGCGCCCAGATAGATAGCCGGGACGATCAACCACAGCGCCCACAGAAACAGCGTAAGGGATGGCGGTAAGATTCTCGACAGCAGCCAGATCGCCACGCCCAAAAGCAAGACGCCGAATATCGCCTTGACGGTGTTCATCCACAAGCCGGCCCGGGGAAGCAACTTGCCGGCCGAGGTGCCGACCGCGATCAAGGGCAGGCCCATCCCGAATCCCATCGCGAACAGGGCAGCTCCCCCCAAGACCGCATCGCCGGTCTGACCGATGTAGATCAGCGCGCCGGCAAGAGGAGCAGCCACGCAGGGGCTGACGATCAGGGTCGACAGCGCTCCCATCACCGCCGCATTGACGAAGCTGCCGCCCCGGACACCGCGCCAGGAGGACAGCTTCGTCTGCCAGGAGGAAGGCAGCTGGAGTTCATACAGACCGAACATGGATAATGCCAGGAGCACGAACAGGAGGCTGAAAGCCGCGATCACCCAGGGGTTCTGAAATGCCGCCTGCAGATTGGCCCCGAACAGCCCGGCCAAAATCCCAAACACTGTATAGGTGAGGGCTGAGGCGAGGACGTAGCTTAAAGACAGGCCGAAGGCGCGAGCAGCAGTGATCCGCTGGCCGTGGCCGACGATGATGCCGGACAGAATCGGCAGCATGGGAAAGCAGCACGGAGTGAACGCGAGCAGGATTCCAAAGCCCATAAAACTCAACAGGGTGAGCCAAAAGCTCTGAGCCTTAAGGGCTTGAGCGATGCGGTCCTGTTCGGCCAAGACCGGCGGTGGGGGGGAGGTCGCAATCGGCGTATGGATGGCAGCCGCGGCAGGTAGAGTCAAGGTGACGGTTTTGGTCTGCGGGGGATAGCAAACGCCCCGTTCGGCGCACCCTTGATAGCGGACCTTAAGCTCAAGCTGCGCAGCCTCGGTGGCGGTGCGCTTAAGCGGCAGGGTGGCGACGACGCTGCGGTGGTACACTTCGGTCGGGCCGAATTCTGGATCCTCTTTGCGCTCGCCCGGCGGCAGCTGCAAATGGTCCAGCTGCACCTTGCCGGCAAGCTTTTCCACCTTGAACTGGTTGCGGTAAAGGTAATAACCCTCGGCGATCTGCCAGGAAAGGCGCAGGGTGTGGGGGCCTTCGACCAAGGTCTGGAAGCGGAACGCCTCATCGGCCGGCAGGAGTTCATCCTGGAACAGCTTCAATCCCAAAGTCTTGGCCGGGCCGGTCAGGGAATCGAGCGGATCACCCCGGCCGGAGGCTGGCCAGGTCAGGATCAGGCTTAAGCCCAGAACTATCAGGGGGAGGAATCTAGCCATGCGCTTATCCAATCTAGATAGGCTTTACTGCCTTGCTCCACACAGACCATGACGATCTCTGGAAGTTCGTAAGGGTGGTGGACTTGGATGAACGCTTCCAGATCAGGAAAGCGGTCGGTGCGGGTCTTGATGATGAGCAGCACTTCGCTGGCGGTTTCGATCTTACCTTGCCAGGCATAGATGGAACTCAACCCAGGGACGAGGTTGACACAAGCTGCCAGGCGGTTTTCCACCAGACCCTGGGCCAGGCGGTGAGCGCTTTCGGTGTCGGGGCAAGTGCAGAAGACGATTCGGTACTGCGTGTTCATGAAAAGTGACATAATCAACAATCTTATTCATCATACCCAAATCCATGCATCTATTCAGACTGTTATTTCTGCTTTTCCTCGTCGTCCCCCTGATCGAAATCTATCTTCTCTTGGTCGTGGGGAGCATCATAGGCCCCTTGCCGACCATCGCCATGGTGGTGTTCACTGCGATCCTGGGCGCCTGGCTGCTTAAGATCGAAGGGTTTCATACCTGGTTCCGGCTGCAGCAAAGTCTGGCCCAAGGTAAGATTCCCGCTTTGGAGATCGTAGAGGGACCGATCCTGCTGGTGGGTGGAGCGCTGCTTTTGACGCCCGGCTTTTGCACCGATTTCATCGGATTCTTATGCCTTTTGCCGACCACTCGGCGCAAGATCGCCCGCTATGTGCTCAATAAATGGCTAATCCAGCAGATCTCAGCTAAGCCTTTCGGTTCTGAAGAGAGAAGTCCCCGCACGATCGAAGGGGAGTTCCAGCGCAAAGATTGAAGGAGCGCATCCCTGCGCTGCAACAGGAGTGATCTTAAGCTCGGTGCTGATGGGCCTGATCTTGTCCTTGGCCGCTGCAGCAGGAGTGGGTCTTAGGTTTCATTGCTTCAGCCTTGCCTTCGCAGCAGGAAGGCCCCCCGGCTTGCGCCTTGTTAGCTTGGCCGCAGCAGGAGGCGGTGGTTCTTCCCAATCCAGCGTAGATCGGGCAGAAGTGGGTATAACCGGAAACCAACAACGCGATTCCAAGCAAAAGCAGCGGCACACTGCCCAGGAACAAAGACACCAGGATCGAAAAACTGCCGACTCCATAACGGATCGTCTGATCCCGGTCACCGACGTTGTATTCGTATTTGAGCATGCGTTTGAAGTCGAATTGCATGAAATTACCTCCGTTGAAAACTTGCCTTAGTATATCTCAAACCCACCAGATCCGATCCGGTAAAATACAGGCTTCTATGGATATCACCTCGATTCTAGACCCCCTAAACGACGTCCAGCGCGAAGCGGTCAGCGCTCCCCTGCAATCGATGTTGGTTTTGGCGGGGGCAGGCAGCGGCAAGACCCGGGTTTTGGTGCATCGTCTGGCCTGGCTGATGCGGGTGCAAGCGATGCCGCCCCATGCCTTGGTGGCGGTGACCTTCACCAACAAGGCTGCCAGGGAGATGCGCGGGCGGGTGGAAGCCCTGCTGCGGATTGATACCGCTGGGATGTGGCTTGGAACTTTCCATAGCCTAGCCCATCGCATGCTCCGCCGCCACGCTGCACAAGCGAGTCTTCCGGAAGGGTTTCAAGTGCTCGACAGCGACGATCAGTATCGTCTGATCCGGCGCATTCTGCGCGAATTGAAACTGGACGAGGGGCGCTGGCCGCCGCGTCAGGTGCAGTGGTACATCAACGCCAACAAGGACGAGGGTCGGCGGCCGCAGTACATCGTCCCAGGTGACTTGTTCGAGCAGCAGATGCTCGCCATCTATCAGCATTACGAACAGCATTGCCGTCGCGCCGGGCTGGTGGATTTCGGTGAGCTGCTGCTGCGCGCCCACGAACTCCTGCGCGACCACGCCAGCCTGCTCGAGCATTATCGGCGCCGCTTCGGCTACCTCTTGGTAGACGAATTCCAGGACACCAATACCATCCAGTACGCCTGGCTGCGTCTTTTGGCAGGGGACAACGACAATCTGTTCGTAGTCGGTGACGACGACCAATCGATCTACGGCTGGCGTGGCGCCAGGGTGGAGAATATTCAGCGGTTTTGCGCCGACTTTCCAAACCATCGTCTGATCCGTTTGGAGCAAAACTACCGCTCCACCGGCCATATCCTGGAGGCTGCCAATGCCCTTATCGCCCACAACCGCGGCCGGCTGGGCAAAAAACTTTGGACCGCCGGCTCCCGCGGCGAGCCGATCCGGGTCTATGCAGCTTTCAATGAGCTGGACGAGGCCCGCTTCGTGGTCGATCGCATCCAGCACTGGCTGGAGCAGGGACGGTCGAGGAGCGAGGCGGCGATCCTGTACCGTTCCAATGCCCAGTCGCGCCTGTTCGAAGAGCAATTGATCGCGGCCGGCATTCCCTACCGGGTCTATGGAGGGTTGCGTTTCTTCGAGCGCGCCGAGGTCAAGAGCGCGTTGGCTTATCTGCGCCTCATCGCCAACCGCCACGACGACCCTGCCTTCGAGCGGGTGGTAAATCTGCCTGCCCGCAGCATTGGCCCGCGCACCGTCGATGCCGTGCGCGAGTACGCCCGGACGCAGGGGATCTCCCTCTGGCTGGCCGCCGAGGCCCTCTGCCAGACCCAGGCTAGGCCTACGCGCGCCGTGAACAGCTTGCGTGGGTTCCTGCAATTGATAGACACCTTGGACCAGGCCACGCAGGGACTTGCGCTCGCCGACCAGGTAAAAAGGGTAGTGGAAGGCACAGGTCTGATCGAGCATTACGCCAAGGAAAAGGGCGATTCCGGTGAGGCCCGGGTGGAGAACCTGAAGGAACTGGTCAACGCCGCCCGCCAGTTCGCTCCTTTCGATAGCGGGGATGACGAGAGCAGGCCGCTGGATGTATTTCTGGCTCATGCCGCCCTAGAAGCTGGCGAAGCCCAAGCCGACGCCTCCGAGGACAGCGTTCAGCTGATGACCCTTCATTCTGCCAAAGGGCTGGAGTTCCCGCTGGTGTTCATGGTAGGGCTGGAGGAAGGCCTGTTTCCCTCCATGCAATCGCTGGAGGACCCCTCCCGGCTGGAGGAGGAACGGCGCCTGTGCTATGTAGGGTTAACCCGAGCAAGGCTTAGGCTTTATCTATCCTATGCCGAATGCCGGCGCCTCTACGGCCGCGAGACCTACCCACAGAAATCGCGCTTTCTGCGCGAGATCCCTTCCCAGCATCTGGAAGAGGTCCGGGAGACCTGCCGCATCACCCGCCCTGCGTCCCATACCCATGGGGATTCCTCTACAGACGCAGGTCTTGTGGGGCAGCGGGTCAGGCACGCGGCGTTTGGCGAGGGGGTAGTGCTCAAGTGCGAAGGCGAGGGCCAAAACGCGCGCGCGCAAGTTAACTTCGGCCGCGTCGGGGTGAAATGGCTGATGTTGGCCTATGCTGGCCTTAAGCGCTTAAGTTAAGCCTTCCTCTTTGAGCGCCTGCTGCACCGCCGGCCGTTCGGCAATCCGGTCGGCATACGCCGAGAGCACCGGCCATGGGCTAAAATCCAGTCCCAGGTAATTCCGCCAGCTTAGCACCACGAACAGATACACGTCGGCGATGCTGTAGTTTTCTCCCACAAGCCACTCCCGCTTGGCCAGATGGTCGGCAACATACGCTAGGCGTTGGTTGAGTTTCTGGCGGAACAGCTGCTTGGCCGCCTCCGGCAGATCCGGCCAAAACAACGCGCCGAACCCTTTGTGCAGTTCGCTGGAGATGAAGTTCAGCCACTGCTGGAGGAGATAGCGTTGAAAATCCCCGAGGCGGGGTGCCAGGTTTGCCTCTGGTACCAGATCGGCCAGGTACTGGACGATGGCCGGGCCTTCGATGAGCACCGTGCCGTCGTTGAGCTCCAGGGCAGGGACGTACCCTAATGGGTTGACCTTGCGAAAATCCTCGCCGCCTGAGGTGCGTTTGGTGGCAAGGTCCACCTGCACCAGGTCGAAATCCAAATCCAGTTCGCACAGCACGATGTGGGGGGAAAGAGAACAGGCGCCAGGAGAATAGTAGAGTTTCATGAGACCCTCCTTGCGATCTTCAAGCAAAATCACATCATATCCTGAATTCAAACATCTAAGTAATGCCAACGCTCGATGCGCGCCGCCTGCCCATAGAAAGCATTGTTTTCATCGTACACATTCCAAACCGTTGCCCCTTCGATGCGGAAGCGCCTGCCGTTTCGAGCGATGCGCACCCCGCAGTAGCCGACAAGGTAGCCCTTGACGGTGACTTTTTCTAGCAGGCGCTGGCGCTCGGCCTGAGCCAGAGGTTCAGCGGAAAGCCGCGACGGCAGCCGGATGAAACTCTCCCAGTCCATCCCGAACAGGCGCTGGGCGGTGAGGTTGGCATAGTTAAATACCGGGTCTTGTTGGGTATCGTGGGAGAGCAGGGCAAAGGGGGCGCGATACAGCCAACGGGCGGCGGCGACCGGATCGAGTGCGGGATCGACCAGCTCACCTCCGGTCCAGCGCCGGTAGCTCATGGTGAGGCGCTGGATGTGTTCGGTCAGAAAACCGTTGGCAGGGGAAGGTTCGGGGAAGCTCATAGGCGCTCCAGGGGCAGCTCCGGCTGGATATACATCTGTTCGCGATAAAAGCGGGTGACCACCAGAAACAAGACGGCGGTGACCAGCATCGCGGCGGTGAAGAACCAGAAATACCAGGCACCTTCCAGATAGCTTTTGCCGGCGGGATTGTGGATGACGAAATTGACCGCGCTGGTGAACAGGTTGCCGACCGCCACCGAGAGCATGAAGAAAGCCATGACGAAGGATTTCATGGCGTTGGGCGCCTGGGTGTAGGAGAACTCCAGGCAGGTGATCGAGACCATCACCTCGGCCGCGGTCAGGATCAGATAAGCCATAAGCTGCCAGGCGATGGAAGGCGTATGACCTGCGTCGATGCGCATCTGTAGCCAAGCTGAAAGCGCAAAGGCGAGCGCGGTGACAAACATCCCGAGCGCGATTTTGCGCAGCGGAGGCAGGCGGATGCGGCGTTCCAGCAGCGGATAAATCCCATAGGAGAACAGCGGCACCAAAGCCAAGATCAGCAGTGGATTGGCGGCCTGGATCTGGGAGGGGAGGATTGTATAGCCCCACAGCATCCGATCCATCTGCTGGGCCTGCAGCACCCAGGATGAGCCGGTCTGGTCGAACAAGGCCCAGAACATGGCAACGAACAGGTAAATCAGACTCAGCCTGCCCAGGACCTTTAGCCCCTCGCCGCTCAGTGCCTGGCGGACAAAGCCCAGGCCTTGCGGCGGAATATGGGCGTAGTGCCAGCGGCCGCCCCAGAAAATCAACGTGGCCAGCGCCATGAGGATACCCGGCACGGCGAAGGCGACAGCCGGTCCCTGATGGTGGAGCAGGTAAGGGGTGACCAGCATCGCGGTAAACGCTCCCAAGTTGATGGCGAAATAGAACCAGCCGAAAGCCCGGCTGAGCAGATGCTGGTTGGAGGCGCCGAACTGATCGCCCAGGTGGGCGGAAACGCAGGGCTTGATGCCGCCGGCGCCGAGGGCGATCAGAGTCTGCCCCAAAAGCAGGCCGACCCGGGTGGCATCCAGGGCGAGGACGAAATGCCCCAGGCAGTAGACCAGCGAGAGGGTCACGATGGTGCGGTACTTGCCCCATAATCCGTCTGCCAGCAGCGCCCCCAGGACCGGCGTCAGATACACGCCGGAGACGAACAGATGGAACCAGCCTTTGGCTTCTTCGGGGGTCATCGGGTCAGGGCGGCCCGCTGCATCGGTTAAGTGTTGGGTCATGAACACCACCAAAATGGCGCGCATCCCATAGTAACTGAAGCGCTCGGCTGCCTCGTTGGCGACGATGAAGGGGATGCCGGGCGGCATCTTGGGGGTGGCCAAGGGAGCGCTGCGGTAGCGGGGCATCGTGTGGGTCTTCAAGTTAACCGGCGAGACATTGTGGCAGATGACGGCAGAGCTGGCAAAGGAGGGAGCGGGGTGGGGACCTTTAGGCTAGGCTTTAAAAATCGGAAGGGTTGCCCAGACCGACGTCGCGCCGGGCGGCCATGATAGTCACGGAAAATCCGGCGACCACATCGACCAGGGCCATCAGGGTCAGGGTGAAGAAGACGGAGTTGCCCGCTCCCTGCACCACGACGAATTCGAGCAAAAACAGGATGAAGGTCAGGACCGAAAAGGTGTGGTTCAGGATGGAGCTGGCGCCGGTCCGGGTGGCCTTGAAGACTTCCACGTACAGGAACAGCACCCCCGCGAACACGAACAGATCGCCCGCCGAGACCTGCCAGCCGGCCCCCGAGGGCAAGGTCAGGCGCAGCACGGCATCGTTCAGCAGCGCCGGGACCTGGCCGGTCAGCATCATCAGGTTGTAGACCACCCACAGGATGGCCGGCAGCGGGAATGATCGAAATAGCCTCATCTTTCTGTCCTGGTCGGGCGCTGCTGTGTTGCGCCGCAACGCCAGCGCCATTATACTCGAGCGGACTTGGCTTGGCTTGTTCTCCTGCGCCGCCGGTGGGTTAGAGTAGGGGTGGAAGTCTTGCCAGGTCGGTGCCTACCTACCCGTAGGGGCGGTAGATTCGGTGGTCTTGATCCCGGCCGAGGGGTGGCCCGACGCGACGAGACCCGGTTGGCCGAGAAGGCGGGTAAGGTAACGCAGTCCTTTCTCGATGAAAGCGGTTTCGATACGATCTGCGTCCAGATGAGCCAGGCCGGTTCAATCCAATCCAACACGGTCGCAAGCGTCAGCATCATCAAGGGGGGATTTATGGGGAAAACCATCAACACAGGGGCGGCGCTCGTCGTTGCGCTGGGCGTGCTGCCGGGATGCGCAGGTGTGTCCACCACGATCGCACCTCCAACGCCGGCGCGCTATGAGGTGCTGGCCAGGGCCGAAGGCAAAGCGTGCGGGTCGCTTGGAATTTTCTCCACTGCATACTATTTCATTCCGATGGTCCTCAACTCGCGGGTCGAACGCGCCTACCGCAGGGCGCTTGCCAGTGTTCCAGGCGCCACGGGTCTGGTCAATATCAGCTTCCAGGAAGACTGGTACTGGTGGGTGATCGGGACGGCCCGGTGCGTGACCATCAGCGGGGATGCGATCCGGGAGGTAAATTGATGAAAACCGGATTCAGATGTTTCATGGTCGTTACAGCCTTGTCTTCCCTGATCGGCTGCACCGGGGTTCCCGTCCGGATTGCCAACGTTCCCGATCATGCCGTCGACTGGTCCCGCGGCCGGCACCTTGTCGCGGGGGCGCGGGGGTTCCAGTTGTTTTTGTTCATTCCGATCATGACCAATTCCCGCCACGAGCGTGCCTATCAGGCACTGTTGAAGGAGGCGGATGGGGATTTCATCACCGACATTAAGGTTCAGGAGTTTTGGTGGTATGCTTATATCGGTACCATCTACTCGACCAAAATGGAGGCCACCGCCTACCCGAGATTGAAACGTCCGGTCCAGGTCAGGGAGACATCCGAGTCGCCCCGGGATCCGGATGAATCTGCAGGTGACTTCTCACGCCGGGAGGGACAGCATTCAGTGGGGGAGGATTCTAGATGAGACAGGCATCACCCCCGTGGGGGTCGTCCGCTTCCACCGAGATTTTGTGCTGGATGCCGATGTTGCTTTCGTGAAAGAGGGGAGGACCCTGCGCCGGTTCAAGGTCAGCACAAAAACAGGCGTCTCCCACACCATTTGCTCGCATGCAGATCAATATGATCCGGTGGTACGAAAGGCAGCCGCTGACGATCTGGCACTTCAGATCTGTAAGGTTTTTGCCTTCCAAACCCGACTAAAATTGGCATTGGAAGTTGGACTAAACCCCCTCTTGGGCTAGCCTGGCCAACGCCCCGGCCAGCCCTTCGGTGACCTTAGCCAACCGTTCGTAGTCGAGCTTGTCTGGGGTGTCACAGGGAAGGTGATAGCATGGATAGCGGTACAGGGCAGTGTCGGTCACCATCACGGCCGCATAGCCCTGACACCAAAACGAAAGGTGATCGCTCCAGGCCACCCCGGGAACCCAGGTGAAGGTAGCGACCTGTTCCAGGGGGAAATCGCTTGCAGACCGAAACGCCTGGGTCAATCGTTTGAGCTGGCGGCGAGACCTGAAATTGGCCACAAAGCCGATAAAGTTCCCCCGCGAAGGGTAGAAAAAGCGAAACAAGGGGGGATAGCGCTGGCAGCCTGGCCGATCGCAGTAATAGCCCATGGTCTCCAGCGACAGCATTAGGCGGATGTCGTCGCCGCGCCGGCGTGCCTGTCTGGCATAATGCCGGCTGCCTTGCTGGCGGGTAAAGAAAAACGGCGGTTCCTCGTTGACAAAGGCCACAAAACGCACCGTTCGGGCCAAAGGTGCAGACTTAAGCAGCCTAGACAGCTCCAGCAAAGCAGCGACCCCGCTGCCGTTGTCGTTGGCGCCGGGGCAGCCCAGTACCGAGTCGTAGTGTGCCCCGAGCAAGAGGATTTCTTCAGGTCGCTCCTGGCCAGGAAGGGTGACTTCCAGGTTGGCCGATTCTATCCCGTTTACCCAATAGACTTGGCGTTGAACCGTAAAACCCCACCCCTGCCAGGTGTCGACCAGGTAGTCTTCGGTCGCTTTCAGCGCCTTTGGATGGAAGACGTTGCGCTCGCCGATCTCGCCGGCCAGGTGATCCACATGCCGGTGCAGGGCTTCGGCCAGAGACGGGGAGGGGGTCACGGCGTAATCCCCGCTTGCCCAAGCCAGGCGAGCGCCCGTTCTACCAGTTCGTCGCGGTTGCCGCAGGTTACCTCCCACAGTGTTGCCCCTGACCAGCGTTTGACCTGGTCGATGAAGCCGCTGCCTTGTTTGGCCACGGTGGCGACGATAGTCTTTCCCAAGCCCAACAGTTGTTCCACTCGGTGCACAAAGACAGAAGACAGACATTCCATCTTGCCGATCTCGTCGATGAGATAGATTTGGCTGTCCAGGGTTAAGTTGGATTCGCTCAGCCGATCGATGGCGGCCACGTCGACGCCGTAGCGGCCGACGCGGTAAGGTGAAGCGAAATCCACCTGGGCGATCACCCCCGATTCCCCAGCCAAACCGATCAGTTTAAAGCCCACCCGTCGGTTAGCCCGCATCTCTTCAGTGTAAAAGCCAGCGATGGATCGACCGGCAAGCTGAGCCGCAAGGCGTTTTACCAGGGTGGTCTTGCCGATTCCCGGGGCGCCGGTGAGCAGGAGGACGGTTGAACCCATGTGGAATTTGGCCTTTTTGCTTTACAATCCGACTTTAAAGCTTATCTAAAGGTAAAGTCATGCGGTACTTCCAAGCCTTTTTTTCATTCGTATTATGCCTTTGTTTGAGCTGGATGAGCGCATCCTGGGCTGAGGTGCCCCCGATCCAAACCGGCACCTGGCATAAGGCAGCGATGGCTCCTTCTGCCCGTACCGAAGTGGCCGCTGCGGTGCTTGCAGGCAAAATCTACGTGATCGGAGGGTTTTCCCCATTGCGCTTTGGCAATTTGCTTAAGATGAGCGTAAGCGAGGCAGTGGAAGTCTATGATCCGGCCAAGGATCGCTGGCGGCTGGCAGCACCTCTGCCCAAGCCCCTGCATCACGCCGCCGCCGTCTCGACCGGCGAGCGCCTGTTCGTCTTGGGCGGCTTTACCCCAGGGCTGACCTCGGTTTGGAACCCGGTGAATGCGGTGTTTGAATACTTGCCGGAAGAAAACCGCTGGGTCGAGCGCCGGCCGATGCCGACTGCTCGCGGGGCTTTGGCGGCTGCCTGGTTGGATGGAAAGATTTGCGCTATCGGCGGTTACGACGGCCGCCGCAGCCTGGCGGTGGTGGAGGTCTACGATCCTGTCACCGACACCTGGCAATCTGTCGCTTCTCTAGCCACACCCCGAGATCACCTAGCCGCGGCGGCGGTAGACGGCCGAGTGTACGCCATCGGCGGGCGCATCGATCTGGATTACCAGCGCAATCTGGCGGTCGTAGAAGCCTATGATCCGGCCAGCGGCCGCTGGCATAAGGTGGCTCCCTTGCCTACCCCGCGCAGCGGCATCGCCGCCGCAGTGTTGAATGGAATGGTGTTGGTCGTAGGCGGCGAGAGCGGGCAGGGAACCTACGAGGAAAACGAGGCTTATTGGCCAAAAGCCGATACTTGGGTGACCCTGCCGCCGCTGCCCACTCCCCGCCATGGACTGGCCGCAGCGGTGGTCGAGGGACGCCTGTATGTGCTGTGCGGCGGTACCCGACCGGGGGGATCCTACAGTCAGGTCAATGAGGTATTTACTGCTTCATTCACGCAAAGCACCTCAAATACGCTTTTGCCTCTAGAACTCTCTGCCCAGAGGTGAAAGGGAAAACTTTTGCCTTAGCTAATCGATCTTGCTTGGCTTGTATCGAAACGCTACTTCTGATGACCTCTTCGATCTTTTCTTCATTGTTATTGGGGAGCTCGCAAAACCTGCCACACCGGCCATCGGCGTCCAGATACTTGATTTCCCTGGATTTAGGCTTGCGCCGGAATGACGAATCAGGAGTTTTGCGAGGTGCCCTGTTGTCATCTGCTAAGTCTAGCGTTTGCGGTAACCGGCCGCCGAAGCGCGAAGGGAACCCAACCGCTACCGCAGTTTAGCATCGGGTTATAAGCTTCGACTGCATCTGGCTGGTTTGGCAAATATCCGTCATCGTTTGGCCAGATGGTCTGAGATAGCATGAATTATTTCAGATGCTATCTGGCCTATGTAGGCTGCTTGGAGGTAGCCGACATTGGGCCTTTTATAAATGGATGTTCTGTCGCTGTGCTCTTCCGGGAAGGCTTTATCAAATATCACAGTTCCGTTTTTCGATTCGACAATTTGCAACGAAAGGGTTGCCCGAATTGTTGCTTCGTTGATAGGGGCGCCGAATGTTCCAGCGAATGGAATCCACTCGCGGCCTCGTGTGCCGAGGCGCTCGAAAAAATCATAGGTACCTGTAATAATATAATCTGCAGAGTCAGGTTTTGCAACGCTACTTCTTGTTACCTCGGCAAATACTTGCCTTGTACCAAGGAATTCCTGGAGCATATTTGGTATAGCAACCGAATTATGCCTTCTAAATAGCTCCTTTTCTTTTTCAGGATATTGTGTATCCACCTTACGAATCTCAAAGTTCGTAATCTGAACCCTAACTGGGATCTCAGGATTGACTGTAACAAAGCGGCCCGTGTCCTCTGGCCTGACGGGTGCCGACAGAACTGTATAGTGTGGGGTTGAGCATCCCATAGCTGCAACTGCAAGCAAGATAACGGCTACTGTTCTCAAAGATTGAGCCCACCACGCCAAATTTCCTAGCACTATCATGGACTTCCGATTGTTGGTGTTTGTGTTCATTTTGATCTCCGTTGTTGAGCATCAAATAGTTGCACTGATCGCCACGTACTGCCACTTGGGTTTGGCACTTTGTCTTCCACGCGTGCGCTCGAGCAATATGTTAGGCGTCTGCCACGGCTCACGCCAGCCTGCGACAACGCGCTGCCAAGTGCTGCGAGGCGTCGCTCAAGGAGCCGCAAACTTCGCCACTCGAGATTCGGTACTCAGCGGTGCGGCGGCTTCTCCGAGTCCCACGATCAAGAGCGCTGCCACCAGTATCAAGTCTCGGGTATGCAAAAGTTCTATAATGCAATTTTCCTCGTAGTCCTTAGCGTAGATAGAACTGTTCGAGCTTCATTTGACCACCTCCCACGCTTCGACAGCGCCGGGGACAACCTTCATCAGCGGGTGCGGGGCGGGCCAGTCAATTCCACACAAGCTTCGGAACCGCTCAGGGTCCCGTCGGCTCAACTTGGCAAGGAGATGTTTCCACTCATAGCGAATCTGCTCGTCGGAGACCTCGATAGGTCTGACGTTGACGGTGGGCTCGAGCTTGGATCCATCGAAGCGATAACCCCGTGCCTGGCCCTCCGCGAGTACCGCCTTAAGATAGGCGGCGATCGCGGCCACCGGATCGGGTTGCTTCCGGAATCGCATAAGCTGAGGATGCGAACGGTAGCCTTTCGTCTTTCCCTCCAGGACGGCTTTGGCCAACAATCCCTCGCGCCACAGGGCCACCAGCCCTTTGGCATCTAGGTACTTAGGATGCAGCGACCAGAGCCTCATTGGCTTCCCGTCAAGGCCCAGTCGCAGCACCTCGAGCCGCATGCTTCTCGTTGTGCTCTTTAAGCCACTTGCGACCTTGATCTGAGATCTCCCAAATACCATGCGGTGAATCCCCTTTCATGAGCCCCTCTCGAACCAGCGTGTTTCGGCACCATTGGGCAGTGTTTCTCCAACGGCTGGAGCGCGGGTTGGAGGGTAGGGGTTGATAGTCGTATTCGTTCAGCACTCGCGTTATCTTCTTTTCCAGCCGGTCCAGCACCTCCTGGCTATGGGCACTCCCGCCCAGCTCTACCAGGGCCTCCAGAATTGGCAGGCGGAAGGCATCCTCAGGAGTGCGCAAGCCCCGGGATAGACGCGCCTTGCTCTTGCGCTGCTTGGATTTTTGGGCGAGCGGTCGACGTCGCAGCAGACTGGCCCACTCTTTTTGAAGCGCTTTCACCTTCTCACGGAACTCCGCCAGCCGAGTGGCTTCTTCTATGGCGGCCTTAGCCTTCCCGTAATCTCCCTCTCGGAAAGCCTCTGCACCGCGTTCGTTCAAGGCATCGGCTACGCCTTCGATCTCCTCTAAAAGGATCTCAAAGGCCTCGTTGACTTCTTTCTCATCCACGGCGCTCACCTACGAGTAGAATGCGGAACCCCAGAAATCCAAGGCTGCCCAGATATAATAGTGGATGACCTGCCTGGCTTCATCGGCGGAAGCCTGGTATTGTCTGGTTTGCAAAAGGCTTTGCGCACCGCAGCCTTTTCATCGTCGCTCAGGTGGTAGCACCTAAGGTCAGGCGGGTCGTTGTAGCCGAGGCTGATCACCACCAGCCTCATCTTGTCCACCACAAAGGCCTTGTAGCCCATGGGCATAATGTTCGGGTGCAGCCTCAGAGTGGAGCGAGGTCGGTTGCAACTATCCTCTATGTCTTATAGCTTTTTTGCAAAGCTATTGCTCTCCCCCAACGAAGATAACCGAGACTGACCAGGAGATCAAAATCGTTTACTGTCAATCCCGTCACCTTCTTGAACAAGCCTGGTTCCAATTGGCTAATCACATCCTTCAGCGTCCGTTCCCGATAATCCGTCAAATACATGAAGACCGGTATCCGCGTGGCAAATTTGATGAGTTTTTCTTGTATCTTCTTCCTGAGGCTTTTGTATTCCTTTTCTTCTTCGGAGAGTTGCCTTTTCTCCTCGGGAGACAGCTCTCTGTCGTTGGCCTCTTTCTTTGCCTTTTTGACGGCGTCGGACTTGTTGATAATGGTTTCGATGTCCTGATTAAGATTCCTAAAACCCTCAATGCTCATCAGGGCCTGCATGGCCGCATCATTGTTCATCAACCGCCTGAGGGTGTCGTTATCTACATTCACCAGGAGGGCGCTCTCCCAGCGGCGGGCAAGCAGTGTGGCGGTCGTCCCGCTCATTGCCATATCGAGCACGCCGGCGGCGTCTATCTGCCGCATGGAGGTTCCGTCATAAGCCAATACGGGCAGGAAGTGAATGAACTCTTCCACCTTCTTTTCGGGATCATCCTCGTTCACGTTCAACCGGCAACTATAGTCGGCAATCTGGCGCAGAGCGCGATCCGGCGCAAAATCGAAGACATAGCATTCCTGTTTGAGGATCAATTCCTCATTGGGGGTCGTGCCGTCGGGATTCTTGATCGTCCAGGGGTTCTGCACACGGAAGGCGGCCTGGAAGTAGGTCTCCGGACTGGAGCTGTTGCGCAGCATAAAGATTCCGGTCCAGGGTCGCACCGTCACACCGGTGGTGAGCTTGCCGCAGGTCAGGGTGATGGTTTTCGTTGTGAGCGGGTCACCCATTGCCTCAAGCACCGGCGGAAGAGCGTTTACACCGATTCCCGCCGCTGCACCTGCCGCAACGATCACCTTGTAATCGTGAAAGAACCGGTTCTGCCGTTTGGCCAAAAGATTACGCATGGCATAACAGGAGGCAACGCTCGGCAAAAACCACAGGGTGTGCGAGAGCACATGGAGCAGGCGCACATCCGAGTAGGGCAGCGGCGGTTTTTGCGCTCCCAGTTTGAGATTGTCTATATTGGTCGGAAGATAGGATCCCCGGATCAAATCCAGCCACTTCTGAACTTCGTTCTCGTGGATAAAGCGCGCGCGGTCGCCGATCCCTTCGGCACGGAAGAACTCGTTGAGATCGAATTCGTTGAATTCTCCTTTGAGCGCTATCTCCCGAATGTTGTCCGGCAGTTGATAGGTCATCAAGACCATTCGAGGCAGAGCCGCATAGGGATTGTCTGAACCTTGCCATTCTTCCTTTGCCTTTTGTTCATCCGAATAGGTCCAGTTGTAAATCTGTTCTTCAATAAATTCGCCGCTGGCGATGGCACGAAACGGCGTGCCGGAAAGGTAAAGATAATGGTCAGAGGTGATGGGCAGAATCTCTTCGTCGAAATAGTCCAGCCCTTCGCCCTCGGCGGCTTTGCGTTCCTGTTCGTCTTCGGCCTCGAACAGCTCCTTGGCCCTTTCCCGCCAGGCGCCGTAGTGGTATTCGTCGAAGATGACGCAATCCCAGTGGGTGGCATGCACCCATTCGTTCTTGGTCTTGATGCCGTTGGTGCTCGGATTCCGCCCCAGGTAATCTTGAAATGAGCCGAAACAGACGATGGGGCTGGTTTTATCAGCCTGCTCGTAAGTGAGGCCGCCGGGCTTGATGAACTGCCAGCCGGCAAAATCCACATGGCAGCGCAGGTCTTCTTCCCAGGCGCTCTGCACCGCCGGCTTAAAAGTGAGCACGAGAACCTTTTTCCAGCCCATGTGTTTGGCCAGTTGATAGGCGGCGAAGGTCTTGCCGAAACGCATCTTGCAGTTCCACAAAAAATGCGGCGGTTTATTGTTTTCACGGCGGTAGTTTTGGAAGAAAGCCATCGTCTTTTCAACCGCCGCTTCCTGTTCAGGACGCATCTTGAAATTGAGCGAACGCTGTTCCTCAAAGAGCTGGCCCTCGCGGACGGCTTTGATGGCCGATCGAACCTGCTCGACCGTGCAGCGGAACCATTCGCCGCCTGCCTGCGGGATGCCGTTGATGCGCAGCATGCGGTGCACCTTGTGATCAGTGAAAGCGCTGCCGTCGCTGCGGATAGCCGGCTCCTCCAGCACGATACGGTAGGGCAATGTGCCCGGGCGTAAGGTGGGATACTGCTGGGCCACCCGCTCCTGCACGCTCCGCGTGGTGTAGCCTATCTTGAGTAGCCCCGCATACGCAGGGTTGGTATCCTCGTAGGCGTAGATCTTCGGGAAGACCTTCGGACGGGCCGGGAAGAACTCACTCATCGCTCGGCTCCATAGGGCGGATCTTTGATTCGATGAAAGCAATTTCCTCTTTTGTTAACCCATAGCGCTTGTAGAGCCTTTCGTCAGTCCATTCAGTATTCATGTCAATAATTGGTACAAAAGCATAGGAATCCTTCGTAATGTGATGTGAATACATGAACTGCGATACAAGAAAGCGGAAAAAACAAGTCTTCATATATTTGACAAGGGTTTCTGCCTCTTTTTTCGAGTGATAATGCCCCACCACAAGATAAGTCTCTGTGCAAATAGTTCCTGGCGGCAAGATATCTATTTTTGAAAACACCTGTCTTTTCCCGTCAGTTCCAGGGTTGCCAGCGTGATCGTAGCCAACATATGAAGTGATCACCTTCCACTTGTCAATCATTTCGACGCCAACCGTAATATCTTTCCGCTTGTAGGGACCTTCTCCATTTTGCCATCGGAGTATCAGGTCGCCAGATTTTTGCGGTCTGGCATTTGTCGGCAATCCGAAAGGTTTCCTACTGGACACTTGCTCTAACATGCGCTTTTCATTCTTGGTTAGAACCTTCCGAACAATGGATACGGCTTGACTATGGCGGATGAGGGTCGGGAACTCATTCAGGCTGCGGATTGAAGCCGTCTGTTCTCCTTTGTGAACATTGATTACTTCACAAGGGCCGCGGCTATCCCGTTCCCAAAGGAAATAACAGACGCCGCCGGCGATATCGACTCCCGGGAAAACTTCCGACGCATCTTCGTAATCAACGAGCTTCCGTATCTGGTCATCGTTTAGCATTTCAGCCCTGAACTTATCCAAACCTTTCCCCCCTGCAAACCAGCGAGAAGGAATGATCATGGTGAGATACCTGGGGTTGAGCTTCTTGGCTTGATGGACAAACTTGTTGTAGATCGGTGTTGCACTTCTGCCAAAGCCGCCATCGCTCAACTGATACGGCGGATTTCCAATAATCACATCGAATTTCATCTTGAATATCTCCTCCGGGTTTTCTGTGTGAATGAACTCGTAGGCGTGGGTCTCCAGCTCTTCCCCGCGGGCGTAATTGGCTTGGCCGGCGCCGCAATAGACACAGCGGCCGTTTTTCCAGGTGTGCTCGATGCGCCGAAAGCGGATATTGCCATCCGGACTCTCAAAAGCGGTGCACACCGAGTATTTGCCGTTGGCGGTCTTGGAACAGTAGAGCGAGCGCCGCGACATCAGCCCGGTCAGCTCCGTGATGGCGATGCCGAAGAGCTGATTCTTCATGATGTGGTCAATGCGCTCCTGGCGGTCGGGGATCTTGTCTTCCAGCCCCTTGTCCAGCCGCCGGGCGATCTCGCGCAGGAATACGCCCGTCTTGCAGGCAGGATCGAGAAAGCGGGCTTCGGGATTGGTCCATAGGTCCGCCGGAAGCAGGTCCAGCATCCGGTTTGCCAGCCCTGGCGGCGTAAAGACCTCGTCGCTGGAAAGGTTCGCCAGACACGAGAGCACATCCGGGTTGTAGCTACTCAGCATAGGCATGGGCTATCTCCAAAAAATGTACGGGCGGATACTCTTTCACCGGTTCGGGGATAAACACCTCCTCGCCCAGGTCCGAAAAAAGCGGCAACTCTCGCATGGAAGCCTGCGCAACCAGTTCATGAAAGGCAAAGTCCCGCCGCTTGATAAGGCTCTCGTTGACCAAGGACCACTCGGAAAAGACGATGGGCTGCGGGTTTTCACCGACGGTCTTCAAAGAAAGCGCGTCGGCGTGAACGATATTGCGTTTAAGAATGTAGCGCACTGTTTGCCGACATGGTTCTTTGGCTTTTTCTTTGAAAAGTCGGCTATAGGCGGCGTTGAAGAGCTCGAATAGCCTCTGGCGGCACGCCTCGGAATTATCTTCAAGGATGTCAATGCCGTAGATAGACGAAACGGCTAAAACCGCATAACGCTCATATTCGATTTGGCTTTTGCGGTAATGGTTTTCAACGACACTCAATTTTCGCCGCAGGATTTCAACCAGGAAATTCCCCGTCCCGCAGGCGGGCTCTAGAAAACGGGAATCAATCCGCTCGGTTTCCTGCTTGACCATGTCGAGCATGGCGCTGACGATGTGCGAAGGGGTCAACACCTCGCCGTATTGGGTTACTCGATGATTATTAGGCTTCACAGCACCAGAATTCATTCGGGGGAGGAAGCGCCACCTAAAACTCAAGGTTACATAGCCAAAATTCGGCTGTACTCATAGCCTATGAAGCTGACCCTGCAAACGCAACTTTTGCTGCACGGGCAGGTGGTTGGGGGGCGAGTCTTAGGATCCTAAGGTCAGAAGTTCGCCGCACCAGGGGCCCCAGCGGCCACCTGGGGTGCAGTTGACGCAGCTTGCGCCTGCCCGGGCGAGGGCTAGGGAAGGCCCGATAGTGAGAAGCAAAGACGGCTCTTGCGTTAAACAAGAACCGCGGAAATCAGCAGATTGAATTTTGGCTCCCCGGGACGGGCTCGAACCGCCGACCCGGTGATTAACAGTCACCTGCTCTACCGACTGAGCTACCGGGGAGTGGACTGGCGCGCCCGGAAGGATTCGAACCTCCGACCACCTGGTTCGTAGCCAGGTACTCTATCCAACTGAGCTACGGGCGCTCACAAAGAGTTGGATAATCTACGCAAAGGCTAAATGCTTGTCAATAGAAGCCCAGGTTTTCTGCCTTGAGGATTTGGCAGAATTGATCATATATACTTACAATAAAAACTTTTTATTTGTTTTAAAAAGTGCCATGTCAGTGCAACCTTTAGTCAGGAGCAAACCCTCTTCCTCCATCGCAGAGCTGCCATCACTTGGAAGTAGTGCTCGGGATATCCAGGCTGATTACAAGCGTCATTTCAATTACACGCTTGGCCGTGATCCTCGTAGCTGCAAATCAGCGCACTACGCTTATACGGCGCTGGGATTGGCAGTACGGGACCGGCTGATGGAGCGCTGGAAAAACACCCGCTGGGCCTATGAGGAAAGCCTTTGCAAGCAGGCTTATTACCTATCGATGGAGTTTCTATTGGGGCGCGCCTTGGGCAATGCCATGCTCAACTTGGGGATCACCGATTCCGTCACCGAGGCATTGTATGATCTTGGCATCCACTTGGAGGAGTTGATCGAGATCGAACCGGACGCCGGGCTGGGCAACGGTGGCCTGGGACGGTTGGCAGCCTGTTTCCTGGATAGCTGCGCCACCCTGCAATTGCCGGTGATGGGCTATGGCTTAAGGTACGAATATGGCATGTTCCGCCAGGTGATCGAGAACGGCTTCCAGGTGGAGGAGCCGGAGCACTGGTTGCGCAACGGCAACATTTGGGAGCTGGAGCGCCCGGAGCTGATGCTGAGGGTGCGTTTCGGTGGTCGAACCGAGGTAGTAGCCGATGGCAAAGGCCGCCCCCGGGTGCGCTGGCTGGATACCCATGACGTGCTGGCGGTGCCTTACGATATACCCATTCCAGGTTATCGCAACGGTACGATCAATACTCTTCGCTTATGGAAGGCAACGGCGACCGAGGAGTTCGATCTGGAAGAATTCAACGCCGGCGACTACCCGGAGGCGGTGGCGGCCAAGAACATGGCTGAACAGATTACCCTGGTCCTGTATCCCAACGACGCCAGCGAGAGCGGTAAGGAATTACGCCTGCGCCAGCAGTATTTCTTAGCCTCGGCCAGCCTTCAGGACGTGCTCCGGCGCTGGGTGTGGACCCGAGGGAATGATTTTTCCGAATTTGCCGAAAAGAACTGCTTTCAGCTCAACGACACTCATCCCAGCATCGCGGTAGCCGAGCTGATGCGCCTGCTCGTGGATGAATATGAGTTGGAATGGGACCAGGCTTGGGACATCACCACCCGTACCATGGCCTACACCAACCACACCTTGCTCCCGGAAGCGTTGGAAAAATGGCCGCTGCGCCTGTTCGAGCGGCTTTTGCCCAGGCTGCTTGAGATCATCTATCAAATCAACGAACGTTTCTTAGGCGAGGTGCGAAACCGTTGGCCTGGGGACCTAGCAAGGCTGGCGCGCATGTCGCTGATCGAAGAGGGGCCGGAAAAACAAGTGCGCATGGCTTATCTTGCCATCGTCGGCAGTTTTTCCGTCAACGGGGTGGCGGCACTGCATTCCAAGCTGCTCAGCCAAGGGCTGTTTCGGGATTTTTATGAGCTGTGGCCGCACAAGTTCAATAACAAGACCAACGGAATCACGCCTCGCCGTTGGTTGGCCTGGAGCAATCCGGCGCTGAGTGCCTTGATCACTGAGGTGATCGGCGATCGCTGGATAACTGATCTTGACTGGTTGCGCGAGCTTAAGCCATGGGCCTCCGATCCCGGGTTTCAGCAGCGTTGGGATGAGGTGCGGCAATATAACAAAAAACGCCTGATCGACTTCATCGCCCGCGAGAGCGGAGTCAAGATCCCAGCCCACTTCATGCTGGATGTCCAGGTCAAAAGGATCCACGAATACAAAAGGCAGTTGCTCAACGTGTTGCACGTGATTCACTTGTATGACCGGATCAAGCGAGGGGAGATAGAAAACTGGACTCCACGGGCGGTGATCATCGGCGGCAAGGCGGCGCCTGGATATCTGATGGCCAAGCGGATTGTCAAGTTGGTCAACAACGTCGCCCAGGTGGTCAACTGCGATCCAGACACTGCAGGCAAGCTCTTGCTGATCTTTCTGCCTAATTACCGGGTATCGGCCATGGAGGTAATCTGTGCCGGCACCGATCTGTCCGAGCAAATCTCCACTGCCGGCAAAGAAGCTTCGGGAACCGGTAACATGAAATTCATGCTAAACGGTGCCTTGACCATCGGCACCTTGGACGGCGCTAACATCGAGATCCTGGAAGAAGTGGGGGAGGAGCATTTTTTCCTGTTTGGCCTGACTGCCGAGCAGGTGGAACAGACCAAGCAGCATTATGATCCAGATAGAATCATCGCCGCCGATGAAGACCTGTCCCGGGTCATGCACTTGCTTGAGACAGGCCACTTCAACCGCTTTGAACCTGCCCTGTTCGATGAGGTGATCGGATCGATCCGCAATCGGCGCGATCCGTGGATGACCGCGGCCGACTTCCGCAGTTATGTGGAGGCGCAAAGACGTGCTGCACAGATGTATCGCGACCGGTCGCGCTGGCTACGTTCTAGCATATTGAATACGGCCTCCAGCGGACGCTTCTCTAGTGATAGGACCATCTCCGAATACAATCGGGACATTTGGCGCCTGGTTCCGGTGTCGCCTGCATGAGCAAACTGACCCTGTTCAAGCTGCTCAAGTACACCATTTACGCGTTGCTGCTTTACGATGCCGCTTTGTATTTTCAGCGCGATCTTGAGGGCGCCAAGCAGCTTTTCGCCGAAGGGATAAGTTACTCAAAATTCATGGAAGCGTTTGCGATCAGCATCGATATGAGCGCTTGGCTGACGCTTCTGTTTTGCTTTGAGCTGGAAACTGCCTGGATCTCCCCGCAGCGGATGAAAGGAGCGCTGCTATGGAGCCTGCACGGCGTACGCGCTGTGTGCTATTTGTTCGTGCTGTCGGCGTTTTACGGCTACCTCACCAAGTATTTGATGATCAAAGGCGCTGAAGCGTTTGCCGTAGACGACGTGTGTACTTTAGCCGATGCCGGCTACAGCTATTTAGTTGGCTTAGACGAGTACCTGCCGCTTTCGGCCAACTCGTGCCAAAACCTAGATTTGCCGTTATTCAAGCTGCCAGGGACTTCCATCGTCGCGGCTTTAGCGCCGCTTCAGGAGGCTAGGATGATGGCGCTGGCAGACGTGATCAATTCGACCACCTGGCTTTTGGTGGTGATCATGTTGGAGCTGGACGTGTACTTTAAAGAACACGCTGGCCTTAAGGGATGGCTATTGCGCGCCAGCGAGGTCATCAATGCGATTTTGTATCTGGTCTTGCTGGCGGTAGCGATATTCTACGGCGTCAAAGGAGAATTTTTGGACTTTTGGGACTCTTTCCTTTGGTTGGCGGCTTTTGTCCTAATCGACCTCAACGTGCTTGGGATAGTCGATGAAAATCAACCTCCCAACTCCGCTCTAGCGTAAACGGCGCCGGCAAAGCGATGCTGGCGCCAGGCCTCATAGACCGCCACCGCCACAGCATTAGAGAGATTCAGACTGCGGCTTTTGGGTACCATAGGCAGCCGCAGTTTTCGTTCAGGTGCCAGGGTGGCAAGGATAGCCGTCGGCAATCCTCGGCTTTCTGGGCCAAACAAAAAGACATCGCCGGCTTGGAACTCAGCTTCAGTGTATAGCCGGCAGGCTTTGGTGGTGAAGGCAAACAGGCGCTTTTGACCTAAGCCCTCTAGGAAATGAGCCAAGCTCGGGTAGCGATGGACGGCCGTCAGATCGCGATAGTCCAATCTAGCTCGCTTGAGCTTAGAATCTTCCAAGTCGAACCCCAAAGGCTCGATTAGGTGCAGCCTGCAGCCGGTGTTAGCGCACAAGCGGATGATGTTGCCGGTGTTGGGGGCGATCTCGGGTTCAAACAGCACGATTTCGAACATGAAGGCGAGGTTGCCCTTGATTTCGAACTAAAATTGACTAAAGTCTCTGTATAAATTGAAACCCCGCTTTTTTTGGCGGTGCCAGTCGGTATTATATTTACCCCGCTGCCAAGGTTTTAGATCAACAAGGATTTTCGGGGGGAAGTCACATGGCTCCGGTTAAGCGCCTCATAGCTTGGGCGAGCGTTTTAATTTTGTTGGTGGTCGGATCGGGTCTGGCTTACGCTGCTCAAGCTTCCAGTGGACAGCATAAGGTTTCCCAGGCCAAGGCCAATCCGAAGACGAAAGTCCTGCCAGCCAAAAGGCGCTCCCAGGTCAAGGCGCATACCTTAAAGGCTAGGCGAACTAAGCTGTCTAGGGTTGCTTTGCGGGACAGAAACTCCTCTGCCAAGACTGCCCCTAAGTTACGCCCGAAGGTGGTAGTGGCTAAGCCAAGGCGGGTTCCGGTCAGGTCCCGAACCGTGAAAGCGGTCAGGCACAGAGCTGTGGCTAACAAAGCCAGGGTGATTCATTATGCGGTGGGCAAATACGAACCCGTAGTCCAAGCCTCTTCCGTGTTGGTGGTGGATCAACGGACGGGTAGGCTCATTTATGCCAAAAACCCCAAACTCAAAACTCCCATTGCCTCGATCACTAAGCTGATGACCGCCCTGGTTACTTTGGAGGCCAATTTACCCCTTAAGGAGCAGATCACGATCACCTCTGAGGACGTGGACAGAATCAAACATACCCGCTCCAGGTTACGGTTAGGCACTAAGCTCACGCGGGGGGAACTTCTCCACCTGGCGCTGATCGCTTCGGAAAACCGGGCGGCAGCAGCGCTATCTCGAGCTTACCCCGGTGGACGGAGAGCTTTCGTTGCGGCTATGAACCGCAAGGCGAGGGAGCTCGGTATGGTCAACACTTATTTTGTGGACGGCACTGGTTTGTCCAGCCACAACCGCTCCACTGCCGAGGATCTGGTAAAATTGGTCCAGGCTGCCTATCGCAATCCCTTGATCCGTAACATCACGACCACCGCCAGCTACGATATAGAGGAGCGCGGTTTGGTTTACGTCAATACCAACCGCTTGGTCCGCCGGAGCGACTGGGAGATCGGTGTTTCTAAGACCGGATTTATCAACGAAGCCGGCTACTGTCTGGTAATGCAGGCGCGTATCTCTGGACAGCCGATCATTATCGTGCTGCTGGACTCGCTCAACAAATGGTCGAGGATCGCCGATGCTGAGCGTATCCGCAAATGGCTGGAAAGCGGTGCGATGCAGCGCTATACCCAGCGCCGGGTCCTAGACGTCTCGACCTAGCGTAATGCCTGCATCGATTCGGGAGTGGGGTGGCATACCACTCCCCGGTCGGTGACGAGCGCTGAGATCAATGCCGCCGGCGTCACGTCGAATACGGGGTTCCAGGCGTCAGCCAACCTTTGTCGGGATCGAAAATAAGGCGGCAGGAGTTCGCCCTTGTCGCGTTCCTCGATCGGAATCAAGTCTCCATGGGAAAGATCCCAGTCGATGGTGCGGGTGGGTGCTACGACCATGAAGCCTATTCCATGATGCCTGGCCGCCACCGCCAGTTGGTAGGTGCCGATCTTGTTAGCGACATCGCCGTTGGCGGCGATCCGGTCAGCACCGACGATCACCCATTCTATCCCCTTCTGCTGGATCAGGAACGCTGCCGCCGAATCGCAGATCAAGGTAGCCGGAATGCCGTCCTGTTCTAACTCCCACAAAGTCAGCCGTGCTCCCTGCAGCCAGGGACGGGTTTCGGTGGCATAGACGCGCAAGCTTTTCCCCTCCCGGGCGGCATTCTGCCAAGCGGCGCGGATCACCCCAAGCGCGGTGCCAAAACCTGCGGTGGCGAGCGAGCCGGTGTTGCAATGGGTCAGAACCCCTTTAGCGCCCTGGATGAGTTGTGCCCCAAGTTCCCCCATGCGGCAGTTGGCGGCGATATCCTCGGCCTGGATGGCTTGGGCCTCGGCGAGCAAGCGCAGCTCAGGGTCGCCCTCGATGCTAGGGAGACAGCGGTGCATGCGCGCCAAGGCCCAACTCAAGTTCACTGCGGTTGGCCGCGCGCTGGCAAGGACGTCAAGATCCTGTTCGATCAGGATCTTCCATCTGGCCGGAGCTTCTCGGAAGCGTTGTCTGGCAGCCAACACTACACCAAAAGCGGCGGCGATGCCGATCGCCGGCGCCCCGCGCACCTGCATGGTGGAAATCGCCTCCGCTACCTCCTGCGCGGTGGTGCACAGGCGGTCGCGAACTTCATCGGGCAACAAGCGCTGATCGAGCACCTTAAGGCCCGCTTCGGTCCAGGCCAAAGGCCGAACCCGATCGTAGGCAGCAGAAGGATTCATCACATTGGCATCCAGCAAACATCGACCGCTCAAATGATACTTCAAGATTACGCAGCAGCAATGGATGCGCTTAAGCTGTGCCATTGCACCTGTTTTGATTGCAAAGCCCAGCATAAGGTGCGTTCCGTGCCGGTAGGTGGGTTTACTGTCCACTTATGGTAAAGTTTCCTAAGGTTTAAACAGGCTCACGCAAGCTGTGCAACCAGTCGATACCCTCATTTTTGCCGGTTGGGTCATACCGGTCGTTCCCCAGGGACGGCTACTTGATGCCGCCGTCGCTGTCCGCGATGGGCGGATCGTAGCAGTGTGCGGGCGCGAGGAAGCGCTGCGCCATTTTCAGGCGGCGGAGACCGTCGATCTCCCTGGTCACGCCTTGATTCCCGGGCTGATCAACGCCCACACCCACGCGGCCATGACCTTGCTGCGCGGCATCGCCGACGACCTGCCGCTGGTGGAGTGGCTGAACGAATGCATCTGGCCGCGCGAGCTGCGCTATGTGGACGCGGACTTCGTGCGCATCGGAACCCGCCTGGCGCTGGCTGAGATGCTGCGCGGCGGCATTACCTGCTTCAGCGATATGTACTTTTACCCCGACATCGCCGCGCAAGCAGTCCGTGAGACGGGGATGCGAGCGGCGTTGGGGCTGATCTTCGTCGACTTTCCCACGCCCTGGGCGCGCAGCCCGGAAGAATATGCCGCCAAGAATTTGGCGCTATTGCGGGATTTCCCGCCGGATGACCGGATCATCTGGATGCTAGCACCCCACGCGCCGTATTCGGTGAGCGACGAGATGTTCCGCCAGGTGGCGAATCTGGCTGCTGAATATGATCTCAAGGTTCACATGCACCTGCATGAAACCCGGATCGAGATCGAAGAGAGCCTGGATCGTTACCAGGAGCGACCATTGGCGCGGATCAGGCGGCTAGGTCTGCTCGACGGGCGTCTGATTGCGGTGCATATGATCCATTTGGAGCCTTCCGAAATCGCGCAGCTAAGCGATGCCGGCTGCGGCGTGGTACATTGCCCGGAATCTAACTTAAAGCTGGCCAGCGGATTGTGTCCTGCAGCTAAGTTAACAGCGGCCGGGATTACAGTTGCCTTGGGTACCGATGGGCCTGCCAGCAACAATGATTTGGACATGCTCGGAGAGATGCGCAGCGCGGCGCTGCTCGGCAAGGGGATAGCGGGAGATCCAGAAGCGCTGGCGGCGGATCAGGTGCTGGCCATGGCGACTATCGAAGGCGCGCGGGTGTTGGGCTTGGATGCCCAGATCGGCTCGCTGGAGCCGGGCAAATGGGCAGACCTGGCCGCGATCGACCTGTCCTTGCCCGAGACCCTGCCGGTGTACGACCCCGTCTCTCAGATCGTGTATGCGGCGGGCCGGCATCAGGTAACTGATGTCTGGGTCGGTGGCCGCAGATTGCTCAAGGACCGCTGTCTGACCTCGTTGGACTGGCCTGCGCTGCGCGCCGAGGTGGCAGCTTGGCAGGAGCTTTTGGCTTGAATCGCTAACCAATGTATGAGTGCACCTGAGAACGTCCGTCCTGAGGAAATCGCCAAGTTCGCCGCCAAAGCCGAAAGGTGGTGGGACCCAAGCGGTGAACTGCGCACCTTGCATCAGGTCAACCCCTTACGGATTCAGTTCATCCGTGAATTTTCCGCGATCCAAGGTCAAAGGATCGTGGACGTCGGCTGCGGCGGCGGGATCTTAAGCGAAGCGCTGGCCCGAGAAGGGGCCCAAGTCTTGGGTATAGACCTGGCGGCAGAGCTTTTAGAGGTGGCAAAACTGCACGCCCTAGAGCAGGGAGTGACGGTGCAATACGAACAGATCAGCGCTGAGTCTCTAGCCGAACGCGAGCCGGAAAGCTTCGACGTGGTGACCGGCATGGAGATGCTCGAGCACGTGCCGCGGCCTGCCGCCGTAGTGCAGGCCTTGGCGCGTCTGGTCAAGCCCGGGGGCAAGGTGTTCTTGTCCACTTTGAACCGCAACCTGAAGGCGTATCTGTTGGCCATCATCGGTGCCGAATATGTGCTGGGCCTGATCCCCAAGGGGACCCATCAATACGAAAAGTTCATCCGCCCCTCGGAACTGGCCGCCTGGGCGCGGGCGGTAAATCTGCACCCCCTGGGCATTCGCGGCATTGAATACCATCCCCTCAGCCAAAGGTTCAGCTTGGGACCCGACATCGACGTCAATTATCTGATGGCTTTCGAGAAAAGGCGATGAAGCGCCTGCGCTGCATCTTGTTCGACCTGGACGGCACCCTGCTGGATACGCTTCCGGATCTTGCCTTGGCGCTCAACATCGCGCTGGCCGAGGAAGGCCGGCAGCCTTTGCCGCTCGAGGCGATCCGCCCGGCTGTCTCGCACGGCGCCAAAGCCCTGGTGCGACTGGGATTCGGGGAGGTTCAAGACGAGGCGGATAGCGGCCGCCGACTGGCCCGCTTGCTGGAGATATATCAGCAGCATCTGGCCGATCACACCCGCCTGTTCGCCGGCATGGCCGAGGTGTTGGAGACGATCGAGTCCCAGGCAAGGCTGTGGGGCGTGGTAACCAGCAAGCGCCGCTGCCTGACCTTGCCGCTGCTGGAACAGCTCGGTCTCCTGCAGCGGGCCGCCTGTATCGTCTGCGGCGACGATACGCTCTACGGCAAGCCGCATCCCGAGCCATTATGGCTGGCCTGTCGTATGGCGTCGGTGGATCCTGCCGAATGCGTCTATGTGGGAGATGCCGAACGCGACATCGAAGCCGGTCGCCGTGCCGGGATGCGAACGCTTGCGGCCCGCTACGGATATCTGGCTGCGGACGCCTGCCCCGAGCGCTGGGGTGCCGATGCAGTCGTGGACGAACCCGCCCAGCTCGCCCGTCTGCTGCAAGCTGGGCTGATGCTGACGGAAGGCAAAAGATGGAGCGTCTGACTTTGCCGGAACCGGCCGCAGACACGCTGGCCGGCCGCGTGCTCCTGATCACCGGGGCTGCGGGGGGGCTGGGTAGGGTGGCGGCTTTGGCCTGTGCTGCGGCGGGAGGAAACCTGATCTTGCTGGACAAAGACGTGCCGGGGCTGGAGGCGCTCCGCGACGAAATTTTGACGGAGCTGCCCCACGCCGAGCTGGCTTTGTTCCCGATGGATTTGGCGGGAGCCAGGCCGGAGCATTACCAACAGCTTGCCGAAACCCTCATCCGGCATGCTCCATCCCTGCACGGGATCCTTCACAACGCGGCCTGCCTGGATTTCCTGGAACCTTTGGATTGTCTTTCCCCAGAGCGCTGGTTCCGCACCCTTCAGGTCAATCTCAATGCGCCTTACCTGTTGACCCATGCCTTGCTCCCGCTGCTTAGATCGAGCGGGGATGCCTCGCTGGTATTCACCTCGGATGCGGCCGCCCGCAAGGCGAACGCCTACTGGGGCGCCTATGGGGTATCCAAGGTTGGGCTGGAGGCTTTTGCCCGAATCCTGGCCGAAGAATGGGAGTCGGCTGGTACCTTACGCGCTAATGTTCTGGTGCCTGGGCCGGTGTGCACCCCGATCCGCCACCGGGCTTTCCCGGGCGAGGCGGAAAAACACTTGACTCCACCGCAATCCTTAGCAAAATTGTATGTTTATCTGCTAGGCCCGGCGAGCTGCGGCCACAGTGGATACACTTACACTTACCAGGACGAGTGGCATGTACTACGGTCAAGGTGAAAGCATCCTGCTGCAACGCGACGTGGACGCCAGCCGGGTTCCGGATGGTGCTTTGGTCAAGTTACACAAGGATGAATTGGTCATCATCTACCAGGCGCTAGGCGGCAGCTATACCATCTTGACTGAGGATGGCATGATGGCCAGGATCAGCGCCAACGATGCCGACGCCTTGGGTAAGGAGCCGGCAGTGATCGCCGGTCTCAAACCGGGTACCGATCCGGAGACGGTCAAGCACAACGTGTGGCAGGTGCTCAAGACGATCTATGATCCGGAAATTCCGGTCAACATCGTCGATCTGGGGTTGGTCTACCACGTCCGCGTGACGCCGATCGAGGCAGGCAAAAACCAGGTCGAGATCATCATGACCCTCACCGCACCTGGATGCGGGATGGGACCGATCATCCAGCAGGATGTGGAAATGACGGTCAAGAATCTGCCAGGGGTAGAGCAGGTCAAGGTGGAGGTGGTATTCGATCCCCCCTGGTCGCGGGACATGATGTCGGAAGCGGCCAAGCTGCGGTTGGGCATGTTATAAGGCGACCGTTCACCCGGCAAGAGGTTGCCGTAGGTGACCGTCAATTTTCCGTTGTTCCCGCGCTTAAATATCCTAATGCCTTGTTTTTCTAGATATAAATTTAGGCACGATATTGGCATACCCCTTCATACAAAAGTTACCAATAACAACCGCCCTGGGGTAAGTTATGCGGCAGGAGCAGGTCAAACTTGCAGTCATCGACAATCCGGCCTTCAGCCAGCAAACCGTCACGCGCGAACAAGTTCAGCGCTTGGAATTGCTTGGCACGCTGCAGACTACGTTGGTGCTGGATCAACTGTTGCGACTGTTCAGCCAAGAAGTCCAAAAGTGGGTGCCCCACGACGGTTTTCGATACCATAACGCAGAAGCAGGGTTGGAGGTCCAGGTCGGCAGAAAAGCATCCCATCGCTGTCATTACCGTTTGACTTTGGAAGAACGCTGCCTGGGTGAATTGATCTTAATGCGCCGCAAGCGGTTCAGCGAGCAGGAACTCATGGCGCTCGAATCTTTGCTTTGTTGCCTGATCTATCCTTTGCGTAATGCCTTGCTGTATTACCAGGCATTACAGTCCACCTATACCGATCCTTTGACCGGGGTATACAACCGCGCCGCCCTGCATAGTGGTTTCCAGCGCGAGTGGAAGCTGGCCAGGCGTCAGGATCTACCCCTGTCGATTCTGGTCTTGGATATCGACCACTTCAAGAAGATCAATGATAGCTATGGCCATGCTGCCGGCGATGAGGTTTTGGTAAAGATCGCCGATTGCCTACGGAAAACGGTTCGGTCCAGCGATATGATCTTCCGTTACGGGGGGGAGGAATTCGTGATCCTGCTCAGCAATACCCACCCTAAAGGGGCCGAACTGCTGGCGGAAAGGTTGCGTCTGGCGATCCGCAGCATAGATTGTAGGGATATCGCCCAAGGCCTGCGCATCACCGCTAGTATTGGTGTGGCGACGCTAAATCCTGTGGAGGAGACTGCGGAACAGCTGCTCAAACGCGCCGACGAGGCGCTGTATCAAGCCAAGCGCCAGGGGCGTGATCAGGTCGTGATGGCTTCATGAGCCATCTCCTCAAGACACAGGGTCAGGCCTAACTCCCAGGCCGGCAGCCATAGCCCGAAACTGGTTTGGAGTTTATCGTTAGCAAGGACCGAGTAGGCCGGACGCTTGGCCAAGGTGGGATAGTCGGAGGTAGCAATCGGTTTGACGCGGGCGGCAGTCTCCGGCAGGAGGTCGTAGCTATTGGCCAGTGCCCGGATTTTGCAGGCGAAGCCGTACCAAGAGGTTTGACCGCTGCAGGTCAGGTGATAGATGCCCGAGGTTGGCGCCAGATTTAAACCGGTCTGAGCCAGCATCTGGGCGGTCGCCTCGGCGATCCAGCGGCTCCAGGTGGGGGTACCGGTCTGGTCGGCCACGACCCCGATCTGCTCCCGCTCTCTCATTAGCCGCAACATGGTGAGCAGGAAGTTCTTGCCCCGCCCGCCATAGACCCAAGCGGTGCGCAGAATCCAGTAGCTTCCTCCACACGCCTGAATGGCTGCTTCCCCCGCCACCTTGGTGTGGCCATAGACCCCCTGAGGACCAGTCGGGTCGTCCTCACGGTAAGGTCGGCCTAAGTCGCCGGCAAAAACATAATCGGTGGAGTAGTGAACTAGGCCGGCCCCGATTCTTTTCGCTTCCTCGGCCACAATGGCGGGGGCGAGGGCGTTGATCCGTTCGGCCAGTTCAGGCTCCTGTTCGGCCCGGTCTACGGCGGTGTAGGCGGCCGCGTTGACGATGAGCCCTGGGTTCAGGGTGCGAATAGCGGTCACCAGGCGGTCCGGCTGAGCCAGATCTACCGGCGGGTCAGAACGGCGGTCCAGGGCGATTACCTCGCCCAAGGGCGCCAGCGTCCGGCGAAGTTCCCAGGCAACTTGGCCTGAGCGGCCGAGCAACAAGATCGGTCGCATGAGCTGTTGGTTAGTTGCTAAGGGGCAGGCAGTGCCTCCTTTGGCAGATCCTTCAGGAAATAACCGTTTCGGTCTTTGTCCGACAACCGCGGTTCGGTTACCGGCCAGGTGATGCCCAAATCCGGGTCGTCCCAGCGCAGGCTGTACTCGGTTTCAGGAGAGTAGAAGTCGGTGCATTTATAGGCAAACAAGGCCTCCTCGCTCAGGACACAGAAACCGTGGGCGAAGCCTTCAGGGATATAGAGCTGGCGGTGATTGGCGGCGGACAATTCGTAAGCCACCCAGTGGCCGAAGGTGGGAGATCCGCGGCGGAGGTCCACCGCGACGTCAAAGACCGCCCCACGCAGTACCTGGATCAACTTGCCTTGGGGTTTGGGCCATTGGTAATGCAGGCCGCGCAGAATTCCCTGCCGAGACAGGGACAGATTATCCTGGACGAAATTCGCTTTGATTCCCGCCTCAAAGTAGCGCTTCAGGTTCCAGCTTTCCATGAAGAAACCGCGGGCATCCCCGTAAACCTCCGGTTCGATCAAAAGCACCCCCGGCAGGTGCGTTTCGGTAATCTTCATCCCACCGCTCCCTGCTCCATGACGCGCCGAAGATAGGCGCCATAGCCGTTGTTTTTGAACCTTTCCGCCTGCCGCGCCAGTTGATCGGTGTCGATCCAGCCCTGGGCATAGGCGATCTCCTCGGGGCAGCAGATTTTGAGTCCCTGGCGCTCCTCGATGGTCTGGATGAACTGGGAGGCCTGCATCAGAGATTCGTGGGTGCCGGTATCGAGCCAGGCGATCCCTCGGCCCAGCTTCTCCAGGCGGAGTTGGCCCCGCTCCAGATAGAGGCGGTTGAGATCGGTGATCTCCAGCTCTCCGCGGGCCGAAGGTTTGAGCGTCCTGGCCAGTTCGCACACCTTGTCGTCGTAGAAATAGATGCCGGTCACCGCCCAGTGGGACTTGGGCCGGGCGGGCTTTTCTTCCAGCCCGATCACCTTGCCCTCAGGGTCGAATTCCGCCACTCCGTAGCGCTCGGGATCCTTGACCCAATAACCGAACACGGTCGCGCCTTCGCGGCGGCCCGCGCTCGTTAAGATTTCGGTCATGCCGTGGCCGTAGAAGATGTTGTCCCCCAGAATCAGGCAACTGTAGCTTTGATCGATGAAGTCCTCACCGATCAGGAACGCCTGGGCGAGTCCGCCAGGGTGAGGCTGGACCGCGTAATGCAAATCGATCCCCCATTGGCTGCCGTCATCCAACAGGTGGCGGAACAAGGGGGCGTCGTGGGGAGTGGTGATCACCAGCATTTCCCGGATCCCGGCCAGCATCAAGGTGGCCAGGGGATAGTAGATCATCGGTTTGTCGTACACCGGCAAAAGCTGCTTGCTGACGGCCTGGGTAAGAGGATACAGGCGGGTGCCGGCGCCGCCGGCGAGGATGATGCCTTTGCGGGATGGGGTGATCATCTGACTCCCAAACGTTGCCGCCGGTAACTGCCAGCGGTGACCCGCCGACACCAGTCCTGGTTGTTAAGGTACCATAGGACCGTTTTTGCCAGCCCGGTCTCAAAGCTTTCCTCAGGCATCCACCCCAGCTCGCGCTGGATCTTGCCAGCGTCGATGGCGTAGCGCAGGTCGTGACCGGGGCGGTCGGCGACGAAAGTGATCAGCCGGTTGTGCGGACGATACGGGGAGTCGGGCAAGAGTTCATCCAGAAGATGGCAGATGGTGTGGACCACTTCTAGGTTGGTCTTTTCGCTGTTGCCGCCGATGTTGTAGACCTCGCCGGGGCGGCCGGCTGCTAGCACCCGTTCGATCGCCCGGCAGTGATCGGCTACGTAGAGCCAGTCGCGCACGTTCAGCCCCACGCCGTAGACCGGCAAGGGTTTGCCTTCCACAGCGTTGAGGATCATGAGGGGGATGAGCTTCTCCGGGAACTGATAAGGGCCGTAGTTATTGGAGCAATTGGTGGTCAGGGTCGGCAGCCCGTAGGTGTGGTGGTAGGCGCGCACAAGGTGGTCGGAGGCGGCTTTCGACGCAGAGTAGGGGGAATTGGGCCGGTAGGCGGTAGTCTCGGTGAATTTGCCGGTGGGTCCCAGCGAGCCATATACCTCGTCAGTGGAGACGTGCAGGAAGCGGAAGGCCCGCCGCTCGTCCTGCGGCAGTTCGCGCCAGTAGTGATAGGCAGCCTCTAGGAGTTCGAAGGTTCCGACCACGTTGGTCTGGATGAACTGACCGGGCGAATCGATGGAGCGGTCTACGTGGCTTTCCGCGGCGAAGTTGACGATCGCCTGCGGCCGATGCTCCTTAAGGAGGCGCCGCACCAGTGCCCGGTCAGTGATGGATCCTTGGACGAAGATGTGGTCGGGATGATCCAACACCTGCGCCAGGGTATCCAGGTTGCCAGCGTAGGTGAGCGCGTCCAGATTGACGATCCGCACTCCCCCGCGGGCGATCTGGCGCAGGACGAAATTGCCGCCGATGAAGCCGGCGCCGCCGGTCACCAGCCAAGTGGTCTTAAGATTCATCCGCCTTTTCGCACTATCATGCTTTTGGAAGGGTGATAGCCCCACACGCCAAGGGTCAAAAACAGCAACATGGTACCCAAAGTATAGAGAAAAGCATATAGATTGAACTGGCCGTAAAGGGCAAAGCGAATCAACTCCACTGCTTGGGAGAAAGGGTTGTAGTGAGCCAAGGTAGCCAAAAGCGGGTTTGATTCCTGAAGCCGCCACAGGGGGTAGAGGGCGGTGGAGAGAAAAAACATGGGGAAGATGACGAAGTTCATCACCCCGGCGAAATTTTCCAGCTGTTTGATGAACGAGGACAGCAACATCCCTAAGGCTCCGAGCATCAAGCCGCCCAGGATCAGCGCCGGCAATACATGCAAGTAACCGGCCAGCGGTGGCTGGATTTCGTACGCCCAAGCGATGGCTAGGAAGACATAGGCCTGGAGCACGGAGACCAGAGTACTTGCCAATAGCTTGCTGGAGAGCAGATACCAGCGCGGCAGGGGAGCGGTGAGCAAAACGCGCATGCTACCCATTTCCCGGTCGTAGACCATCGACAAGGAGCTTTGCATGCCGTTGAAAAGGAGGATCATCCCGGCCAATCCGGGGGTGATGTATTCTTCATAGAGAATGTAGGTCTCATAAGGAGGTGTGACCGCAAGCCCCAAGGTGGCGCGAAAGCCGGCGGCGAAGATAAACAGCCATACCAAAGGCCTCACCAGGGCAGCGACGAAGCGGCCGCGCTGGTGGATGAAGCGAAGCAGTTCGCGGCCGATGACCGCCCAAGCGGCGCGCGCGTAGTGCATCAAGCGCATGCCGAATGCTCCCCGGTCAGCACCTGAAAGGCTTCGGTCAGGGTGGCGACCTGGACCTGCCGGATAACCTCCGTGACTGCGCCGCTGGCGCGGATTTTCCCCCGATGCAGGATGATCAGTTCGTCAGAAGGCTCGACCTCGTCCAGCAGATGGGTGGCCCACAAGACGCCGATGCCTTGTTCCCAGGTCAGTTGATGGAGGTAATCCACCAGGGCCTGGCGGCTAGGAATGTCGAGTCCCACCGTCGGTTCGTCCAGCAGCAGCAGGGTAGGGCGGTGGAGCATGGCGCGGGCGATCTCCACCCGCCGCCGGTAACCGCCGCTCAAGGAGCGGACCTTGGCGGTGCGGTATTCGGTCAATCCCAGCCGTTCCAGTTCTGCGGCGATCCGCCGTTTGGCCTCATGCCGGTTAAGACCGTGGAGGGCGGCTGAATAGCGCAGGTTCTGGAGCACGCTCAAATCCAGATCCAGGGTTGGTTGCTGGAATACCACCCCGATCCGGGTCAGCGCCTGGCTGGGCTGGCGGCGGTTGTCGAAACCGGCGATGCGGATACGGCCGGTGGGACTGTCAAATAGGCGGGTGATCAGATTGAACAAGGTGGTCTTGCCCGCCCCGTTGGGCCCCAGCAGGATGGCGCACTGACCCTGGGAAACGCTGAAGCTGATGTCATCCAAGGCTGGCTTGTTGCCATAGGCGAAGCTAATGTGCTCGATTTCCAGTGCTTTATTCATGGTTTGACCGCCACTCCCCACGGGTAGTGGCCCACTGGGATGGATTTGAACGGTTTGAGCTCGGCGGTGTCGATCACGGTAAGGTCGTGACTGACGCCGTTGGTGGTATAAAGGCGTCTGCCGTCACTAGAAAAAGCTAGGTGCCAGACCCGCTTGCCGGTCAGGAGATAATCAACCACTTCTAGGGCTTGGGCATCGATCACCGCCACCCGGTTGGCCGGTCCCAAAGCCACATAACCGTAACGGCGCTGCGGGTCCACCACCACCCCCACCGGCTGCACCAAGGTTTGGGTGACGCCGGGAATCTTGAAGGCGAGCTTTTTGACCATTTGCTTGCTGGCCACGTCGAAGACGGTCAAAGTACTGCCGATCTCCGAAGTCACCCACAGCTGCCTGCTGTCGGCGGTGAAGGTGGCCGCGCGTGGGCGCGGATCGACCAAGGTGTTGTGCACCACCTCCAAAGCGACCGGGTCGATCCAGTGGACCATGTTGGTGGTCTCGGAAGTGCTTACGACCCACTTGCCGTCGTGGCTGACCGCGATGCCCTCAGGTTCCACCCCCACCGGGATGGTCTTGATCACCTTGCCGGTGGCCAGGTCGATCACCGTCACCAGGTTGTCGTCCTCGTTGGAGACATACATGCGTTCGCCCGCCGGGTCTAGGGCGAAGGTTTCAGGGTCTTCGCCCGAGGGCAGGGTGCCGATGACTTGATAGGTTTCAGCGTCTAGCACCTGGATGGTGTCGTCGTCGCTCGCGGCCACGTAGATCTTTTGGTAATCGGGGCTGAGCTTAATGTCTCGGGGACGGCGGCCGATCTTGACCGTATGGGTCAATTGCAAGTTATCGCTGGCCACGATCGCCAGAGCGTTGTCCTTCTCCAGGCTGACCAGCACGGTATCGGCATGATTTAGAGCAGGCAGGAGGGTGAATACCAGCAGCCCCCAATGCCACCACTGGTTTGCAAAGTCCAGCGTCGGTTGCTTCCCCATGATCATCTCCTCAAGCGGCAGGTGGATTCGCGTTCATCGTACCCCAAGGTGTCCAGTTCATTGAGCGGATGCAGAAACCCTTGCAGGGGAGCGACCGCCACCACGTCGCGCGCGCCGGCCAGCAGTATCGGTTGGCGCATCTGCCCATCCCAAGGGCGAAACGACAACGGTCTACCCTTGAAACCGGCCAGGGCCAACCGGTCGCTCAATAGATACTCACGGATGGCATGGAACTGGGTGCTTCGGGTTCGGGTGGCGGCCTCGCCGATGGCGCGAACCGCCAGCCAGGCGGCGTAGTCTTCCGGTTCCATCCAGCGCCCGGCATGGTTTCGAAAGCGGTTTTGGAGCTGCTCCGCCCCCCACTGCTCGTGGGCCGGATGCCAGGCAGTGGCGATCAATCCCTGGGTGCCTGCTACCGGCCGCGGCAGCCAGGTGCGGTAGGGGAAATAATCGCCGAACATATCCGCCTCATCGGCCAAGAGCAGAATGTCGTAGTCGACGCCTTGGGTGAACACCGCCACTTCGGATTCCGCGGTGCGCCGGGTGTCATAGGTGTGGGTCCAGGATTTTGCGGCGACGATCTTGGCGCCGAACCGGTTGGCACTGCGCCTTAGAGCTTCGGCAAAGCGCAGGTCTTGGGGCCGGGGACCTAGGACCAGGAACCAATCGGTCCAGCGCTTTTGCTTGAGATACTGGCCCAAGGCGTCGGCGCGCATGGCATGGCTGGGGAGGGTGTGGAGGACGTTGGCGCGACAGTCTTTACCCCTGAGCCGGTCGTCGTAGGCACCGACGTTGTACAGTAAGATATTCTCTGCCCCGGGGGAATCGGCCAGGGTCAAGAGTTTCTCTGCCGGCAGGTTGACGATGAGGTGGCGGTAGCCTTCCCGGAGCAAGAAATAGAAAGCCCTTGCCGGGTCTTCGTCTTGTCCCACCACGGCTCCCAATAAACGGAAATGCTGGCCGACGAAGCGGCCGCTGGTGTTGTTGTCGGCGATGCCCAGCTCCGCCCCGCGCAGGCCGGCGTCTTGGTGGATTGGATCCAAAGGGGTGGCAAAGGCCTTAAGATCCTCGCGTTCCTGGCCTAAATAGGCGATGAACAGCGTCTCTGCACTCGCTTGGGATAGCCACAGGGCAAGGACGAGCAGCCGAATCGGCAGGCCAATGTTTGCCCAAGTCATGGAATGCAAGTGATTGAAAATAGGCGTATTCATGCAAGCAGACAAAAATTATAACCGATCCGATGTAATGCCAAAGGTTTGGCTGTTGTGCGGTCACAAGCTGGGGGACAATCAGCAGCTTCTTGCTCTGGCCGATGCGCTGGGCCGGCCCTATGCAGTCAAGCACCTGGCCTACCGGCCTTATGAGTTGATCGTAGGTCGTTTGGGGGCAACGCTAGCGGGTATCGACCGAAGACTTAGCGATCCATTGGCACCGCCCTGGCCGGATCTGATCCTGACCGCCGGCCGCCGCAACGAGCCGGTGGCCCTGTGGATCCGCAAGCAGGCTGCCCAGGCAGGTCAAACGGTGCGGATCGTGCACTTGGGGCGGCCATGGGCGAAGCTTGGTCACTTTGATCTGATTGTCACCACTCCCCAATATCAAGTGCCGCACTTGCCTAATGTGCTCCATAACACCTTTCCGCTTCACCGGCTGACGGCCGCAAAGCTCCAGGCAGCGGCAGAATCCTGGCGATCTAGGATAGCGGTGCCCGGCCCTTATCTGGCGCTTTTGGTCGGAGGCAACAGCGGCCCTTACATTTTCGATGCCCGGGCGGCTTCCCGGTTGGCCCGGCAGGCCAGCAAGCTGGCGCGGTCGAAAGGGGCCTCGCTGTTGGTAACCACCAGCGCCAGGACGCCGCCCGAGGCAGCTTTGGCGCTTGTCGCTGGAATCGACGTGCCTGCCCAAATCCATCGCTGGCGTCCAGAAAAGCCAGACAACCCTTACCTGGGTTATCTTGCCCTAGCCGAAGAGATCCTCGTCACCGGCGACAGCATGTCGATGTTGGCTGAGGCGTGCTTTACCGGCAAGCCGGTCCATATCTTCCCGTTTGGTAGCGGCCGCTTCGCCATGCGCCCTGAGGCGCCCTTGGCCCCTGCCTCGCGCGTGCTTTGGGATCAGGCATCACTGCGCGCCTGGCGCAGCGCTTTGGGCTTGACCCTGGCGCCACGACGGCTGCGGCGTGACATCCGTCGGATCCTGCAGGCGGCGATCGAATCGGGTCGGGCGGTGTGGCTTGGGGAAGCATTTCGTGCTCCGCTTCCGCCTCCTCTGGACGAACTGACGCGGACAGCAGCTAAAGTCAATGCATTGCTGGAAAGCTAAGGTGCCTGGCCGGACAGAGTCGCAACAGAATCGATGGCCGCTCTTACCGAAGCTGCAGCGGTTTGGAACGATCTGAGTTCTTCCTCATTGAATTGCGGGTGCAAGATTCTCAACACTCCCTGGCGGCCGATGACTACCGGCAGGCTCAGGCAGACGTCGTTTACCCCGTACAAGTCCTCGATCAATATGCTCGCGGGCATGGTCCGTTTGGCATCGAAAGCGACCGCTTCTATGATCATGGCGGCGGCCAGGGAGACGGCAAAATTGGTGTATCCCTTGGAGGAAAACACCTGGTAGCCGGCGGCCACAGCCTCTCTGAACATTTTCCTGCGGCTGGCGTTGTCCACGATTTGCTCGCCCCCCACCTGAGCCTGGCTCAGACACGGGAACTGGTGGTCGCCGTGTTCGCCCAGGATATAGGCCCGAAGGTCTTCGGGATGGATCGAGACCTCCTCGGAAAGCATAGCGCGGAACCGGGCGGAATCGACCAGCGTGCCGGTGCCGATCACTTTGGCAGGGTCAAATCCCGACAGTTTCAGAGAAAAATAGGTCAAGACATCCACCGGGTTGGAGACGATGACCAACACGGCATTGGGACTGTAAGCGGCAAGTTCAGGGATGATCTCTTGGAACAGCCTGGCATTGCCTGCAGCCAATTCAAGCCGCGATTTGAGCCCGGGCGGAGTCGGCACGGAGGCGCACAGGGCGATGAGGTCCGAGCCGGCCGTCGCGGTGAGGTCGCCGTGCCTGACTTCAAACGGGCGGCTTAAGAAGGACATCGCGTGACGCAGATCATAGGCGTCGCCCTGAGCGATCTTGGGCCTGCGGCTGACCAGGACCAGTTCATTGCACAGGCCCTTTAAGGCGATGGTGTAGGCCAGGGTGCTGCCGACGCGGCCGATGCCAACGATGGAGATTTTCATAATGTTAATATTAGACGGGCATTTTGACTCAGTATGGCCTGGTCGAAGGGGGAAAGAGCATCTTAGCCTATCAAACCGTGATGCTGGCGCTGTCTGGATGGACACCAAATGACGTCCCTGTCGGTTGCTACTGTTTCCTAAGCCGCTTTGGTTTGCGGCACATCCCAGCCTAAAGGGTGCCCGGGCGGGGGAGCTAAGGGCTCGATCCGTTCGATGACTTCGAAGGCGTCGTGGCGGACGTGGTTGTTGGCCATCTCAGCGCGGACCTGGTCCTCGGTGACCAGGCCGCGTTCCAGGCACTCTTTTACCAGACCGAAGAAGTAGCGTTCCTGGTTGGGGTCGGGATGCGGCTTGTAGCGGCCGAGCAGAGCGTATTCGCCGAACAAGTGGCGGCGGGCGCGCAGGATCAGCCCCCACAGGTTCTTCTTCTCGGCCGGGCGGAAATCTACCGGCAGGCCAGCCTTCCACGGCTGGGTTTTGCGCTTGGTGGTGTGCAGCAGCTTAGTCTTAGGGGTGAGCTTGTCGAAGTCGTTCCATTCGTTCTCAAACAGCTCGATGAGCTCGCGCGGCTCGCGTTTGAGGCAGATCCAGTCCATGTAATCGACCTTGAATTCAAACAATTGCTGGAAGGTTTCCTCGACCTTCCAGTGGGTGAGTTTGGCGCAATCTAACAGCATCACGCTGCTGGCCAGGCAGCCCTCCTTACCTTTCTTGCCGGTCCGTGGGCGGCACATGATCGCCGCGCTTCCCATGTCGCGGGAGAGGAGTTCCCACACGTCGCCCACCGCAAACACGTCAGGATCGACCACCACCGCGCGGCCCTGATAATGCATCAGTTCAGGGGGCATGAAGCGCAGCGGGGTGAAGGATTGTAGGTCGTCGTTGAGCCACTGGCGCCGCTGGCCGTCGCGCAGGTACCATTTGCCCTCCTTGGCATGCAGGAAGGGGTAATCCTGGTGGTGGATGATTTCCACCTCGAACTTGTCGGCGTTGGGGGAGTTGCGCTTCATGCTGTAGGCGGACACTACCGCCCCCAGCCATTGCTTGTGATTGGTATGAACGAAAACGCGGTATTGCATGGGGGTTACCTCATTGATGATGTGGACGCGGCACAGTTTAAGCAAAAAAAAGCTCAAGATCGATAAGGTTTAAGGCGTCAATTTGACCTCAATCCCCAGGGTCTGGATTCGGTCGGCAAACGCTTCCATCCAGGCCACGGGCAGGGAGCCAAGGCGCCTGGCTTCCGGCTGCATGGAAGGTCGGGCCAGCCCGTAGAGCAGCACTCCTTTGAAGGGGATGGAGCGGGCACGGGCCTGGGCGAGGAAATCCAGGTAAGCGCGCTGCTCTTCCTGCGGGGGAGGGCTGCCGTCGAGGCTGAACAGGCAGGTCTGAAGCCAGACCGGACAAAGCGAGGCGGCGGTTTCCAGATTTGCCAGCACCCGCTCCGGTGTGATGGCGGCCCCGTTGATGCGGCGTAAACCTGCGGCGGTGGCGCGGTCGAGCTTGAACCACAGCTCGCCCCCCAGCGCCTGCCAACGGGCTAGGCCACGCTGGACCGCCGGGCGATGGATGAGAGAGCCGTTGCTGATGATGACTTTACCGATCGAGGGTGGGGAAACCCTGGCCAGGACTTCCTCGATACAGGCGATGGCGCCATCGAAGTCCTTCAGGGTAGTGGGCTCGCCGTTTCCAGAGACGGCGATGTCCTTGAGCTGCCGGTAACCGGCTGGTACCTTAAAACGCTGGTAGAAAGCACCGCTTAGGATCTCTGTGAAAAGCTCGGTCAGTTCCTGCGTCAATCGACTCAGATCCAGCGGCGGGGCGATCCCGCGCTGCAAATCCGGGACCTGGCAGTAGATACAGCGCCAGTTACAGGCATGGGTGGGGTTGAAATTGATCCCTACCGAAATGCCGCCGGCGCGGCGGGATACTACCGGATAGACGTAGGTCAGGCCCGCGCTGTCGCGGCGGTGGTCGGTGACGGTCAAAGTCGCCGGATCAGAGATCATCTTCCAAGGGGCGGGGAACGGCCTGCTCCCCGATAAAGCGCCAAAAATCCAGGGTGCCCTGGTCTGCAAACGGGATGCGGATGTCCCGGCTGAAGCCGCGGCTTGCGCTCAGGTGCCCCTGGATTCGGTAGTCGATCGGCTGCTGGGTACCCAAGTTCAAGATCTGCTTCAGGATCTGGAAGGTCTGGACGGTCGCGATCAGATCCAGGTCCGCCTGGCCGTAGGCTGGCACCTTGACCGAGTGGTCGCTCAACCCTCGCGCCAGGGGTTGACCGTTGAGGAACACCTCGGCGACTGCCCCGTTGAGGTTGAATCCATAGGCATTCGGATTGTCAATTCTCAAGGTGAGCAGGAAGTCCTGGGCCAGGAGCCTGCCACCGCGAAGCTGCATGTCGACCAGGGATACCCTGGGGTGCTCGAAGGTGGAGAGGTTGGCACAACCGGAAAGCCACAGGGAAAGGAAACCTAGCAAAGCGATGGCACGCATGGGGATGGATTACCTCTGATGATGACGGTGGATTGTAGCACGGGTTTCAACCTTCGGCTTTGGTAGCGTCCCGCAGCACGTCTTCGTGTTCGTACATTGCGGCGATTTCCTTCAGCCGCGCCACTGCCTTGCCGTTGATGGAATCCTCAGGATAATTGCCCGCCGCATCCGGGGTGCCGGCGGGCAGGTCCATGAGGAGTTCCAAGGCCTGGTCCACGCAGGTCACCGGATAGAGGTTGAAGCGACCGCCGGCAACCGCCTCGATCACCTCGTCCTTGAGCACCAGATCGGCGCAGTTGGCAGCCGGGAAGATAACCCCATGGCTGCCATCCAGCCCACGGGCCTTGCAGAGCCTGAAGAAGCCTTCGATCTTCTCGTTGATCCCGCCGACCGCCTGCACTTCGCCGTATTGGTTGAGCGAGCCGGTGACCGCCAAACCCTGTTGGATCGGCAGATGGGTGAGGGCCGAGATCAGGGCGCTGGCTTCGGCCAGGGCGGCGCTGTCGCCGTCGATGTAACCATAGGACTGCTCCAGGGCGATGTGGGCGGAAATCGCAAACGGGAACTGTTGGGCGTATTTGTAACCGAGATAACCGGACAGGATCATCACCCCTTTGGAGTGGATCGGCTGGCCCAGGTTCACTTCCCGCTCGATATCCACCACTCCCTTAGAACCTGGATAGACGGTAGCGGTGATTCGGGCAGGGGCGCCGAAACTGAATTTTCCAGTCTCCAGGACGGTCAGGCCGTTGATTTTTCCGACCGCGGTTCCAGCGGTATCGATGAGGATGGTCCCCGTTAGGATTTCCTCCAGAACCACTTGCGCCAGCCGGCCTTCGCGCTGTTCCTTGGCGGCCAGGGCCAGATCCACGTGCGCGGCGTCGATATGTGGGGCCTGCTCTTGGTTGCGCCACCATTCTGCCTCGCAGATTAAGTCGATGAGTTCGCCGAAGCGCGCCGAAAGCTTGCGTCGGGATTCCGCCAAGCGGGAACTGTAGTTAGCCAGGCGCAGCACCGCCTTTTGGGTGAGGTCGGCGATACCCTGGATCCGGGTTTGATAGGCTAGGAATCGGGCCAACAGGGAAAGCGTTGCGGGAGTACGGGGAAGATCGTCGTCGAAGTCGGCCAGCACTTTGAAGACCTCGTTGAACTCGAGATCCAGCTCCTGGAGGAAGAAGTACCGATTCCGGTCTCCGACGACGATCACTTTGACATCCAACGGAATGGGGCGGGGGTTGAGGGTCGCCGGCAGCAAAGTAGCCGGTTCGTTCAGCGGCCGCTCGATGATCAATTGACGGCGCTTGAGAGCCCGTTTGAGAGTCGGCCAAACCAGCGGTTCGGCGAACAGCTTGTCAGCCTCTAGGATCAGATAACCACCGTTGGCCCGATGCAGGGAACCTGGGTAAATTTTCTGGTAGTTGGTCTCGATGATCCCCTGTTCCGCAGTGTATTCGATATGGCCGAACAGGTTGGGGTAATTGGGGTGAGTCTCGTAGATCACCGGTGCCCCTTGGCCTTCGGTGTGGGTGACGAACAAGTTGGGGGAGTAATTTTCCTGAAGCCACTTGCGCCGGGCGGTCTCGTCAACTTCTTCGGAGCACAGCTTCTCCTGCGCGTTGGCCTCCAGATCGGCGCGCAGGCTGGTAAAGAAAGCCGACAGCCCCTCGAATCGCCCGTATTGAGTCTCCAGCGGTTTGAGCAGCGGGTCGATCGCTTGGCGGATGGTAGCGCGGTCCAGCTGGCGCTGTTTTTCCGCCATTTCCCGCTTCCATTGGGGAAGTTCGGCGAGCAGATCGGCCAGGTAATCTTCCAACTCGGCGACGGCATGGTTGAAAGCGTCGCGCTCGGCCTCGGCCAGTTGGGTGAATTCGGCTTCGTTCAGCGGTGCGCCTTCCTTCAACGGGGTGAAGGTGATCGAATCGCCGTCGCGGAAAACCGCAACGTTCATTTCCAGGGCCTTGTGCTCCAGTTGATTGAAGGCGTTTTCGTGACGCTGGTTGAATTCGCGCTCGATGAGGTGCTTGCGGCGTTGATAGGAAGGACTTTCGAAGGCTGCCGGCAAGGTATCCAGGAGTTTATCGATCAAGGCTTCCATGTCGGCGGCGAACCTCTGGCTTAGGCCGGCAGGCAGCGCGACGGCGATGGGCTCGCGCGGTTCATCCAGATGATTGAGATAGATCCAGTCGTGGGGAGTAGGGCGGATGCGGGCGGCTTCCTGGAGCAGCGTCATGACAAGCGTCAGGCGGCCGGTATCGGACTCTCCCATGACATAGGTATGATAACCTGGAGGCTGCATCGCGATGGCGAACCGCAGTGCTTGTTCAGCCCGCTGTTGGCCCAGTACTCCCGTAAAGGGATCCAATTCGGCGGTGGTCTGAAAGTTCAAACCCGGCATGGAATCGAGCGGCAGATGAATCCAGGCTAACGGTGGGTGACGGCGGGGCAGGTTCATACAGCGGGATTTTCTTTATAATAACGACCTTGGTCACTCAAGGGCAGCGGCAATGGGAGTTTTTTGTGCAATTATCGCCGGTTTCGTCCGGGTCGTCGATGGCTTGAGCGAGTGGTTGGGAAGGACGCTCGCCTGGTTGTCTTTGGGGATGGTGATCATCACCTTTTTGGTCGTGATCCTGCGCTATGGTTTCAACCAGGGATGGATAGCGGTTCAGGAGTCAGTGATCTATATGCACGCCTTGCTGTTCATGCTGGGGGCCGCTTACACCTTCAAGCACGACGCCCACGTGCGGGTGGACATCTTCTATCAACGCCTAGGACCGAAGGCGCGTGCCTGGATCGATTTCCTCGGCGCTTGGTTACTGCTGATTCCTGTGTGCGGGTTCATTTTCTGGAGCGGATGGGATTACGTCCAGGCTTCTTGGTCGATTCGGGAAGCTTCCCGTGAGGTCGGGGGGCTGCCGGCGGTGTTTCTGCTCAAGAGCGTCATTTTGGGATTCGCCGCTACCCTGCTGCTGCAAGGGATGGCGCAGAGCGGTAAAGCGCTGTTGACTATCCTCGACCGGCCATTGGAAGGAGGGTGATATTGACCGAGTCCGCGCTGGCGGCCGCGATGTTCGTAGCGGTGTTTGCGGTGCTGCTGAGCGGCTACCCGGTGGCCATGGCTTTGGGCGGGACAGCGTTGATCTTCGCTGGGCTTGGGTGGTGGTCGGACTTGTTTGACCCGGCTTTTCTGGAGGCGCTGCCCAATCGACTGTATGGAATCATGACCAACGAAACCCTGGTGGCGGTGCCGTTGTTCGTGTTCATGGGGTTGGTGCTGGAACGGGCCAGGATCGCCGAGGACCTGCTCGATACCATGGCCGAGCTGTTCGGTTCCCTGCGCGGCGGCTTGGGGATCGCGGTGACGGTAGTGGGAATGTTGATGGCGGCCAGCACTGGCATCGTCGGGGCGACGGTGGTGACGATGGGGCTTTTGTCCCTGCCCACCATGCTCAAACGCGGTTACAACCAAGCCTTGGCGTGCGGAACCATCTGTGCCTCCGGGACGCTGGGGCAGATCATCCCCCCTTCGATCGTGCTGGTATTGCTCGGAGACGTGATCGGTTCGGCCTACAGCCAGGCCCAATTGGATCAGGGGGTGTTCAACCCCAAGACCGTGGCAGTGGGGGATTTGTTTGCCGGCGCCTTGCTGCCGGGACTAGGGCTGGTGGCGCTCTATCTGCTGTTTCTGTTGCTCCTGGCCTGGCTGAAACCCGCCTGGATGCCGGCGCTGCCCGCAGGTGAATCACCCAACGGTCGGTTGCTCGGGCGCGTGCTCAAAGGTCTGATGCCCCCTTTGCTTTTGATCGTGGCGGTATTGGGCTCCATCCTCGGGGGGCTGGCTACGCCCACCGAGGCGGCAGCGGTGGGGGCCGTCGGCGCGCTGGTTTTGGCGGCATTGCGCCGGCAGTTAAACCTCACCCGCCTGCGCGAAGTGATGCAGAGCACTACCCGAATGAGCAGCATGGTGTTTTTGATCCTGATCGGGGCAGCGTTGTTTTCCCTCGTTTTCCGAGGGTTCTACGGCGATGAGATGGTGGTCGAGTGGTTGGCGGATCTGCCCGGTGGCGCCTTCGGAGCGATGGCGATCGTGATGGCGGTGATATTCGCCCTAGGATTTGTGCTTGATTTTATCGAAATTACCTTCGTGGTGGTGCCCATCGTCGGGCCGGTGCTCTTAGGTCTGGGATTGGATCCGATCTGGCTGGGGGTGATGATCGCCCTGAATTTACAGACTTCGTTTTTGACCCCTCCGTTTGGGTTTTCGCTGTTCTATCTGCGCGGGGTCGCACCGCCTGAGGTCAGCACCGGCCACATCTACCTTGGGGTGATACCGTTTATCGCCATCCAATTGCTCATGCTCGGGATTTTGGCTGGGTGGCCGGCTTTGGCCACTTGGCTGCCAGGCCAGATTTATGGCCACTGATTTTCCGCTGCATGAAGGCGAATCCAAAGTCGACAAGTACGTAGGGGTCGGCCTAAAATCCAACCAGTATTTGGAATCGAAGGGGAAGAAAATGGCTGGGAACCTTGCTTTTGTGGTGTTATCGCTTTGGCTGATAGCGGCCGCCCAGCTTGCTGGCTGCGGCCAGAAAGGTCCGCTGTATTTACCTCCCCCGCAGCAGGATCACACCCAGGAAAAACGCTGAATGGATCACTTCTATTACCGTGCGGGCCGATTGTATGTGGAGGACGTGCCGGTGGCCGAGATCGCCGCCTGTTATGGTACCCCTGCTTATGTCTATTCCCGCGCCGCTTTGGAGGAGAACTGGCGCGCTTTCGACCGTGCTTGCGGTGAACATCCTCACCTGATCTGCTATGCGGTCAAGGCCAATTCCAATTTGGCTGTGCTCAATTTGCTCGCGCGCTTGGGATCTGGGTTCGATATCGTTTCGGTCGGGGAGCTGGAACGGGTGCTCAAAGCCGGCGGAGAGGCGGGCAAGATCGTTTTTTCCGGGGTCGGCAAGCGTGAGGATGAGCTTCGCCGCGCCCTGGAGGTCGGCATCGCCTGCTTTAACGCGGAGGTGCCGGAAGAGCTGGACCGGCTCAACCGGATCGCCGGAGAATCGGGTCTTAAGGCACCGGTGTCCTTGCGGGTCAATCCGGATGTGGATGCCAAAACCCATCCCTACATTGCTACCGGCCTGAAAGAAAACAAGTTCGGCATCGACATGGAAACCGCGCTGGACGAATACCTGCGTGCGGCAGATCTTCCCCATCTGGAGATCGTGGGATTAGACTGCCACATCGGTTCTCAGATGACCCAGGTCACCCCCTTCCTCGATGCGCTGGAGCGGGTGTTGGCATTAGCCGAGCGTCTGGAGCAAGCAGGGATTGCCTTACGTCATCTGGATCTGGGTGGGGGGCTGGGAATTCCCTATCATCGGGATGAGACTCCGCCTCAGCCTGCCGAATACGTGGCGGCTTTGTTGGCCAAGCTGGAGGGGCGCAACTATGCAATCTGGTTGGAACCGGGGCGGGCGATCGCCGGCAATGCCGGGATTCTGGTGACGCGGGTGGAGTATCTGAAACAAACCCCGGCCAAAGGGTTCGCCATCGTCGATGCGGCCATGAACGACCTGCTTCGGCCAGCCCTTTATCAGGCCTGGCAGGAGATCGCGCCGGTCCTGCCCCGCGCCGATGTGCCGCCGCGAGTTTACGATGTCGTCGGACCAGTGTGCGAGACAGGCGATTTCCTCGGCCGGCAGCGCCGCCTTAGGCTGGCCCCGGGAGATCTGCTCGCGGTGCGGTCGGCAGGGGCCTATGGTTTCACCATGAGCTCCAACTACAACTCCCGACCCAGACCGCCGGAAATCCTGGTGGACGGCAGCCAGGTGCACCTGGTCCGCAGGCGGGAAACCCTGGAGGATCTGTGGCGCGGGGAGCAGGTGCCGGGATGAGGGTGAAATTCACCAAGATGCATGGACTGGGCAACGACTTCGTCGTCATCGATGCGGTCAACCAGCCCGTCTCCCTGACCGAAGCCCAGATCCGCCGCCTGGCCGACCGGCATTTCGGCGTCGGCTGCGATCAAGTGCTGGTGGTAGAGCCGCCGCCTGATGGGACGGTCGATTTTCGCTACCGGATCTTCAACGCCGACGGCGGCGAGGTGGCCCAGTGCGGCAACGGCGCCCGCTGCTTTGCCCGCTTCGTGCGCACCAAGGGGTTGATCGACCGCGATCTCATCCGGGTGGCCACCGCCGCCGGCCGCATGCTCCTCGAACTGGTAGATGCCAACCGGGTGCGGGTGGAGATGGGGGTGCCGCGCTTTGCCCCAGAGGAGATTCCTTTGGCGGTGCAAGAGGAGAGCCTTGAGTATCAGGCCGAGATCGATGGGGTAAGCGTCAGGTTTGGGTCGGTCTTTATAGGTAATCCCCATGCGGTGATCGCAGTGCCAGATGTGGCCGCGGCGCCGGTGGCCGAAGTGGGGGCGAGGCTTTCGTCCCATCGGTTGTTTCCCGAGCGGGTCAACGTGGGATTTATGGAAGTTGTCGATTGCCACCATGTCCGCCTGCGGGTGTTCGAGCGCGGTGTCGGTGAAACCCTTGCCTGCGGCAGCGGCGCGTGTGCGGCGGTGATAGTGGGGGTAGCACAAGGGCTGCTGCGCTGTCCGGTGACGGTACAACTGCCGGGTGGGGAATTGCAGGTGGAATGGGGCGGACGGGGCGCGCCGGTGATCCTGATCGGGCCTGCGGAATTTGTGTTCGAGGGGGAGGTCGAATGGACGGATTGACCGCGGCGCTCGAGCGCTATCTGACGATGCTTGAACACGAACGGCGTGCCTCGCCTCACACTCTTAGAGCTTATCGCCGCGACCTTCAGCGGGTGATCCTATACTGTCGCCGCGGCGGCATCAGCCGCTGGCAGGAATTAAACGACAAGGCGCTTCGCCTTTATGTCAGCGAGCGCCGGCAGGCCGGTTTGTCTGCCCGCAGCTTGCAGAGGGAGTTATCCGCTTTGCGGGGCCTGTTTGAATATCTCCTTAAAACCAGAGAGGTAGAGGACAATCCTGTCTGCCGCCTGAGACCGCCCAAATCCCCCCGCGCTTTACCCGCAATATTGAATATAGATGAGGTGAGCGCACTGCTGAATGTGACGCCAGCATCGGCATTGGAGGTTCGCGACCTGGCGATGTGGGAGCTGCTCTATTCTTCCGGCCTGCGCCTGAGTGAACTGGTCGCCTTGGATGTGGGCGATTTATGTTTGGACAGGGCATTGGTACGGGTGCGGGCCGGCAAAGGGGGCAAGGACCGGGTGCTTCCGGTAGGGCGTTGTGCCAGGAAGGCGGTGGGCGCGTGGTTGGGTATCCGGGAAACGTGGGCCGCTCCCCAGGAGACGGCGCTGTTCGTCAACCGGCAGGGAAAGCGGATGAGCGGACGCGGGGTTCAGTTACGGCTGACCCAGTGGGGACGCCGGTTGGGTTTCAGTCGCCCGCTCCATCCCCATCTGATGAGGCATTCCTTCGCCAGCCATCTGCTCGAAGCCAGTGGGGATCTGCGCGCAGTGCAAGAGTTGCTCGGTCACGCCGATATCGCCACGACTCAGATTTACACGCATTTGGATTTCCAGTATCTGGCGAAGGTCTATGATCAAGCCCATCCGCGCGCAAAACGGCAAAAATAAATCGGCGAAATTTGTTAAGCTATATCAATTGCGCCTAGTTTGAGGATTAAGTGATGGTTTCCCCCCACGTATCGACAGAAGCTGAGGCTCCACTGCCAGAAGAAATTTTGGAGGAAGTGAGGCAAAAACGGAGGATTTGGGCCTTGCTCGGCGTTGTCGCTGCCGTTGTGGTGGCGATGTTCGCGATCGCTTGGTATTGGAGTTACCAATGTTTGTATCCGACGCAATACGATATTACCGAAATGGCGCTGAAAGAGACCGGCGTGACTGATCCCAAGGAACTGAGATTTGGCGCCCGCACCACCGCGGTATTGATCCACAACATGGATTTTTTGATGAGGAAGGCGGGCGGTTATTTGTCCAACGATGTGATGCCGCCGAGCGTTTTCCTGGATAACATGCCCAATTGGGAGTTTGGAGTGGTGGTGGCCTCGCGGGACTTGGCTACTGCCCTGCGCAATCAGCTTTCCCGGGCCCAGTCCCAGTCCCCAGAGGACGAGGATTTGGGCATCGGCGAGCCTTACTATTATTTCGAAACCGAGTCCTGGATCCTACCCGCTACCGAAAGCCAATATCAGAAAGGTATCGCCGCTTTCCGTAGGTATCTGCGGCGTCTCCAACAGGGACGGGCGCCGTTCTATCCACGCGCCGACAATCTGACCCAGTACATCGACATCCTAGCCAAGCGGCTCGGCAGCTATACCCAGCGCCTCAGCGCCAGTAGCGCATTACACGAGGAAACGGCGCTAGTGATTGGGGGCAAACCCTCGACTGCTTTGACGCCCCTAGAGCGGACGCCCTGGCTAGAGGTGGATGACCACTTCCACGAAGCCCGTGGGTACTGCTGGGCGCTGTTGCACATCATGCGGGCGATCGAGCAGGATTTTCAGGAGATTCTAAGGCTGAAGGCCGCGGAAACGCCGGTACATCAGATCATCGTCGAGCTTGAGGCGACGCAGGCCAGCATTCTGAGCCCGGTTGTCCTGAACGGAAGCGGGTTTGGCATTTTTGCCAACTACTCTTTGACCTTGGCGACCTACATCGCCCACGCCAATGCTGCTTTGATCGATTTGCGTGCTTTGTTGAGTATCTAAAATGCAAAAACCATTCATCGAGTGGGAAATCCTGCGCCATCTTAAGGAAACTAATACCTGGCAGCGAATTTTTTTCATGCTGGTGTTTGCTCTGATTCTTAGTTTCGTGCGTGCCATTCTTTGGATTGTAGTATTGTTTCAGGTAGGGAGCAAGTTGCTGACCGGACAGGACAATCCCCATGCCCGCCAATTGGGGGCACAGCTTTCAGTGTATCTATATCAGATCCTGTTGTTTTTGACTTTCAATACCGAGCAAATGCCGTTTCCCTTCGCTGAATTGGAAAACCTGGGCAAGCTGCCTGCTACAGGCAGGCATCGCCCGTAAATTCCCCAAGGCCTCGGAACTTGCTTTTCATTTTGCCGTTTTGGACTACGCTTCCTGATTAGGAAAGCTAAAGTTCCAACTCTGTGTTAAACGAACACTGGCAAGGGGCGTTTCATCGCGACGAATTCCTAAGGCTCGCTTTGCCGCGCGGGGTGAGCGTGCAAGCTGTATATGAGTTTCTCACGCGCGAGCTCAGCCGGCACCCTAATTGTTTGGCATGGCATGTCTGCCGCATCGTCGCGGCCCAGTTTGATCCGGAGGCGCTGTATGCCGCCCTGCTGGATCTGTTTTGGGTGCTGGAAGACAAAGGCGAACGCTTAAGGCGGCGCGTGCTGGGGTGGGCAGAAAAACGCCTGGCGCCGGATCACTTAGCCGCGCTTGAAGAATGCCTGGCGGGGAAAATCGGCGTGCGGCAACTGCCGTTTTCGCCGCGTTCGGTGCTGCACGATGGTGCTTGGGGGCAAGTCGTGGATTTGCCTGTGGCGCAGGCCGATGAGGCCAAACCCGATCCGCTCACCGTGGCGCAGCGTTGCCTGGAGCTGGGCCAGCTCGAGCAAGCGCGCGAGATCCTTATGGCGCAGCTTGAGGTCGAGCCGCAGCGCTTGGAAATCCGGCAAACGCTGCTGGAGATTTACCTGGCCACGCAGGATGGCGATGGGTTCTGGCAGAGCTATCGGCAGTTGTTGACCTTAGGCTGTTTGGATAACCACTGGCGCTCTGCGAGCGCGCGTTTTGGGGCCTAGAGGGCGATGGCAGGGTCAATGAAAATCGCAGTGTTAGGGAGCGACAACCGGTTCGCCGAGATCGTGCGCGCGTTCGTCCGCAAGACTTACGGCGACGGCGCTTTGGTGGAGGCGGAACACGCCGAGGTTGGCCTAATCGATTTGGATGCTTATGGCGCGGGCCAATGGCTGGCCGATTGGCGCAGGCTCCATCCCGATCGGCCGGTTTTGGTTTTGTCGCTGCGCGATCCTGAAGACGAAGGCCTCGTCTGGCTGAAGAAACCGCTGCAAATCAAGGACTTGACCGCGGCTTTGGAAGGCTTGTGTGCGCCCAAAACCAAGGTGGTAGTGCGAGAGGACAGCGGCGGTGCTATACATCAGGCTGCGTCAGCGGTGGGAAGCAAGCGCCAAGTGGAAGGAATACGCGTTCGCCACCACTGGGCAGACGACTTTGAGTATTACAACCCCGCCGATTACTTGCAGGGCTACTTGACCACGGCCTATCGCCAGGCAATGCTGACCGGCATTACCGTGCGTTTGGAAACAGGCTGGGAGCCGATCTTGGTGTTTCCGAAGCTCAGGAAAATCTGGACCAGCGGGGACGATAAAAGGCTGTATGCTTGCTGCCGCGTGCCGGTCAAAGCGTTTGCCCGCTTGGGCGGCAGCACCGTTCGCCTTCAGCCAGAGCCAGCTTTTAGCAAGCTGCCTGAGCCGCTCCAGGCCATGGACGCGTTCCTGTGGAAAGTGGCACTGTGGAATTCGGGCGGGCGGTTGCCGTTTGGTTTGTTGCCCGACCAGCTGCTGCGCCTCAAGCGCTGGCCCAATCTGACCCGCTACGTGCACCCCCTGCAGGCTTTAAGAGTATGCGCGCTGCTGATGCAAAAGCCGGTTTCCCCTCAGCAGGCCGCCGAGCTGCTCAACCTCCCGTCCGGCGAAGTGTTCGGCCTGATCAGCGCTGCCTGGGCGCTGGGGTTGGTCGAACAGCAAGCTGTCCAAGCTGAACCTGAGCCGTCGATGGCTTCTCAGCGCAAGCCGGAAAGCCGAAAGACAGGATTTTTGCAGCGGATTTTGCAACGCTTGGTGACAGGATAATCGCAATGGCCCAGTACAAACTGTTGTTTACCGGACCGGTGGGAGCGGGCAAGACGACAGCGATCGCGGCCTTAAGCGATGATCCGCCGATCAAGACCGACGCCTTGGCGAGCGATATGACGCGCAAGTTCAAGCCAGAGACCACAGTGGCGCTGGACTACGGGGTCATGCGTCTGCCTGGGGGTGAAAAGCTGCATTTGTACGGCACCCCAGGGCAGGAGCGCTTTGATTTCATGTGGGAAATCTTGACTGCCGGCGGAGTCGGGTTGATTTTGCTCGTCAGCAACGTCCGCCCCAACCCGCTCCAAGACTTGAAGTTCTTCGTGCAGCGCTTTGACGGGTTTATCCGCGCGACAGCGGTGGCGGTCGGCGTCACCCAAATGGACCTCAAAGCCGACGTGAAGCTGGAAGAGTACCAGCGCGTGTTGGACGAGCTTGGCGTGCGCGCGCCGCTGTTTGAAGTCGATGGCCGGGTGCGCGCCGACGTCTCGCTGTTGGTGCAGGCGCTGTTGTTTACCTTGGACCCCGGCCTGAAGCTGGAGACCGACGATGGCCAAGCGTGAAGATTGGTTTTTATTGCCCACGCCGGCGGGGGCGTATTACGCCGTGGCCGAAGCGGGAGACACGCCGCCGCGCCGCTTTTTGTGCAACCTCTTGCGTTGCCAGGAAACGCCGCGTCTGACGCGGGAAAACTTGCAGCATCTGGGCGAGCCCTTCGACCAGTCCCCCGCGCTGCTGCGTAGGATTCAGTCCCTGGGTTGGGTGCAGGGATTGGATTCTCCGTTGGCCGTGTTGGACAAGCCTTTGGAGGACATTCTGCCGCAGCTTCTGTCCCACTTGGCGGAAGCAGGCAAGGCATTGTTGGCTGACCCGCAAGGGTTTTATCTGGCTGCCAGCGGCTTTCCCCACGAAACTGCTGAAGAATTGGCGGCCTTGAGCGCCGATTTGATGAGCTTGCAGGATCGGCATGCGGGATTGTTGCTGAATAATCTCAATTTAGCCAGCCAGGCCTGGGGGGTAATCGATGCCACCGGCCACAGCCGGCTGGGTATTTGGCCGCTGCACATCGGCAAACACCGGTTCGCTTTGGTCATGACTGGGATTTCGCATTTCAATCATCCGGATTTCGTCCACTTGGTCTGGACATTGATGACCCGTTATGCGCCTTCACCGGTATTGATTTGAAGACGACTATAACTGAAGGAGATAAACATATGCGTGCCGATATGCTGACATCTATTTTGACTGAATTGAACGGTACCTCTGCGGATATCGAGGCCTCAGGGGTGATATCCACCGATGGCTTAATGATGGCTGCAGTTCTGCCTCAGGCGATGGATGAAGACCGGCTTGGAGCCATGAGTGCAGCGATGTTGTCCTTGGGGGACCGGACCGCTCAGGAGTTGGCGAGGGGGGAATTGGAGCAAGTATTGATTAAAGGCCAGCGGGGTTATGTGCTCATGACTCACGCCGGCAAAGAGGCGGTATTGACAGTGCTGGCCAAACCCCAAGCGAAACTGGGGTTGATCTTTCTGGATGTCAAGCGGGCGGCGGAAAGCATCGCCGAGCTGATCTGAAAATAGTAGGGCATCATGGTGACTGTACAGAAGTCAGAGCCAACACTTGAAGAAACAAGGAGGGGCCATGCTCGCCGATATGAAACCTGAAAATATGGCCGGCCCGTACCGCGAGGAGATCCTAGAGCTTTACGGCGTTGGCCGCCGCACAGTGCTGGTCGTGGACGAGGAAGTGCCGTATCCAGAGGGACGCTTGATCGTCTCGCGCACGGATTTGAACGGCGTCATTACCCACGCCAACCGCTCCTTTGTCGAGATGTCCGGTTATGCCGAAGACGAGTTGATCGGCACTCCCCAATCCATCCTGCGCCATCCGGACATGCCCAAAGCGGCGTTCAAAGACCTGTGGGATACGGTGCAGCGCGGTGAGATCTGGCAAGGTTATGTCAAAAACCTACGCAAAGATGGACGTTACTACTGGGTCAAAGCGACTGTGATCCCCAACCTGCGCGGCGGGCGTATCGTCAGCTATACCTCGGTGCGGCGCAAACCCGATCGCCGCAAGGTAGAAGAATGTATCGCCCTCTATGCCCGAATGCGTGCCCAGGAAAAGGAAGCTGACCGATGATTTACACGTTTACTGTAAGCCCCGACTTCAACCCCAATTATTTGGCCGGGTGGTTTGTGTTCAATACCTGGCTGCAGCGGACCCTGGACTGCCGTTTCCATCTTGAACTGATGGAGGATTTCCGAGCGCTCCACCAGGCGATCGCCGCCGACCGCATCGATTTGATTTACGCCAACCCTTACGACGCCGCCATGTTGGTACGGAAAAAAGGCTTCACCGCGCTGGTAAAGCCTAAAGACGGTGCCGATGAAGTAGTGATCGCCACACCCGCCGCAAGCGCTTTTCAAGCCGTGGAAGATTTGCAACCAGGGGCACGAATCGCTAGTACCGACGATCCTGACGTGCATCTGTTGGGGATGATCATGCTCGAGCCTGCCGGTCTGAACCAGGAAAACATCGAATTGCAAATCAGCGGCAACTATGTGTTGGTGGCCAAAAAATTGCTGCAGGATGAGTGCGATGCAGGGATTTTTCTGGCCAGGGCGTTTGACGAGCTAAGTCGTCCGGTCCGTAACCAGCTTCGGCTATTGGTGCGGAGTGACATTCAGGTGATTCACCACTCGTTGATGGCCGGGCCGAGGTTGGCTGATCGGATCGTTCCCCTGACTCAGGCTTTGCTCAGGCTGGACCAAGATGCCAAAGGACAAGCAATGTTAAGCCAATTGGGTTTGGCCGGATGGAAGGCAGTTGAGCCAGAGGAAACTGAATTCATGATTGATCTCATGGATACCTTGACCTACAGTCCTACATAAGAGTCCATCCCAATAGCTCGGAGCTTATGTATCCCGCAGCCCAGATGAAGCATAGCGGAATCTGGGGTCCCGCTGTCATCTGACAAAGATCGATTTGTATTCACAAACGGAAGTCAGATGAGTGATTTGACCCGAAACGAATCTTGACAACCCTGGATGGAATGCTAGACTGACCGATACCGAAAGGAAGGAGGTCGCCCTTGGGGGGGAATTCCCTGGGGTGGGAAGGTTTAGGGAAGGAGCGAGTGAAAAATAACTTTGAGTGAA
>FWWM01000807.1_pt1 | contig 84267 bp, 88 predicted proteins | sample 2228351 | NCBI WGS metagenome assembly FWWM01 (sample SAMEA103939774, study PRJEB20133) | metagenome | reverse complement strand
GTTGAAAATTATAGGACGTATCCTGCCTCGCACTTACAGGCACGCGCGGTTCGATGTTTCAGGGTGGGAAGAGGCGGGACAGTCCCGGGCCCCTCCCTCGCCCAACTGTTTCAACAGCAAGAGTTACTATGCAAATTTCAGGCCGGCTTTAGATCCAGCCGCCAAACAGGCGGTAGAGCGTCAACGGCCGCCACTGGTCGAGCGTCAAGACACGTTTTTCGGGGGGGACGGCCCGCAGGGCGGTGATGCGCGCCTCGAGGCTGCGCGCGCCTTGTGGATCCCCGTAACGCCGGCGCAGCGCGGCGGTGAGCTCAAGATACGGCACCAGGCGCTCGTGATCCACATAGCTATAAGCCATGCCTTTTTCGAGTACGAGATAGGCCTTCTCGGGTCTGCCCCGTTTGAGCAGAAACAGCGCGTAGTTTAGCCGCGCCGGATAGAAACGCGGTTGGCGGGACAGGCTTTGCTCGAAGCCCTGTACCACATGTTGCGGCCAGTGGCTGGCGGCGAGTGCATCACGCAATCGCCAATAGAGCTTCGCGCGCAGATAAGGGATGTCGTGCCGCCAGGGGTTGAGCCGTTCGGCCACCTCCAGCCAGTCGAGTGCGTCTTTGGCCAGGGCCAAACGTTGGGCTTGAGCAAGTCCAGGCGCACGCGCCAGGATCTCCCAATAAAGCGCTGCGCGCGCCACCCAGGGACCTTCGGCGCCGCGCAGCCAGCGTCCGGCGCGGACGAGATCGCGGTCGGCAGCATCATAATCGCCTGCCGCGGCATGCGCCTCAGCTCGCTCGACGACATAGCTGCCCGCCAGGGCATACGACCAGTAGAGCGCTGGGACGAGCCCGAGCAGGGCGAGCGCAAGGCGCGCGGCCGGCGGGCGCAGATACTTTGTGAGTTCGAACCGCACCGGCGCCTCCTCGGTCAAGAGCTCGCTCAAGGCATGAAAACGGCCGAGCAATCCGCCGGCCGCGAGCAGGCTCGGCAGGACATAGAGATTGAAATTGACGAAGCTGTGTGCCGCAAGCGCAGCCAACCCCGCCGTGATGCCGGCCAGTTCGATCCATGCCGTGCAGTGTGCATGCGCGCCGCGCGCGGCGCGCATAAAGCGCACGCCCGCCGTGGCAAGTACCGCTAGGAACAGCACTAACCCCGGCAGACCTGTCTCGAGCCAAAGCTGTAGATAGTCGTTGTGCGCCATGAAGCCAGCACTGCCGTCGAGCGGATGCTGGCGCGACGGGAAGATCAAGCTGAAGCTCCCAAGTCCGTAGCCGAGCCAGGGCGACTCCGCGATGAGCGCCCAGGTTCTCTCCCAGATCAGAAACCGCCCGAAGCCGGCCGCTTGCGGGTCGAGCAAGGTGAGCAGCCGCGTGCCGGTCTTGCCCTGGGTCGCCAGGTGCCCGGCTAGCACCGAAAGCGCGATCAAGAGCAACAAGGCGAGGCGGGCACGCCGTACGGTATGGCGCCGGGCGGCGACGAGGAGCAGTCCGACCCCGAAAAATAGGGCGAGCAACACCCCGCGGCTACCCGTCAAGGCAACGGCGAACGCCAAGACCGCGATGCTAAAGGTGAGCAGGCCGGGGGCGGTCCACCGCCCGAGCGGGCCCTCGGCGACGGCCAGTCCCTGCGCCGCGCGAGGACCAGGCCACGCGGCCAGCCAGCGTCCTGCTGCGGGCAGGAGCAAAAGGGTCAAAAATGCGGCGTAGGAATTGATGTCGAGAAAAACCGATTTCGGCTCCCAACCGTGCACGAAGAACTGGTAAGTGGCGTGCCCGGCGAGAAGCAAGCCGATCGCCATCGCCCCGCCGGCGAGCCATGGCCAGAGTCGCTCGCCGCTGGGCGTCAGCCGGTAGGCCCAGAAGGCAATGGGCAACGCGCTCAGTGTCCAAAAGACAACGAGCTGGTAGAAGAAGACTGTCGCCCAGGCAAAGCTCGCCCCAACCCACAGCCACCAGAGCATGAGCGCGAGCACGAGCCCCGAGCCCGCCGGGATGAGGTAAGGTTCCTTGCCTGCGGCCCCTGGCCAAAGCAAAAGCAGGATCAGGGCCCAGAGCAGCAATTGGACGAGACAAAAAATGTCACCGACAAAGCCGTGATAAAAAAGCGCGGCGGCGAACGCCGCCAGCGCAAGCCCGATCAAGACGGCGGACCGTACCGCTTTACTGCCTGTCTTTGCCGTCATCGCCAATTGCGCGCAGAAGCCACAAAAGTCCTCCAGCGCAAAAAGGGGCAGGTGTCGTCTTCACACCTGCCCCGCGCGCGAGCCGAGTGCGCAAGACCGCCGTCGTCAGCAGCCGCTTGAGGTAATCGTCACCGTCGGGAAGGCACCCGTGTTAGGGTTGTTGTACGCCACGGTGCAGCCGGTCGTCAAGGTAAAAGTACCGTTGTTGAACGTGAATCCCGAATAGTCCTGGATCGCGTCGTCGATGCCCGCATTAGTTGGCCAGCCCGCAGACATGTTTACCGTTACCCCGTCGAGCGTGACAGGAGCGTTGGACGCAAGTCCCTGGGCGAGTTGGGTAGCATGGGCGATACTCGCGGCGCTCCTGATACCGCCGGCCAGACCCTTGAGGGAAGCGACCCGTGCCTCGGTTGTGAGATCCGAGAACCGCGGCAGCGCGGTCGCGGCCAAGATGCCGAGGATGACGATTACCAGCACCAGCTCGATCAGGGTGAAACCTTTTTGCTGTCTGATCATGGAAGTTTTTCTCCTGCTGCTTAAAGAATGGATCTGCGACCGGTTCATCTCACCCAGCTATAGGGCTCGACCGGGGCCAGTCGCACGCCCTCGATCGTGTCCCCTTCCCGATCATACCGACCATTGCCATTACGGTCAGTATAGACCAGGCGTACCGCAAATCTCGCCCGCGGCGGATCGGACAGCCCACCCGAAAAATAGCTTTTGTTGCGCACCAAGTACACCAGCACCCGGTCGCGGGTGTCGAAGTACCAGTGGCCGTCCGCGAGTGCTTTAAGGTCCGGGTGGTCAAGCGCCCCGAGATAGTTCGCCGGCGGCTCTGCCAGCCGGTCCATCGGGTTGCTGTTCTCGAGGACCGCCAATCCTTTGATGTCCTGACGCACGATGTGTTCTGCAACCTTTATGCCAATCGCGCTGCGCAGGGTCCCGAGGACCGTCTCCATTGCCACGCGTTCGGCATCCACCTGCAGAGCCAGCAGGCGGGAAATCGCCACGACGAGCAGTAATGAAATGATGACGATGACAATAATCAGCTCGAGCAGGGAAAATCCTCCGATCGTCGCCGTCTGTCGCCGAGTTCTCCATCTGCCGCATTTCGTCATGTTCAACCCTGGATCTGCCGAAAATGGGCAACTTTTGAAACAAAAGGTTATCAATGACTTCTTGTCTAGAACGTTACGCGCGCCTTACTGCCTGGCCGCCTGGACCAGGTCCCACATCGGCAGGAACACCCCCAGGGCGAGCAACAGGACCAACACGCCAAGGAACAGCAGGAGCAGCGGCTGGATGGCGGTACTCAGGTTCTTGATGTCGTAGTCGGTCTCGCGATCGTAATAATCCGTTACGTTGAACATCAGCTCGTCCATCGCCCCGGTCTCCTCGCCTACCGTGATCATTTGGATCACGATCGGGGGGAAGAGCGCAGTGGCGGCGGCGGTGCGGGCGATGGTCTCACCGCGCTCGATCCCATCGCGCATCTGCAGGATGCGCTCGGCCACGAAATCGTTGTCCACGGCCCGCGCCACCACCGTCATGCCCTGCACTAACGGTACCCCGGCGCGGATCATGATAGCCAGGGCGCGCGTGAACCGCGCAAGCGTATTTTTGTAGAGGATGGGACCGACGACGGGTAGATGCAGCTTCCACTTGTGCCAGCGGTAACGCCCGTCGGGGGTGTGCAGCCAGTAACGTATACCAACCCAGGTGGCCACGGCCGCGGCGAGCACGTAATACCAGTAGGCGATCGTAAAGTTCGAAGTGGCGATGAGTACCCGGGTGGCCCACGGCAGCTCGATGCGGAAGCTCGCGTAGACCTTGGCGAAGGCCGGGATCACGAACATGTTGATAATGAACATGGCCACGACCATGGCGATCACCACAAACAGCGGGTAGCGCGTGGCGGCCTTCACGCGATCGCGGGTATCCTTCTCGCGCTCGAGGTAGAGCGCCAGTTGCAGAAAAACCTCCTCCAGGCTACCGGTGGTCTCGCCCACCTGCACCATGCTGACGAACAAGGTGGAGAACACTTTCGGGTGACGTTTGAGCGCGGTAGTGAGATCGAGGCCCTGATCGAGACTTTCGGAAATGCCCTCGATCACACGCGAGAGCGCAGCATTCTGTGTCGTCTCGCGCAGCCCGCGCAGCGCCTGCATGATCGGCACGCCGGCCTTGAGCAGGGTATACATCTGGCGGCAGAAAACAATGAGGTCAATAAACTCCACACGCCGGCCAGCCAACAGCCAGCGGCGCAGTCCGCTCACAACGTCCTCGCCTGCGCCGGCGGGTACGATGTCAATCGGGACGATGCCGCTGTTGATGAGCTGGGTGGCAACCGCCTCGGCCGAGGGACCTTCCAGACGCCCCTTGATCGCCTCGCCCCGCTGGTTGCGCCCCTTGTATTGGAAGAGGGCCAAACTAACCCTCCATGCCGAAGGTCGCGCGCAGTACCTGGTCCATGGTGGTGATACCTTGCGCAGCCAGTAGCACCGCGCTCTTGCGCAGCGAGCGGTAGCCGGCCTGAGCGCGCGCGGCGGTCGCGAACCGGAGCGGATCGCCACTGTGCAGCGCTTCGGTGAGCGCGGCATCCATTTCCAGGTACTCGAAAACACCGATGCGCCCGAGGAAACCGGTGCCATTGCAGTGGCTGCAGCCCTGGCCGCGCCGGAATTGCAGACCCTGCGCCTGCTCGCCAAGCACAGCGCGCACCACCGCGAGCGACGCAGGCGGCAGCTCGAAGGGCTGCGAGCAGGATTCGCAGATGCGCCGCACGAGACGCTGAGAGACGACAGCGCGCAGCGAGGCCGCCACCATGTACGGCTCCACCCCCATGTCGATCAGGCGCAGGGCCGTGGAGATGGCGTCGTTGGTGTGCAGGGTCGAAAGCACCAGGTGGCCGGTCAGCGCCGCGCGCATACCGATCTCGGCGGTTTCCTGGTCGCGCATCTCGCCGACCAGGATAATGTCCGGGTCCTGGCGCAGCATGGAGCGCAACACGCGCGCGAATGTGAGGTCAATTTTCTGGTTGACTTGTACCTGGTTGATGCCCGGCAGCCGGTACTCCACCGGGTCCTCGACGGTCAGAATCTTGCACTCTGGGCGGTTGAGCTCGCGCAACGCCGCGTACAATGTCGTGGTCTTGCCGCTGCCTGTGGGGCCAGTCACCAGCACCAGGCCGTTCGGACCGTGGATCTGGGCGCGGAAACGCGCAAGCATTTCAGGTGGCATGCCAAGCTGGTTGAGGTCAAGCACACCGGTGAACGGGTTGAGCAGGCGCATCACCACCGACTCGCCGTACTGCACGGGCATGGTGGAAACGCGCACGTCCACCATCTTGTCGCGCACGCGGATCTGGGTGCGGCCGTCCTGCGGGAGCCGCTTCTCAGAGATGTCGAGCCCGGCCATGAGCTTGACGCGCGAGGCGAGCGCGGCGGCAATCCTGCGGTCGGCCGTGGCCTGCACGCGCAGCACCCCGTCGATGCGGAAACGGATGCGCAACTCCCTTTCGTCCGGCTCGATGTGGATGTCCGAGGCGTTGACCTGCACGGCGTCCTCCATGACGCTCTGCAAGAGCTTCACCACCGGCGCATCGGTGAGCCCCTCCTGCGCGGCGAGCTCGCCCAGATCCACCGCCTGCGCGGCGAGCTGATCCTCGAGCTCCTGGGCGAGGCCGGTGATCTCCTCGGTACGGCGGTAGACGCGATCGATGGTCTTAAGCAGTTCCGATTCCTTGACCACCGCCAGGCGCAGCGTGCGGCGCAGCACGCGCGACAGCTCGTCGTAGGCGAAGATGTCGGTGGGATCAGCCATGCCGACAAGCAGCGCATCGCCCTGGTCCTCGAGCACGATCGCGCGGAAACGCCGCGCGTGCGTCTCGGGCAGCAGGCGCACGGTCTCTGGCTTGTAGAGGTAGCGCTTGAGATCGATATAGGGGATATTGAGCTGCTGCGAGAGGAAGGCGAGCAACTGGTCCTCGGTGATATAACCGTTTTCGATCAACACGCGCCCGAGCTTGCGCCCACTTCTCTTCTGGTCGGCCAGCGCGGCGTTCAATTGCTCCAGGGAGATGACCTTGTGGGCGATCAGCAGATCGCCGAGCCGGATCTTTCTGGGACGGGCTTCGGTGGCGGTGGCCATGTTCTTAGCGTGTCGGCGCTCGCGGTTAACACGTTGATCGAAGAGGAACTATAGCCGAGATCCAACCTTGCCATCGCAGGCACGGCCGCTGCGTCCGGCAGGCCCGCAAACAAGAGCGCCACCGGCGCAGGGACTCTTGCAAATATCGGGCCAGACGTGTGGCTGGAAAACACATTTATTTATATGTTGTATATAGACCTCAAGACGCAGGGGTGGTACAGGGAGGTACCGGTTACGGACCTAGGGACGGAAACGACCATGACTCCGCTTTCGGCTCGCGTCGCAGCAGCGCCTCTACGGCCTCTTGCGGCGAGACACCCTCGTAGAGCACACGGTAGACCTGCTCGGTGATGGGCATCTCGACTCCGCGCTTGCGTGCCAATTGATAAAGCGCGCGCGCCGTGGCCACCCCTTCCACCACTTCCCCGATCTCGGTGAGTACCTCCTCGCGCGGCCGGCCACGGCCGATTCCGAGACCCAGGCGGCGGTTGCGCGAGGTGTCGTCCGTGCAGGTGAGGATAAGATCGCCCGCACCGGCCAGTCCCATGAAGGTCTCTGACCGCCCACCCATGGCCACGCCCAGGCGCGCGAGCTCGGCGAGCCCGCGCGTGACGAGCGCCGCGCGCGCGTTCGCCCCGAAGCCGAGGCCGTCGCTGATGCCGGCGGCGATGGCGATCACGTTCTTGATCGCACCGCCGAGCTGCACGCCGGCCATGTCGGTGCTGGTGTAAACACGCACACGTTCGTTGCGCAGCCATCCAGCGATGCGCTGCGCGGTCCCCTCGCGCTCGGCGGCGACGGTGAGCGCCGTCGGCAGCCCCCGGGCTACCTCCCGTGCGAAGGTCGGCCCCGAGATCACCCCGAGCTCGCCAATCCCGCCGAGCACCTTGGCGACCACCTGGGAAAGCAGCAGACCGCTGTCCGGCTCGAGACCCTTCGTGGCCCAAGCCACGACCGCCTCCGCGCTCAAGTGCGGCTGCATGGCCACAAGCACCGCGCGAAAGGCGTGGCTCGGCACAGCGAGCAGGAACTGCCGGTTAGCCTGCGTCAGGGCTGGCAGATCTGGATCGGTATGAAGGCCATCGGGAAAACGGATGCCGGGAAGGCGAGCGGCATTCTCGCGGTCACGTTCCATCTGCGCAAGCCGCCGGGCGTTGTGCCCCCACAGCCGCACGGGGTGGCCGTTGCGTGCGAGCAGCACGCCGAGGGCTGTGCCCCAGGAGCCCGCTCCCAGTACGACGACAGGACGTTTATCGTCGGTCATTGCTTAGCAAAGAGTGCGGCGCGACTTGGGGTTTAGCCGTCGTGTTGGTGTCGTGGTTTGCGACATTCGGACAGCCTAGGCGTGTATGTGGGTAAATGCTAATGAGGACCTCTCTCTCCTTACGCCTCAACCTTTTTCTGCTGCGCCTGGCGCTTCTGCTCGTAGAGCGCGTCGAAATTCACCGGATTGATAAGCAGTTGCGGGAACCCCCCTTTGCTCACGAGCTCGGCGACGGTCTCGCGCAGGAATGGCAGCAGCGCGTACGGGCAGCTGATCTCGAGTGTGCGCGTGAGCGCCTCGCCGGCGAGCCCTTGGATGCGGAAGATGCCGGCCTGCTGCACCTCTACCAGGAAAATGATCTTTTCCTGCTGCCGGGCGGTCACCGTGACCGACAGCACTACCTCGTAGAGGCCCTGCTCGGCGTCGAGTGGTCCATGTGCAACGCCAAGCTGAATGCCGACCTTAGGCGATTCCTGCTCGAGAAACACCCCGGGTGCGCCGGGCGCTTCGTAGGAAACATCCCGGAGGTAGATTTTCTCGAGGGTGAAAACAACCTCCTGCTGCGCATCGGGTGTGGGCATGGATTATTTGTCCTGAGGGTTCAAAGCCACAAGGCGGGATAAAGTGCGAAATGTTAGGTGCAAGGGGCAGAAACAGCCGCTGCCAAAGCCATTCTTCTTACCTCTCATTTGTTACTTTCGACAAAAGCATATCGAGCTTGCCCCGGCGATCGAGCTCGGCCAGCTCGCTGTAGCCACCCACATGGAGATCGCCGATAAAAATCTGCGGCACGCTGGTGCGGCCGGTAAGACGCATCATTTCCTCGCGCCGGCCCGGGTTGTCGTCCACAAAGACCTCATCCGGCCGAACGCCCTTGCGCGCAAGCAGCCGCTTGGCCATGACACAGTACGGACACACACGCGTGCTATACATTAGCACCTTGGTCATGCTCACTTCTCCACCGGCAGGTTCTCGCGCTGCCAGGCAAGAAGCCCGCCAGCCAGCGAATACACCCTTGCGAAACCCTGGCGCTTGAGCATGGCCGCGGCCTTGACAGAGCGGTTACCTCTCGCACAGCACAGCACGAGCGGCCGCTGCTTGTATTTCTCAAGCTCGTTCAGTCGCCCCCTCAGCTGGGAGAGCGGCACGTTGAGGGCATGCGGGATGTGTCCCTCGCGGTACTCATTCGGCTCGCATACGTCCACCACAAGCCCATTTTCCCTGTTCATCAGCAACACAGCCTCGATCGGGCTCAGGGCCTTGATGCCATGCAATAGCCGCATGAGCGGCCCGGCCAGCAGTAGGGCCAGCACAACTGCGAGTGCCAGGAACAGGTACCAGTTGTCGAGAACGAACTGCATGATTTAACACACAGGTCTGGGGCGGGAGCGACGTTTTCTTCCGCAAACGCAATGGCGGCACGCCGCAGCGAATTTCTTTTGTCCGATGCGCCTGGCCTCAGGCGCGCCCAGACTGGGTGCAGAATGCCTCGCGCAGCGAACCGATGAGTTTCAGGATCTTGGGGTCGCCGATGCGGTAGTACACCTTGTTGGCGTCCTTGCGCGCGACTAGAAAACCCTTGTCACGCAGAATGGAGAGATGCTGAGAGATATTGCTCTGGGAGGTGCCGACCTGATCCACGATATCCTGCACGCTGACCTCAGTGGTGCTGCCCAGGATGCACAGGATCTTCAGACGTAGCGGATGCGCCATGGCCTTCAGAGAACGGGAGGCATTGAAGATGTCCTCCTCATTCGTGATCAGTTGATGGGCTACGTTTTCCGCCGTCGCAGTCATGTTGCTGAACCCTTTCTTGAGGATGAAGACCGGCAACCACTCCCGTTTGTGGACGTGTTTCGACACATCCCTTCGGCTGTTTCCCTTGGCTGCTACCTGTTTAAAAACATTATACAATTATGATGTATTTGGAAAGATACCGCAAAAACCGTTTTCGAGTTCAAGAAAACCGCATGGCCGCGCCCACGCCGAAACCCCTGGTCCTAGTCATCCTGGATGGTTGGGGCTATCGGCAGGACACCCAGTACAACGCTATTGCTGTTGCCCGCAAACCCGCGTGGGACGGGCTCTGGAACAATCATCCCCACACCCTGATTCACGCTTCCGAGGCGTCAGTTGGGCTGCCGGCCGGCCAGATGGGCAATTCCGAGGTCGGACATCTCAACCTCGGGGCCGGGCGCGTGGTCTACCAGGAATATACGCGCATCAACCGCGCGATCGAGACCGGCACCTTCTTCACCAACAAGACCCTGACCGATGCCGTAGACCTTGCGGTGCGCAACGGCAGGAGTGTGCACGTTATGGGTCTGCTCTCGCCGGGTGGCGTGCACAGCCACGAGGACCACATCCACGCCATGATAGAGCTCGCCGCTCGGCGCGGCGCGCGGAAGCTCTACCTGCACGCCTTCCTCGACGGCCGCGACACCCCCCCGCAGAGTGCCGCGGAGTCGATCCGCAAGATGGAAGACAAGTTCAAGACGCTCGGGCAGGGCCGCTTTGCCTCGATCATCGGCCGGCACTATGCCATGGATCGCGACCACCGCTGGCCGCGTATCCAGGCGGCCTACGCGCTGATCACCCGTGGCGAGGGCGAGTACGTCGCCCCGTCGGCGGCGGTCGCCCTCGAGATGGCCTACGAGCGCGGCGAGACCGACGAGTTCGTCAAGGCCACGGCGATCGCGCCGCTCGGAAGCCAGCCAGTGCGCATGGAAGACGGCGATGTGCTGATCTTTATGAACTTTCGCTCCGACCGCGCCCGCCAGATCACGCGCCCGTTCATCGAGCCCGACTTCGATGCCTTTCCGCGTGTTCAGACTCCAAGGCTTGCCGCCTTCGTGAGCCTCACCGAGTACAACGCCGATTTTCACGTGCCGGTGGCCTTCCCGCCTGAGCGCCTGCGCAACGTACTCGGGGCGGTGCTCGCCGCACACGGGCTACACCAGTTGCGCGTGGCCGAGACCGAGAAGTACGCGCACGTCACGTTTTTCTTCAATGGCGGCGTGGAGACGCCCTTCGAGTTCGAGGACCGCATCCTCGTGCCCTCGCCCACCGACGTGCCGACCTATAACATGAAACCCGAGATGAGCGCCCCGCGTGTTGCTGACGAGGTGGTCAAAGCAGTCGAGGCCGGCTACCACGACGTCATCATCTGCAACTTCGCCAACCCGGACATGGTCGGCCACACCGGCGACTTCGAGGCCACCGTCAAGGCGATCGAGGCGGTGGATGCCTGCCTTGGGCGTATCGTGTCCGCGGTGCGCTCAGCCGGCGGCGAGCTGCTCGTCACCGCCGACCACGGCAACGCCGAGCAGCTATTCGATTTCGAGACCGGACAGCCGCACACTGCGCATACCACTAACCCGGTGCCGTTCCTCTACGTCGGACGTCATGCGCGTGTCCTCTCCACCGGCGCCCTGGAAGATATCGCACCCACGATGCTCTACCTGCTCGGCCTGCCCGTCCCGCCGGAGATGACCGGTCGCCCGCTCTTGGCGCTCGCCGAGGAGGAGCAGCGGCTTGGCGAGGTGGCGGCCGGCAAGCGCGGCTAGCCGCGCGCGCGTGCGTGCGCCAAGGCCGCGTTTACACGCCGTGCGGCCCACCCCGCTTACCAAGACCGGCGTCTGGGGTCTGCTGCTCATCTCCGCCCTTGCCGCCTTTGCAGCAGTTGTCGCCTACGCCGATGACCAGGAGAAGCTCGAACAACTCCGCCGTCGGCTGGACACTCTACAGCAGTCACTCAACGAAATCCGAGGGCGCGAGGCCACGGTGCGCATGGAGATCCGCGACCTCGAGCGCAGAATCAGCGAGCTAGTGCACGGTCTTAGGACGACCGACGAACAGCTCAGCGTCACGCGCCGGCGGCTGCACGCCCTCGAGCGGCAGGTCGACGAGGCGCGGCGACAATTGGCGTGGCACAAAGCAAGGCTAGCCGTCTACGCACGCGCGGCCTACATCGGCGGCCGGCAAGCAGCCCTGAAACTTATGCTCGACCAGGAAGACGCCGCGGCGGTGGCGCGTGTGCTTGCGTATTACCGCTATTTCAACGAGGCACGCCTGGCACGTCTCCGTGCGGTCCAGGCGGGCCTCGAGCGGCTCGCGGCGCTGGAAAACGAGAGCCGCGCGCGCGAGCAGGAACTCGCCGCCCTGCGCGATGATCAATTACGCAGGCACCAGGCGCTCGGGGCGGCGCATGCCCGGCGCGCGCGGCTCCTGGCGCATCTCAAGCGCGAGGCACGCAGCACCACCGAGGAGATCGAACGGCTGCGCGCCGACGAGCGACGGCTTGCCGAGCTGGTCAGTCGGCTCAAATCCTACCTTGCTGATCTTCCCCTAGACAGCGAGGCGACCAGCCGTTTCGGCGAGCTCAAGGGCCGGCTCGCCCTGCCGCTACGCGGACACGTGCTGGCGCGCTACGGCGCGGAGCGGGGCATTGGGAGCCTGCGCTGGCAAGGTGTGTTACTCGCTGCACGGGAAGGGCAAGCAGTTCGCGCGGTTTTCCGCGGTCGGGTGGCTTATGCCGACTGGCTGCGCGGCTTTGGCCTGCTCTTGATTCTGGACCACGGGGATGGCTATATGACGCTATACGGCCACAACCAGAGCCTGCACAAACAGGTCGGCGACTGGGTGGAGACCGGCGAGGTCATCGCCCGGGCCGGCAGTACCGGTGACGCGCCCCGGCCTGGTTTGTACTTCGAGGTGCGGCACAACGGCGAGCCCCGCGATCCGTTGCTCTGGTGCCGGGAGCCCTAGCAGGGGCCCGGCCGACCGGTGTTTGATTTGGAGATCACGATGAGTTCTTCTGCCCGCTACATTCTGGTGCTGTTTCTCGGGGCGCTCGCCGGCGCGATCGTCACCCTCGACATGGCCGTGCGCGCCGAGCGTGAGGAGGCGGCCGCGACCGCCCCCCTGCCGCTCGAGGAGCTGCGCGGATTCACCGAGGTGTTCAGCCGCATCAAGTCCGACTATGTCGAGTCGGTGGACGACAAGAAGCTGCTCACCGATGCCATCCAGGGGATGCTCGCCGGGCTCGATCCGCACTCGAGCTTCCTCGACGCCGAGTCCTTCAAGGATATGCGCATCGAGACCGAGGGCCAGTTCGGGGGCCTCGGGATCGAGGTCACCATGGAGAACGGCTTCGTCAAGGTGGTGGCACCGATCGAGGACACGCCGGCGGCGCGCGCCGGTTTGAAAAGCGGCGACCTCGTCATCCGCCTTGACGATAAGGCGGTCAAGGGCATGACCTTGACCGAGGCGGTACGCCTTATGCGCGGCAAACCCGGCACCGATATCACCCTGACCGTGGTGCGCGAAGGCCAAACCAAGCCACTCAAGTTCACGATCACGCGGGCCGTCATCAAGATCCAGAGCGTCAAGCACCGCCTGCTAGAACCCGGCTACGGCTACCTGCGCATCACCCAGTTCCAGTCCGGCACCGAAAGGCACCTCACCGAGGCGGTACGCAAGCTCGAGAGGGAAAACAAAGGCCCGCTAAAGGGGCTTGTGCTTGATCTGCGCAACAACCCGGGCGGGGTACTCAACGCCGCGGTGTCAGTGAGCGACGCCTTCCTCGACAGCGGCCTTATCGTCTACACCGAAGGGCGCGTGCCCGACTCGAGGCTGCGCTTCTCGGCCTCACCGGGCGACGTGATCAACGGCGCGCCGATGGTGGTGCTCATCAACGGCGGCTCCGCCTCGGCCTCGGAGATCGTGGCCGGCGCGCTGCAGGATCACCGCCGCGCCATTGTCATGGGCACGAAGAGCTTCGGCAAGGGCTCGGTGCAGACGATTATCCCGATGTCGAATGGCGGCGCGCTCAAGCTCACCACCGCACGCTACTTCACGCCCAAGGGCCGCTCTATCCAGGCCGAGGGCATCGAGCCGGATATCGTCACCGAGGAGGCGAGGCTCACACTTGCAGAGGCGCCGGAGCGCATCAAGGAGGCCGACCTCGCACGTCACCTCAAAAACGGCGACGTGCCGGCCAGGCCCGCGGACGCCAAGAAAGACGCCAAGGACCAGTCCGGGCCCATCGAGGACTTCCAGCTCAACGAGGCGCTTAACCTCCTCAAAGGCATCGCCATCTTCAAGGCACAAACAAAGTAGCAAGACTAGCAAGCATCGAACAGCGACTCGGGAGGGGGTAAGTGTTACGGTTTCTCGCTGCATTCTGCTCATCATGTGACATCCGCCACTCGTTACTTGGCCTGCTTTTGCTGCTTGCCGCACCGGTCTCGGCCGAGCCGGCGGCACGCGTGGCCATCGTCATTGACGATCTGGGCAACAGTCTCGCCGAAGGCCGGCGCGTGATCGCGCTACCGGCGGCGGTGGCCTGCGCGATCTTGCCGCACACCGCATACGCATCCGTCCTCGCCGAGGAGGCACGCGCCGCCGGCAAAGAGGTGCTGCTGCACCTGCCCATGGAGGCGCCGGACGGCCAGGAAGAGGGACCTGGCCGACTCGACTCGAAGATGCCGGCGCTCGAGCTCGCGTTGACCCTCGAGTACAACCTCTCCACCGTCCCACACGCTGTGGGCCTCAACAACCACATGGGAAGCGTGCTGACACAGCAAGAATCGGCGATGCGTGCGCTGATGCAGACCATCGCACGGCGCGGCGGACTATTCTTTCTCGACTCGCTCACCACCTCGGATTCGGTTGCCGCTCGCGCCGCCGCCGAATCGCGCGTGCCCTACCTCCAGCGCGATGTCTTCCTCGACAACCACCGCTCGAGCACCGCCATCGCGCACAGCCTCGAGCGGCTCGAGGTCATGGCTCGCGCAAGAGGGGCGGCACTCGCTATCGGTCATCCCTACCCACAGACCCTTGAGGCCCTGGAGCGCTGGCTGCCCGCTGCAGCACAACGGGGCATTCGCATCGTCCCGCCCACCGAACTGCTGAACAGCAAGGAGAAGAACACCAATGGCCCGCGTGCTCGTACCGCTCGCCCCGGGCTTTGAAGAGCTCGAGGCCATCACCGTCGTTGACCTGCTGCGCCGGGCCGGGATCGAGGTCGTGACCGCCGGCTTGGGAATCGGTCCCGTCGAGGCGAGCCGCGGCACGGTGGTGGTACCGGACACCCACCTCGATGAGGCACTCAAGCGCGACTACGACATGGTCGTGCTCCCTGGGGGCGAGCCCGGTGCGACGAACCTCGTCGGCGACGCGCGTGTCATCGAGCTGCTCAAGCGCATGGCCGACACCGGCCGGTACACCGCCGCGATCTGCGCGGCGCCCAAGGCGCTTGCGGTCGCGGGCCTGCTTGATGGCCGGCGCGCCACGTGCTTCCCCGGCGTGCTCGACCCCGCGAAGTTTCCCAAGGTACGTCTTGAAGAACTTGCCGTCGTCGCGGACGGCAAGGTGGTCACCTCGCGCGGCCCTGGCACGGCCATGGACTTTGCGCTCACACTGATCGAACTGCTCGCTGGCCGTGACAAGCGCGACGAGGTAGAGTCCAAACTCCAACGCCCAGCCGCACACCGAGGAGCGCGGGTGCTTTCGTGAGCGCGAGGCACACGTTCGTGTGGGCACAGAGAGGTTAGTCTCGACTCGCCAGGACGCCAGGATCGCTAGGCAGAGGATGTGGGGGATCGCCTTTGCGTCCTTCAGGTCCGAAGCCGGGTGTGCCTGCGCATCCCCCACTCTCCCATCCTTAGGTCCGCATCCACGTCACACGCCTACGCGCACATCCCCGGCGTCAAGGCAGTTGAACTTGTTGTGTCAAGAGTTTTAAGGGATGGTGCAAGGACCAGGGGACGCGCGACCAGACAAGCGCCTTGCCCCTTACGCCTCACCTGAAATCGAACCGCGTACCGAAGAACAGGCGGCCACGTTCTGGTGCGAGCAGATCGAGGTGCTCGCCGCTGAAACCGTAGCTCGCCTCGGCCTGCAGGCTGAGTCCCCGCTGCACCTGCCACCTCCAGCCCGCAGACAGCAACGAGCGGTAATCCTGGCGCATGCCGTTGAGCGAATCACCGATGTCGTAGTCACTGCGCTGCAGGCGGAATGACACGTAGGGCGTGTGCGATTCGAGAAGAGTCATCTCGCCGCCCAGCGTGAAACCGTAATAACTCCGCCCCAGGGGCTGCAGGCTTAGCCCGCGCGCCGCCTCGTCGCCCAGAAAGACGCTGCTGGTCAGGCTCGGGCGCCAGTCCCCTGAAAAGCGTCCGGTCCATGAGACCACAGCGCGCGTGTCGATCGTGCTGCCGGCCAAGGCAGGGTTGTGCCGCACCGGCAATAACATGTGGCTGCCGTACTCGGCTGCGATAGCAATGCTGTGCAGGTGATCGAGGCGGTGCTCCCATCTCATGCCGAGCAGGCTGCGGCGGCGCGTCGCCGGGTCGAGGGAGGGGGAAGTCAGATCGAAGGCTGTAAGGCCGCTGTGCGTTGGTAAGGCGTTCCACTCGCCATAGACACGGACGCCGCTGTCCGCCTCTACCTGCTCGCCGAAGGCCGCATAGCGCTCATGGGAGAACCAGCGGCTGTGGCCATCGCTGGCAGCACGGTTAAGCGCGAGGTCGAAGCGCACCGACCGCTTCTGGGGCCGCACCGACAGGCCCGCCTCGGGGGGCTCGTCAAACGATGAGAACTCCCCTTTGGCCTCGCTAGGGAGTGCCGTCAGGGCCAGCAACGCCGCCGCACAGGCTATGACGGACGGCCGTATTTTCGACGGACAAGTGCACACAAAATAAGTATATCACACGTACCCGCCCGTCCTCAGACATCGCGATCCGGACGGCCGCGCCACAGCAGCCACAGGCCCGCAGCAAGCGCGATCCAGCCGACGGTCGGCGCAAACGCGCCGGCGAGCGCACTGAGGTCCGCGCCCAGCACGAAAGCGGCCGCGACGAGGAGACCCGAACCGGTGATCGTGAAATAGGTACGACGCTGGTTAGCGCGGATCTGGTGCCGCAGGGCCTCAAGCTCGCGCGATTTCCACTCCAGGGCGAGCTCGCCGCTGCGCGCACGTTGTAGGGTATCGTGCACCAGTGCCGGCATCTGGGGTAGTTGCCGCCACCACTTGGGCAGCTCGCGCTTAAGCCCCTGCAGCAGAGCGCGCGCTCCGCTGTGCTCGCGCAGCCAATTCTCCAGAAACGGCTTGGCCGTCACCCATAGGTCCAGCTCGGGGTATAGCCGCCGTCCTAGGCCCTCGATGTTGAACAGTGTCTTCTGCAGCAGCACGAGTTGCGGCTGGACCTCCATGTTAAAGCGCCGCGCAGTCTGAAAGAGCTGCAGCAGAAAGCGACCGAAGGAAATATCCTTGAGCGGTTTGGCGAAGATCGGTTCGCACACCGTGCGGATCGCGGCCTCAAACTCCTCCACGCGTGTTGTGGGCGGCACCCAGCCGGCGCGCAGGTGTGCCTCGCTCACCGCGCGGTAGTCGCGGTTGAAGAAGGCGATGAAGTTTTCCGCCAAATACATCTTGTCACGCTCGCCGAGCGAGCCCATGATGCCGAAATCGACGGCGCGGTACTGCCCCTCGGGCGAGACGAAGATGTTGCCGGGGTGCATGTCGGCATGAAAGAAGCCGTCGCGAAACGCCTGAGTGAAGAAGATCTCCACGCCGTTGTGTGCGAGTTGTTTCATATCCACGCCCGCGCGCCTGAGCGCCTCGACGTTGCTGATCGGGATGCCGTGGATGCGCTCCATGGTCATCACCTCGCGCCGCGTGAGGTCCCAAAAGACCCGCGGCACATAGAGAAGATTCGAACCCTCGAAGTTGGCGCGCAGCCGCGAGGCATTGGCCGCCTCGCGCCGCAAGTCGAGCTCGTCGTGGAGGGTCTTGTTGAACTCATCCACCACCTCCACCGGCCGCAGCCGCCGCGCCTCCGGCACGTAGCGCACGGCGAGATTTGCAAGCGTGTAAAGCAGCTCCAGATCGCGCTCGATCACCGGCTCGATGCCAGGGCGCAGCACCTTGACAGCCACCTCGGTCCCATCGTGCAGACGTGCCAGATGCACCTGGGCCACGGAAGCGGAGGCCACCGGGGTGCGCTCGAATTCGGTGAAGAACTGCTCGAGCCTGCCGCCCAACGCCGCCTCGATGATGGCCACTGCCTGCTCACCGGGAAAGGGCGGGACGCGGTCCTGCAGCCTGGCGAGCTCCTCGGCGATATCCTCGGGCACAAGGTCGGGGCGCGTAGAGAGCATTTGCCCGAACTTGACGAAGATCGGCCCGAGCTCTTCCAGCGCCTGGCGCAGGCGCACGCCGCGTGAAACACGTCGGCGCGGCCACCAACGCCAGGGTGCAGCGCGCAGTAACCAGCGGTAGGGACGGATGAGATGCAGCGCGGTGACGAACTCGTCGAGATCGTGCTTGACGAAAACCTGGGTGATGTGCCCCAGGCGCACAAGCTTCCTTAGCCGCGCCACCGTGCAGCCCCTTGCAGGCGTTCGAAGCGCTTCTCAAGGCGGTCGGCATCCGCGCGTAGCCGGTCTACCGCGTGCAGGAAGTCTTCCACTCGGCTACGCGGCGCGGTGAGTCGGGCCTCTTCGCGCAGGTATTCGGCAAGATTCCGCTCGAGGCTGCGCGCGGCCGCCTTGAGCAGAGTGCGCAGGGCGCGTGCGGCGCTGCCGAGCCGGCGCGCGACGACATCGCCGAAGGCGCGCGCAAGCCCTTCCTCCCAGTCTATGTCGAGCCGCTTGAGGAGCTGTTCAAAGCGCTTGCCGAGCTCCACGTCTCCGCGCAGCCCGACAGCGGCACCGGCCGACGGATGCGCCTCGCCGAACAGCGCGCGACCGAAGACCGCCGGATTGCCGCTGATGGTGACGTCTGCCGCTTGGCCTTCTTGCGGCACACGCAGCCGCACGTCGCCGGACCGCGTCGGCAGCACGTCGAATTCCAGCACTTCCTTTTCGCCTTCGCCCAAACGCAACTGCAAGCGGATCACACGCCCGCCGAGCTCAGCGAGGCGCGCTTTGGTGTCTGGATCGAGCGCGAGCAGGCGGTCGATAACGACTTCCAGCAGCGAAAGCATTGTCATGGTTCGGAAAAGAGCAAAGAGGGTAAAGATAAAAGCCCAAATAGAATGGCCGGGGATTTTCCTTTTTCACTTCAAGAAGTTAGAATTTATACCCCTTATGCAGGGCGACAATCCCCCCACTTAGGTTGTAGTAGTCGATGCGTTCGAAACCGGCCCGCTCCATCATGCGCTTGAGCGTCTCCTGGTCGGGGTGCTTGCGTATGGACTCGGCGAGGTAGCGGTAGCTCTCCTCGTCGCGTGCCACCACCCGCCCCAGAAACGGCAGCACGCTGAACGAATAGGCATCGTAAACCTTGCTTAGCACGGGATGCACCGGGCGGGAGAATTCAAGCACCGTAAGCGCCCCGCCCGGCTTGAGCACGCGGTACATCGCGTCGAGCGCGCGCTCGATGTGCGTGACGTTGCGCAACCCGAAGGCGATCGTGACGGCGTCGAAGTGATCTGCCCGGAAGGGCAGCCGCTCGGCGTCGGCCTGGACGTAGCGGATGTTACCGACGATACCGCAATCGGTGAGCCGTGCGCGGCCCACGGCGAGCATGGAGCTGTTGATGTCGGCCAGCACTACCTCGCCCTCGGCGCCGACGCGCGCGGCAAGCAGCCCGGTCATGTCGCCCGTGCCGCCCGCCACATCGAGCACGCGCTGGCCACGGCGCGCCCCACTCATCGCCACAGCGAAACGCTTCCACAGGCGGTGGATGCCGAGCGACATGAGGTCGTTCATCAGGTCGTATTTGTCCGCGACCGAATGAAACACCTCCGCCACCAGCCGTCCCTTGACCGACTCGGGCACCTGGCGGTAACCGAAGTGAGTGGTCGGACCCTGGTCTTTGGGGGCGCCGTTCATGAAGCGCAAGGCCTTAGCCCTTTAGCTATCCTGGCTGCTTGTGCGTTGGTAGCCGGCCTTCTGCAGGCGTTCGAGGTACTGCCTCCAGAGCTCTTCTTGATGGATGCCCAGGTGATAAAGCCAGTCCCAGGAGTAGATGCCAGTGTTGTGGCCGTCGTCAAAATGTAGGCACACCGCGTAGCTGCCCACCGGCTCGATGTTCTCGATGTTGACGTTTTCCTTGCCGAGCTGCAGCACCTCCTGGCCGGGTCCGTGTCCGCGCACCTCTGCGGAGGGCGAATACACCCGCAGGTACTCGCAGGGAAATTTGAAGAGCTTGCCATCGTCGAACGCGACCTCGAGCAGGCGGGATTTCTTGTGCAGCTTGATTTCGGTTGGTCTGGCCTTGGTCTTTTGCATACCGGTCTACCCCTGCTGGAAAATAGCTCAACTATACCCCTTCACGCCCCGGCCGGGGCGTGAAGGGGGGCGAGGCGGTAATGGTAACCAAATTGCAATATTTATGGTATGAAATGGGCGCGGTAAACAAACTGTCATCTTCCCCTCACTGCCGTCATGCGCGTAAAGATCCTGATCGTCGACGACGAAGCTGCCATTCGCCAGATGGTTTGCCTCGCCCTAACCCAGGCGGGCTTCACGTGTATCGAGGCGGCCGATGCCAACGAGGCACAGGCCCGCATCCTGGAGCACACCCCCGACCTGGTATTGCTCGACTGGATGCTGCCCGGCACGAGCGGGATTGAGTACTGCCGGCGCCTTCGCCGCGAGAAGCTCACCCGGGACCTGCCCGTGATCATGCTCACTGCGCGCACCGAGGAAGAAGACAAGGTCAGGGGTCTGGACAGCGGTGCCGATGATTACATCACCAAGCCATTCTCCATTCGCGAGCTGCTGGCACGGGTCAAGGCTTGCCTGCGTCGCGTCGCGCCGCACGCCGCCGACACGGTGCTGGAGGTCAGCGGCCTGCGGCTCGATCCTGTGGCTTACCGCGTGATGGCACACGGCCGCAAACTCAACCTCGGGCCGACCGAGTTCCGTCTGCTGCATTTCTTCATGTCCCATCCCGAGCGTGTGCACTCGCGCGAGCGCATCCTGAACGGCGTGTGGGGCGACAATGTGTACGTAGAGGAACGCACTGTGGACGTGCACATTCGGCGCCTGCGCCGGGCGCTCACCGAGACCGGGCACGCCCGGCTGATCCAGACGGTGCGCGGCGCGGGCTACCGCTTCTCGGCGCAGGAGTAAGGTGCGCGTGCCGCCCGGCCTGTGGCGCGAGATCTGGATCCTGGTGGCCATCGCGCTCGGCAGCCTGATCGTCGGCGCATTGAGCGGGCGGCCGTTCATTGTCGCCGCCATCGGCTTTGGCCTGTACATCGGTTTCACCCTGCGCCACCTCGTAGCGCTGCACCATTGGCTTACGCGTCGCGTGGGCGAGCTACCGGAGGCCGAAGGGCTGTGGGGCGAGGTCTTTGCCCAGATTCACCGCCTGGTGCGCCGCGCTGAGCGCCGCCAGGACCAGCTCACCGGCATGCTCGGCCGTTTTCAGAGTGCGGCGGCCGTCATGCCGGACGCCGTGGTCATCGTCTCGCAGGCCGACGAGATCGAATGGGCCAATCCGGCAGCCGGAGAACTCCTCGGCATAGACTTTCCGCGCGATGCTGGTCAGCGTCTCGGCAACCTCGTGCGCCATCCCGACTTCGCCGAGTACCTGGATGCCGCGAATTTCTCCGAGCCACTGGAGATGGCCTCGCCCGGAAGCCCCCACAAAAGCATCGCCATTCAGATTATCCCCTTTGGCGCAAGCCAGAAGCTCATCATCGCGCGCGACGTCACACGGCTGAAACAGCTCGAAAATATGCGCAGCCAGTTCATCGCCAACGCTTCGCACGAGCTGCGCACACCGCTTACCGTGTTCGCCGGCTACGTCGAGACCCTGAGCCAGATGACGGATATCCGCCCCGAGGAACTCAAGAAACATCTCGCAGTCATGCACGAGCAGGCCGAGCGCATGCAGCGGCTGGTTGGCGACCTGCTCACGCTGTCCCGCCTCGAGACCGCCCCGCCACGTCGCGCGGAGGAGATTGTGGACGTGCCCGCACTCGCCGCCGGCATCAAGGAACAGGCCGACATCCTAAGCGGCGGACAGCACAACATCACGCTCGAAACCGATGCGACGCTTAAGTTGCGCGGCAGCCGCGAGGAGCTGCTGAGCGCCTTCATGAATCTCGTCAACAATGCCGTGCGCTATACGCCTGCGGGCGGCTCCATTACGATGCGTTGGTTCGCGGACAAGGAAGGCGCTAAGTTCGCCGTGACCGACACTGGCGAGGGCATCGCCCCGGAGCATATCCCGCACCTAACCGAACGCTTCTACCGTGTCGACACGGCACGCTCGCGTGCCAGCGGCGGCACGGGCCTCGGGCTGTCCATCGTCAAGCACGTGCTGCTGCGCCACCAAGCGCGACTCGACATTGAGAGCACGCCCGGCCGCGGCAGTACCTTCACCTGCATCTTCCCCCCGGCGCGTGTCGTGCAGGAACCAGCCGTCATCCCGGCGCAGCGCGAGTCTTGAAGTCCGGGCCGTCGGTCGCGCTTCAATGCGCCATCGTCTGTTTGTCCAGTAGTACATCAGTCGAATCATCAAACCGTCACGACCCCTCCGACGCCAGCCTCGCAGAGGCCAAAGCCGTCAAGGATGCTTCGTAAGAACGCGGCCTTGTGCCGCACACCCCGGATCTGACGTAGCTCGACGCGCCCACGCGTCAGGCAATCACGCCGTCCCACGACCGACACGATACCGGCGCGCGGCGACGAACGCCGTGACCGCCAACATCCCCGGCGGGACGAGCCACACCCACTCGCTTATTCGATGCTGTACGATTTCGCCGAAGGTGATGATCAGCACGAGCATGAGCGGAACATATAGGGCTGCGGCGGCGGCGTTGATGAGCGCGAAGCGCACAAACGGCACGCGAAAGAAGCCGCAGGCGAGAAAGGTCGGCAGCAGCAGCCCGGGCGTGACTCGGCAGAGCGCCACCGCAAGCAGAAGGCCCTGTCCCGCTCGCCGCTGCGCTCGCTCGAGGCGCGCGCCGACCAGCCAGCGTTGCGCCCCTGTGGGGAGACGGCGCGCGAGGGCACCAATACCGTAGAGGATGCCAGCCCACACCACAATCCCGAGGTACACCGTGGCGGCCGCGATTGCGGCCGGCACGCCCCGTTCGACCACGTAGTAACCGGCAGACACGATCGCGAGGTCGTCATGTACGAACGCCGTGAGGAACAGGATCAGCACGTCAAACGGCGAGTTGAGCATCCTCTTTTGCCCGCACCCTTGACTGCCTCAGCGGATGAGAATCGTCTCGCCGGCCACCACCTTATCGCCCGGTCGCACGCGCACCTCAAGATCAGGACGCCATGAGACGATCAAATCTACCTGTGAGCCCACGCGGATCATGCCGAAGGTGGCCCCGCGCTTGACACGCTCACCCTCGCGGTAATAGCTTTCAATGCCGTTGACTGTACGCGCGCCGATTTGTACAACGTAGCACGACAGCGGCTTGCCGCGGTACTCGCCGGTGAAGTGTGTCACGGTGCGCTCGTTCTGCACGATATGCCGGCTACCCAGGTGGTACGGCACGCGGTCGAGCAGGGTACGCCAGTGCATCGCGCCCATGTGTGCGTTGCCGCCGCCGAGCGCCGGATGACGGCGGATGAAACTGATAGTTGCTGTAAGCGGTGCGCGATTGTAGTGCACGTCGAACGGGCTCATGAAAACGCCGATGACGAGCTTGGACCCCTCGACATCCTCTCGCAGGATATCCCTGACCGTCGCGCGCACGCCCTGCTTGATCACGACGACATCTTCACCTGGCGCGACCTTACGCACGTACACCACGGTGCCGTCCGCCGGGCTCAGGATGCCCTCCTCGGCCGGCGGCGTGCGCGGCGGGTTGCGGAAGAACCAGACGTAACGCCAATAAAGATAGCCGCCGGCGAACAGCACGGCGATGATCAGACCGACGACAATCATTCGACGGGTTCCCACGGTCCTCCGCTCAGGACTCGCACTAGCGCCACACCGGAAGAAAACGGGAAGTCGAGGACCTCGAAGCGCTCCTTGTGCCGGCCGACTACCTTAAGCCAGCGCTTGACGCCAGCGTGACGCACGAGTTCGCGCACGTAGATATTGCTGTCGTGCAGCAATAAGTAGCCGTTCTTACGCATGTGGCGTAGCGAGGCGAGGAAATCGTGGCGCACGTCACCGTAGGTGTGACTGCCGTCAATAAACGCGAGATCAACCGGCGGCAGCCCCCGCGCGGGATAATCGGCGAAGAACTCGGCGCTCGTGAGCTTGTAGTGCGTCACGATGCGCTCCACACCGAAGCGGCGGAAGTGGTCGCGCACCTTCTGCGGGTCATCCCACTGCGCGGTGCCGCCCACGGTGCGAAACGGTCCGTCGCGGAATACTGAATACGACGGATCCACGAAGCTCAGGCTGCCCTGAGCGTTGTCCTTAAGGCCAAGCGCGAGGCACACGACGCTGAAGCCGTATCCCGAACCGATCACGAGCACGTGCCTCGGCCGCAGCACCCGTGCCAGCGCGTAATACAAAAAACCGAAGCCGAGGTTGAGCGTCGTGGGGTCCTCATGGTGTCCGAGCGGTCGGGCATACTTGAGAATGTCGCAGAGTAATTCCGGCTCGAGACTAAAACTGGCGGATTGTGGCCGATCGAGCTTAAGCATTTCATTTTTCTCGCAGGGTTGCGTTTTCGTGACGCACGCAATGCTAAGTTACGAACAGAATGTTTCACTTCCGTGTCGCGGGGATGACGAACGCGTGATGAAGACTGATCCGTCGCGAACGCGAAGAGACTGCTACGGCCAGGTCAGTCGTGTCGCCGCGCCTGGGCGCCGAGGAACCGCTTGCGATGACCTGCCAGAGAGGCGCGCCGGCTGATCGTATTGTGGTAGATCACGCGCCAAACGCCATACATTTGGCTCTCAACACGAATGATTGCGCGCGTTTGCACGGCTTGTCCTCGATGGACGTGCCGCCTTTTTGCGGCTTATTGATGCTCTTAGCGCCGCGCGCAAGCTTGAAGCAATGCGGTACACCGTCGTCACCTAGCCGTCACCAGCTCCTTTATTGTTCCTACGCTTGCATGACTTTATAGTTTCACAATACATTCACGTTCGTGATACACCATAGAATTAGACTCGCTCTGTGTGCACCACTTGGTGTACGCACAGAAATCGAACACACAGAGAGGAGATCCTCCCATGAGACACCCACGCAAGTTCGCTCGTCTGGCAGTCGCAACACTGATCGCGATGGCCGGCCAGGCGTTAGCCGAAAACGAACACGACTTTGGCCATGAGAACGATCACGACTTTGGCCTTAAGGTCGAGCACCTGCTTGAGGACAAGTCCTGGAAGCTGTTCGGCGTGAAAAAGCCGCTTGCAGAATCGGCCCCGCCGACCAGCGGCGCCTATCGCACGCCTTACCAGTCAGCTGATGAGCAGGTGCTGCTTGCCAAGGGCCTGCGAGTGGAGTACCTCACACGCGAGGCGGCGGAAAAGACCGACATGATGGCCTTTTACCCCACGGACTACCCCACACACCTCATCACCTGCGTCGAGGGTAAACGTGAGTTACTCACAAACGGCAAATACAACCCCTCCGTGCAGCGCATCCGCCTTGCCGACGGCCAGGTGGAGACGATTCTGCGTGGCATGAGTGCTTGCGACGGAATTCGTGCAACACCGTGGGGCACCATTCTCGCTACTGAAGAGACCAGCGACGGCGGGGCCTATGAAATCCTCGACCCGCTCGGTGTCACCGAAGAAACCGTGCTCGACCGCAGCCTTGGAACGGTAACCGACCCAGAACGCATCGCCAAGCGCACGGCGCTGCCGACCATGGCCTGGGAGGGGATCGCCGTACTGCCTAGCGGTGTGGTGATCGCCGGGGATGAGTTGCGCCCGGGAACCGGCAGCGAAGGGGCCCCCGGTGGGGCGATCTACAAGTTCGTGCCGCTCGCGCCACGCTCGTCCACTGGTTCGATCAGCCATCTTAGCGAGTCGCCACTTGCCGCCGGCCAGGTCTACGCCATGCAAGTCTCCTGCCGCGCGAGCGCCCAGCAATACGGTCAGGGCTGCGAGATTGGTAACGCTGCTTGGGTCTTGGTCAACGCGGCCAGCGCACGCGCCGACGCTGCCTTCGCCGGGGCCACCGGTTATTACCGGCCAGAAGACCTCGAGTGGGATTCGCATTACCAAGACGCGACATTCCCGGCGGCGGTGCGTTTTTGCTGGACCAACACGGGCAATGAAGATGCCAAGCACTACGGCGAGGTCATCTGCGGCGTAGACCGTGACCCGCTCATGGCATCACCGACCGAGCGCAGCGTCATCGTCAATCGCCTCGTCGAGGGTGACACCGACTTCAACGCCTTCGACAACCTCGCTTTCCAGCCGCATAGCGGCAATGTCTACATCATCGAGGATCATCCGAATGGCGATATCTTCGCTTGCCTGCCGGACGGCAAGGACCGCGACATCAAAACCGACGGCTGTGTCAAGATCCTGTCGGTCAAGGACAGCTCGGCCGAGCCAACGGGTTTCCTTTTCGATGCCTCCGGCACCGTAGCCTATGTCTCGATTCAACATAGCGACGACATCAATATGCCGCTCGTGGATGGTTACCGCACCGACGACGTGTTGAAAATCTCTGGTTTTAGACTTCCTCGCTGGCGCGATTGACATCGCTGCCAAAATCCTTCGCGCCTTCAACCTTTTGCGCGGCCGCCACAGGCGGCCTTTTTTTGTTCTGTCAGCGTTTTGTCACGGAAATGACATCATGAGGTCATCGTGGCCTGCAAGCCTATCGCACGCACGCATCACCAGGAGACCATGCTGTGCTGATGCCGTTATCCGACCAACTGCGTTCGCTCTTTGACTACAAAGGCCGCCAATGCCCCCCGACATTCGCGCTGATGCTCGCAGCCAACCAAAAGGACGTGCGCGCCGCACAGCGGCAGCGCCACCGGGTATTCGCCGAGGAGAGGGGCGCGCGGCTTTCGAGCCCGACATCGAAGCCGATCGCTTCGATCCGCGCGGAACCGTCGCCCACGGTACAGCATGTATTCTGCCGCACCGACTCCCGCTAGCGGTCATTCTTGGCGCGCACTCGATCAGCACACACACGCGCGCGAGGAGATGATCGCCACACTCAGCACGCATGAACATGAGCGAAGCGGCGCGATGAGGGATAAATGACACGGTAAATCATGCAGGCGTCATATCCGCGTCATGGATCTCGAGTATCGTTTGCGCGCCAAACTGGAATAAAAATGAGAGGATGACCACCTTTATGCCCTTGACGACGCCAGGATCGCCGGCGGACAGGCGTCATGCGACCACAACCGGTACCACCCTGCGGGTGCGTTCGATATGGATTTCCGACGTCCACCTCGGCACACGCGCCTGCAAAGCGGAGTTTTTGCTCGATTTCCTCAAACACACCGACTCGCGTCATCTTTACCTGATCGGTGACATAATCGATTTCTGGAGTCTCAGAAACGGCTGGTATTTTCCGCCCCTGCACAACCAGATTCTTCAGTCGATCCTGGAGAAGGCCGCCAACGGCACGCGGGTCGTCTACGTGCCGGGCAACCATGACGAGGTGCTTCGCGATTACGTCGGACGCGTGTTCGGCGGCGTGCGAATCGAAAAAAACACAATTCATACCACGGCCGACGGTCGGCGTTTCCTTGTCATTCACGGCGACGAGCTCGACGTCGTCGTCAGGCACAGCCGCTGGGTCGCGAAGATGGGTAGTCGTGCTTACGACTTCCTGCTCTGGTCGAACCGTCTTGTGAACGTGGTGCGGCGCCGACTCGGGTTGCCCTACTGGTCGCTCGCCGCGTACCTCAAACACAAGGTGAAGAACGCGGTGAACTTTATCAGCAACTTTGAGCAGGCGCTTGCGCACGAGGCACGCCGGTGTGCCGTAGACGGCGTGATCTGCGGCCACATCCACCGTGCGACCGTCGAAGACATCCACGGGGTGCTTTATTGCAACGATGGCGACTGGGTGGAGAGTTGTACCGCGCTCCTCGAGCGTGACAACGGCGCGCTTGCACTACTGCATTGGGGAGATGCGCGCACGATTCTTTTCGAGGAAACCCGCCCGAATGCGTCTGAGCGTAGGCAACGGCGGCGGGCGGCGGCATGAAAATCGCGATTGTCACCGACGCCTGGCACCCGCAGGTCAACGGTGTGGTAACGACCCTCACCCAGACGCGCAAAGAGCTCGTGCGGCTTGGCCATGAGGTGCTTGTGATCGCGCCGCCCGATTTCAGGACTGTACCCTGTCCGACCTACCCGGAGATCCGCCTCGCGCTTCTGCCCGGCCGCATGCTCGAGCGCAGGCTCGATGCCTTCGAGCCCGAAGGCCTGCACATCGCCACCGAGGGGCCGCTTGGACTCGCCGCGCGACGGTGGGCCTTGCGGAATCGCCAGCCCTTCACCACCTCGTTCCATACGCGCTTTCCCGAGTACATCAGACTTCGCTTCGGCATTCCCTTGCGGGCGACCTATGCGTGGCTACGCTGGTTTCACCATCCGGCGCGAACCATCATGGTCGCAACCCCATCGCTTCGCGCCGAGCTGGCCGCGCGCGGCTTCGAGCACCTCGCCCTGTGGTCGCGTGGCGTGGACACCGAGCTTTTCCGGCCGCGGGACAAGGCGTTCCTCGATGCCCCGCGCCCGATTTTTCTCTACCTCGGGCGGGTCGCGATCGAGAAAAACATCGAGGCATTCCTGCGCCTAAATCTTCCGGGCACCAAGTACGTCGTCGGTGACGGGCCCGATCACAAATCGCTGCGGGCAAAGTATCCCGAGGTCCGTTTCACCGGCTACCGGGTCGGCGAGGAGCTCGCGCGTCATCTTGCCGCGGCCGACGTCTTCGTTTTCCCGAGTCGCACCGACACCTTCGGGCTTGTTCTCATCGAGGCACTCGCCTGTGGCGTGCCGGTGGCTGCCTACCCGGTGCCGGGTCCGGCCGACATCATCGAGAACGGTGTCACCGGTTGTCTCCACGATGACCTCGAGACGGCCGCTCGCCGGGCGCTTGCACTCGACCCCGCGCGCTGCCGGGCCGAGGCGCTTAAGTACACTTGGGCCGCATGCACGCAGCAGTTCCTGGCTCACCTGAACCGCGCGCGGGCGAACACGCCCGAGCTGGCCGGCGCAACCCTGAATGCAGAGACGAGGGATGATCTCCACGAAAAGCAGTGACTGCCATGGACGCACTCCCCCACAACCCGCCCCGCCGGGCCTTCGGCGTGACGGGCTTTTTCACCGATGCGCTTTATCCCGCCATGATTCGCCTACTCACCGGCGGGCTGATCGTGGCACTTTACGGATGGATGGGCATCGGCATTGTAACCGTTTTGATCGGGCTCAAGGATGTGTTTATACACAGCTGGGCGAGTCTCGCCGAGCACACGATCATCAACGCCCTCATCATGCTCGCGCTGCTCGAGGTAATCCGCACGCTGCAGTCCTATCTCAAGATCGGGCGCGTGCGCGTTACCTTCATTATCGACACCGCGCTCGTGGTGCTGATCGGCGAGCTGATGGGATTGTGGTTTCGAGAATACGCGCCGGAAAAAGTGCTGCTCGGCCTGGGCGTGATCGCGGTGCTGGCGATCCTGCGCCTGTTTACGGGGCGCTTCCCGCCAGAGCCGCAGAAAGAGGACCCACCCTAATCCGCGTGCACCCGCTAATTACAATCGCTTGCGCACGCTAGCATGAGGCGTATGCACCAGCGCAGGATCCGCATCCTGTTTCTCTGCACCGGCAATTCCTGCCGCTCGCAGATGGCCGAAGGCTGGGCAAATCACCTAGGCGGGCAATGGGTCGAGGCGCGCTCGGCCGGCATCGAGGCGCATGGCAAGAACCCGCGCGCCATCGCGGTGATGAAAGAGGCCGACGTGGACATTTCGCACCAGGCGTCCAAAACACTCACACCTGAGATGATCGACTGGGCGGATCTCGTGGTGACCGTCTGCGGCCATGCCGACGAACACTGTCCAGCATTGCCGGCCGGCGTGCACAAACGCCACTGGCCGATCGAGGACCCGGCCCGGGCGAATGGCACGGAGGAAGAGATTCTAGGCAAATACCGTGCCGTGCGTGATGAAATCAAAAACCGCGTAGCAGGGCTGCTCGACAACTTGAATGAAATAGCGCGCGGTGAGGCGACGCTCGGTTGACCCGTATCCTAAAGCCTTCTTCAGATTCACACTGTCGTCATCCAGGATTCATCAGACTGTCATATTTCATTGCAATAGTAGACTTGCCTAAAAAATATGACTTTGTTGTACAACGATTCATTCCGATCTTGGACCCAACAGTTGGAGGCGATTCCACTATGAATCTCAAGCGTCCCCTTGCTGGTCTCGGCGCTGCCGCGATCGCGCTTGGCACTCTGATCGCGGCCACGGCGATTCGCGCGGCCGATGACCATATCATCAAAATAGACGGCTCGAGCACGGTCTATCCTATCACCGAAGCCGTAGCCGAAGAGTTTCAGAAGTCCAAAGGCGGTGCAGTGAAAGTCACGGTAGGCATCTCCGGTACCGGTGGTGGCTTCAAGAAGTTTTGTCGTGGCGAGACCGACATCTCCAACGCCTCGCGCCCGATTTCGATAAAGGAGATGAACGCGTGCAAGGAGGCCGGTATCAAGTACGTCGAGCTTCCGGTGGCCTTCGATGCGCTGACTGTGGTCGTCCACCCCAAGAACGACTGGGTGAAGGCCATGACGGTCGCGGAACTTAAGAAAATCTGGGAACCCGCCGCCCAGGGCAATATCACCCGCTGGAACCAGGTGAACCCCAAGTGGCCAGACGCCAAACTCGGGCTGTACGGGCCGGGGGCAGATTCCGGCACATTCGATTACTTCACGGACGCCATCGTTGGCAAGGAGAAGGCGTCGCGCGGCGACTACACCGCGAGCGAGGACGACAACGTGCTCGTGCAGGGGGTGTCACGCGACAGATACGCGCTCGGTTACTTCGGCTACGCGTATTATATTGAGAACCGGGACAAACTTAAGTCTGTGTCGATCATTAACCCCAAGACCAACAAACCGGTCAAGCCATCGCTGGAAGCTGTGATGGACGGTAGCTACCAGCCGCTGTCGCGCCCGATCTTCATCTACGTGAGCGACAAGGCCATGCAGCGCCCGCAGGTTAAGGAGTTTGTGGAGTTTTATCTCGCCAAGGCCCCAACGCTCGTCAAGGAAGTAGGCTATGTGCCGCTGACAGCACAGCACTATCGGCTCGCGCTCAAGAACTTTCGCGGCAAGAAGCTTGGCACCGGCTTCGGCGGGCAACCGCAGGTGGGTGTGCGGATCGAGGACCTGTTGACCCGCGAGGCCAAGCTGTAAAGTTTCTTGCAAAACGAGCATTAACGAAGGGCGCCCCTGGCGCCCTTCGCTTTTCCGGTGGGGTTGTAACAGAACTGTCATATTTTGGTTCTACTATCCGCGCTCATGACTCTTTGGCTCCCGGCCGCCGTCGCGCTACCTCGCCGTTTCGGCGTCAGCCGCTGGCGGTACGCGCAAGAGCGCGCGATCGAGTCAGTGCTATTTCTCGCGGCGCTGTCCTCGGTGGCGATCACCGTGGCGATCATCGTGATCCTCATCTACGAGTCGCTCGGCTTCTTCGCCCATGTGTCGCTCTGGGATTTCCTTACCGACACGCAGTGGACGCCGCTGTTCTCCGAGAAACACTACGGCATCCTGCCGCTCGTGACCGGCACGCTGGTTACCTCCGCCGTGGCGCTGACGGTAGCGGTACCACTCGGCACGATCATCGCTATCTATCTCTCCGAGTTCGCCCCGCATCGCCTGCGTGAGGTGATGAAACCGTTCCTCGAGCTGCTCGCCGGGGTGCCGACCGTGGTGTACGGGTATTTTGCGCTGCTGTTCGTCACCCCGCTACTGCAGGCGACAGTCCTGCCCGAGCTGCCCGGCTTCAACATGCTCTCGGCCGGCATCGTGATGGGCATCATGATCATTCCGTACGTCAGCTCGGTGGCCGAGGACGCGATGCACGCCGTGCCCATGCAGATCCGCGAGGGCTCTTACGCCATGGGCGCCACGCGCTTGCAGACCGCAATCCGCGTGGTGACCCCGGCGGCCACCTCCGGTATTGTGGCCGCCTACATCCTCGGCATCTCGCGCGCCGTGGGCGAGACCATGGTGGTGGCCGTGGCCGCCGGCATGCAGCCGAACTTCACCCTCAACCCGATGGAGCCGGCCGAGACGATCACCGCCTACATCGTGCAGGTGAGCCTCGGCGACCTGCCGCATGGCAGCCTCGAGTATCAGAGCATCTTCGCTGCAGGGCTCGTGCTGCTGGTGATGACGCTTGTGTTCAACATCCTCGGGCACTGGTTACGCCGGCGTTACCGCGAGGCCTACTGAGATGGCCGAGACCGACGTCCTAGCCATTCGCGCGCTCATCGCCCGCCATAAGCGCTGGGATAAGCTTTTTGCGCTCACTGGGCTGCTGGCCATGCTCGTCGGCGTCCTCACGCTGACGGCACTGTTCGTGGATCTGGTCGTTGACGGTGCGCCGCGTCTGAGCTGGGACTTTTTCACCTCGCTTCCCTCGCGCCGCGCCGCGCAGGCCGGCATCCTCTCGGCCTGGGTCGGCACCTGCCTGGTGATGCTGGTCACTGCGCTTACCGCCGTGCCCCTCGGGGTGGCTGCTGGCGTCTACCTCGAGGAGTACGCGCGGCGCAACTGGATCACGGACATCATCGAGATCAACGTCACGAATCTCGCCGGCGTGCCGTCGATCGTCTACGGGCTGCTGGCGTTGGGACTGTTTGTGTACGCGCTCGACTTTGGCAACAGCATCCTCTCGGCCGGGCTGACGCTCGCGCTGCTGATCTTGCCGGTAGTGATCGTGGCCACGCGCGAGGCGATCCGCGCTGTCCCCGGCGCGATTCGTGAGGCGGCCTATGCACTCGGTGCCACCAAGTGGCAGACGGTGGCGCACCATGTCCTGCCCTATTCGACCGGCGGCATCCTCACGGGGGTCATCATCGGGCTGGCGCGCGCCATCGGCGAGACCGCGCCGTTGATCACCATCGGGGCGCTCACCTTCATTGCTTTCCTGCCGCCGCCGCCGATCAGCGTCGAGCCACCGCACCTGTCGTTCGACTGGTTGTTTTCGCCCTTCACAGTGATGCCCATTCAGATGTTCAACTGGCTGTCGCGCCCGGAGTCCGCCTTCCAGATCAATGCTGCAGCCGCCGGGGTGGTACTCATGGCCATGACCCTGGTGATGAACGCCTTCGCGATCTGGCTGCGCTACCGTTACCGCAAACGCATCAAATGGTGAGCTCCATGACCCGACTCGACACACTGATCCCGCCGGTCGCCGCCCAGTGCGATCACGCTGCCCTATCCCGGCCCAAGGCCGAGGTGCGCAACCTCAACTTCCATTACGCCGGTGGCGTACATGCGCTCAAGCACATCAACCTGGCACTGGCCGAAAAACACGTCACTGCGCTGATTGGCCCTTCGGGCTGCGGCAAGAGCACCTTCCTGCGCTGCTTCAACCGCATGCACGACCTCTACCCGGGCAACCGCTACGAGGGCGAGATCGTCATCCAGCCCGACAACACCAACATCCTAGGCCCACGCGTGGATCCGATCGAGGTGCGCATGCGCATCTCCATGGTGTTCCAGAAGCCGAATCCCTTCCCTAAATCCATTTACGAGAACGTGGCCTATGGACTGCGCGTACGCGGCATCAAGCGTCGTGCCCTTATCGACGAGAAGGTCGAGGAGGCGCTGCGCAGCGCGGCGCTTTGGGACGAGGTCAAGGACCGGCTCGATGATCTGGCCTTCAACCTTTCTGGTGGCCAGCAGCAAAGACTTTGCATCGCGCGCGCGCTCGCTACCGACCCCGAGATCCTGTTGTTCGACGAACCGACCTCGGCGCTCGACCCGATCGCCACGGCTTCGATCGAGGAACTGATCAGCGAGCTCAAGAACAAGGTGACCATCCTGATCGTCACTCATAATATGCAGCAGGCGGCTCGCGTCTCAGACTTCACTGCCTTCATGCACCTGGGGGAGCTGGTGGAATTCGGCGACACCAACAGCATCTTTACCAACCCCAGGGAGAAGCGCACCGAGGACTACATCACCGGGCGCTACGGCTAACAGGCCAAATTCGAATTCTACTTTCGATCGCTAGGAACGGTCGCCATGAAAACGAGATTCTGTGGGCATTTCTGTCTCCGGTGTCCTTGGCTACTAGCGGTTGATTTTTTATTTCGTCAGAGGTTTCCTTTGGTGGTTTAAGCGAGGGAGTGACAGACATGGAATCGATCCACACACACATCTCCCGGCAGTACAATGCCGAACTCGAAGACATTCGCGCCAAGGTGCTACAGATGGGCGGACTGGTGGAGCAGCAGGTTGAACGGGCGCTGGAGGCACTCGCCAGGGGAGACGTGGAACTGGGCGAGACCGTGATCCTGGACGACACTAAGGTCAACCGTCTGGAAGTGACCATAGACGAGGAGTGCAACCAGATCATCGCGCGGCGCCAACCAGCGGCAAGCGATTTGCGCCTGGTGGTGGCGGTGATCAAGACCATCACCGACCTCGAGCGCATCGGCGACGAGGCCGAGCGCATCGCGCGCATGGCGGTGCGCCTGGCCGCCGAGGAACGTCCAAAGGGCAATTACTTGGAACTGCAGTCGCTCGGCAATCACGTGCGCTCGATGTTGCACGAGGCGCTCGATGCCTTCGCGCGCCTCGATGTAGAAACCGCGTTGCGCGTGGCACGCGAGGACGAACGCATTGACCAGCAGTACGACGGGGTCATGCGGCAGATGATCACTTTCATGATGGAGGACCCGCGCCACATTTCGCGCTCGCTCAACATCATCTGGGCGGCGCGTGCGCTTGAGCGCATCGGCGACCACGCAAGCAACATCTGCGAGTACGTGATCTACCTGGTCAAGGGTCGCGACATTCGCCACACCAGCCTCGAGCAGGTGGAGCGAGAGATCCTAGGCCGTAAGGCCTAGCGGCGTACGCACATCCCCGCACAGCAGGGGGGATGTGGCGATTAGGCTCTCGTTAGCAGCAACGACATCGTGCTCGGGGACTTCTTGGCATCGTAGTGCGGCCCCTGCCACACTCTTTCGCTTCGGTGTTTGAGGCCGACATCGAGATGTACTTGCGCACGGCATTCGCTAAGATCAGCACTGCGCAAAGCGGTGCGATTTCATAGCCGCCTTCCAGATCCGCGCTTCGTTTCCACATTCATGGTCGCGCGCGAGGGTATAATCCTTTACGCCGAGCCCAGCGATCTTCCCGACCCCGGTTATCGACCGGGTGATCGAGAAGGCCAAAGAGATTAACACAGCGTAGGTGCGTCATGAGATCACCACGCGCGGGGTACCCCCTCTCCCGGCCCTAGTCCTGAGCGCACCCCGTACAGTCCTCTCGCGTGGCGTGGGAGGCTCAGGCTCGCCAGCTTTGCGGCCGGGTGTATTACACTTGGAGAGAAGGGATAGCCCCGGAACTTAGTTCCGGTTATCCGGCTCTCTAGTTTTTAGATTCGCGAACGATGTTTTAGACCGATTCCATGCGCATCCACGACTGCCTGCAGCGTTTCGTTTTTGAGCACGCCCCGATCCGCGGTGAGATCGTGCACCTTGATACCACTTGGCGCGCGGTGCTCAAGCGGCGTGACTATCCCCCGGTGCTCCGAGAGCTGCTCGGCGAGACAATGGCCGCGGCTGCACTGCTTGCCTCGATCATCAAGTTCGACGGCCGGCTCACCATTCAAATGCAGGGCGAGGGCCCAGTGCGGTTGCTCGTTGTAGAGTGCTCGAGCGATCGCACCATGCGCGCCCTCGCTCAATGGGACGGCGAGATCCCATCGCGGGGCACACCGCTTGCGGCGATCCTTGGCAGCGGCAAACTGGCGATCACCATCGATCCTTACAAGGGCAAGGAGCGCTACCAGGGGATCGTCAGCCTCGAGGGTGTCTCGGTGGCCGATGCGATCGAAGGCTATTTCGTACACTCCGAGCAGCTTGACACCCGGCTGTGGCTTGCGGCCAACAGCCAACAGGCGGCCGGACTGCTGCTACAGTGCCTGCCCGGCGAGCACCCCGACGGCGACGCTTGGTCGCGCGCAGTACACCTCGCTTCGACTCTCACGCCCGGCGAGCTGCTCGGGTTGCCGGTGCCCGCGATCCTCCATCGCCTCTACCACGAGGAGGACATCCGGCTGTTCTCACGCATGCCGGTCTCGTTTCGTTGCTCCTGCTCGCGCAGCCGAGTGGAGGCGGTGCTGCGCATGCTCGGGCGCGAGGAGGTGGCATCTATTCTCGCTGAACAGGGCATGGTGAGCGTCGCCTGCGAGTTTTGCGGCAACCGCTACGAATTCGATCCGGTAGACGTCGAGCAGCTGTTTGCCGGCGGGTCCGCCTTTGCGGGCTCGCAGACGCGACATTGAATGCATAGAGGAATCACCCCCTCTTTCCCAAGGTCTCACTTGCTTTTGTATATTTTCTTTCTCGACTTACCCTTTTCCCGTCGATCCGCCGCGCTGCGCAAGAGCAAGCTATCAGCAAGCATCCCATTCCATGCTTGAAAAACTACACAACACCACCATCGTGGACCACGGCAAGACCACGCTCGTGGATCAGCTCCTTAAGCAATCCGGCACCTTCGCCGCCTACGAGCAGCTTGGCCCCGCCTTCTAGACTTGGACGTCCTCGAGCGCGAACGCGACACCACCATCCTCGTCAAGAACACTGCGATCCGCCGGCGCAAATACTGCATCAACCTTGTGGACACACCCGGCCACGCCGATTTTGGTGGTGAAGTGAGGCGGGTGTCCTCGATGATAGGGATTCGCTGCTGCTGGTAGCCGCCATGGACGACCCCATGCCGCAGACGCGCTTCGTTATCCGCAAGGGCTTCGCGCGCCCGGGCTCAGGCCGATCGACCGAGACGGGGCTCGTCCCAGGCGGGTTTTCGATTATACTTTCGATCTTTCCGGACGGCTCGGCGCTGAACGGTACGCCGGCCTTACGCCCGATGTGAAGGGCGGCGACATCAGACCACTGCTCAAGTCCTTCGTACGGCATGTCCCGCCGCCGGGCGTGAATTCGGATGGGCCGTTCCAGATGCAAGTCTCAAAGGAACCAGGCGCCATCGCCATCGGCCGCGTCCAGCGCAGGCGCGTGCGCTTGCGGCCAGACGCTGACGGTGATCGGCCGCGACAGAGCGCGATGGGCGGCGGCAAGATCCAGCAAATGTGAAGCACGGTGTGTCGCTACGCACGTTGCACTCAACCTCGGTATGGGCAGAAGGGCTTGGATCGTCTCCTCTCAACCGCAATGCTCATCTGACCTTTGCTGGCGATACGCATGACATGTCCCCTCCCACGGATCTAGTGAAGACGTGCGGTTCGGGACACAGGTGCGAGGCGCCGAACGCACCGAGACGGTAGCCCACGAATCGCATTTCTTTTGCCCAGGATGGCATTTACGCACGATTTATATCGCCACTCAAATTGCGAGAGATTACGTTAGGGGCGAGGGTGTTTCGCTTTGGTTGGTGTAAAGGCGTAGCGCATTGCGCCCATTATCCGCTACCCGTCAACAGGAAGGAGGTGCGCGATGAGACGACGGCTGTATTTTTTCTGCCGGACGTGAGATTCGCGCAACAAGTGCTTAACGCGAGCTGCTGCTTGCGCGCGTCGAGGAACGCCACATCCACGTACTTGCGAAAGTCGGTACCCCCTCACCGGGTTGCCGGAAGCAGTGTTGCTGGAAAAGAGCGACCTGCGCCATGCGGTTTGGCTTAAACTGACCGTCGATGGCCTGACGGGGACGATCGCCGGGATTGTTGTGCTGCTCTATCCGCCCTCGGGCATGGTCATGAATGTAAGCGTGATTCTTGCCATGAGTGTGATCGAAGCGGTCATGGACATCTGGGTCGCGGGCATGATCGGCACGAACACCCCCAACACGCACCTTAAGGACTTTATGGGCGCGGTCGAGCGCAGCAAGGTGCTGAAGGGCCAGATGAACGAGATCGTGCGCATGATCAGGAAGAATCAGGCCGACTGGCGCGGGCGTGATCCGACAATGCCGGCGTTTTCGTGATGATACATTCTCATCCCACCCAGACATGGGACTGACCTTTTCGGCCCCTCGACGGAGGGTTGCATGTTATGCTTGTCGCATGCCTGCGGCTGCGGCAGAAAACGCTCTCGCTCCGTCCCCGGAGGGATGTGTACCGCGCCTGTGCGTGATGGCGGCCGTCCCGCAACGCCAGGCGCAAGCATTTGCGCTTGCCCATGCGCTTGGCCTCCCCTGCCTTCAGGAACAAAGCATGGCCGGCCACGATCTTGTGCTTGTGCTCACGTCCGACCGCCTCGAGCTGCGCGATCGGCGCGCCTTGCGCCTCAAACCGCTGGCAGTGGATCTCACCGGCCTGCGTCATGCGTCGCTCGCGCGTCGCCAGCCGCTCGCGCGTGCGCTCGGCCGCAAGACCCGCACGGTCGTGGACGCGACTGCGGGTCTTGGCACAGACGCCTCGCGCCTCGCTGCGCTGGGTTTTAAGGTCACGGCCGTCGAGCGCTCAGCGGTCGTGGCGGCGCTTTTGCGCGACGGACTCGAGCGCGCACAGCGCGACCCGGACCTTGCCCGCCTGTTGGGTGGGCGATTGACCGTGCTGACGGGTGATGCGCGTGAATGGCTGCCCGAGATGTCCCCGCGCCCAGACGCCATCTATCTCGACCCCATGTTTCCGCCCAAGCGCAAGGCTAGCGCAGCCACGCGCAAGGAACTCGCGTGGCTGCGCGTGCTGGTGGGCACAGATCCGGACGCGCACGAGCTGCTGGCAATTGCTCGCGCCTGTAGCCCACGTGTCGTCGTCAAGCGCCCCGACGACGCGCCACCGCTCGCGCCCAACCCCACACTGTCCTTTTGCGGCAAACTTGTGCGCTACGATGTCTATCTCGCCCACGGCCGCTGAACCGCTCTTCTACTGCGCGTCGCTCGGCAGCGAAAACAAGGTGGTTGTACTCAGTAGCGAGGAGGCCCACCACGCACACCGTGCGCGGCGACTCGCGGTCGGCGACCGGCTGTGGCTGTTTGACGGCCGCGGCACGCTCGTGCGTGGCCGATTGCACCGCATCGCGGAGCGCGGGCGGGTGATCGAGGTGCTGCTCGAAGAAAGACGATGTCTTCCACCACCACCGATACAGCTTCACCTCGCTTGCGCCCTGCCCAAGGGCGGGCGAGTGAGCGTGCTGCTCGACATGGCCACCCAGCTCGGCATGACGGCGTTCACGCCCTTGCTGTGCTCACGCAGTGTCGTGAAGCCGGGGCCGGACGCCGCCGCGCGCTGGCAGCGCATCTGCCTTGAGGCTTGCAAGCAAAGCCGCCGGCTTCATCTGCCCGCACTGCACGCGCCGGCGACCCCGGAGGAGGTCGCCGCGCGCGCCGCGAAAGCCGGCGAGGCCGTATGGATCGCGCATCCGGGCGGCGTTTCGCTCGCCGCGCTTCAACGGGCTACCGCGGCGACCGTGCTGATCGGGCCGGAAGGCGGCTTTACCGACGAGGAGCTCGCCCAGATGACAGCCTCAGGTGGCAAGGCGCTAAGCCTCGGGGAGGCGATCCTGCGCATCGAGACCGCGGCGATTGCGCTGCTCTTTGCCCTGTCACTGTGCGGGACGAGGGGTGTCTGTCAGCCTCGCGAATCAGACAGGGTAGACTAGGCTTACCAGATCAAAGTAGACGTCTCTTTCGAGATCGCCGAAGCTCAGGCCCGCACCGTTGTCCGCGATCCTCCGCACACGGGCCGGGATACGGTGATAGCGCGGCTGGCCATTCTGGTTGATCGTCAGATTGAGCTCCACCGGCGTATCCTTGTACGGCAAGTCCTCGGGCGTGGTCTCGAAAAACGCGCCCTTGAGGCTAATGTCGCGGATCGTGCCGATCAGTGCCATGGTCTGGTAATTGATCACGGCGTCGAGCCTGATCGGTCGACGTACGTTGGCACGGCGTTCGGTGGTCATAACGCCCCTTGGGTGTGCCCCGTTTCTTGCATTGTTGAAACGAGATAGCTTGCCGTCCGTCGGTAAAAATACACCAGACATCGGACGCTGTCGACAGTCACACCGAGCGAAGCTACTCCGGGACCAGCCAGGCGACAGTTGAGCGGCTGGCGGGGGTACAACGTAAGCGCTCGATAAGAATGGGGAAAAGCCTGTTCAGGACCTGATCCAGTCGCCAAAAGGGATTCAGGATAACCAGTCCACAGCCGTTGAGGCGCAAGGCCACATCCTCGGGGTAGAGCAGACATTCCACCACCAGGATTTTACGTATACCGCTCTCCCGCAGGGCGTGATGAAAGCGCGCCACCGGCGGGCGGGTCTTGATCGGATACCACACCATATAGGTACCCGTGGGCCAACGCCGGTGCGCAGCGCAAAGCGCTGCGATCACCCGCCCGAACTCATCCTCTGCTTCGTAGGGCGGGTCTATCAGCACGAGTCCGCGCCGCTCCCTGGGCGGCAACCACGCCTTGAGCACCCGGTAGCCGTCCTCGCCACACCGCACGGTTACCTGCCGGTCACCAGCAAACTCACGAGCCAGGCGTGCGGCCACCTCGGGCTGGCACTCGCATAGCGCCATGCGGTCCTGCGCGCGCAGGAGCGACCGCGCTAGAAGCGGCGAGCCGGGATAGTAACGCAGTCGGCCGCACAGATTGAGCGCGCGCACTGCCCCAAGATATGCCGCAAGCTCCTCGGGCGGATCGCGCCAGTCCCACAGCCGCGCGATGCCGTCGCGGTACTCACCGCTTGCCTGCGCGGGTGCGTCCTCAAGATCGTAGCGACCCGCTCCAGCATGTGTGTCGAGGTAACAGAACGGCGCGTCCTTCCTGTGCAGGGCCCCGAGCGCGAGCGTCAGAACGGCGTGTTTGAAGACATCGGCGAAGTTGCCGGCGTGAAAAGCATGACGATAATTCATCGTCACAGGTCAAGGGCCGAGAGACGAAGTACGATAAAAGCCAGTCTCGTCCCTATTCTTTCAGCCATTGCGCTGCGCGTTGCGCGAAATAGGTGAGGATCGCATCCGCGCCGGCGCGCTTGAGGCATACGAGCGATTCGAGAATAACAGCGCGCTCATCGAGCCAGCCGTTGCGCGAGGCGGCCATCAGCATGGCGTATTCGCCGCTTACTTGGTAGACGAAGGTCGGCACACCGAAGGCGTCCTTCACTCGCCGCACGATGTCGAGACAGGGCAGACCGGGCTTGACCATGACCATGTCAGCGCCTTCCTCGATGTCGAGCGCAACTTCGTGCAGCGCCTCGTTGGAGTTGGCCACGTCCATCTGGTAGCTATGCTTATTTCCGGTACCGAGCGCGGTAGCCGAGCCAACTGCATCGCGGAACGGGCCGTAGAAACTCGATGCGTACTTGGCCGAGTAGGCAAGGATGCGCGTGTGAATATGGCCGGCCTTTTCCAGGGCTTCGCGGATGGCGCCGATGCGGCCGTCCATCATATCGGAGGGGGCGACGATATCGGCGCCGGCCTCGGCGTGGCAGAGCGCCTGCTTCACCAGCACCGCGACGGTCTCGTCGTTGAGCACGTAACCGGTCTTGTCGGTCAACCCGTCCTGCCCGTGCGTGGTATAGGGGTCGAGCGCGACATCGGTGATCACACCGAGTTCGGGGAAGCGTTTCTTAAGTTCGCGCACGGCCGTCGGCACAAGACCCCTCGGGTTCCATGCCTCTTTTGCCTGGGCCGATTTTTTTTCCTTCGGGATCACCGGGAACAGCGCGATAGCCGGCACACCGAGTGAAAGCAGCCGCTCGGCCTGCTTGAGCAGCCGATCGACGCTCAGGCGCTCGATCCCCGGCATGGAGGCAACCGGCTCGCTGCGGTTGCGGCCTTCCAGCACGAACAGTGGCTGGACGAGATCGTCCACGCTCAGCTGGGTCTCGCGCACGAGGCGGCGCGAGAACGTATCACGGCGCAGGCGGCGCAGCCGCGTGCGAGGAAAGCGGCCGTAAGTCAACGGTTTCATAGCAAGGCGCCCACGGCTTTAAGCCGCAAGCTTAAGGCCTCAGACCGCAAGTTTGAAGTTTGCGTTCTCAGGCGAATAAACAAAAAGGCCCGAAACGCTTCCTGGCCCCTCGTATGAACTGGATGGGTGTGTTACTTCGTTTTCTTCGTTTTCTTCGTTTTCTTGGCGCGCTTTTTCTTTACGGTCTTCTTGGCAGCCTTTTTCTTGGCGACCTTCTTGGGCGCTTTCATGGCGAGTTTCTTCGGGGGCTTTTGGGCAATCTTCCGGGGGGCTGCTTTCTTGGCGGCCGGCTTGACGGGCTTTTCGGTCGCCTTCTTCTTGGTCGCGGCAGCCGGCTGAGCTGCCTCTGGCTTGGGCGCAGTCTTCGACGCAAAGGCGACGCTTGCCGCCTTGGCCGCAGCACGACGCTCTTGGGCGCGGGCCGCCGCCTCGATCCGGGCCGTGACCGCAGCAAGCGGCCGGATCTGCGCCTCGACGATATCGCACACGTTCTTGAAGATCTCGCCCACCGCCCCTGCGCCGCGCACAGTGCGCAGCTTGCCTTGCGCCTTGTAGTACGAGACCAGTGGCGCCGTCTGCTGCTCGTAGACTTCCAGGCGCTTGCGCACCGTCTCCTCGCCGTCGTCGGAGCGGAGCTGCAGACTACCCCCACACTGGTCGCACTTGCCGGGTATTTTGGGTGGCGAAAAATAGATATTAAAGATGGCCCCGCAGATGCCGCAGGTCCGCCGGCCGGTCAGGCGTTTCATCAGCACCTCGCGGTCCACGTCGATCAGTAGCGCAAGCTGCAGCGGCTGGCCCATGCGTGCCAGGATCGCATCAAGATTTTGGGCCTGGGGGATGTTGCGGGGAAAACCGTCGAGAATGAATCCGGATCGGGCTTCGGGCTTGGAGAGATTTTCCTGGATGATGCCTTGGACGATGTCGTCAGAGACCAGTTGCCCGGTATCCATGGCCGCCTTGGCTTTCTTGCCTAGCTCGGTACCAGCAGACACCGCTGCCCGCAACGCGTCTCCGGTTGAGATGTGGGAAATTTTGTACTTTTCTGCCAGTAACTTAGCTTGTGTTCCCTTTCCGGAACCTGGGGCTCCTAGTAGCACGATCCTCATAATTTTTCTCGCTTTGCAAGTTTGAGGCAGACGTATCTTTGCTTTTTAAGCGAACCACGGACTTATTAAGTTAGTAGGGGTAAACTACAGTCTGCCCTTGCGTGCGTCAATGGCTTTAGGGGTCTAGGCCTGTTCCCTCTCCTAAATCACCCTTTTTGTCAGGCTGCAAAAGGCGGAGCAAGGTTCAGGTGGGGATCTTGGCCTATAAACGGCACCTATTGGCCGATTCAATTTTCCGGTGAATCGGCGGAAAGTTTTGAGATAATCTAGCCGCCGCATGTGACCGGGGCCGCATACGGGCGGGCTGCGTACCCGCTGCACAGCGCGTAGGGACGTACCCATGACCGGGACCTATCCCAAGACACTCGATTTTACGCAGACCGAGCTCTGGACGATCCAGTCTACGGTCAACGAGCGCTACGGCCGGCCAGTGCCGGTGGAAGTGGCGGAGACCGAAGTGCGCCTCAACCCGGAGGACCGGGTGCTGGTTACCCGGCCGTCGGCGTACTGGGACGACGGCCAGGGTTGCCATTTCGTCGTCATCAAGCTCGCGCCGGGCACTTACCGCTGCCAGTTTTACTACCGTGGCTACGAGCAGTTCGGTACCGGGCGCGACCGCTACGACGACCTGCTGCAGGCTGTGATCGCGCTGCTGCAGGTCCAGTCCGACTACGAGCGTATCCGCCGCCAGCGCCAGGAACAGCAGGTGGAAACCGTAGAGAAAACCAACCCTGGGCCTACCGAAGGGAACGGGGACGATGACTCTTACAAGTATTCGCCACTTTACTGGGGAGATTGAGTACATGGCCAAACCGAAGAACGCCTTTTACGCACAGTCAGGCGGTGTCACTGCGGTCATCAACGCCTCGGCTGCCGGGGTGCTAGAGACCGCACGCAAGCACAAGGACAAGATCGGCAAGGTCTATGCTGGGCGAAACGGCATCATCGGGGCGCTCACCGAGGACCTGATTGACACCAGCAAGGAGTCGGCCGCGGCCATCAAGGCCCTTCGCTACACACCGGGCGGGGCGTTTGGGTCCTGTCGCTATAAGCTCAAGAGCCTGGAGGAGCACCGCGCCCAATACGAGCGGCTGATCGAAGTCTTCGAGGCGCATAACATCGGTTACTTCTTCTACAACGGCGGTGGCGACTCGGCCGACACCTGTCTGAAGGTCTCGCAGCTCTCCGAGAAGATGGGCTACCCGATCAAGGCCATTCACGTGCCGAAGACCGTGGACAATGACCTGCCGATTACCGACAACTGTCCGGGATTTGGGAGTGTCGCTAAGTACATCGCGGTGTCCACGCGCGAGGCGAGTCTCGATGTGGCCTCCATGGCCAAGACCTCCACGAAGGTGTTCATCCTCGAGGTCATGGGGCGGCACGCCGGCTGGATCGCGGCCGCGGGCGGACTGGCCTCGAGCAAGGAGATGGAACTGCCGATCGTGATCCTGTTCCCCGAGGTTTCCTTCGACAAGGACAAGTTTCTGGCCAAAGTAGACGCGATGGTCAAGCAGTACGGCTACTGCTCGGTGGTAGTTTCCGAGGGCGTGAAGGGACCAGATGGCAAGTTCCTCTCGGATCAGGGCCTGCGCGATGCTTTCGGCCACGCGCAGCTCGGCGGAGTCGCACCAGTCATCGCCGGCATCGTCAAGGACGGCCTCGGCCTCAAGTACCACTGGGGCGTAGCGGACTACCTGCAGCGCGCCGCGCGCCACATCGCCTCCAAGACCGATGTCAACCAGGCCTACGCGATGGGCAAGGCGGCGGTGGAGTTTGCAATCAAAGGCCGAGTTGCTGTCATGCCGACGATCGTTCGCGTCGCGAACAAACCCTACAAGTGGAAGGTCGGCATGGCGCCGCTCGACAAGGTGGCGAATGTCGAGAAGATGATGCCCAAGGACTTCATTTCCGACGACGGCTTCGGCATTACCGCCAAATGCCGCGCCTATCTCGAACCGCTCATCCAGGGCGAGGACTACCCGCCCTATAAGAACGGCATGCCGCAGTACGTGCGGCTTAAGAACGTCGCGGTCAAAAAGAAACTCGGCACGGAGTTTAAGCTGTAAGGCAACTGGCGTTGTTCAACCGGTGACTTTGGAGAAGGCAAAAGAACTGCTCAAGGTCCAGGCCGGTTTCGGCGGATTCTACAACCGCAACTCCGCCAAGCTGATCCTGGCCGAGGTAAGTCGCGAGCACGGCCAGGCGGCCGTGGATCGGCTCATTGTCGAGCTCAACCTCACGCACGCCTTTGGCTTTGCACCGGGTGATCGCTTCGAGGGGCTGGTGATCAAGAAGGAAAAACCGGCGTGAGAGGCCGCGCACCTAGCCCGAACGACGCGCAGTATCGTCCGCAGGGATGTCGCGCGGCGATGGACTTTAAGGAGAAAGACAAGGAAATCGCCGTAACCGGCCGAAAGCGGGAGGCAGTTCATAGGGGGGAGTGAATCGTTCGTGTGTTTATAAATCGTAAATGTTTCGGCGCCGCGTCGAGGGGGTGACCCCTACCTCGCGTCGCGGCAGCCAGCGTTTATTCACACCGGGAGGAAACACATGTCTTTAGCCTTGTTCTTTGCGCTCGCCTGCGCGGCCGCCGCCATTGTGTATGGCGCGGTATCCATCAGTTGGGTCCTGCGCCAGCCTGCCGGCAGCGCGCGCATGCGCGAGATCGCCGCCGCGATCCAGGAGGGTGCGCGCGCCTACCTCAACCGCCAGTACCGCACGATCGCTGTGGTCGGTGTGGTTCTATTCGCGGTCATCTGGTACTTCCTCAAATGGCCTGCCGCCGTCGGCTTCGCACTTGGCGCCCTGCTCTCGGCCGCTGCGGGCTACATTGGCATGAACATCACGGTACGCGCCAATGTGCGTACCACCGAGGCGGCCAAGGATGGGCTAAATCGCGCCCTGCAGATGGCGTTCCGCGCCGGCTCGATTACTGGGTTACTGGTGGTCGGACTCGGACTGCTCGGTGTGGCTGGCTATTACGCCTGGCTGACAGGCGTAAGTAACCTCACCACGGATGAGGCGCTCAAGGCGCTGGTGGGCCTCGGCTTCGGAGGTTCGTTGATCTCGATCTTTGCGCGTCTTGGCGGGGGAATCTTCACCAAGGGTGCCGACGTGGGCGCCGACCTCGTTGGCAAGGTCGAGGCCGGCATTCCCGAGGACGATCCGCGCAACCCGGCGGTGATCGCCGACAACGTCGGCGATAACGTCGGCGACTGCGCCGGCATGGCCGCCGACCTGTTCGAGACCTACGCGGTCACGATCATCGCCACCATGCTGCTCGGCGGTCTGCTGCTCAAGGGCCTGGGTGCGAACGCGGTGCTCTACCCGTTGGTGTTGGGCGGCGTTTCGATCCTCGCCTCGGTGATTGGCACCTTCTTCGTGCGTACCCGAGAGGGCGGGAAGATTATGAGCGCGCTCTACCGTGGCGTTATCGTCTCAGCCGTGCTCGCCGCGATCGCCTTTTACCCGATTACCCTCAAGATGATGGGCGCTGTCGTCACCCTCGACGGCACCACGGTCTCGAGCGTTTACTTGTACTTCGCGGCGCTCATCGGCCTGGCGCTCACCGCGGCCATGGTCATGATCACCGAGTACTACACCGCGACCCACTACAGCCCGGTACGCCACATCGCGCAGGCCTCGACCACCGGGCACGCGACCAACATCATCGCCGGCCTGGGCGTCTCGATGAAGGCTACCGCGCTGCCAGTCATCGCGGTATGCCTGTCCATTTGGGGCTCTTACCAGCTCGCCGGCCTGTACGGTATTGCGATCGCCGCCACCGCCATGCTCTCGATGACCGGCATGATCGTGGCGCTCGACGCCTACGGTCCGGTGACGGACAATGCCGGCGGCATCGCCGAAATGGCCAACCTGCCCAAAAAAGTGCGCGACGTGACTGACCCGCTAGACGCCGTCGGCAACACCACCAAGGCGGTGACCAAGGGTTATGCCATCGGTAGCGCGGGCCTCGCGGCGCTGGTGCTGTTCGCCGACTACACGCATGCCCTCAAGCACGAGAATAAGCTGGTCGAGTTCTCGCTCTCTGACCCGGCGGTCATCATAGGGCTGTTCGTCGGGGGCCTCGTTCCTTACCTGTTCGGCGCCTTCGCCATGGAGGCCGTCGGGCGCGCGGCCGGTGCCGTGGTCGTCGAGGTACGCCGGCAGTTCAAAAACATCAAGGGCATTATGACCGGTGAGGCCAAGCCCGATTACTCGCGCGCTGTTGACATGCTCACCAAGGCGGCGATCAAGGAGATGGTCATTCCCTCGCTGCTGCCAGTGCTGGTGCCGATCGTGGTGGTGTTGCTGCTCAACGGGCTCATGGGGCCGGGCGCCGGCGTCAAGGCCCTGGGCGGGGTGCTGCTTGGGAGCATTGTCACCGGCATCTTCGTGGCGATCTCCATGACGACCGGTGGCGGCGCCTGGGACAACGCCAAGAAGTACATCGAGGAAGGCCACCTGGGCGGCAAAGGCTCCGACGCGCACAAGGCTGCGGTGACAGGCGACACGGTGGGCGATCCCTACAAGGACACCGCCGGCCCGGCCATCAACCCGCTCATCAAGATCATCAACATCGTGGCCCTACTGCTCGTACCATTGCTGTAGCGCAGCATAGCAAGTGTCAGAAGGCGGTAGCGAGTAGCGAGCGAGGGCAGTTGCCTCTCCTCGCTACTCGCCAACCGGATAGAGCCACTTTTCCTTAGGTCCGTAACCGCGTGCCCCTGCACCACTTCTCCATCCTTACCCTAAGTCCGTGATCGCGGCATCGGTGTTGCACTGCTCATGAAAATCTGCATCGTCTCGGACTCCCACGACCATCGCGAGCATCTGGCTGCAGCGGTGAGCGAGGCCAAGGCGCTCGGCGCAGAGGCCGTCCTTCACTGTGGCGACCTCGTTGCGCCGTCCACCCTGCACGCGATCATCCCGCTCGGCCTGCCGGTCCACCTGGTGCACGGCAACAACCAGGGTGATCTGTATCACCTGGCGAAGCTGGCCCAGCAGCCGGAGAACCGCATCCACTACTACGGCCAGGACGGTGCGTTCATGCTCGCTGGCCGCAGGCTCTTCCTTGTGCACTATCCGCACTACGCCAAGGCTGTGGCGCTCACCGGCGACTACGACCTGGTATGCAACGGCCACGAGCACCGCGCCGTGATCGAACGCATCCGCAACATCCGTGGAGGCGAGACGCTGCGCGTGGACCCGGGAACGGTCGGTGGCGTGAGCGCCCCGGCGACCTACGTACTCGGCGATCTTGCGGCCATGCAGTTCTTCATCCGACCGGTCCCTGAACCCGCCCCCCCGCTGCCGCCCCGCTCGTTCGCCGGCCCGCTCGGGGTGGCTGAGCTTGCCGCAGCCAATAAGGCACCCCGGTGTGTCTAGGCCCGATGAGCCTCGTGGGGGTGTACGGCTCGTGCGTAGAGTGCTGGTGTCAATGCTCGATGCCCCATGAGGGCTCAACCGGTCCGCGCGCGGCGCTAGCCGCCTGCGCACCATCTTCGACCGCCACCGGGTGCAGGCCGAGCCGGAGGAACAGTGTGCGGTCGGCGTCGGACGGCGGATTTGGCGCGGTAAGCAGACGCTCACCGTAAAAAATGGAATTGGCCCCAGCGAAGAAGCACAACGCCTGGAGGGAATCGGGCATCTGCGTGCGTCCGGCCGACAGTCGCACGTAGCTCTTCGGCATCAGGATGCGCGCAATCGCGATGGTGCGCACAAACTCGATCGGGTCGAGCGCGGGCTGATCGGCGAGCGGTGTCCCGGGAATGCGCACAAGCAGGTTGATGGGCACGCTTTCGGGCGGCGGGTCGAGCGAGGCTAGCGCAGCCAGGAAATGCACTCGATCGGCACGCGATTCACCCATACCCAGGATACCGCCACAGCACAGTTTGATCCCTGCCTGCCGAACCCGGCGCAAAGTAGCAAGGCGCTCCTCGTAGGAATGCGTAGAGATCACCTTACCGTAGTGCTGCGGCGAGGTGTCGAGGTTGTGGTTGTAGTAGTCAAGGCCCGCCCGGGCGAGCTGCTCGGCCTGCCCATCGCGCAGCAGCCCAAGCGTCGCACAGGTCTCGAGCCCGAGCGCTTTGACCGCGCGGATCATCGCAATCACCGCCTGCAGGTCACGGTCCTTGGGGCCGCGCCAGGCCGCCCCCATACAAAAACGCGTGGCGCCACGCGCGCGCGCCATCTCGGCCGCTGCCACGACCTTCTCGAGCGGCATCAGCTCATGGCCCTCCACACCGGTCTGGTAGCGCACCGATTGTGCGCAATAACCGCAGTCCTCGGAACAGCCACCGGTCTTGACCGACAGCAATGTCGAGAGCTGCACGGCATTGGGGTCAAAATGCGCTCGGTGCACGCTGTGCGCCCGGTAGAGCAGATCGTTAAACGGTAATTCGAAGAGCTGAGCAATCTCAGCGATGTCGCAAGCCATGCACGCATCCTCAATCGGGGGGAGCGTCAAGCTAGGGCAAGGCATGGAGCATGTCAACCGCTGGGGCGGAGAAGGTTGTTGACGGCGTCACGCCGAAACGGGCGCCTCACCCTGTCTGCCGCAGGCGCGAAGACGGTGGTAGGTCTTGGTACCGCCGCTCGCCAAGGCGTCGAGCCGCTGCCGGTCGAGCAGGTGCACGCAGCGTCCGTGCACTTCGATCAGGCCGTCATTCTGAAAACGCGAGAAAAGCCGACTTACTGTCTCGAGGGCCAACCCCAGGTATTCGCCAAGGTCCTGCCGCGACATGGTGAGCCGCAATACCGTGCCATCCATACCGAGATACGCGTAGCGCTGCGAAAAGTTCATGAGACAGGCGGCAAGCCGTTCCTCGGCGCTCATGCGCCCGAGCATGATAACCAGCCGCTCGTCAGCCACGATTTCGCGGCTCATCATGCGAAAGAGCTGGTGCTGCAGTCCGGGGATATGCTGAGCGAGCGTTTTAAGCTTGTCGTAAGGAATCTCGCATACTTCAGAGCCTTCCAGTGCCTGGGCACTGCACGGATACACCTCGGCGCTGATAGCGTCCGCGCCGAGCAGTTCGCCGGGCAGGTGGAAGCCCGTCACCTGCGCGCGCCCGTCCCCTATCAGGCAGGTGCTCTTGAGCGAGCCACTGTGTATCGCGTACAACGAACGCAACGGGTCGCCGAAGCGGTATAGCGTCTCGCCCTTTTTGAGGGCGCGGCGACTGCGGATGATGTCCTCGAGCGCGGCGCGCTCCGACTCATTGAGCCCGAGCGGCAGACATCGCTCGCGCAAGTTGCATTCCCTGCAGGTGGCCTTGAACCGGGCTAGGTTTACTGCGGTTGCGGTATCTTTTTTACTGGCAGCCATCCTCGATCCTTCCCTTCTCTTTTTGACCGCAGGCTTATTTGAACAGGTTTACCGCGGCTTGAACAGCGGTTTGAATCATGACGCCTGGTACGAGAGGAAGCGCGGGCGCTGTGGATGGGGGAGGCCGAGGCGGCCGCGCTTGTCCGCCTCGGCCGACTCGCCCAGGGATAAGCGGGCTTGATGCCGGCTGCGGCAGCGGCTATTTCACACGCCGTTTCAGCGCCGCCGGCTGTGCGGTGGTGGGCCTGGACGTCGACCCGACAATGCTCGACTTTGCACGTGCTCGCGATCCGCACACGCATTATGTGCGCGGCAATCTTCTCGCCCTGCCCTTCGCGGACAAAAGCTTCGTCGTCGCTGCAGCGGTGGCCTCGCTGTGTTTCGTGCCGGACGAAACGCGCGCCTCGCCGAGCGCATCCGGGTGGCGCGGCGCACGCCTGGGCCGCCTGCTTGAACGCCCGCCGTGGCTGGCCGCGCGCTTCGGTGCCTTCCTGGTGATCAAGCTCGCGCTTTGTCAGGACGAAACATCCACCGCCAAGATACCAGGCCACCCGAAAAACAGCTCTCGGAACTTATAAAAACCTGACGCTGCAGCGCCCGGTAGGAGACACGATGCATACATCGCTCAACCCACCCTGCATTGCGGTGCAGCAGGTTTCGCAGCGTACCTGGCAGCGATCGATAATCCGAAGCGAGGCGCGCGCAGTGGCAGCGCACATGCAGAGTCAAGAGAACACACCGCAATCGCACCGCTAGAGGCACAAGACGACAGTCACCCGCGGCGTGCTCGGCGGGTTTGCGACGACACTAGCGCTCAGCACCGCGCTCGCATTAGCTAGAGCACACGCACTTTAGATGACCTTCGAGAAGCGCTGCGCTTCGCGCCGCTTGCGCAGGTACCGGTCGAACACCATGCAAATGTTGCGGATGAGCAGCCGACCCGGCGGAAGCACACGAATTGCCTTGTGGTCCCACTCGAGCAGGCCATCATGGCGCATGTCCTTGAGCTCGGCAAACTCTGGCGCGAAGTATTCGGCGAAACGGATGTTGAAACGTCGCTCGATGTCCGGGATGTCCAGGCGGAAATGGCAGATGAGCTGCAGGATCACCGCACGGCGTAGCCGGTCGTCGTCGTCGAGCGCGATACCGCGAAATACCGGCAGCCGCCCGGCGGCGATGCGCGCGTAGTAGTCATCGAGCGACTTGGCGTTCTGGGCGTAGGCATCGCCAAGGGCGCCGATGGCGGTAATCCCGAACCCAACGAGGTCGCAGTCGGCGTGCGTGGAATAGCCCTGAAAGTTGCGGGTGAGCGTACCGTCGCGCTGGGCGCGGGCCAGCTCGTCATCGGGACGCGCGAAGTGATCCATGCCGATGTAGACGTAGCCGGCGGCGCTGAGCCGCTCGATGGTGAGCTGCAGGATTCTGAGCTTTTCGTGCGGGCTCGGCAGATCCTCGGCACGAATGCGGTGCTGCTGTTTAAACAGCTCGGGCAGGTGTGCGTAATTGAACACCGAAAGACGATCGGGCGCCATGGCAATGACCCGGTCCAGGGTCCTGCCGAAGCTCTCGGAATCCTGGTGCGGCAGACCGTAGATCAGATCCACGTTGATCGAGCGGAAGCCGAGCCGGCGCGCCTCATCCAACACCGCACGCGTCTGTGCTTCGCTCTGAATGCGGTTGACCGCCTTCTGTACCTTGGGATCGAAGTCCTGCACGCCGAGCGACAGCCGGTTGAAGCCGAGCTCGCGCAAAAGCCCGAGCGTGCCCGGCGCGAGCCGGCGCGGGTCCACCTCGATGCCGTACTCGCCGCGGTCGTCGTCGCGCAGGCGAAAATGCGCGCCTGTGGCGGCCATCAGCCGGCGCATTTCATCGTGCGACAGGAAGGTCGGCGTGCCGCCGCCCCAGTGGAGCTGCTCCACCACGCGGCCGGAATCGAACAGCTCGGCCTGCAGGGCGATCTCGCGCTCGAGTGCCTCGATATAGGGCGCGGCACGTGCGCGGTTGCGGGTGACGATCTTGTTGCAGGCGCAGTAGAAGCACACCGTGTCGCAAAACGGGATATGGAAATAGAGCGACAGTCCACGGCCAGTGAGGTTGCTCGCCGCCGCGTACACGCGGTACTGCTGCTCGCCGAAGCCGGGATGGAACTCAACCGCGGTCGGGTACGAGGTATAGCGTGGTCCCGACCGGTCGTAACGGCGAAGTAGCTTCGGGTCGAAGATGAGCGTGGGCGCCATATCAAATGCATATTATCTCCCACAGCGATCCAAGCGGAAATTGATTTCCGTCAAGGAATCGTGCAGCCATCGGGCGCTATGCTGTCGCTATCATTCACCATGAAAGCTCATCGCTTCCGGCGCACCTTCCTTTGCACGGCCGCAGTCGCCTGGCTACTCGGATTTGCGGTCCCCATCGCCTTTGCCGCACCGCCCGACGGTGCGCAGCTCTATGCCCAACACTGCGCCGCTTGCCACGGTAACCGGGGCAGCGGTGGCGTGGGCGTGCCTTTACAGCTGCCCGATTTCCTCGCCACGGTGGATGACCAGTACTTGCGCAAGACCATACGCCTCGGTCGCCCGGGGCGCGTGATGCCAGCCTTCATGCAGCCTTCTGACGCCGAGGTAGACGCCCTCGTGCGCCACATCCGCTCCTGGCAGAACGTACCCCCCAAGGCATTGCCTGCTGTGCGTCGCGGCGATGCGGCACGCGGTGCGCAACTTTACGCGCAGCACTGCGCCGCCTGTCACGGCGCGAACGGCGAAGGCGGTCATGGCACCGGGGTGACCTTCTCGCGCCCACGCGAGCTGCCCATCCTTGCTCCTGCGCTCAACAACCCCGGCTTCCTCGCCGCTGCGAGCGACGGCCTCATCAAGGCCGCGCTGATGTACGGGCGCGAAGGTACCCCTATGCGTTCCTTTCTCGATCAGGGCCTGAGCGAGCGGGACATCGACGACATCGTCGCTCACGTACGCGCCTTCGAGCAGCACCCGCGCGCCTACCGGCCACGCCCCCTCAAGGACGAACCGCCCTTCATCATGCGCGAGTCGCCCTACGGCGTGGAGGAGACGGTGGAAAAGCTCAAGACGGCGTTCAATGCCGCCAACATGCGCGTGGTGCGCGTCGAGTATTTCGCAGAGCGTTTTGTCGGGCCCGAGGCGGTCAATAAAAAGCGCAAGTTCGTCGACGGCTGCGATTTTGCCTTCGTCAACCAGGCGCTCGCCATTGACCCGCGCGTGGGCATTTTTCTGCCCTGCCGCGTCACGGTGGTGGAGGAACAGGGCAAGGTGCAGGTTATGGCCATGAACCCGAAGTTCCTGAGCGCGCTTTTCAATAACCATGAGCTCGACGAATTGTGCGAGAAGATGAGCCAGGTCTATCTCAGCGTCATCGAGGAGGCTACCCTGTGAGGTGCGCACGCTGGCATGCCGGCCTGCTTCTTAGCGCGCTGTTCGCCGTGGCACAGGTGCGCGCCGAGGAGCTACTCATGGTGCGCCTCGAGCGGCCTTTCCCCGAGGCCATGAACGTGTTGCAGCAGTCCATCGCCGAGCACGGCTACCGAGTCACGCGCGTGCAGCGCGTGGACGTGGGGCTATCCTCGCGCGGCTTTAAGACCGCCGAGTACCGCGTGGTCTTCTTCGGCAAACCCGAAGAGATGACGCGGCTGCCCGACCGCCACCCCGAGCTCATCCCCTACCTGCCGCTCAAGATCGTGCTCTTTGCCGAGGGCGACACGACACTCGCCCTGACCTACAATCCCATGGTCCTCGCCGCCGCCTATCCCAATTCTGATCTGCAAATGCAGTTCCAGCGCTGGGCAGGCGACCTGCGCGCCATCCTCGACCGCTTCGCGGCAGAACGTTGACATTTCACTTTCACACCGCAAGCACCGCCTTCTTACAGACCGAGACTCGCCCAGATCTCGTCCACGCGTTTTCGGGTCTCGGCATCCATCTCGATCGGCTGGCCCCAGGCGCGCGCCGTCTCACCTGGCCATTTGTGGGTGGCGTCTAGCCCGAGCTTGCCGCCCAGACCGGCGACCGGGCTCGCGAAATCAAGATAGTCAATGGGCGTATTTTCGACCAGTACGGCATCGCGCACCGGGTCGGCGCGCGTGGCGAGCGCCCAGATGACGTCTTTCCAGTCGCGTGCGTTGATGTCGTCGTCGACGACAATCACGAGCTTCGTATAGGTGAACTGCCGCAGGCTTGACCACACCCCGAACATCACGCGCCGCGCGTGCCCCGGGTAGCGTTTTTTGATCGCGACCACCGCGATGCGGTACGAACAGGCCTCGGGCGGTAGGTAAAAGTCTACGATCTCAGGAAACTGTTTCTGCAAAATCGGGACATACACCTCGTTCAGCGCCATCGCCAGCACCGAGGGCTCGTCCCAGGGTGAGCGGCCCATGTAACTCGAGTGGTAGATCGGATCGGCGCGATGGGTGAGGCATTCGACGGTAAACACCGGGAAATAATCCTGCGCGTTGTAATAGCCGGTGTGATCGCCGAACGGCCCCTCGAGCGCCTGTTCGCCGGGATGGATCACGCCTTCGAGCACGATTTCTGCGCTCGCCGGGATCCAGAGCGTTCCGGTCCGATCCGACACCACATCGCTTCTCTCCCCGCGCAGCAGGCCGGCGAACTCGAACTCCGAAAGCGTATCGGGGATGGGTGTCACCGCCGCGACCAGGGTTGCCGGGTCAGCGCCAATGACAACGGCCACAGGGAAGGGCCTGCCGGGGTGGACTTCTTGGTAGGCGCGCCAATCGTGCGCCCCGCCGCGGTGCGGCAGCCAGCGCATGATGAGCTTGTTGCGGTCCAGCAACTGCTGGCGATAGATGCCGATGTTGCGCCGCTCCTGGTACGGTCCCTTGGTAATCACCAGCCCGAAGGTGATGAGCCGCCCGGCATCTCCTGGCCAGCAGCGCTGGACCGGCAGCATCGCCAAGTCCACCTGCGACCCTTCAAAGACATGCTCGCGGCACGGCGCATGCCGTACCACTCGCGGCGGCACGTGTAGCAGCTGTTTCCACTGTGGCAGCTTCTCGAAGAGCTCCCCGAGACTGCGGGGGAACTGCGGCTCGCGCAGAAACGCGAGCATGCGCCCGATGTCGCGTAGCTCCTCGACCGTTTCGCGGCCAACAGCGCGTGCCACGCGCGCGGGGGTACCGAACAGATTTCCGAGCAGCGGAATACGCGAGCCCTTGGGCCGCTCGAAAAGCAGCGCCGGCCCGCCTTGCTTCAGCACGCGCTGGCAGATCTCGGTGACCTCGAGCCGGGGATCCACCTCCGCCATTACACGCTTGAGTTCGCCCCGGCGCTCAAGATCGGCGAGAAAATCCCGAAGATCCTTGTACGCCATCGGGATGCGCTCTCAATTTTTTGTCGCACTGCCGAGCAGAGACACACAGTGTCACCGCTTCGACTCACCGTGTCTTTGCAGGTCGAAGTCTATATAAACTCAGGAATCCCCTAGAGTTGGTTGACCTGGATCAAGCCGCCCGATCGGGGGATGGCCGAGAATACACCTTATGCTGCCTGTGCCGCCTGCCGCGCTTGTGCGCCTGCCGCTTCGTTGGCTGCCCGATGCATTGAACGCCGAGCTATTCACGCGCGCGTTCAACTTTTGGCTGCGCGGGCAGCGGCTCGGCACGCAGCTCGAGGCCCTGGAGGGCAAATCGGTCTGTTTGCACGTCACGGACGCAGACCGCTTCCTGCGCCTGCGCATCGCTGGCGGGCAGCTGCACCCGGCGGGGAGCCGCCAGACAGACGTGACGATTCGCGGCAGCACCGAAGATTTTCTCGCGCTAGCCACCCGCTGCGAGGACCCCGACAGCTTGTTCTTCCACCGCCGGCTCGCCATCGAGGGCGACACCGAGATTGCGCTCACCGTGAAGAACCTGCTCGACGCCTTCGAATACGACTGGGAGGCGCACTTCCGGGACGTGCTCGGCCCGAAGCTCGCCACCCTACTCACACCGCTTGGTCGGCACCTTGCGCGCCTTATTGGACCAAGCACTGCACGCGACGGTCCTGGATAAGCGCGCGCCCGCCCTTTTTGTGGGCGGTGCACATGACGACAGGCACAGCATCGCGCACGTGTGGTCGGGGGCGAGGAATTCAATTCGTGTGCGCGCCCGGCCGAGTCCGAAACTGCGGCAGGGCACGACATGAATACTTACGCCTCCTGCTTGCGGCCTGGCCAGCCGTACCAATAGCCGCGGCAAGTTCCTTCTGGCAGGTACGGCGCAAGCTGCTCTGGCGGCGGGCCTTGCCCATCGCACGCGGCGCGGAAAGCCGCGACGATCTCGTTCATGCCCGCGCGCTGCGGCGACAGGCGCAGCACGTCCACGCCGAGCGCGCGCAGCTCAGAAACCTCCGCGAGCAAACAGTAAGTCTGCGCAGACTGCAATTGCACGCCGTTCACTACCAGGAACGGCGCGTGCTCCTGGGTGCGCAGTAACAGGCCCTCGGCGTCATCACCACACCGAAAGCCGCAGTCGTCCTTGCCGACGTTGTGGGCACGCGCCGTAAAGCAGCGCGCCGAGAGTGCAAGCGGCAGCCGCCCGAAGGCAAACACCTCGGTCTCGAGACCGTCCGGTTTCTGCGCCTGAAGCGCAGCGAGCACGTCACGGCCCAGCTCGAACGGCAGCACGAAGCGGCGCGCGCCAGCCTCGGCCAGAAGCCGAAGCGTCTCGACGTTGTAAGCGTTGATGTGCGGCCCGGCGACGAAGGGAACGCCGGCCGCCGCCGCCATGCTGACCGCGGCCATGTCGTTGGCCTCGATGGTAAACTGGCCATTACCAACGATAGCACGCATGGTCGCAAGCTCGCTTTCAGCCTCGACGAGGGCGAGAGTGGAAAGCACGACCTCCTTGCCCGCAGCAGCGAGCCGCGCTGCGATCTTCAGCCAGTCCTCGAGGCGAAGTCGGCGGCGCTTGCTACACACTGTCTCGCCGAGGTACACGACGTCCACTGCGGGCAGTTCGCCCACACGCGCGTAGAAATCGAAGACTATTTCGCGATCCCAGAAATACAAAATCGGCCCGAGTGCCAGCCTCATGCGCCACCTCGTCCCTTGAACATGTGTTACTGCCACGGTCGGTGATACGCCCCGAGCGTATGGCAGCGGCCTTCGGCAACCTTGTCGAGGGCGGTCACCCACTCGGGACGCGGGGAGAAGCCGGACGGATCGCGTGCAAGCGCATCCAGCGCCGCGCGCAGCACGCGCGTCACCTGCGCGACGTAGGCGGGACTTCTCTGGCGACCCTCGACCTTGATCGCTGCCACGCCGGATGCGGCGAGCTCGGGCAGGATGTCGAGCACGTTGAGGCTCACTGGCTCCTCGAGCGCGTAGAAGACATTGCTGTCGATCTCGAAGCGGCCCTTGCACAGGGTCGGATAGCCGGCTGGCTCGCCCGTCCGGTAGACATCGATGAGGACGTCATTCAGCCGAGCGTTTCGCCCACTTGGCGTCTCCTCCCAGCGCACCGCCCGGGCCGGCGAGCAGACACCGCTTACGTTGGGTGAGTCTCCGGTGACGTACGAGGAAAGCTGGCAGCGTCCCTCAACCATGACGCACAGGCTGCCGAAGCCGAACACCTCGACCTCGACGTGCACGCGGCGGATGACCGCGCGCACCTGCGCCGCTGAAAGCACGCGCGGCAACACCACGCGTCGGACGCCGAACTGCCGCGCGTAGAAGGCGATAGCTTCGTGATTGGTGGCCGAGCCCTGGACAGAAAGGTGCAGGCGCTGCTGCGGGTGGCGCTGCGCGCTGTAGCGCAGCAGGCCAGGATCGGCCAAGATCAGCGCATCGGCGCCTATGTCTACGGCGCGATCCACGGCCGCGCAGGCCCCCGCCCACCTGTCGGGCGTAGGATAGGTATTGATCGCCACGAACAGCCTGCGGCCTGCGGCGTGCGCGTAGCGCACTGCCGCGCGCGCCTCCTCGATATCGAAATTGAGGCCCGGGAAGTTGCGCGCATTGGTGCCGTCGCGAAAACCGATGTACACGGCATCGGCGCCGTGATCCACGGCGGCCTTGAGCGCCGGGAGGCTCCCGGCCGGGCAAACAAGCTCGATCATTAAGAAGAGTTCCTCGGCTAGCGCCCTCTCCCCCACGAGGTGGCGGAGGAATGGGCAAAGGGTTTATGAGCCTCGCCTGACACGCTCAGCCGAACTCGCCCAACATACGCCGGCGCAAGCCTACGCCGAGTGCCTCGGCGATCTGCGCGCAACGCCCGATGTCCACGCCCGGCAGCCCGTCAATGACGGTCAGGGTGATCTCCGGCACGAACTCGCGCGAGCGCTGCACAAAATCAAGCATGGCGGCGTAGGCCCCCGACCGCGGTGGACGGCAGTAGCGGTTGTAGGTCTCCTCATCCTGGGCAATGAGCGATACCGACAGGGCGTGCACGATGCCCTCCAGATCGGGGGTCACGTCGCGCTCGTACACGAGGTTGGCGAGTCCGTCGGTGACGATACGAATGTAACCGCCCCGGGCGCGCAGACGGCTCGCCACCTCGAGGCAGGTGTAAAGGCGCAGTGTCGGCTCGCCGAGTCCGCAAAAGACAATCTCGTTGGATGCTTTCGGGTCACCCGCCGCCCGGACGATCTCGTCGAGGCCGGGCTCGCGATCAAGGCGCAAGTCCTTGCCCTGTACCTCCCAGACACCATTGAGCTTCGGGCAGAACGTACAACGTAGCGTGCATCGGTTGGTGATGTTCAGATACCGGTTGCCGCGCAGGTTGTAGCCGATGACATTCTCGCAACCCGGGCTGCTGTCATTCATGCCGCGCTTGCCCTCCCCCATGCCCTGCAGCGGAGCTTAATTTCGAGCGCCGCATTGGTCATTTGACCTGGATCAAGCAGACGTGCCTTCGCGCTGCCAGCATAACGGGGCCAAGCGCGTGGCGCGTTGACCGATATCAACAAAAGTCAGCGGATGGGCGCGGCGGCGATCTGATAGGCGCCGTGACAGGCCACGCACTTGGCGAGCATCCGGGCGAGTTGGTCGAGCGTGTGTGCGGGATCGGCGAGGGTCTCGGCGTCCAGGGCTATGCGGTCGAAGTCCTGATGCACACGCAAGCCGAGGCGCTTGAACTCAAGCGGCTGCTTGGCGAAAAGGCTGACAGGAACGTGATGCGTGGCGGCCATTTTCTGCGGGCGCGCGGCCGCCACCACAACCGGCATGTCCCCGCGCGCGAGCGCCTCCGTGATGACCTTCATCGCACCCAGAAACGCACGCATCTTCCAGCACGAGCGCACGCTCGGCCAGCTCGAGCATGACCATCTGACGCTTGTCCTCCGCCGGCACGGTCTTGCCTGCAATGAAAAAGACATACGCCATGCCGGCGATGACCAGCAGGAGCATTGCGATGAAGGCGGCGTAAAACGCGTGTACGCGAGCCATACTTTCATCTTCCTCGGGTCCGTAATCGGTGCATTCTTGCACCACTTCTGCCCACTCCCTGCACCCTGGGTCGTGGGCGAAGCATGCCCGGCGGCGCCTTGCCAGGCTTTGATCAAGGTCAAGCCTCGCGCTATGTTCCGGTTATAATCGGACCTCTGCACAATGAAGAGACCAATATACCCTCGACATCAATCGCACGTTGCATGGATCCCGTCATCGAGGCCAGCGGGCTCACCAAACGTTTCAGGCAGAAGACCGTCGTTTGTGGCATAGACCTCGTCGTTAGGCCTGGCTGCTGTTTCGGCGTGCTCGGCTCGAACGGCGCAGGCAAGACCACAACACTGCGCATGCTGCTCGGTCAGTCGCCGCTCGATGCCGGGCGGCTGCGTGTCCTAATGGCAACCCATCCCGGCTGCCGCCCGCCTGGTGCGCGCTTGTACTGGGGTAGTCCCGCAGTCGGACAACCTCGACCCCGACTTCACCGTGGCCGAGAACCTTGAGGTCTACGGCCGGTACTTTGCGATCCCCCGCGCTGAGCTCAAGGCGCGCATTCGCGAGCTGCTCGACTTTGTCGAGCTTGCCGAGCGCGCCACAAGCCGCATCCCTACACTTTCCGGCGGCATGAAGCGGCGGCTCACCATTGCGCGCGCACTGGTCAACGACCCGCAGCTGCTGATTCTCGACGAGCCGACCACCGGACTCGATCCGCAAGCGCGGCACATGATCTGGGCGCGGTTGCGCGAGCTACGCGCGCGCGGCAAAACGCTACTTGTGACCACGCACTATATGGAGGAGGCCGAGCGGCTGTGCGACGAACTGGTGATCATGGATGAGGGCCGCATCCTGGACCGGGGCACCCCCTTCGCACTGATCCGGCGGCACGTGGAACCGGAGGTGGTCGAAATCCGTGGCGTTGAACACACGGTGCGCGCCGTGCTCGACGGCACGGCAGCAGAAGGTTGCCGCATCGAGGCCATCGGCGATACGTTCTACTGCTACGCCCGCGAGACACGCGCGCTTGTCGCGCGCCTCGAGAGAGAGCCCGCGCTCAGCTTTTTACACCGCCCGGCGAACCTCGAGGACCTCTTCCTCAGGATCACCGGTCGCAAGCTGCGCGACTGAGAGCATGGCCGCGCCCGGCGTCATCTTTCGCCCGCGTGCGGCGCTCGCTGTCTGGCGGCGCAATGTGCTCGTCTGGCGCCGGCTGCTGGCACCGAGCCTGTTCATCAACTTCGGCGAACCGTTCCTCTACCTGCTCGGCCTGGGCTACGGGCTGGGGCTCTACATCGGCGAGATGATGAACATGCCCTACCTCACCTTCCTCGCCTCGGGCATCCTCGCCTCCTCGGCCATGAACGTGGCCTCATTCGAGGCGCTGTACTCGGTGTACACGCGGATGGTACCACAGCGCACCTACGATGCCATCCTCGCCACCCCGCTGGACGTCTCGGACATCCTCGCTGGAGAAATGCTTTGGTGTGCGACGAAGAGCCTCATCAACGGCGGCGCGATCCTCGCGGTGGCGGCGTTGTTCGGCACGGTAGCCGGCTGGCAGGCGCTGTGGGTCCTGCCGATCCTGTTTTTGGTGGGGCTCGCCTTCGTCGGCCCGGCGCTTGTCATGACCGGACTCGCCCAGGGTTACGACTTCTTCAACTACTACGTTACGCTACTGCTCACGCCCATGTTCATCCTCTCGGGCGTGTTCTACCCGGTGAGCGCGCTGCCCTTGCCGCTGCAGTCGCTCGTGCAGGTGCTGCCGCTCACGCACGCCGTGGACCTGATCCGGCCGCTGGTCGCGGGCCAGCCCCTCGGCAGTGTCGGGTGGCACATCGCGGTGCTCTGCGCCTACGCCGTTGCCGGCTACGGGCTCGCCGTGTGGCTCGTGCGGCGGCGGCTACTGATCTGAACAAACAATAACTCCGCTCGAGCCTGCGTCCCGTGGCCATGACCTCCACACACATGACCGAGGGTGCAGCGCTCGGCAAACCGAAACGGTTTATAGAAATACGGTGCCGCCGCTTACCGGCAGCAAGCAGTGACACAACATATTGTTATTTTCCGATAGGGGCAGGTACATTCTATGGCGTTTGGGCGTTATTGATTGAAAACTGCCAGAAATAAAGGAAGCCGGCTTTGCCCGTAGCGCGATCCCATCGCCCCCTCTACACCACTCACGCAGACCCTCCGGTGTCACATGGAGAGACCCCGGCGCCGCCACGCCGATGGCGATGAGCTTTACGGCCTGATCGCCGGTACGCTACGCCGCCACCCCTGGCAAACGAAGCGCTCAGCCCGCAGGGCGGGTCCCATCTCTACCGACAGCTCGAGCGCTACGTCTAGGACACGGTCGCGCTGCCCGCCATGCGGATTCGCGCGCCTGCTGCAACAGCAGCTCGCCGGCTGTCTTCCTGAAGACCCCGCCGCTGCCGCCACCGCTCAGCGCGTCGGCGGCGATGGCACCGTCTCACCTGAGGCGCGGCCGCAGCCGGTCAGGGGCGGCAAGATCCCACGAGAGGACACTCTGGAACGGTCGCGGGAGCAGACGCGCACCGGGACCGAAATACACAAAGAACGCTTCCAGGCCTTGCAGCGATGCGAGCAAGACGCCTGGAAAGCCATCTACGATACGGATACGGTCAAAGACTTCAGCCGCCCCAAACGCCTGTGGATGGAGAACCTAGAAGATCTCGCGCACGAGCGTAACGCGCGCTCGCAAAGAAGCTCGATCAGACCACCGCGCAGCTGAAAACCGTAGCAGGCATCCGCGACCAGATGCACAGCGAACTCGAGCGTCTGTGCAGCACGGTGCTGCGTAAGCCGCGCCCACGCACCGCCACCCTCAGCGTCAGACGCACCGTGCGCGTCAAGGCTACCACACTGCTCGAGCGCGAAGACTTCCTGCGTGGTCTCGATGCCGAGATCCCGCGCATCAAGCGCTCGGGCCGGCCGCTGGCCGTGGCGCTCATGCAGATCGAGGCGGTGCACGCCGCGGGCGAACCGGAGGCGGCCGCCGTGGAGGAAGCTGCGCTGCTATGCACAAGCAATCCTCGCGAGCTTGCGCGCCTACGACATATGTCACCTCGCTTACCCAGCACGCCGCCGGTGATGATGCCGCTGCCATGCGCATGCGCTTGAAAGACGCCCTCACCAAACGCGCCGCAGCCGGCTTAGGGATCGTCATCGTCTGACGATCAGGCTCACCGCCACGATGACAAGGGCCGAGAGCAGAAAGCCGGGGATGATCTCGTAGAGCTCGAAAATCCCGCCCGTGAACTGCTTCCAGACGATGACCGTCGTGCCGCCGGTGATGATGCCGGCCAACGCCCCGGCGCCTGTCATACGCGGCCAGTAGAGCGAGAGCAGGATCGCCGGCCCGAAGGCTGCCCCAAAACCCGCCCAGGCGTAGGCTACCAGCTCGAGCACCTTGCTCGTCGCATCGAGAGCGAGCACGAAGGCGGTGGCCGAGACCGCTAGCACCGCGATGCGCCCCAGCCACACCCGTTTAAGCGGTGCTGCCGCGCGATGTACAAACGTCTGATAGAGATCCTCGCAGAGCGCCGAGGCGGCGACCAGAAGCTGTGAGTCCGCCGTGCTCATGATCGCAGCCAGGATGGCTGCCAGGCAAACACCGGCGAGCAGTGGATGAAACAGCAGCGCTACCAGATGGATGAAAACTTTTTCGCTGTCCGCACCGGCGAGGGCCGGCTCGAGGAGCGCAATGCCGAGTAAGCCCGAAGCAAGCGCGCCGCTGAGCGATACCGTTACCCAGATCATGCCCAGGTGTCGCGCCCGCACAAGCTGATCAAGCCTGCAAACCGCCATGAAGCGCGCCAGGATGTGCGGCTGGCCGAAGTAACCGAGCCCCCAGCCGAGCAGCGAGACGATAGCGAGCGCGTCGAGCATTGACCCGTCTTGACCGACGAGCGGATCGAGCAGTGCCGGATCGAGCGCTCGCAGTGCAGCCAACGGACCGCCGAAATGCATCAGCGCTGCAACAGGCACAAGCACGAGCGCCCCCGCCATGAGCAGGCCTTGCACCACATCCGTCCAGGACACAGCGAGAAAGCCGCCCAGGAAGGTATAGACCACGATCGTGGCCGCGCCGATCAGCACCGCAAGTTCGTAGGGAATACCGAAAACGGCGTTGAGCAGCTTGCCGCCAGCCACCAGCCCTGAGCTCGTGTAAAAGGTGAAGAACAAGAGAATAAAAAATGCCGCCACCGGGCGCAGTGTTCGCGCGTGAGTCGCGAAGCGGTTCGCGAAATAGGCCGGCAGCGTGAGCGCATCGCCGGCCTGCTCGGTGGCGTGCCGCAGACGTGCGGCCACGATGCGCCAGTTGAGCCAGGTGCCACCCAGCAGCCCGAGTGCGATCCAGCCGGCCTCGAGCCCTGCCAGATAGGCGTAGCCCGGCAGCCCCAGCAGCAGCCAGCCGCTCATGTCCGAGGCGCCTGCCGAGAGCGCCGTCACCACACTCCCGAGTCGGCGTCCGCCGAGGAGGTAGTCGGCGTGATCGCGCGTACGGCGGTAGGCGTATACGCCGATGGCGAGCATAGCGACGAGGTAGACCACGAAACTTGCCGCCACGGCGAACAGGTTCGACATGTGTGGCCTCCAGATGCTGGTATGAGATTCGTGCCCATCATAACCGGTCGTCTTGCGCGCGTTGAGCGACGTCTGTCGAGAACACCACTATTTTCAAAAAGGTTTTCACGAGGCCACCCGCGCGCATGCGCCACTACCGCGGCCCCGTCAACGAGTCCAAGCTCCATGCTGTTGGCACAAAAATCAACAGGGGTGGCGTATCGCTACTAACGCATCCGCCCCGCGCGCGAACCGAGCGGACCGAGCCGGGCGCAAGCAAATGGCGAGCGGCCGCTATCCTTACGCAATGGCCAGTCTTCGTCTCGGCGCCCTTTCCCCTAGCGTTTTGCTCTGGTATATATTCGCCCCGCTCTTTTCAGGCCCGTTTTCAGTCAAAGTGTAAAGGCAAAGGGGAGACATCCATGAAATGCTTTACCGTCACCGAGAAGGGCACGGCGGCCGGTATCACCTGGGTGAAGGAACCTTACCCGCACGTCGGGGTGGGCGACCCCAAGGTGGAATACGACTACCGCCGGGTCGAGGTAGACGGCGCACTCGCCGAGAATGTCGCAAACGGCACGCTGTACGACTGCTCGATCAGTCTAGACATAAAGGAGACAGACCCTCGCCGCGCCTCCTACAAGCTCATCGTCCCGAACGGCAAGGACGAGGACCGGGCGCTGGTCAAGCTCGAGGCGCACTGCGCGACGAACGGACGCACCTGGTACGAACTGCCGCGCCACACCTTCACGATTGCCAAGGGTTGGTACGCGAACGCCGGTCCCAAGGTCAACACGCCGGTCGAGCTGATTGTGCTCAACAAAGGCGAGGAGGTTCGGATCTTTAGGACCGAAGGAGAGAATAAACCGGAGCGCGTGATGACAGTGTACTTCGACGGCAGGGCGATGGGGGTGAAAGGCTGAGCAAAGGCCGATATCTATTCCGTGGTGACCACAGTGCGCTCGCCGCGCAGTGCGCTTTTGAGCGTGTGCCAGGCGAGGGTAGCGCACTTCACGCGCAAGGGGAATTCCCGCACGCTCACCAGGGCGGCAAGCTTGCCGAGCAGCGCCTCGGAGGTCGGTGCGCCCTGCCCCTCGCGGGTCAGTACCTCATGCACGGCACGGAACAGCGATTCGGCCTCCTCTACGGTCTTGCCCTTGACCGCCTCGGTCATAAGCGAGGCCGAGGCGGTAGAGATCGCGCAGCCGGCACCCTCGAAGCCGATATCGCGAATGACGCCATCCTCGATACAACAGTGCACGCGGAACTCATCGCCGCACAGCGGGTTGAAGCCGTGCGCACTATGGTTGGTGCAATCCGGCCGGCGCGGGTAGTTCCGCGGGTTGCGGTTGTGGTCGAGGATGATCTCTTCGTAAAGGGCACGCAGACTGTCCACGGCATGCTCGCTTGCGGTGTGAGGTGCAACAGGCCCATTGAGCATAGCGTCTCGCCGCGCGCGCTTCTACCCTACGATTTGTGGGGCATAGCGTGCTCGGACCACCGTGGCGCTGCGCATCGTCCCTAGCGTCAATGCCTTGCGGGCTCGAGGGTGGCGTCGAGGTTCAGATCGTCACAGAAGCTGGTGAACTCGCCGCGCAACTGGCCAATATTGAGCTCGGCCGGCACACTGATGGTCATGCTGAGCGAGAACATAGGTGTGCCGGTGTGCGCCGCCGGGTAGGTCCAGGTAGAAAGCTCCTCAATGTTGATGCCGCGGCGCGAAAAGAACTCGGAGACGTCGTGCACGATCCCCGGGTGGTCCATGGACACCACGTCCACGATATAGGGCACCATGCCCCCGCGCGCCGCTCGCGGCTCGGTATGCCTGGCGACGATCGTGAGCTCAAGTTTCTGCTGCAAGACCTTGAGGCGCGATTCGAGCTTGGCGATCGCGTTCCACTGCCCCGAGACCAGCATCAAGAGTGCAAATTCTCCACCCAGCACCGTCATGCGGCTGTCCTCGATGTTGCCGCCGCAGTCCAGGATCGCCTTGGAGAGCTCGTTGACAATGCCGGGCCGGTCCTTGCCGAGGGCGGAGAGGACGAGATACCGCTTGACAGGCGCAATCGTGTCGTGTTTGGCCATGGTCGGCTTCTACTCGATGCCGCAGACATCCCCCCGGTTGCGGGCTGACTGCAATTTATTTCCTTTTGTCACCCAGCAGGTCCTTGAGGTTAGCAAACGGCTTGTGTGTCGCTGCCTTGGCCGGGGTCGCGGTCAGACCGAAGCTGGCACCTTCGCCGCGCACGAGGTGTGAGTACTTCTGGTGCTCCCAGTCGTGGCAGTACAGGCAGAGGTTTTCCCAGTTGCTGCCGTCCGGGGGATTGTTATCGTGGTTGTGGTCCTTGTGGTGCACGGTGAGCTCGTGCAGGTTGGCGCGCGTGAACTCGCGACCGCAGCGTGCGCACACCCAGGGATGGAGGCGCAGCGACTGCTCGCGATACCCGCGCATGCGCTCCTCGGCGCGTTTGCGCGCCTCGGCAACGATACGGTCGAGCCGGGCAGTGTCCATCGGCCTGCCCGGCGGCCGACGCATTCGGCGTTCCCCGCTTGCCATAACTGTTCAAAAATCGTGACGGATCGCAGGTGATCTGCTGCCAGCTGCCATCCGGCATTTAATATTATCGCCCTGGCACACCGCTTTCACCTCGCCCAGGCATGCCAGAGCGGCAGCGTGACAAGGCTGAGCAGCGTGGTCGCGGTGAGCGCGGCGGCGTACACCCCAGCGTTGAGCCCGTAGCGGTCAGCGAGCACGATGCCAAACATCATGCTCGGCATGGCGGCCTCGAGCACGACTGCCAGCTGCCATTCGGCCTTAAGCCCGGCAAGCGCCGCCGTGCCCCAGACGACGAGCGGCATGAAAAAGAGCTGCACGCTGATCACCGGCAGCACCGAGGGCCACCGCCGCCACTCCCAAATCCCCTGGCGCAGCGCCATACCGATGCTGAGCAGCATGAACGGCACGACCGGTGCACTCAACAAACCGAGCACACCGTTGATCCAGCCCGGCATCTGCACCCCACCCAGATTCAAGCCGGCTGCCACAAGCGCCGCCCAGAACGGCGGCACCCGCAGCAGCGAAGCGACAATACCCTGGCGCATCCCGCCTGTGCCAAAGCGTCGGGCAAGCAGGATACCGACGGTGAAAAGCAGCGGCGTGCACGCAAACAGATCGTAGCTGATCGCCACACTGCGCGCCCATGGGCCGAAGGTCTTTTCCAACACCGGCAGGCCGAGGTAGGTCGCGTTCGGCCAGGCCGCAGCGAGCAGAATCGCCCCGGTTGTGGCGCGCTCGGCGCGGTAGAGTCGACAGAGGAAAAAACTGGCTGCCAAGGCCACCAGCACACCGGTTGCCGCCGAGATGGCAATCGCCACGGTGTGCGTGCCGAGCTCGGCGCGCCACAACACCTGCAGCACCAGCGCGGGCAGAAACAAATAGTAGACCGAATCTGCCAGCAGCCGCCGGTTCGCCTCGATGTCCACCCGCGTTGGCTTCCACACGGCCCAGGCAAGTCCAAGGCCGATCAGCACGAACATCTGCGAAAGGATCACGAGCATGCAGGGCTTCAGGATATTCGCCCACGGCAGTGTAACGTCAAACAGCTTGCCCTGACAGGAGCATGGCTCTGTTGCAGATCATTGGCCGCAAGCCATGGCCACCCCCGTGGGGGAGTGCTCCGCCCACCGCCCACGAGCACCATGGCAGCGCTTCATGAGCACCGGCAGTCGCGCGCACTGACCGCGCGCAGGATGAGCACCCCTACGCGATCAGCACGTAGCGCACCGACACGACCGACCGCCTCGCGCAGAGGCGAAGCGCCTGCTGCTGTAGATGCCGACGAACACCACGAACGTGTGGGGGTGGCAGTCTCGCGAGAGGCTACGTCACGCTGCGCGGGGGCGAATAACGCCGAAAGGCACGCGGTGGGGCAGGCCACTGGAAACGGGGCAATGGAAGGTGGCTGCTAGCTGTTTGCACTGGCTGCGATCTACACGGACAGGAGGCGACCGGCCCTGAGAATCTGCACGAGCTCGCTGGCGGGCACCGGTCGGCCGAAGAGATAACCCTGCACCGCGTCGCAGCCTTCGCGCTGCAGCCTCACGAGCTGTTCGGCGGTCTCCACCCCTTCGGCGACCACCCTAAGCCCGAGGCTGTGCCCCAGGGTGATGACGGCGCGGGTGATGGCAGCATCGTTGTCGTCGCTTGTGAGGTGGCGCACGAACGACTGGTCAATCTTGAGCGTGTCGAGCGGAAAGCGCTTGAGATAGGCGAGCGACGAGAAACCGGTGCCGAAGTCGTCTATGGCGAGCCTGATCCCCATGGCCTTCAGCTCGTGGAGCACCGCCACTGTGTGCTCGGCGTCCTGCATGGCCGTGCCTTCGGTGATCTCGAGCTCCAGGCACTCGGGTGGCAACTTTGTTTCGGCGAGCACGCCGCGCACGAGGCGCGGCAGGTCCTGCTGATGGAACTGACGTGCCGAGAGATTCACCGCGCAGGCAAGAGGCGGCAGCCCTTGCCCCAGCCAGGCCCTGGCGTCACGCGCGGCGGTCGTGAGCGCCCATTCGCCGATCGCGACGATCATGCCGGTCTCCTCGGCAAGACGAAGGAAGGCGCCAGGCGCCAGCCATCCGCGCTCGGGGTGCCGCCAGCGCAGCAGTGCCTCGACACCGACGAGGCGGCCGCTACCTGTCTCGACCTGCGGTTGGTAATGGAGAGCGAGCTCATTGCGCTCGAGCGCGTGGCGCAGGTAGTTCTCAAGCCTCAGGAGCTCGAGCGCCATGATATTCATGTCCTGGGTGTAACATTGGATCGAGCGTCCGCCGGCCTGCTTGGCGCGACGCATGGCGGTGTCGGCGTTGCGTAGCAGTGTCACGCCATCGAGCCCGTCGAGAGGAAAGATACTGATGCCGATGCTAAAAGACAGGAAGAATTCGCGTCCGCCGGCGTACACCGGCCGATCCACGCCTTCGAGGATGCGCTCGGCGGCGAGCACCGGGATATCGCCGGCGGTGATACCGGGAATGAGCAGGCAGAAGAGATCGCCCTCGAAGCGGTAGAGCTGGGCATCGGGGCAGATGTCGCGGCAGCCCTCGACGATCTCCTGCAGGCGAGCGGCCAAGGCCCGCATGAGAAGATCGGCGATATCATGTCCAACGCTGTCTATCACGACCTTGAAGCGGTCGAGCCCCATGAGCAGGCAGGCGGTTCTCATCCCATGCCGCTTCTCGGACCAGAGGAGGCGGCCGATGTGTTCCTGGAACATGCGCCGGTTCGGCAGCCCAGTGAGCGGATCGTGGTAAGCCTGGTGGACGAGCTGCTGCTCGGCCTGCTTGCGCGCAGTGATGTCGCTGAGGTAGGCGTGGAAGACACCGAGGTCGTCGAGATAGTGGATGCTGCATTCAAGCGTGCGCGCCCCAACACAATACTCCCAGCGCTCGTGGCGCTCGGCCGCTTCGCGCAGCCGCACAAGACGCTCGCAGAGATCGGGCGGCAGGAGCCGGGCAGGCTGCGCCGGGTTGGTGCCGATCACCCCGGCGAGCGCACGCGTCGCAGGGTTGGCGTATAGGACCGTGCCGTCCGCCGCCAGACACAGCACCGGGTTGGGATTGCGCTCCGGGAACATGGCGAGCTTGCGCCGTTCGCTCTGCTCGGCGAGATAGGCATTCACGTAATAGCCGACCAGCATCGCGATCGCAAAAATCGCCGCGCTGAACAGCGCGGCCAGCACGAACATGTCTACGACGCTGGCCTCGGCGCGCGCTGCGGCGACGGCCACAGCAGACTCGACCTCCCGCACGAGCCCATCGAGCACGGCGTTGAGCGCCCCGGCCTGGCGGCTGACCTCGGCGAGAAGCAAACGCGCACGGTCGTAGTCCACCTCGGCGACGCAGAGTGTGGCATCGAGCTGCGCGGCCAGGCGCTGCATCTGCCCGTACGGCGCACGCAGCTGCCCGGCCATGGCCTGATTGGCGAAGGCCGCGGCGACGCCCTCAAGGCGTGCCGAGCAGCGCGCATCGTTCAGATGTAAGCGTTGCCGGTATGCGCGGCAATCTCGTGTGGCGTAGTACTCATAGAGGATCGTCTGCTGCTCGAGGAGCGCGTCCTGAAGCGCCGCAATGTCGCGCAGTGCCGGCACGTCCTTCTCTACTAACCGGCGCAAGGCCTCCTGGACCTTGTCGCCCATCACGAACACAAGACCAGAGAGCACCGCCCCCAACGCGAAGACCACGACATAAACGGCGAAAAGACGGCGGCGGAAATCGAGCTTCATGCGCAAACGACCCAGTTCCTGACCTGGTTTACAGGTCAGGCCTTTTATTTTAGACAACCTAAAAAAGCGTCTACACCGGCGCACACGCGCGCTAAGCGCGGTGGCGGCTTTCGCCACGTGTCAGGCCGCCAGCGATCAGATGCGCGGTGCGCAGCGGTTCGGGCAAAGCGCTGTGCACGCTCAGACGCCGGATCAGCTCCGCGGTGCGCTCGAGCGGGATGCCCACGCGCTGGACGTAGACACGCGCGAGCGGTTCCATCGGGCCGAGCCGCTCGATCAGGGCAAGCTTGCGCCGGCCGCCCGGCACGCGCTGTAGCAGCGCGCGGCGAATGGCGGGAAAGTCGGGCGGGCGGCGGGCCACGGCGATGACCGGAACCTGCAGCGCGGCGTGCAGGGCGTGCAGATCCACCACGTTGAAACCGGCGAACGCGATTCCCTGCAGCAGAACCGCCTGCAGATGTGCGCGAAAACGCGAGCGGTCGATCAATGTGACGAGTACGCGCGTGCTGTTCGCCCCGTCACGCCGCACCTTGCCGGACAGCACTCCCTCGAGCCGCAGCCCGGCGTAGACCGCGCCGACCACGAGCACGTTGCCGCGGTGGGTGCGCGCGAACGGCGCGTCGTCGAAGCCGATCACATGCGAGAGGCGCCGCACCATGACGCCGACAGTTTATCGCACGCGCCCGCAGGCCGCAGCGGCGCGCATGCACGCGGGCCGATTCGCGTCGCGTGCCGCAGCGGGCCCGGACTGAGCGCGCCGCGATCCGCTTGCGCCGCACGATTTGCCAAGCGCGCCAGAGGTACGGTAGCGGCGCGCTTTAGATATGCACCAGGCGCGAGCACGGGAAAAGCAAGAACACAATCATCCCGAAAAACAGGTGCACCTTGTAGATCGCATCCACGTTCGCGAGCAGTACGGGGTCGGCACGAAAACTCGCCACGCTCTGCGCTCGTTCGGCCAGCGCCACCATGACGCATGCATCCCCCCGGACGGCGTGCGCAAGCGATACGGGTACCGTCGAGAGCCTGACTGGCAGTGCCGCGAGTAGCCAAAGAAGAAGTCCATGCGGCGCCGCGCGGCACGCCGCCTCAAGCCTGACCGCATCTCGCTCGACCTCAACATGCGCGGCATAAACGGCACCGAGACACTCAAGGAGATCCGAGCGGGCGATCTCGACGCGCGCGTGGTCATGCTCACGATCTCGGACAACGAGGAGGACCTCACCGGCGCGCGCGGACCTGTGTCAGTGGCTTGTGCCGGCCGAGCGGGTGATCTTGTTGTACACGTTGTACTTGCCCGAGGGCTTCTTCATGGGCAGGCGCTTGACCGCTTGCAGGGTCTGCGCGTCGTAGACGACGAGCGCGCCGTCCGGCTCCCAGATCGACACCAGCGCGTAGCGCCCGTCGCGGGTGAACTCGACGTGCGCCGCGGTCTTGCCCGGGGCCGGGCGCAACCGGTGCGCAATTTTCAACGTGCGCTTGTCGATCAGCTCGAGCGTGTCCTTCGCCGGGCTCATCATGTTGTCCGCCCAAGCGTAGGGCGTGTTCTCGTGCGTGCGGAGAAAAAACCCGGGCCCACTGGTCTCGATGCGTGCGATCGTCTTCCAGCGCCTCATGTCCACGATCGAGACCGTGCCTTGTTTCAAGTGCGGCGTGGCGAGCACCGGCGTGCCGCGGTAGTCCCAAGTGATGCCGCTCCCCAGGTGCGGCAGCCCGGGCAGGTCCACCTCCGCGATCTTGCGCCCGACCAGCAGGTTCACCACCTGGCCATGCGCGCTGTTGCGCGAGGCGCCGATCAGGTGCTCGTAGGTGGGATCGAAGAAGAAGTCGTCGAGCACCTCGTCGAGCCGGATGCGCCGCACCGCAAACGGCCCCGGCGCGGCGATTGCCTCGCCCATGCGGTAGTCGTGCACGTAGTCGGGATAGATGGGCTTGTGGTCTGGGTTGTAGGGGATCTCCCACACTTCCGGGATGTCCTTGAGGGCGGCGATAAAGCTGCCGCGCGGGGCGGCGTCGTACACCGCAGAGACGCGGGCGCTGCGTCCGTTGTCGCCCACGACGGGGATTACCTTGAGCGGCGAAAGATCGGCGGCGTCGAGAATAACCAGCGTGTGGGGCAGATAGTTCCCGACGGCGACGTAGCGCCCATCGGCCGAGACCGCGAGGTTGCGCGTGTTGATGCCGGCGCGGATCTCCGCGGTGTATCTCAGGCTCCACAGGTCGAGCTTCGAGACCCAGCCGTCGCGCGAGGCGAGATACACGTAGCGCCCGTCCGGGGAGAACTTGGGCCCGCCGTGCAGTGCGAAGCGCGTCGGCAGACGCGCGAGCGGCTCGAAGCGGTCCCCGTCGAGGATCGTGACGTGATGGTCGCCGAGCTCCACCACCACGAAGAGATTCAGCGGGTCGGCCGCGTGCACCGGCCGGTCGGCGGGTTTGTCGCCCGGCTTCGCGTGCCGCACGTGCGTCGCGCGCATCTGCGCGAGGCCCCAGTCCGGCGCCTGGGGCAGCGGCGCGTACACGTAGGCGACCAGCGCCTCGGCCTCCGCGCGGCCGAGCTTGCCGGCAAACCCCGGCATCTGTGTGGCCGGCCGCCCGTGCAGGATCACCTCCAGCGCCTCGGTCTTTTTCAGCCTTCCCAGGTTCTCCGGCAGCAGCGCCGGCCCCATCGCCCCGAGCCGGTCCGCCCCGTGGCAGCTCGCGCAGTGCTCCTGGTAGAGCCGGTCCGGGTTCAGCGCGCTATCCGCCGTCGCCGACACACACGCTGCAGCAGCGAAGAGCAGCGCAACAACGCGAAACGCTATCATGGCAGACCCTAAGCGCGGCAGTCCGGTGTAGTAGCGGTATTCGATCAGCGGCAACGGGCGTTTGCCTTGATGTGGATCATATCCCGCCGGCAGCTCGACCACCGTGCGCGACGATACGCCGGCGCGTGAACCGGGGCGTTATGCACTTTAGAACAGTGACAAGTTCCGAGCATCGGTCTGTGGTGGTTCAATTCGTGTAAAGATGATTTTTGGCTTATGCTCGTTATAATCCCTGAATTTGTTCAATCTACTCATTGAACCTCCCCCCTTGGCACGCCTCTTCGACTTGAGGGGCGGTTGCGCGCTTTTTGTTCGGCGGCTAGCGGCTGACCGCGCGGCAGGCACTCGTCCCACCCCCCGGGTCTCGGCGTCCCGTCCCGTGTGCAGGCGGTCGGGAGGGATTGGGGAGTCATGCCGACGTGGGTGGTGTTGCCACCACCGTGCGAGCGGGGATGAGCCTGCGCTTACTGTCGATCCCAAAATGCGCCTTCCTCCCCCGAAATCCCACGGGTTTGCCTTCTCGGGATCGCGCGGGACGCGGGCTTTGGTCTTCGTGGAACAGGTCCACCAAGTCCGTGCGCTCGGAAGTTTGCTCAAAAGAGGCTTGCCGCGTCCAGCTTCCAGGCCGAACCCGCGCACCGTCGTTCCCCTGACCGCGGCTAGCCTATAGCGCCATCCGGCGGGTATAAGGTGTCAGCTTGAGCCGCTCGCCGCCGCCGGTGACGCCGATCTCCTCGTCGGTGAGGTAACACGCCGGGTCCTCGGCCCAGGGGTCGCCGGTGAGGCTTAAGGCACGCACGCGCGTGTTGCCGCCGCAGATATCGAAGTAGCGGCACGCGCCGCAGCGGCCCTTGATCGCGCGCGGGCGGCGCTTGAGGCCGGCCATGATGGGGTCGGAGGTGTCGCGCCAGATTTCCGAAAACGGGCGCTGTCTCACGTTGCCGAGCGTATAGTGCCACCAGAAGGTGTCGGGGTGAACGTTGCCGAGGTTGTCGATGTTGGCGATGTTGACGCCCGAGGAATTGCCGCCCCACTGGGCGAGCTTCGCGCGCAGATGGTCTTCGAGGTTCGGGAAGCGTCGGCGCGCCCAGAAGAGCAGGTACACGCCATCCGCATCGTTGTTGCCGGTGACGAACTCCTTCGGGACGCCGCGGCGGACGTAATCCCAGGCGGTGTCGAACAGCAGGTCCATCGCCCGGCGCGTGGTCTGGAGCACCGCGTCGTCCTTGCGGTTGACGTTGCCTCGGCCGGCGTAGTTGAGGTGCGAGAGGTAGAACCTGTCTATGCCCTCTGTGTCCATCAGTCGCAGCAGCTCAAGCAGCTCGTGGGCGTTGTCCTGGGTCAAGGTAAAGCGCATACCGACCTTAAGCCCCCGATCGCGGCACAGGCGCATGGCGGCGAGCGAGGCCGCGAATGCACCGCTTCGGCGGCGGAAGCGGTCGTGCGTCGCCTCGAGGCCGTCGATCGAGATGCCGACATAGTCGTAGCCGACATCGGCGATGCGCCCGATGTTGGATTTGCCGATCAGCGTGCCGTTAGTCGAGAGTCCGACGTAGAAGCCCATGGCCTTGGCGCGCCGGGAAACCTCGAAGATGTCGGGCCGCAGCAGCGGCTCGCCGCCGGAGAGGATCAGCACCGGGACGCCGAAGGCCTTGAGATCGTCCATCACTCGGTAGACCTCCTTGGTGGTGAGCTCGCCGGGGAAGTCGGTGTCGGCCGAGATCGAGTAGCAGTGCTTGCAGGTAAGGTTGCAGCGGCGGATCAGGTTCCAGACCACCACCGGCCCCGGGGGCTCGCGCTTCGGGCCGAGCGGCGTCGGGTTTTTCAATTCCTGCATGTATTGGCTGATCCGAAACATGGCTTAAAACCTTTTGAAACCGCAGATGAACGCGGATGAGCGCAGATAAAATGCATGCTGCCCAACCGGAGTGATTCCTCTATCTGTGTTCATCTGCGTTTATCCGCGGTTTCAAGAATATTAAGTAATTCGCAATCCGGTCTTTTTCAGGATGCGGGTCGAGTAGAGCACCGCATGACCGCGATCGGCGCCATCCAGCAGGTGCGCGATCACGGCGACTTTTTCCTCGACCTCGGCGCGCGTACGGCCGTGCACCATGGCGAAAAGGTTGTAGGGCCAATCGGGGGGCACGCGCGGGCGGTGGTAGCAATGGCTGACGAAATCAAGCGCGCCGATGTGCCGGCCCAGCTCACGTACGCGCTCGTCCGGCACGTCCCACACGCTCATGCCGTTGGCCCGGTAGCCGAGCGCGTAGTGGTTCGGGACCGCGCCGATGCGGCGGATGACGCCGCGCTCGAGCATGCGCCGCAAGCGCGCCAGCACTTCTTCGGGCCTCACGCCCAGGCGTTCGGCGAGCACATGGTACGGCCGTGGCACGAGCGGCAACCCCGCCTGGGTCGCGGCGACGATCGCGCGGTCAATGGCGTCCACCGCCCCGGCTTGCGGTTTTTTGGTCTTAAGTGTAAGTGGGATAGCTCGCGCCATGGTGGTCGCTATACCTCGAACCGCAGCCCCACGAAGAATTCCTCGATCTTGGGCAGATTGTACACGCGGTAGCCGGTTGCGCGCTCGATGTCGGCGATCACCTCGGCAATGCGCTCAGGGGTGACGGTCGCGAGCACAAACCACATGTTGAAATCGTGCTCGCGCGCATAGTTGTGCGCCACCTCGGGGAAGGCGTTAACGATCGCCGCCACGCGCTCGAAATCATCCGCCGGCACGCGCATGGCCGCTAGCGTCAGCGCTCCGCCGAGGTGCTCGGCGTGGTACATTGGCCCGAAGCGGCTGAGTACGCCGTCGGCAAGCAGGCGCTCGAGACGCCGCAGCAGTTCTTCCTCCTCTAGCCCGAGCCTCGCCGCCGCCTCGGCATAGGGGCGCTCGCAGATCGGGAAATCGCCTTGCAGTGTGTTGATGATGTTGCGGTCTACGGCATCCATCGTTTCTTTCGGCTACCGGTTCACGGCCTGCGGTCATGCGCTGACAGCCGTCGGCCAGAAGCCACCTCGGCTGCCTCACTCTCATAGTAAACCGCCCCGCACTGCTTGAAGCGCCGGCGTGAAAACAGCACTTCGTGCGGCAACGCCTGCAGGCCGCAGCGGTTTACCATCCACTCGAGATTCGCCAGCACCTCCTCGCGGCTCCTGCCGTGGATCATGCAGTAGAGGTTGTAGCGCCATTGCGGCAGCCGCCGCGAGCGGCGATAGCAAAGCGTGACGAAATCGAACGCGGCGAGACAGCGCCCGAGCGCGCGTACCTGATCATCCGGCACGTCCCAAACCACCATGGCGTTGGCGCGGTAGCCAAGCTCGTGATGGCGCACGATCACGCCGAAGCGCTTGATCACGCCCGCCCGCTTAAGGCGCGCCAGGCGCCGAATCACCTCAGCCTCGTCGATCCCTGCGCGCGTGCCGACCTCGGCATAGGGCCGCGGACCGAGCGGCAGCCCGTGCTGAATCGCCGCCAGCAGCCGGCGGTCGGCGGCGTCCAGCCCGAGGGCGAGCGGGCACGCGACGGTTTCGGCATCCTCGAGTCTCATGTCCATCGCAGCTCAAACCCCAGATCTATGTGATAGTCCTCCTCGAGCGGAAACGAAAGCACTGCGTAGCCGCTTGCAGCCTCGATCTGCGCGAGCACGCAATCGCGCCGCGCGGCATCCGCTGCTGTCACCACGAACCAGAGATTCATTTCGTGCTCGCGCTCGTAGTTGTGATTGACCTCGGGATACGACGACACGAGCCGCGCCACGCGCTCGAGGTCATGCGCCGGCACGTGCATGGCGGCAAGCGTACTCGCGCCTACGGTGTTCGGACGCAAGACGGCTCCGATGCGGCTGATGACCCCTGCCGATTGGAGACGCGCCAACCGCGCCAGCACCTCCTCTTCGCCCACATCGAGCCGACGGGCGAGATCGGCATAGGGGGTGGGCGTAAGGGGAAAGTCGTGCTGGAACTCGTTCAGCAGGCGGCAATCGAGCGCATCAAGCGCAAGCGCCGCCGCTCCAAGCCTGTTGCCCTTGTTATCCGTGTCGCTGTGTACTTTCCTGTTCATTGTCCGATTCATTGTCCGATGCGATGCGCGCGGGCGGTGAAAAAGATGCCGCTCGGTTTGTCGGCCGCAAGCGAGGCGAGGCGTACGAAAGTGTCGGTATCGTAGATGTCCACGCGATCCTCGTCGCGCACCGACAGCCACACCGCCTCGCCACGGGGTGTGAATTCCATGTGCAGCACGCCCCGGCCGGGCTTAAACGTGTGGATGACCTCTAAGCTTTCGGTATCGACCACCTGCACGGTGTCGTTGTGTGGCAGCGCGAAATTGACCCACACTTGTCGGCCGTCGGGACGCGCCACCACGAAGACCGGCTGCCCGACGACTGAGATGCGTCCTGCCTCGCGCCAGTTGGACATGTCGATCACGAGCACCTCGTGGCGGCCGACCGCCGGCACGAAGGCGCGTGAGCCTGCCACTGCCCAGGCGTCGAGGTGTGGCATCTTGTAGACAGGAAGCTTGTGCTCACCGCGGCCGTAGCCGGCGAGGATGCGCTGCACATTAGCTTGCTCGTTCCACAGGTCGAGGAGCACGAGCCCGTCCTCGCCGAACAGCCCGGCGACGTAGTAGCGTCCGCCGGATGTCACCGTGCCGTCGTAGGGCTGGCGGCCGGCGTTCGCGTACCGACGCCGCTGCACGCGGTCCGGGGCGCGCACGTCCAGTGTCCAGATCTCGCCGGCGTCGTAGAGCGCGCACACGAAGCGCTTACCCGGTGCGTCCACCAGCCCAACCACCTTGGAGCGCCGCGGCGGATCGCCATACTCCGCCGGGATATCGGCGAGCGGCGCAAGGCTTGCGGCGTCGAACAGCCGGATACCGCCGGGGTCGTAGTTCGACACGGCGATCACCTGGCCGTCCTGTGAAATCGCTCCGCCGATGCTGTTTCCGGCCTGCACGATGCGCCGCTCGATGCGCGCACCGAGCAGGTCGAGCTTGGTGAGCCCACCGTCGCGCCCGAACACATAGGCGTAGCGGCCATCGCGCGAGAAGACCGCCGAGGCGTGCGAGAGATCGCCGAGTCCCTCGACGCGCGCAAGGGCCATGCGCCGCGTCGTGTCCACGATCACCACACTTCCGCGTGTCCGCTCGACCACGATCCCGAGGTCGCCAGTGCCGCGCGCTGGCACCGCCGTGGCGCAACCGGCAGCGAGCGCAAGCCACACGGCGGCGGCGGCGAGGGCGATCGAGCGGTGGCCGATTCCAGTGATGCGGTTAGCGCACATCGTCCACGCCCCTGAGCAGGGCTTGCACCAGCCACTTTACCTCGGCCTGCGTGAGCAGGCCGCGCCACGGCGGCATGGGCGTGCCGGCATGGCCCTCTAAGATCGACCGCTCGAGAGAGGCGGGCGGCTTGTCCTTGAGCGCCTCGGGTGTAAGCGGCGGCCCGAGACCGCCCCGAAGCTTGAGTCCGTGGCACGAGCCGCAGTCCTGACGCAGCAATTGCAGCAGTTCGGTCTGCCGCTGGTGGGCAATCTCCGCCGCGGCGCCAGTGGCAAGCGCCAGCCCGAACGCGGTTGCGATTGCTGCTTGGGTGCGCACCGACATGCCCCTCTCGCGCGTCCTCTCTCTCTTCCCCCTTTTGCTTGTTGCGCAAAACCGGGGCGGGCCGCAGCCCGCCCCGAACCCTACACCAAGGAGGAAGCCTAATACACGTCGTGCTGGGTGTTATAGATGTTGAAGTGGCCGGTCGGCGTCACCAGGCGCTTGTCCTTGATGACGTGCTTGAGCTTTAGCGTCTTGTCATCCACGATCACGATCGCCGATTCCTGGGTCTTGCCGTTCCACACCGAGAACCACACCTCGTCGCCGGCCTTGTTGAACTCCGGCTGCACCACACGCCGTGGTCCCTCCTTGATGCCGGACCACTCGGCGATCGGCAGCACCTTGTAGCCTTTTTCGAGGTTGTCAATGTCAAAGACCGCGACACTCTGGCTGATCTGGGTATTCGGGTTGAGTGCCGTGTCCACGTACAGGCGCCTGGACTTCGGGTGGGTCTTGATAAAGAGCGACCCGCCGCCCTGACCCTTGAGCGTACGCACCACCTTCCAGGCATATTGCGGGTACTTCACGGGGTCGGTGCCGATCAGCGCGATCGTCTCGTCGCCCAGGTGACCGGTCGCCCACACGGGCCCGTACTTGGGATCCACGAAGTTGGCACCGCGGCCGGGGTGCGGGATCTTACCGACCTCGACCAACCGGACGAGCTTGTTCTGCTTGGCGTCCACCACCGCGATCTTGTTGCGCTGGTTGGCTGCGACCAGAAAATAGCGCTTACTCGCGTCCCAACCGCCGTCGTGCAGGAAGCGCTCGGTGCCGATCGCGGTCACCTTGAGGTTGTTGATATCGCTGTAGTTGACCATCAGGGTGTGGCCGGTTTCCTTGACGTTGACCACGAACTCCGGATGGAAGTGCGAGGCGACGATCGAGGCCACGCGCGGTTCCGGATGGTATTCCTGGGTATCCACGGTGTAGCCACGGGTCGAGACGATCTTCAAGGGCTCGAGCGTGTCGCCCTTCATGATTACGTATTGCGGTGGCCAGTAGGCGCCGGCGATGGCGTACTTGTCCTCGTAACCCTTGTACTTCGAGGTGTCCACCGAGCGCGCCTCGAGGCCGATCTTGATCACGGCCACACTGTCGGGCTTCTTCATCCACAGGTCGATGAGGTTGACCTGGGCGTCGCGCCCGATCACGTAGAGGTAACGCCCGGAATACGACACACGCGAAATGTGCACCGCGTAGCCGGTCTTGATGATATTGATAATTTTCTTGGTATCGCCATCAATCAGCGCGACCTCTCCCGTGTCGCGCAGGGTCACCGAGAAGACGTTGTCGAGGTTGTAGTTGTTTTGCTTCTTCTTCGGCCGCTTCTCGGGCGGCACGAGTACCTTCCAGGTGGCCTTCATCTCCTTCATGCCCCACTCGGGCGGGACCGGCGGCGCGTGCTGCAGGAAGCGCGCCATGATGTCCACGTCCTGCGCAGAAAGCTCCCCGGAGGTACCCCAGTTCGGCATCCCCGCGGGCGAGCCGTAGTTGATGAACACCTTGAGGTAGTCGGTGCCCTTCTTGAGAGTGATGTCGGGGGTGAGCGGCTTGCCGGTCGCACCCTTGCGCAGCACGCCATGGCAGCCAGCGCAACGCTCGAAGTAGATCTGCTTGGCACGCGCGAATTCCTCGGCGGTGAGCGGCGGTGCCTTGGGCGTGATCACCTCCGGCGCCTCGCCCGGCTTGATCGGGACCGGTGCCCCCTTGTACATAAGCTCCTCGGCTCCGGTGCCCGGATGCACGGGTTTTTTCTCCGCGGCTCCTGCCATGCCCATGGCCACCCCTCCCAGCAGTGCCGCCAGCACGGTCACAGCGGCGATGCCTTTGCGTTTCATGTGCCTCATGACTGTGTCCCCTTAAGTGATGAAGACGAATGAGTACTGGACCGGCTTCAATCTAGAGATAACCCTCCGGCACTATCCTTGACATGGGTCAAAAATTCACCCACTTGATGTAGGTCAGATTCCCGGGTGCGAAGATCAGGCATCCGAAGCGCGCGCGGGACAGCCCTCGCAGCCCGGCTTGTCCATGCCAGCGATGGCGAGGTGCGGCTCGAGCCCGTGCACCATATCAGGGGGGCGCGGCGCGCGTTCGCGCCGTTTGCGCCGATCGACGAGCGGCGGGCACTTGTAGGCATTGTAGAAGGTCACCTGGCAGTCGAGACAGTAGTGACATTCGTTATGGTTGATCTCGCCGGTCGGACGGATGGCGTGCACCTCGCACTCCACCGCGCAGATCTGGCAGGGCTTGCCGCATTCCTTACGCCTTCTCAGCCACCAGTCGAACACCCGGAAGCGACCGGGGATAGAGAGTGCGGCGCCAAGCGGACAAAGATATTTGCAGAAAAACTTGCGGTTGAAGACCGAAACGACGAGCAACCCGGCCGCGTACAGCACAAACGGCCATTCGCGCTGGAAGCGCAAAGTGAAGGCGGTTTTGAACGGCTCGACCTCAGCGTACACCACCGCCTGGGCGAGCGATTGGAGCGAGATCCCAAACAGTGCGATGAGCACGACGTATTTCACCGCCCACAGCCGTTCGTGTACGACGTGCGGAATCTCGAGCTGTGGTACGTGCAGGCGGCGGGCGAGCTGCTGGAGAAGCTCCTGCATGGCCCCGAAGGGGCAAAGCCAGCCGCAGTACACGCCGCGCCCCCAGAGCAACAGCGTGAAGGCCACAAACGACCAGAGGATAAACATCATCGGCTCGATCAGAAAGTTCTCCCAGCGAAACTCGTGGAACACGGCATGCACGAAGGTGAGCACGTTTACCACCGAGAGCTGCGCGAGCGCGTACCAGCCGATGAAGAAGACCGTATAGAGCAGAAACCCGCGCCGGAGGTATTTCAGGAAACGCGGCCGGCGCGCCACCCAGTCCTGGAAGACCAGGATGAGCGTAAGCACGCCAAGCCCCAGGCCGAGTACCGTGATCTGGAAACGCCGCTCGCGCCACACCCCCACCCAGAGCGGTTCGTCCTCCACTTTCGAAAACGCGGCAGCGGCAGGCGGTGTCTGGCGCACGGCAGGCGGCGGGCTGAGCGCTGTTGCGCGCGGCGCGGCGGTGTTGAGGGCGGGTTTGGCAGCGCGCTGAGCGGCAGGGGAACCAGGCGGGACAAGGCCGCGCGACTCGGCGACCCGACGAACACTTTGCATCACCACGGCGTTCTCCACCATGACCGTGATGGTGGCGCCGGAGATGGTGTCCACGCTCACGTGCCCGGGGCGCTGGTAACCCACGCTTACGCGGTCGAAGACGTTCAGTCCGCGGTACTGCTCTACGTAGCGCCGCAGTTGCTCTTCGCTGACACCCACGGCCAGAATCGGTTCCTCGTGCGCGACAATGGCGATCCCTGTGATGTGCCCGCGCAGATCGAAACCGACCAGGGTGTTGATGGGCTTGCCGGAATAGCCGGGGATGCGCAGCACGTCGTTGGTGAGATAGACGTAACCGAGGCGCTGGCGGCCGCGGTACACGGGGGCGGCCGGCGGGTGGCCTTCTGGATCGCCAAACCGGTCGGCCTCAGGGAAAAATGCCCGCGCCTGCGGGTAGATCTCGTCTATGCCGGCGTGCGCCGCCGCAGTGGCGAACGCAAGGCCCCCCGCGCCGGTCAGGCACTGGAACAATAACAACGCCGGCAGGCTGGGACGAGGCAGGAACACGCAGCTGGGTCCCTCACGAGGTGGAGCGCGACAAAGGAGATCAGCATTGTCCAGACATCCAGTATAGCGGCTTTGACTCGGGTCAAATCCGCCGCGGCGTGAAGGTGCTAAAAATGGTGTGTTAGCCTCGCACGGCGAACCATGGAAATCCTCTATTTCACCGCAGTCGGCATCGGGCTGTACTTCCTCTCCGACTGGGTGCTCGGCCGCATCGAGCAGACGCGCGGCGCGCGCTTCGAGCACCGCTCCGTGGTGTTTTTCTTCATTTTCCTGCCGCTTGCCCTCATTACTTTTCAGTTGATGCAATACCTGTTAAGGAAATAGCCCGCCAGAGGCGTCAGAAAATCGTTCGCTTCGGCGGATATTCGTCAAAAGAAATGTTGCATGCCCTTCATGCACTGTGGCGGCCCGTGCTGGCAGCCGCTCTGCTCGCCCTCGCCGGCTGCAATACGCCCCCGCCGCCAGCGCGGCTCACCGAGGCGCGCCCGCTCCTGGGCACCCTGGTGGAGATCACGGTGGAGGGCGCCGAGGAATCGGCGTTGCGCCGTGCCCTCGCGGCGGCCTGGCGCGAGATGACGCGCCTGACCGACATGATGAGCCACTACGACCCCAAGAGCGTGGTGAGCGCCGTCAACGCCGCCGCCGGCATGCACCCGGTGCCGGTGCCGGCCGAGCTCATGGCGGTGCTGCACCAGGCGCAGCGCGTCTCGGAAAAAACCGACGGGGCCTTCGATGTCACAATCGGCGCGCTCACCGCCAGCTGGCGTTTCCGCCCGCACGACCCGCGCCGGCCGCCCGCCGCCGAGATCGCCGCGGCGCGCCGCCTGGTGAACCATCGCAAACTCGTGCTCGATGATCAGGCGGGCACGGCCTTTCTCGCCGAGCGCGGCATGCGCCTTGACCTCGGCGGCATCGCCAAACTCTATATCCTGCACGCGGGCATGGACACGCTGCGACGGCAGGGACTTGTGCGCGCCATGATCAATGCCGGCGGAGACGTCGAGGTCGCGGGCGGCACGCCCGAGCGGCCGTGGCGCATCGGGGTGCGCGACCCGCGTGCTCCCGATCGACTGCTCGGCGTGATCAGCCTCGAGCACGGCTTTGTGGTCAGCTCAGGTGATTACGAACGCTATTTTATGAAGGGCGGACGACGCTTCCACCACATCCTCGACCCACGCACGGGCTACCCGGCCCAAGGCCCGCGCGGCGTGACCCTGCTCGCCGAGGATCTCGAGACCGTCAACGGCTTGTCGGCCGCGATCATGGTGCTCGGCAGGCAGGCCGGCGCCCGCCTGATCGCCGACACCCCCGGGCTCGAAGGCCTGATCGTGGACCGCGAAGGGAGCGTGTGGATGTCGAGCGGGCTGACGAAACGGTTTACGCCAGCCGACGCCCAGCACTGAGTACGCACACACGGCCGGTTTTGCCGCGCGGCGGCGCGCTTACTGTCGCCACCGCCGCCGCGGGGCCGTTCGCCGGCCGGCAACGCCAGCACGATGATGGCGCCTTCGACGATCTTTTTATGCCGCAACTGGACGTGCAAGCCGTTCCTCCTACGACGTTGCGTCAAAAACTGTGCGCAGTCTGCGGTTGCCTCCCGCCACAAGGCCACACCCCGCGCGCTTTCCGTGCCGCGAACGGCCGGCGCTCGAACACTTGCGAAGAATAGGCTATGGTGCCGCGGCGGAAAAAGTGACAGATCGCGCCGTGGTGAGATAGAGAGATTGATCCGGATCAACAATGCAAGGCGAGGACAAGGCTTAGACTTTGTCCTCGCCTTGTTGCGCGTATTGTCTGCGGGCGCCTCAGAAGCGCACATGCGCCGAGGCGTTGAGCGTGTAACGCGAACCTCGCCAGTTGTCGACATGGAACTTGGTGAACGGCAGCCCCGT